>OOCB01001323.1_pt1 | contig 33911 bp, 29 predicted proteins | sample 1671351 | NCBI WGS metagenome assembly OOCB01 (sample SAMN06348148, study PRJEB24527) | human gut metagenome | biome: human gut; feature: ankylosing spondylitis patient; material: feces | host: Homo sapiens | place: China | collected 2015-10 | reverse complement strand
ACACAAGCTGCATAGCAGCGACTGACAGCTTGCTGGCAGGTTTACGAATGTAATAAATGAGAGGCTGAACTGTTACTAATTTTCCGTTCAATCTTAATACATATATAGCGAAATATAGATTTACTTAAATGAATATGAAACCGACTCGTTTCCTGCCAAATCTGAAACTACACAGTCTCCTTTAACTGTATATGATTTGATTATTTTTCCATTCTTTGATATTTTCTTGCCGTTTACTTCATCTATTCCTGATTTGTCCGTTATTTTGCAAGTTATCTTTTTTCCTTTTCTCGTGACTTTTATCTTAGGTGCTTTTGTATCTTTCCAAACCTTAAGAATAGATTTATGACCATGTTTATCTGTAATCGACAAGGTATGCTTACCCTCCGGAATTTTTAATTTCGATGCTGTCTTAAATTCCATATTTAATTCAGCCGCCGTCTTTTTTCCGAAGTCCTCCCATGATACACTGTCGTTTTCTGCCGGCTTTCTTACTTTATCTAATTTGTAAGACTTCTTGCCGTCAAGCACTATCTTATCTACAGAGCCGGTATTATCAAGCACCTCATAACTTATGCACTTACCAAATTTATTAACATTACCTATCATTACATATCCTGTAAGTGGTCTTTGCTTTCCAGACCCTGAACCATAAACTGAATATGACACCGGATTATATCCTGAAGTCTCTGCATATTTTTCCCTAAATGATAACACCTCTCCGGTCTTTTTATAAAACGCTGTATCTTTGACAAGGTAATCCGTCTTTACTCCCGTTTTATAATATGGTGTCTTTACTTTTGCTGCATGGCTTACTTCTCCACATAACATACTTGTCATCAAACCTGCTGCAACTGCCATTGTCATAATTTTTTCAATCTGTCTTTTCATAAGCGTCAGCTCCTTTCTAAAATTAAGCGGACATTTGCAATCCACTCTGCTGCCTGATAGTGTTAAAGTTATTTCTAAACCTTTGTAATTTTGTCATTACTGTTTCACTTATAAAGACAGATATTTTTCTTATTTGTTGCAAAAGATTCAAAATTAATTTAAATATTTTGTTTTTTCCCTCAATGCACAACAAGGCTGCATATACATTTTATGTGTATATACAGCCCTGCATCCTTTTTTATTTTTTAATTTCTATATATTATTCCACCGCTTTATCTTCATCCGCCTTATACTCAAAGAAATCAAAGTCAGCATAATGCTTATGCTTTACTCTGTCAGCACAGGTGATACCGACCATTGTTCCGGTAAATTCACCGTACTTACAATACTCATCTGAAAACTTTGTCGTATCAAACGGTATTCCTATCTTATTATAATCTTTTCCGTTATAACTCCAGAAAAACTGCGAATGTTTTCCTCTTATTTCAAGTCTAAAGTAGATAGGTACATCATCTACTGCGAGCCTTGTGTTGACAAATTCCGTTTTTTCTCCGTTTTCAAGTGCGATTATCGAGATTGCACTCTGTCCGAGTGTCTCGCTGTAATATTTGCGGAGATTTATATAATTCATATTGTCATAATAAATTATAAGACCTGCTGAATGCTGGTGCACTTCCGGCACAAATTCCATCTTTGTTGTAACAGTGGCATACACACTTGTAAGTTTTCTTGCAAGTATGCTTACTTTATTTAAAGATGCTCTCGATTCCTGTCCACGCAGACGGACATAACCTTTTCTTGCCCTTACATCAGCGAAACTCTGCGGCATGATTCTCGGTGCATAATAGAAATTGCCAAGTGTGTCATCATCAAAATCATCAAAATCAGGTATCTGTTTTACAGGATATTCAGGCAGCTTGCTCTCTTCGCAATACTCTTTTGCAATATTGCTTCCGTCTGCCATGCGAAGCCATCCGTCCTCTGTCCATTTCATTTTCTGTATTGCCGTTTCACGGCCGAGTGTGCAGCGAAGCTCCGGTCTGAACGGTCTTGAACAAAGGTGCACAAGATATACCTCTCCAAGCTGTGTCTCAACATAACTTCCATGTCCGGATTTTTGCAATACCACATCAGGGTTGAAGTATTTTGGCTTCAAATGATCCGGATCATGTCTCTCATTTGATACGAGCGGATTTGATGTGACTATAGGATTCATAGGGTCACCTTCATATGGTCCCCACACATTTTTTGAGCGGCCCATTGTTACACAGTGATTATATCCCGTGCCGCCCTCAGCACACATAATATAATAATATCCGTTTCTCTTTGTAAGATGAGGTGCTTCGATACATCCTCTGTCCGTACCTCCACGCCAGATGCGTTTTGGATAGCCGATTATCTCTTTCTTTTCAGGGTCATACTCAGAGATTGCGATAACTCCCGGCTTTTCGTATCCCTCTCTTGTCTCCCAGTCAAGTGAAACAATATATTTTCTTCCATCATCATCGTGGAGTATTGATGCGTCAAATCCTGATGAATGTAAATATACCGGCTCACTCCACGGTCCTCTTATATCCTTTGCCGTGATAACAAAATTATCTACATCAAAATATCTTGCATTCATTGAGTTCATGACACCATACACAACATAGAACATATCTTCCTGCTCACAATATGTAAGACACGGTGCCCATATTCCCTTTGCTGAAGGAAGTTTTTTAAGGTCTGGATTTGTATCATCTGTGAGGACATGAGTGTAAAGTTCCCAGTTTTTCATATCCTTTGAATGATAAACCGGTATTCCCGGAAACCACTCAAATGTTGATACTGCAATATAATAATCATCGCCTTTGCGGCAGATACACGGGTCAGGGTTAAAACCTTTTAATATTGGATTTTTAAGCATTATTTAGCAGCTCCTTCCTTTTCAAGTGCTTCAACGATTCCGTCATACTCTTTATCAAGTTTGTAGAACCACATTACAACAACCTGTCCTATACAAAGGATTGCAGGAATCCAGATAAATGTGATTTCCGAACCCGTACCTGCTCCTGCTGCACCGATAACCCAGCCAAGGATTGCAGAACCAAGTCCATTTCCTACCTTGAAACCAAAACTTGAGGCAGAATTTATAAGTCCCTCTGTACGGTAGCCTGTTTTCCACTCACCATACTCGATAGTATCAGATACGATTGCAAACATACATGATGAAATTCCTGCATTTCCAACACCTTTAAGTACACACGCAATTATTATTCCTGTCATATTTGTTCCGACGAAACCAAACATTGCAAAACCGAGTCCGTAGATAACAGCTCCTATGATGAGCATATTTCTCTTACCAATTTTTTTAATGATAAATGCAGTAAAGAACATTACACCTATCTGAACAAGGTTTGCAACAAGGTTCATTGTTCCGACCATGTCACTATTATGGAGTATATTTTTTGCATAATATACTGCTGCTCCGCCGTTTAATGAATAATTGATAAAGATAAATACAAGTGTTATTGTTATCATCATCCAGTATTTATTTTGGAATAATAAACTGATTCCCTTTACAAATGGAACTTTTTCCTGCTTTGTATCTTTTGCAGGAACTACACGCTCTTTTGTCCCCGTAAATGTAATCATAAATACTATTACTGCCAAAATTCCAAAGACGGCGAATGTCTTTGTCCATGCTGAAAGATTATTTCCGAAAAATTCAACTAAAGGAAGTGTAAGATTTGTTATAATCAATGTTCCTGTTGTAGCCAATATCATGTGGAAAATGCTGAGCACTGAACGCTCGTACTGATCCTGTGTAATCAGTGAATTAAGCGTTGCATACGGTACATTTATAGCCGTATATATAACAGAAGAAACTAAGTTGTAAGTTATAAAAATGTACGCAAGTTTTGCTGTATTGCCAAGACCTGACGGCACGGTAAACAGTAGGATTCCTGCCAGTGCAAACGGTATCGCCATGCGGAGTATCCACGGTCTGCACTTTCCAAATCTTGATTTTGTCCTATCAACAATAATTCCCATTATCAAATCAGTAATACCATCAAACACTCTTGACAAAAGCATTATAGTACCGATAACACCTGCACTTACATGAACATAATCTGTGTAATAAAATAAAAGAAATGATGACATTGCCGAGTAGATGATGTTACATCCTAAATCTCCACAACCATAAGAAAATCGCTCCCAAAAACGGATTTCACTTTTTTTCTGACTCATAACGAGCCCTCCTTTCGCATTTTGCATATTATAATGAACATTTATGAGTTCATTATGTAATAACCGGTTTACAGGGGTATATGTAAAACAATCGTTATGATGTTTTGCATTTACCTTTAATGTAACTATAGTATAAATGCTAAAGCCAAAAATGAAATCCATCTATTCAGACGCAAAAAAGGTATTATTCCGACTTTTAGTATATAATGCACAATTCAAAACCAACTGACAATGCAGCAAACCACAACATCAGACTATAGCAAACTATCTTTTTACTTAAGCATAATAATATAAACAAAATAAAAGACACCATAAAAATGCTGCCTTTATCTATGTCTTATATTTACTTTGTTCTTTTTTCCTGTGTTCCCTCGGTGTGCAGCCGTACTGATTGCGAAAATATTTCATTGCAAGATGATGATTTGTGCATCCATGCCTTTCAAAAATATCAGCCACCGAATCATTTGTATTAACAAGAGCACGGTGCACATATCCTATACGCACAAGATATATATAATCAGTAACAGTACAGTTCATATATTTCTTAAAAAATCTTGCCATGTAATCAGGATTGTATCCAAATTTTTCTGCGATAACGGCTGTTGATATGCCATATGCATGATTTTCATCTATAAAATCCATTATGTCTTTTAATCGGTTAAAATACTTGTCATCCCTCTCAAAATCCCTTTGCAATAGTTTCTCCGAATAGGAATGGATAAGTGTAAATAAAAGTTCATAAAGCAGGCTGTTAAACCGAAGCAGATACCCCTCTGGTCTTACATCATAGATAACATACATATCCGTAAAAATCTTTTTCAACCGTTCAAGTTTTGTTCTTTCAACCTCATCCCCCGGATGCATATCAACAAAAAATCTTCGCAGATGCATTGACGGAACATATTTGTCATAAAAACGCTGTGGTATCTGAAGCACAAGTGCCTCGTTTTTTTCCGCTAGAACAGAATGGATTTCCCTCGGATTTGCCATAAAAAACTCACCGTCACTCGCCGTCACCTTAACACCTCTTGGAAGATTAAGCACAACTTTTCCCTTTATAACATAGACAATCTCAAGACTGTTATGCCAATGTGGTGAAACATAACTGCCCTCATCCTTAGACAGATAAAATCTCACATCTACATCCGGATTACTTGTCACAATTTCATGACGCATCTTTTCTGTTTCCATCTATCAACACTTCCTTGCCTTTAAACGCAAAACCATAATGGTGGATATTTGAAGGATTTACTCCTCTCCCTATCAGCTCTGCATCGTAATTTTTTTCTTCTATCTGTTTTAATGCCGCTTCGACTGTTTCCTCAAGTGTGTTTTCTTTTCTTGGATTTATTACTTTAAATTCTATAATGATACCTGGAAGTATTCTTCCCGTAGGAATACTTCCTTGATATTTTGCACTATTTTTATTTATAGGTTCTAGCATTATGTCATATCTGCAAAAACCGCTTTCTCTGTTTGAGGTTATGATATAGTTGTCTATCTGGTCTACCATAAGTCCTAAAACGAAACCGTGATAGAAGTTCTCCGGTCTTATTCTTGATTCTTCTTTTCCGGCTACATCAAAACAACTAAAGATATTAGCCGTAATCTCATTTATATAATAATTCATTGCATCTAAGTCACCTTGAATTAAGGCACTTACAAATTCACTTGACGAGTCGTCCCTTGTTTTGAACCAGTTATCAATCATCTTTTCAAACATTTTTTTTACTTCAAAGTTTGTTAGGCTTAATTCATATATGTTATTTCCTTCAGAATTTGCAAAGTCAACATAATCTACCTTTAAATAACCACTAGCTAATAATAAACTCCATATTGCTTCTGAACTTCCGTCAAGCTGATTAAAGACAATCTGTTCATCCAGTTTTGTTTTTATGCTTTTTCCTTCCAACAACTCCTCCATTATCACCTTAGTTTTTGAAGAACCTTGTTGTATCAGTTGTGATACAAGTCCATTTGAACTCGAATCTGCCCAGTATGTTTTATATTTTTTTTCGTCAAGAAAGTTAATTATCGACCATGGATTATATACATCTTTACTCGTGCCAAATGTAAAACCATCATACCATTTTTTTACTTTCTCTTTTTCACTTGAAAGTTCCTGCTCGTCAAGTGCATCAAATACTTCCTCCTCGGTAAAACCAAAACATTTTGAATACTCATCACTTGTAACTGTTATAACCTTAAGATTATTTAAATCACTAAAGATGCTCTCCTTGGAAACCCTTGTTATTCCGGTCATTATTGCTCGCTCAAGATATGGATTTATCTTAAAGGTTGAATTAAAAAGACTTCTTGTAAATGCAACGAGTTCTTCCCAGTAACCGTTTACATATGCCTCCTGCATCGGTGTGTCATATTCGTCAAGAAGTATTATTACTTTCTTTTTATAATAACGGCTCAAATAATTTGATAACTCGTTTAATTTAAATGATATATCTTCATCCATTGGATTTTCCAAAAATGATATATATCTTGCCTTTTCTGTATCACTTATACAATCTGACTTAAGCAAAAATCTGTTACTTTCATATAAGTCAATAATCCTATCAGATATTTGTTTTCTCGACAATTCAAATGTATTCCCTTTTATCCCCGCAAAACTTAAAAAGATTACCGGATATGCTCCCTGAATTTCACGATACTTTTCATCCTCCCAGATATTAAGTCCTTCAAAAAGCTCTCCCCTGTCCTTATATTCATTTGAAAAAAAACATCTGAGCATATCCATATTCAATGTTTTTCCAAAACGGCGTGGACGGGTTATAAGTGTTACTATATCTTCATTTTCCCACCACTCTTTTATAAATGCTGTTTTGTCTATATAAAAAGTGTCTTTTTTCCGTATTGATTCAAAACTCTGATTTCCTATCCCTACAACTCTTGCCATACGCTCCCTCCTGTATGCATTTTTAACCTCACGCTAATCCTCATTTCTGAGTAGCTTTTTTACAAAATAATTCTATGAAAGCTATTCGCTTCCGCTCAGAAATAATATAGCCAACATAAGGCTATGCTTAACTTGCAAAAAATAGTTTCATACAAAAACACGCAATATTCTATAACTGCATTTTAACATCGAAACATCTCAAAGTAAAGAAAGATAAGTGCCGGAAGTTTTTTCAGTAACATCACTGAGTTTTCTGATAATACTTTGCCTGTGTTTTCCAAAGCTTTGCATAAAGTCCTTCCTCGTCGATCAATTTTTCATGACTGCCTCTTTGTACTGCCTTTCCATCATCAATCACAAGAATATCATTGCAAAACTGACAACTTGAAAGTCGATGCGATATATATACTGCTGTTTTTGTTCCAATAAGTTCATCAAATTTAGCATACACCTCGTATTCAGCAATAGGATCAAGTGCTGCTGTCGGCTCATCAAGTATGACAAATGGAGTATCGTGGTACAATGCTCTTGCAATCGCAAGTTTTTGTGCTTCACCACCTGATATATTAACTCCGGTTTTATCAAATTCCTTTGTAAGATATGTCTCATTTCCATACGGCATTCTTGCTGCCAGACTTGAAAGTCCTGCTTTTTTTACGGCATCATTTACATGCTCCTCATCATATTCCTGTGATGCTGCAACTGCCTGACCCAATGTAAATGCCGGTATCTGGAAGTCTTGAAATACTACACTGAACAGACTTAAATATTCCTTATAGTCATATTTTTTTATATCTATTCCGTTTAAAAGTATCCTTCCCTCGGTTGGATCATACAAACGGCACAACAGCTTGATAAATGTCGTTTTACCTGAACCATTTCTACCGACAACGGCAAGTCTTTCACCTATATTAAATCTGATAGAAAAATTCTCCAATACATTTTTCTCACTGCCCGGATAATGAAATGATACATTTTCAAACTCAATCATAAATTTATCGTCATCACGCTTTTCCACCGGCAGTGTTCCCTCGTATTTTTTATTTTTTATATCCATAAAATCAAGGTACTGTTTTACATATTTTGTATTCATTTTCAATAATGATACCTGCTGGTTCCATTTTTGAAAATGCCACAAAAAATTGGTAATGCATCCCGCATAAAGACATATACTTCCAACAGAAATTACACGCTTCAATGCCATAATGCCAAGCAAAAGATAGATCATTCCTGAGATTAATACATTTATTCCCTCTGCCCACTGGTTCATTCTTGCTTCAAGAATTGTCTGCCTGCTCAAAAGCTTTGATACTTTCTTAAAAATCTCATTAAGTGTTTCTGACAAAAGACTTTGCTGGTTAAACAGCCGCACTGTTTTTCCACATTCTTCTCTACCTATATATTCATCAACATAAAAATCATATTTTCTCGTATATGGAAGTCTTTCTTCTACACTTTTATTTATTTTAGCCTGTATCTTCTGTGTCATTCTCTGATTTACATACAAAAATATTATCAAAAATGCAACAAAAGATAAAACTATTAAAATTCCTTTCCACTCCTGTGTCTTATAAGCTGTAAGACATTTTACAAAAAGCTGTACTGTTATGATACCCGCAACGACAAGCTGAAGCAGACGCTCAACAAATGGTGTAGCTGTCCAGAAAAGCATATTAAGTCCACAGCCATGCTCACGAGCCATATTGTCAATATCGCGCCGTTTGTTTTGGATAGTTTCAGATTCCATATATTCATAATCCATCGACATAAGCTTTTTGTTTAATTCATGATTTGCATCCTCCCATATCATGGAACCACCATAAAAATAAAATTTTATCACCACACACATTGCAAAATACAAAATCCCATTTCCAACTGTAAGTCCTAAAAAATCTCCTAATATACGCTCTCTTTCAACCCTTAATACAAGGTCATCAATAAGGTGCGAAGCAAAAAACAAACCCCAGTAATTATACATTACATCAAATACAATAAATAATATAACAAAAATCTTTGGAATAGAAAGTGATGAATACACCAATTTCAATCCCCGCAGATTTGTTTTTATCATTTCTTTTTTAGACATATCTAATCCACCACCCTTTCCTGATAATATCTGCTCTGAAGAGAAAACATCTTTGCATATATTCCATTTTTTTCAAGCAGGCTTTTGTGTGTCCCCTCCTCAGCAATCTTTCCTCCATCAATCAAAATAATGCGGTCACAAAATCTTGTGCTTGACAATCTGTGCGATACAAAAAACGATGTTTTATTCTGCGTAAAGTATGCATATTTTTGATAAATATCATTTTCCGCTATCGCATCAAGTGCTGCTGTCGGCTCATCCAATATCAAAACTCCGCTGTCTCTGTACAATGCTCTCGCAAGCATCAGCTTCTGACACTGTCCTCCTGAAAAATCTGTTGCCTCATCATTTAGTGATTTTTCCATCAAGGTATCATCTTTCCCTGGCAACTCGTTAATAACCTCACTCATTCCAGCTTTATCAAGACATTCCCATACCCTGTCATCAACTTTGCCATTTAAAGGTTTCATACTGATATTTTCCCTGACTGAAAGCGGCAGAAAATGAACATCCTGAAAAACACATGAAAACCACGCATATATTTCCTGTTGCGTCATTGTTTCCATATCTACTCCGTTTAGAAGAATTTTTCCCTTTGTCGGATGTAAAAGTCCGCAAATAAGCTTCATAAGAGTTGTCTTTCCTGCACCATTGAGCCCAACAACTGCTATTTTTTCCCCTGCATCTATCTTAAGGCTCATATCATCAATGATGTTATGCTCTGAAGAAGGATATGCAAAGCTGACATGTTTAAGCTCTATCTGTGGTGCAGCTTTTTTAAGCTCAGCAGCTTCTGCCGACATATCATCACCATATATAATAAATTCTTTATAACGACCAAATGCTGATACACTATTTATAAGATGATGCAGATTAGTCATACCTGAGTTTCTCTGAAGCATAAAGCCTGATATCATTCCATTATAGAATATAACATCAGATATCGGCATCTCTCCTTTAAAAAATTTCCAGACTATCACTCCGTAAAATAATACATACGATATCATTTCAGGCAAAGCAGTAACCCCTTCTCCAAACAGACGATATTCCATTTCTTTTGCTTTATAATCAAGTCTTTTCTTACGATATTTTTTAAAAAGTGTATCGAACCAATTCTCCATATTGTACATTCTTATATCTTTCGCCATCGAAAAATCCTCGGTGCGTCTGGTAATATAATCCATCTTCTGCCAGACCTCACCACCCTCTTTTGCCCATTTTTTTTCGTATGCTCCTGTAAGCTTTCCACTAAAAAAGCTCACCGCAAACAACATTGCAAATATCAAAACAAGCCACCATTCAAGCCGGACAATAAATGCGATATAGACTATCAACATTATAAATGTTGAAAATAATTCAAAAATATCTTTCACAAAATACTTTAAATTTCCTGTGGAATCATCATCGCCAACCTTTCCACCAAACAGATCCTTTTTTACTACATTTTTAAGTTCAAGAAATTTCTTATCCTCCAGATAACTATAATCTACCATAAGTAATTTTTTCGCAAATCTGTTTTGCAGCCCTTTTGCAATAATCTGATTGCGACTTGTAATCTGTCCACTGAAATGCCATCTGACAATAACACATATTAAAAGCAAAAAAACTAAAGCACAAAGCTGAAGTATAAGCATTGTCATTCTGGCACTTTCTTCAACTCCCTGCACTACCAGCTTAGGCATATAAAATGGCAGTATCTGCTGTAATGCTGCAAATGGTAATGCTGCTAAGCCATAAAGATACACTTTTTTATCCATACTCCATATAGTTCTGATACAATCCCAAAATGCAGAACAATAACTTGGCATGGCAAGATTTACACCTCTTTTTCTCTCTCCCATTTTTCTCATCCTTTCTCAAAATATTTGATAAACTATCATGAACTGCTTTTAGTATAATAAAAAATCATACCTCTTGTGCCTTTTTTGCATAAGCGGTATGATTTTTAACTTAAGCGGTCTTTTATTCTTATATTCTTCTGATACAAACAAGTCACTACACGAAATTTATTGTTCTACACAATAAAAGCGATACTTTCTTAATACTGCTAAATATATGGCAGCATTATCTCAGTCGCAAATACTCCCGGTTCATTCTGACGATTGAGGTATCCGTTTTTGTCATGAATGATCTTATCAATACGCTGTAAACCAAATCCATGCCCTTCACCCTTCATTGATAAATATTTTTTTGTCCGTTTTTTCTGATCTGTAGAATTGCTGACGGACATATAAAACTGTTTTTTAAATACACCTATATATACTCTGATAAATTTATTTTCTTTTGATGCAAGTTTTTCACATGCCTCTATTGCATTGTCCATAATATTTCCAAAAACAACGCAAAATTCCACATCCGTCATCGGAATTTCCTTTGGTATTTTTGCTGTTACATCAAGTTTTATGTCTTTCTTCTTTGCAAGAGATACCTTACTGTTTACGATAGCATCTGCCATAATATTTCCTGTTTTTATAACATGATCTATGCTCTCTAAATCCTCATTCATCTGTACAATATAATCCCTTGCATTTTCCCACTGTCTGTTTTCGACATAAATCTTAAGCACCTGCATATGATTTTTATAATCATGCCGCCATCCACGCATCTCACGATATGTATTGTCAATCTCCTCAAACTGACGCTCAAGAAGCTTGTTTTGATATTGCTCCATTTCACGCACCATATATCCCGGCAGCCATATTTTCAAAATGCTGAAAGATAATAATGCAATAAAAATGCATATTGAAACTATTGCTATTATAAGTTCCATAATAATCCTCTAATCTTCCTGTTCTCTATTGTAATCAATAAATTTCTGATTGACCTGCTTATACATTCTTCTGCTCACCGGAACAGTTTTTTCAAAGCTGCGGCACTCCTCTGCCATATACAGCTTATCTTTTTCTATACGCCATATATAACGGAGATTTATTGCAATTCCACGATAACAGCTTACAAAATCCTGCTTTGAAAGCTCACTTAAGGCTTCCTTTAATGAACCTGTTTTAAAAAATTCACCCTGCCTTGTCACATATTTCATATCATGACCAAACACTTCTATATAATATATATCCTTTTGTAAAACTTTAACAACACCCATATCTCCTGTCAATATCACATATGCTTCCTGCTGTGCTGCATTGCGGTAAACTCTCTCAAGACATTCAAAAATCTTTTTTTCCTGCACTGGCTTTATCAGATAATGAAGTGCCTCCACCTCGTAACCCTCAAGAATATATTCCCTTTCGCCTGTCACAAATATAATAGGCATATCATCACCAAGCCTGCGAAGATGCTTAGCCACAGATACCCCATTTTCTCCAGGCATTCTTATATCAAGAAACAGTACATCAAAACTATAATCCTCTCTCGCAAAAAGAAATCTGGCAGCATCTTCAAAAATGCTGACCTCGCCTTCTATGCCTTTATCAGCATACCACTTGTATATCATGTCAGAAAGCCACTGGGCTTCTTCCAAAACATCTTCACATACCGCCGCTCTCATCTTTTCCTGTTCCATATGATTTTTACCTCTGTTTATGTCTGTATTTTCTTTCCACCTTTTATAAAAAATCATTCTCCATATTTTATCTTAGGAAGATTCCACTCAAAATGAGCAGCCAGCACACGCACAACCACGACAAGCACCGAGCAACCGACTATTGCCGTGTTTCTTCCTATATAATTGTCAATGACAATATAAGCACCTGCTCCTACTGCCGATGCAACTGCATATATATGTTTCTTAAATATATATGGTATCATGCCGCTCATTATATCACGCAGAACACCTCCGCCCACTCCTGTTATAACTCCGACAAATATAAGTAGAAACGCATTTGTGTTGTAATCGCTGACCGTTTTTTTCGCCACATCTATTCCGATGACAGTAAATGCTCCAAGTCCTACGGCATCAGAAAACATCAGAATATTTTCATATATTTCCACAAATTTTTCACTCGGATTTTTTGTATGCTCAGACGCATTCATTATCATAAATATAAACACAAGACATGAAACAATTGCAGCTATACTCACATCTCTTGGATTTTTAAATACTGATGGTGGCGTATTGCCAAGCAGCACATCCCTTGTTATGCCGCCACCGACTGCCGTCACGATTCCAAGCACGCATACTCCGAGCAGATCCATCCTCTTTTTTATCGCAGTCATCGCACCTGATATTGCAAATGCAATCACACCTATTATATCCAAAACATCTATCAAATCATTCATTCTTAATCTCAACTTTCAATATGGTGTTTTATTTTCGATTCCGTAACTACTTACCGTTCTTGCCATATCCATCCTCCTGTTATATTTATGTGTTCTCGTTGTAAACTCCGGTTATTTTGTATTGTATTATTTGTAACAGTTCAGCCTTGCATTTCATACATTCATAAACCTGCCAGCAAGCTGTCAGTCGCTGCTATGCAGCTTATGTTTATTTACGCGAAAGTAAAGTGAGGATGGAACAAATAAATTTGTTCCATCTGAGCGTGCTCGCGAGGGCTTTGCCCTCATTTCAGAAATGAAAGGCTATTCTACCATAAAAAGATCCTGCCATATGGCAAGACCTTTTTTCATTCATAAAAATACTGGTTTATTTGCACAATTCACCTTTGTCAAACTTACTTTTTCCCAATAATCTTTCCTATTATAACCGCTATCACAATAGTAACTGCCATATCAGGCAATGTATTTCCGACAGGTATATCAACAGTCATAAGATAACGGTAAAGTACAAATCCTATCACCCATATAACTGCATTTATCATATCAACTTTCTTACTGCTCTTATCTGCTTTTAAGATAAAGTAATCTGCTATCTGTATAGCTATCATTGGTGCGAACACCGAACCGATAAGGTACATGAAGTCTGTTATATCATCCATAGGGAATAATATTGCTGCAACTGTTCCGATTACGGTTACTGCTATTGTCACATATTTTCCGTTTAATTTTGATAAAATAGTTTCACTTGATATTCCGGCTGAATATGCATCAAGGAATGTTGTTGTCACTGTTGAAAATACAACAATCAAAAGACCAACAATTCCAAGCCCTGCTTTTACCATTATCTGTGCAACATCACTTTCTCCCGTAAATATAGCTGCACCCATTCCTATAATATACATCCAGCAGCTTACGATTCCATAAACTATCGTGCTTACAAGTGTTGCCTTTACAGGCTCTTTTGCTTCTCTTGTATAATCACTTATAAGTGGAAGCCATGACAACGGCATAGCTACCGCAAGCTCTACTGCTGCTCCAAAGCTCATGCTGTCGCCTGATACTTTTACTCCTGATGTATCGCTAAAGAATATAACCTTACACATTATTATAGTAAGAATAAATAATGCAGCCATTGCAACAGTATTTATTTTTCCAAGATTTGTTATTCCAATCACAACCCAGAGAATAATAAGAGCACCGATTACAAGACACCACACCCAGTTTCCTGTATTAAATATTCCATTTGCTGCAAGTGCTCCATCATAGATCATAATAGAAGTCCATCCCACAAGCTGGAGCACATTTAAAAATGCAAAAAATTTGCTTCCATCCGCACCAAAACTCATAGTAACAGTATCCATTGCACTTTTTCTTTCTTTTCCACCTATGATTCCTGCACAAAAAAGCATAAGGCAACCTATAATATGACCGATTATGATAGCAAGTATTCCTTTACCAAAACCGAGCGATGCAAACGATGTTCCCGTAAGTATCTCGGCTATCGAAAGTCCGGCTCCAAACCATATAAGCCCATTTTCAAATAATGATGTTCTTCCCTTGTTTTCCATTTAATTCCTCTTTCTTACTTCTTATTATTTCTTTTCTTGTTATCTTATATAAATATTTGTGAAACTCCCAATAAACTATATTTTGTTTTTGCAACTTTACATATCATAAACAAGGAGCTTATGACATTTAATATAGTATAAAGTCTTTCAAATATAACGGATTGCTCCATTGCTACGCAATTTTGACCCTTATTTCATAAATTCATTGTCACACGCAAATGCGTGGTTCATAGGTCCGCTTCCCTTTCCAAGATCAAGCATTGCCGCAAGTGCTCCTGATATATAATCCTTTGCCCTGAGTACCGCCTTATCAAGGTCATATCCTTTTGCAAGATTTGATGCTATGGCACTTGACAAAGTACATCCGGTTCCATGAGTATTAGGATTGTCTATCCTCTTTCCCGTAAACCACTTGTAATCACCATTTCTATATAAAAGGTCATTTGCATCATTTATCTGATGACCGCCTTTCATAAGCACTGCACAGTCAAATTTTTCACTTATAAACTTTGCCGCTTCTACCATGTCATTTTCATTCTCAATCTTCATTCCTGATAAAACTTCACCCTCAGGTATGTTTGGTGTGAGAACTGTTGCTATCGGAAGCAGTTTTTTCTTTAATGTACTTATCGCATCATCAGTTATGAGTTTTGCACCGCTTGTCGCAACCATAACGGGGTCAACAACTATATTTTTTGCCTTATACTCTATGAGTTTATCTGCGATTTTTTCTATAAGTCCGCTTGCCGATACCATTCCTATCTTTACCGCATCAGGGTAAATGTCCGTGAATATCTCGTCAATCTGCTCTCCTAAAAATTCAGGTGTCACATCCATGATAGCAGTCACACCCGTAGTATTCTGTGCCGTAAGTGCAGTTATCGCACTCATCGCATATACTCCGTTGCTTATCATTGTTTTTATATCAGCCTGAATTCCTGCTCCACCGCTTGAATCACTTCCTGCTATTGTTAATGCTGTTTTCAAAATTTATGTCCTCCTTTTTTTATTTATGTACTCTCGGTATCTGCGAAACTATCACCAATCTGCCTGAGTCAAACGGATATTGACAATCCGTTCCACTACCTGCTCGTAACACTATTAACTGCTATCGCAGAATATCAGTTTCGCAATTTCCTATAATCGTGCTACATCATATAAAAAGCCACAAAAAAAGAATATACATAACTACCATGCATATTCTCAACATAAATCATTGCAAATCTATACCGACAACTTCCTACGCTGGCATTATCCATCAGGTTATAAGGGTTAAGATACGCAATCTACTCTCAGCCTGTTTCACGCACAAGCTCCCCCGCATCGGCTATTATACATTAAGTTTATAATTAGTGCAAGTTGTTTACAGTATTTTTATGGCTGAACTGTTAATCTTCATCAAACTATGGTATAATTATTTTAGAAAGAAATTTTTCAAAATTATAATCTGAAAACAGACCAATAGGTCAATAGGTCAAAATGAAAAGGAGGGATTTCTATGGATATTGCAGCACTCTCTATGGGCATATCACAGGCAGATGTAATAAATAATGTTGAAACCGCAGTTCTTGCAAAAAGTCTAGATACAATGAAAGAAAGCGGAGCCGGTCTTATTGACATGATGAATCGTTCTGCTATGGAAAGGTCTGTCAATCCGGAACTCGGTGCAAATATTGATATTACGATATAAAACTGTTTTCTAAAAATTAACCCCCATCTATGTTGTGAATATTTTCATTATACAGATGGGGTAGTTTTTTATTCTTTTTTACTCTATTATTAAATGAGCTGTTGACCTTATAATATCAGTAAAATGTTCAACTTCTCATTTAGAATATCTATTATTTTCTATCTTATAAGAAAGTAGCTGTCAACACCTAATTTTACATCTAAATACAATAATCACTCCATCCACCCTCATCAGTCCCTACACAACTGTTTCGTACCATAAGTTTTCCCTCAAGTTCTGTCCTGACAACACTTTTATGTCCTCCACGCATACGGTCAACTAAAAGATATAATGCAAACTTCCCCATCTCCTCTTTAGGAAGTCTTACTGTTGTGAGCATAGGTCTTGTATATTGTGCTTCTTCTATATCATCACTTGCTATTATAGATGGAATATAATACCTGTTTTTATTTGTTTCAAGGAATTTTAACATCCCGATAGCCGTTATATCGTTTGCACAATATATTCCTGTCGGTCTGTCCTCCGACTGCATAAATTTCTGCATTGCCGCAAACCCCTCCGCTTCTGTCTGCCCGGTCTGTACTATATAATCTGCCTCCGGGTCGATATCATGTCTGTGCAATGCCTCAAGATACCCACGATACCTCGCTTCATTGTAGCAGTCACCAACATAACCTATACTTGTATGCCCTAGTGATATAAGATATTCTACTGCCATCATGGCAACTTTCTTTCCGTCACACAAAACCTCATCAACCTCATAATTTGTTGAATTACGGTTTACCGAAACGACATTTTTAAATTTGTTATTGAGTTTTTTCAATGCGTCTTTATTACATTTACCAATGATTATAAGACCGTCACATTTCTGCTCAAGCTCATCATACATTTTATCTACCAGCAGATTAAGATCCTCATGGCGGCATTTTTTATCATTTGAAAAAACAGGCATATACCAGACCTTTGTCAATATTGCAACCTGTTTATGTATCTCACTTTCTATCACCCGCAGCAGTTCATTAAAAAACGGATCTGCCGTTGCCTTTTCCATTCGTGTCATAAGAACACTGACATAATAGACTTTTTCTTCCTTCTCCTTAACTCCCATCTTTAGATTTCTTGCAGCAGTATTTGGGGTGTAATTAAGCTCTATCGCAATCTTCCAGATTTTGTCACGAAGCTTGGGAGATGAACATTTATAATTTGGATTGTTGAGCACGCGTGAAACAGTCGAAGCCGATACACCTGCTCTCTCTGCTATTTTCTTGATTGACATGATTTTTTCCTTTCTTACTTAAGGATGTACTCTATGAACAACTTTTGTCTTTTCCCACTTACATTATATTCATACTCTTTCCCTAGGACAACAATAATATTTGAAATCGTTTTCACACACTGCAATCCCCTGATATTCAGGTATTTCATAATTATATACATATAATATTTCAGCCAAAAAATCCCCTGACATAGCTAATCAGATATCTGCCCCCTCTCTGCTGCCTGCCTGATAATGTTAAAATTGCTGGGTTTTCCGTATTTTCATCCTGTTTCCACAAACTCTCCCCAATTAACTTTATTTGTTCACATTTATTAACATATATTTCACATTTAAAACATTACAAGTTCACACTTCCACGATAATATAAACCCATCAAATGAAACAAAATCATTTGATAAGTGCTTAAATTTTTTTCATACCTTCTCCAAACAGTTAAGCGAAAGCTTGACTGTTAGAACCGCTTTCTCCAGCGGTTCTTTTTTTTCGGCAAAACAAAAAACGCAGCTTTATGAAACTCAATTCACAAAACTGCGTTTTTTATCTGACACGCTGCCAACAGATAGCAATTTTTATGTAAACATACATTGCTATCTGCTTTTGACCCTTGCATCATGCTATTTGACAACGGCACCTTTTTCCCTGTTTCTACAGGAATATATACTTACATACAAACAATACCGCAAGTATATACATTAAAGGTTTAACTTTCTTTGCTTTTCCACAAAATACATTGATAACTACATATGATATAACACCGAGTGCGATTCCCTCTGAAATGCTATACATAAGCGGCATTGCAAGAAGTGCAAGATATGCCGGTACTGACTCTGTAAGGTCTGTAAAATCTACACTTATGATTGATGAAATCATAAGGAAACCTACAAAGATAAGTGCAGGTGCAGTAGCAAATGAAGGAATTGCAGTAAATATAGGTGCGAAGATTATCGCAAGCAGGAACATAATACCCGTTACTGCTGCCGAAAGTCCGGTGCGTCCTCCTGCAAGTACACCGGCTGATGACTCAACATATGTTGTAGTTGTTGATGTTCCAAGAACAGCTCCGACTGATGTTGCGATAGCATCGGCAAGAAGTGCAGGCTTGATTCTTGGAAGTTTTTCGTTTTCATCGAGCATACCTGCTTTTGTTGATACACCGATAAGTGTTCCAAGTGTATCAAAAATATCTACAAAGAGGAATGCAAAAAGTACAACGATAAAATCAAGGATTCTGATGCTTGAAAAATCTGCTTTAAAGCACTGTCCAAATGTATCTCCGATAGCTGTAATATCTATCATCTTAAGTGTAGGATATAATGAATAAAATCCGGTGTCAGGATTCGGAACATAAATTCCGACAAGCTGGCACAACATTCCAAGTATCCATGTACTTAATATTCCGATAAGAATAGAACCTTTAACATTTTTTGCATAGAGAATAACTGTTATAAACAATCCGACAAGTGCAAGTAATGCTCCAATTCCTACAGTATGGAAATTTTTTGTAAATCTGACATAAGTAAGAAGTGTAGAATCATCAGCTACTACTATCTTTGCACCCTGAAGTCCGATAAATGCAATGAATAAACCGATACCTGCACTTACACCTTTTTTAAGTGAAGACGGAATTGCATTAAATATAGCTTCACGCACATTTGTAAGCGAGAGCACGATAAATATAAGACCTTCTACAAATACCGCAAGAAGTGCTACTTTCCATGAATATCCCATATTTGCACAAACTGTTCCTGCCATATATGCATTGAGTCCCATACCCGGTGCAAGTGCAAATGGATAATTTGCAAGAAGTGCCATAGCCATACAGCCGATAAACGATGCAATAGCTGTCGCAAGAAGTACCGCATCACGGTTCATTCCCGTGCCGCTCAAAATGTTTGGGTTTACGGCAAGTATATATGCCATAGCCATAAATGTAGTAAGACCAGCTATAACTTCGGTCTTTACATTTGTATTATTTTCCTTTAACTTAAATAACTTATTTAACATAAATAATTATGTCTCCTTTTTTGTATTCTACTTTCCCTCATATGTAATCAATGATGTCACATCATACTTAGCAAGTTTTTCTCTTCCTTTAAGACCGGCAAGTTCGAGCAGGAATAAAATCTTAACTACTTCACCGCCGAGTTCCTCGACAAGCCCTGCACAGGCTTCAATAGTTCCGCCTGTTGCGATAAGATCATCAACAAGAAGAACTTTCTGTCCCGGCTTTATTGCATCCTTATGAATTTCAATCTCAGCCGTTCCATATTCAAGGGCATACGATGCCGTAACTGTCTCACATGGAAGTTTGCCCTTTTTGCGGCACGGAACAAATCCTTTGCCGAGTGCATATGCAATAGGCATACCGAAAATAAATCCTCTTGATTCAGTACCGACAACAACATCAAAATCAACATCCCTGACAGCCTCTATCATGGAATCAATAGCAAGTTTAAGCCCGTCCGGATCCTGTATCACTGATGTAATATCACGAAACATTATGCCTTTGCTTGGAAAATCCGGAATACATCTTACATAGTCCTCTAATTTCTTCATTTTATCTGTATCCTCCTTTTAAAATAAGCTAATAAGTAATTGCGAAACTAATTTTAGGTTGTGTTAATTACACACATTATATGCGTTTCGCAAATACTTAAAATAAGATAATGTCACCTCTCTTATGAGGGAACAGTAACTGCATTTAACAATGCACAATCTTTTTTATTATAGCAAAAAATCACCATATTATCAATATTGGCAACAGTTCAGCCCCTCATTTATTACATTCGTAAACCTGCCAGCAAGCTGTCAGTCGCTGCTATGCAGCTTATGTTTACCTCATATAATAAATAAAAGGCTATTCTACCGTAAAAATATAATCAGCAATACATTGAGCAAGCTCATGTATTATTGACTTATCTTTTTTGGGGCTGAACTGTTACTAAAATTAAAATAATGTAAATTTACAAATATATACAATGACAAATACTATCAGGTACACAACCGGTATGCCACGATACAGTCCTTTAAAGTCCTGTCTGCTCATAGTCATATGTAATATGATTGAAATAAATACATACCACAAAAGTACAGTCTGCCATACCGCTAATGCCGCACCATAAACAGTAAGATAATAATAAATACCCGCACTTGTCAATGCACCGCAGAATACCGGTGCTATCGAAGCCAATGCCTGCTGAATTGACCTCATTATTATATTTCCCCTTGTCACATACTCGACATATCCGAGCCTGTCACCGTCAGGATGAAAGAATACTATTTTGGTAACTTTCGCTCCCGTAACCGTTGCAAGCAGGGCATGAGACAGTTCATGGTGGAATACTCCTATAAAAGTCAGTCTGTTAAATATAAAATAGGTGAAACTGCCGCCAAGAAAGGCTGCTGTCACCGAATAAAGAAGTTTTACAAACTGCTCTATGACAACTCCCGCACCCGGTATTGCAAAAGTCAATATCAATGCTGTCAAAAGATAGTTTACATATATATTATCCATAAATTTCTCCTGTATATCATAAATTAAATATCTGTTAGACAAAAATTTGAGGTGCGGCACATCCGGTACCGCACCCACATACTTCTAAATATGCCAAGTTGTTAAGCTATTTTCTTTATTTCAACATCATCACTTGTTTCTCTCTATTTCCTGCGTCTGAATATAAGTGATAAAGCACATAATTCCGCCCCAACAAGGCAGATTATTGTAGGAATAGTCAAGCACAACCCCTTCTTTCACTCATTCTGTTATTTATTTTCGTACTATCAGCTTTCTTATCATATCTACCGGGATAATAAGCACAGCAAGCAACATTGACACAACAAGTGCTTTTACGCTAAGCATCGTTGTATCAAATACCGGACCGCCTATCTGAATGATAATTGTTTGCAATACAAATATTGCTCCCATTACAAGCCCAAAATTTTTATTCTCGCTTATATGCTCAAAGAGATTAAATCTCTCAGATCTTGTATTTAAACTATTTAATATTATCGAATAGATAAAGAAGGCAAACATAAATGTCTTTTCGTAAAGTTCAGGATTTTTACATCCTTCAGGCATTACAAATGATGTTATACCGCCCACATTTTCAAGTATCAGTATTGAACCTAATGTGATAAATATAGCACTGACTCCTATTGCTGACTTGATATACCCGGTGAGGATATTGTCAGTTCTTTTTGCAGGCTTCTCGTCCATATATCTGTTAAGAATAGGTTCACCACCAAATGCCATTGCTGCAAGCGTATCCATTATGAGGTTTATCCACAATATCTGCACGATTGAAAATGGCTCTGTCCAGCCAAGTATAGGTGCAAGAATGTTCATAAGAAGTGTACTTATATTTACCGTAAGCTGGAAAATAAGGAACTTGCCGACTGATTTTGCCATTGTTCTTGAGTTAAGTACGCAGTCTTTTATTGAAGTAAGACTGTTATTAAGAATAACTACATCACCGGCTTCCTGTGCAACTGCAGTTCCGTCACCCATAGCAAATCCTATATCAGCCTGTTTTAACGCAGGTGCATCATTTACACCGTCACCAGTCATACCACAAACATTGTCAAGCTGCTGTGCGATAGATACTAAACGCTTCTTGTCGAGAGGCTTTGCACGGCTTACAACCTTAAGATGTGGAAGTTCTTTTTTAAGCTCCTCATCTGACATTTTTTCAAGTTCTTCATGTGTGAGAACAACATCGTTCTTCTCATCCACGAGAATACCGGCTTCTTTTGCGATAGCCGTTGCTGTCTCCTCAGCATCACCTGTCACCATGACAACCTGTATTCCGGCACCGTTAAGCACCTCAACTGTCTCGATTGCATCTTTTCTGACATTATCCCTGAGACACAATACTGCAAGAAGTATTTTCTTTCCATCTGCTATCTTTGCAACAGATAAAAGTTTCATAGTACGCTTAGCCTGTGCTCCCATCTGTTTTATAACCTTTTCTTTGTCAGCAGCAGTAAACTCTTTTATGCTTCCGTCTGCTGTCTCATAGTGGGTAATGTCATCAATTATCTGCTCTGTTGCACCTTTCCAGTAAACTACACCGTCGTTAAGTTCCACGATGGCACATTTCTTTTCAGAGTCAAATCCATTATTTTCTTTAACTCTTTTTTCAATTTCATCCTCATCCGGCTTTGCATTGTTGGCAAGAGCATAAGAAAGAAGTGCCCTGTCCATGTTGTTACTTCCGATAGCCTTTCCCTCTGATACTTTAGCAAGGTTATTGACTGTTATCGCATCAATAAAGTCAGCATTTAACAGTTTATCAGCAATCTCTCCATCACCTGTGATAAATTCTACCAAAGAGAGATTTCCCTCTGTGATAGTACCTGTTTTATCACTGAACAAAAGGTTCATATAAGCGGAATCTGAAAATGCAGCTTTGTGGCTTACTAAAATATTCTTTTTATACATTGACTCAGTATTCATCGACTGCACAAGACTGTTCATCATCGGAAGTCCCTCCGGAACCGCCATGATAACGATAGAAGCCATAAGCATCACTGCCTCCGCAACAAGCAAAATAACAAATACCGGAGTAATTGCTTCATTCGCTCTTACGATATTTAACACTACCTGTAAAACACCTGCTATGGCTGCTGCTGAGACACCGAGTTTACCGATACCTGCAGCTACTACCTCAAGTTTAAGGCTTGAAGTGTCTTTTCTTTCCTCTTCCTCATTATCTGTAAGTGCCTTATTTATCTTACCAAGCTCTGAAGCATCGCCTATAACAGTTGCCACCATATAAGCCTCACCGCTTGTAACTACAGAACCCATAAACACTTTATTTTCTGATGAATAATCTGTCGACTCTGCATCATCCATATTGTCTGCTGCCACTTTTGACTCATCTCTTGACTCACCGTTTAATGCCGCCTGAGAGACTTTAACATGACCGTCAAAAATAAGTCCGTCAACCGGTACTTTGTCACCAGCCTGTATAAGTATCGTATCACCTTTTACGATTTCATTTGTAGAAATCTTTAAAAGTTTTCCGTCTCTCATTACTTTTGCAAAAGTTTTACTGTACTCCTCCTGCAAAGCTTCACTTCTTGAACTGTTTCTGTACTCCGACAATGTTGAAAAGCCCGTTGCAAGTGCTATTGCAAGAATGATACTCACGATTTCTATTGCATCGTTTCCGCCTGAAATAGCCGGAAATATAACACCAAGTACCGCAAGCACAATTTTAAGCAGAAGTGCAAAACATAAAACTTTTATCCATATATCATCAAATGCTCCTATAAACATTGATAATAATGACTCCGGTTGTTTTTTTGCAAGCTCATTTGTTCCAAACTCTGCTTTACTCTTAGCTGCCTGTTCACCGGACAAGCCTTTTTTAAGGCTGTCCTTTTTCATTATTTCAATCATGATTAGAAAATTTCCTCTCTTTTTTATATTCACGCAATACTTTATTAAAGCATCACGCAATTACCTGCTATCAATTCTTTCTAAAATAAACTTTTTCTGACTTTCAGCATATGCCCTGTCACTTATAATGTCTGCATAATTCACTGATACTTGTATCCTTTGTCCCCTGACCTATGGCATTGAACTTCCACTCTCCGTTATGTCTGTAGATTTCTCCAAATATCATCGCAGTCATTCCCGAATAGTCCTCAGAAAGGTCGTATTTGCACATTTCCCTGTTTGTTTTTCCGTCAACTATTCTTATAAATGCATTTTTTATCATACCAAATTCCTGTTTTCTCTTTATACAGTCATAAATATTTACCACAATGACTATCCTGTCATACTCAGCAGGAACTTTTGAAAGGTCTATAAGTATCTGCTCATCGTCACCCTCACCGTCACCTGTAAGATTGTCACCCATATGCCTTACAGTCCCTGATTTATGTTCGAGATTTCCAAAATATACCACATCACTCTTATCGCAGAACTTTCCGTCCTTTAAAAGAATAGCGGTCGCATCACAATCTATGTCAGCTGCCTGTGTTCCAAATAATGATGCAAGAAAACCTTTCTTACTCTCCACAGCGTCCCAGCCAAGACCTACAAGTACATTTGAAAGACCGGCACTTTCCTTTGTAAGGCTTACCTTCTGCCCTTTTTTTAAGCTTATTGACATTTCATACCTCCTTTTTAGGCAACCTCAATTCCATAGTGTCCGCAAAGTGCAGCAAGACCACCCTGGAAACCGCTTCCTATCGCATTGAACTTCCACTCTCCGTTGTGTCTGTATATCTCGCCAACTACCACTGCCGTCTCGATTGAAAAATCTTCCCCGAGGTCGTATCTTATAATCTCCTCGTTAGTCTCAACATTGACAAGTCTTATATAAGCATTTGACACCTGACCGAAATTCTGTCTCCTTGTCTCTGCATCATAGATAGTTGCCGTAAATGCGATTTTTTCAATATTTGCAGGAATATCAGCAAGATTTACCTCTATCTGCTCATCATCGCCCTCACCGTCACCTGTTCTGTTGTCCCCCATATGCTTTATAGCACCTGATGGATGTTCAAGATTTCCATAAAATACAAACTCTTTTTCTGTCGGACATTTACCATTTGAATCAACCATAAATGCGGCTGCATCAAGATCAAAATCAGCCCCCGAATCAAATGCATTAACATCCCATCCAAGACCTACCATAACATTTTTAAGTCCCGGATTTCCTTTTGTAAGATCTACTTTCTGTCCTTTTGATAAATTAATCGGCATAACTCATTTCCTCCTCTTTTTAAATGTAAAAATTTTATTAATATAAGTATAACACTAAAAGTATTTATCTAATACTTAAGTTTTTATTAACGCTTAACAGTACCTCCATATGTTTCCATAAACTCTTTCTTAATCTGGTCAAGTCTTGCAGCATCATCAATACGCTGTTTTCTGGCATTTTCCTGAATAGCTCTTGTCTCGTCAATACCGTTTACAATGGTTCTCCATGTCTTCTCAAGCGTATCTATCTTTATTGAACTGCCCGATGCAAGTTTTGCCGTCATCTTTGACTGCTCAACAGTATTCTTTGCATTTTTTATAAGCATCTCATTTGTCTTTTTGTCAAGTTCAGACATTGCCTCTGCCTGTATCTTTTGTCTCTTTAACATAATAGCCTGTGCAAGTGCCTGCTTAAATACAGGTAATGTGACGATAAATGCAGAATTTATCTTTCTGACAAGATTCATGTTGCTGTACTCCATCGTCTTAATCATGGGAATTGACTGCATGGCAATATTCTCTGCAGTCCTTAAATCCTGTGTTCTCTGCTCAAGCATCATCAACGCATTATTAAGGCTTGAAATTTCAAGCTGAATGGCATTGTCAGCCGTATTTTCATAGTCCTGCTGTCTCTGTGCAATATAATTTTCGAGTTCCTTGCATCCCTGCTCACCGGCAAGAATATATTTGACAAGTTCATGATAATAACCAACATTTGCATCAAACATCTGGTTTAAATTTCTATTTGACTGTTTTATCTCACTCTCATACTGCTTAAGCTGAACATATATCTTGTCAACCTCATCACCCATTGTATGATATTTCTGTAAGATTTTTTCAAGCTGCTTTCTCAGATTTCCAAATAACTTATTAAAAAGTCCCTTGTCCTCCCTAATCTCGTCAATATCAAACTTTGACATTATCTTTGAAAGTGCATTGAGCATCTCGCTCGACTCATCAATCTGGCTCATGCTCATACTGTTAAGAACTATATCAGAAGCCTTTGAAATCTCATCTGCTGCCTCAGCACCAAAAGACACTATCGTTTCAAGGTTGTTTACCTCGATAGTGCTGACAAGTGCATCAACCTCATCTGAACCCACAAGCTCGTTATTCATCTGCTTTCTGTCCTCGACAATATCATACGCCTCGACCGGTTCAATCTCATTCTGAACTGCCGGTTGAACTGCTGCCGGTTCTTTTTTTCCAAAATCAAGTCCCATACTTGTCCTCCTTAATATTTTTTGACTATCCATCTTCTTAACTTCCGTCCAAGATGCGTCCCTCGCTTTCAGCTTTTAGTTCTCATCTTGAACTTTTGTTTAGTTAATATCTATTTTTTAACAACCTGTTTTCACAAACTTCTGCAAACTGCCTGCTCAGAAATAAATATCTGTTTTTACTTTCTCAACCATGCCTGAACAACCTGTCACGCCATGATGTATGCAAACTTAACGGAATACTTTCCCAGTCTGGTATCTGAATGTCATATATATAGTCACCGAGCTGATGTTCTTCCATAAGTTTTAAATTGAAATAATTTTCCATATTGTAACCCGTAGGCACAAATAAAGCAACATCAAAACCGAGCAAATGCAAAAAAGTAAGATAAATCGTATCTTCTAAAGTGAGCAGTTCTTCTGATGTATTTATATACAAAAGTTTTGGATTTTTCTTAGTAAAATCAAATGCCTGCAAAAGCCTTGTCACTTCCTTAGGCAGATTAAGAGCCACCGAAACTATAGTATATTCAGTTCCGTTTTCAAAAGTCCCCTTAATATATTTTTGTGCTATCAAAAATTCCAGCTTGTCAAGAATATAATCCTGCATCTCATCACGCAGAAAACCATACCGGTATGACCTGCTTTTTTTTATCTTGTCCCTGTGCAGCCTGCCATTCTTAAAAAATTCTGTGGCATATTCTTTAATCGGATTTGCATCTGTCGAAAGAATATTAGGAACTTTGTCTACAACAACCGTTTCAGGTGTCATAAGCTTTTTTAACATTATCATATATTCTCTGACATTTGCGTCTTTTACACCCGAAAACTTAGAAAAGATAACAGGAATATTTACAGAACCGTCAACAGTCGAAAATCCCGGTCTGTACTTAATCTCAGTCTCCCACAAAATCTTGATTTCCCTGTCCATAGTCTGCAATGAAACAGTCCGTGCTTTATCATACTGTTTATCCCTGAATATGGTATCATCGTTATACATAAGCGTGTCAAGCTCTCTCTCCGCATGGTATGCCGCCGTACCTATGTGCAGCCCCGAATTTTGTATAGGAAATTTATCTATGGCAAGCTGTTCATCATAGTTTATATCATACAGAATATTATCCTCAAGTCGGCATCTCTCTGCCCTGTTTGGACATAAAATAAGCACATCAATCGGTGTCCTTGCAAGAAAATGCATAAACATAGCTTCATTTTCATCATTGCAGCCACCCATATAAATAAAACACGGTATGTTGTCATAGCTGAAATTCTTAAAAAACTGCGTCTGATATCTGTTAATAAAACAAAGAAGATATACGGCTTTATTCAAAATTTTATTTATATTTGCACCTGTCCCAAGCCTGTCCGCCTCTCCATAAACAGTATCCTCAAAAGAATTGATAAGAAACTCACTAACTATCGGATTTTCGGTAAAATTGATATTTAATTCAAGTCCCTTTACAAGCTGAAAAACATCACGGTAATTTCCTCTCCTTATCTTTGCAATCTCATCAACATCAGGCTTAGGTATCAGCTCACTAATGACAACAACATTTCGTTTCATAGCCTTAAGCGAAAGATAAAATTGATAAAGTTCATTTTCATATGTAAGTTTGTCCCAGACACCGTTTATCCTTACATAACAGTTTAAAAATATTTTATCTTTATCTGCCCCATAACCCTGTGCATTATCAGCAGAAAACATCCCATTTCCCAGATTATTTTCTATATTTCTTATATTATGCAAATTCTGTGCATTTTCTACATTGTTTACTTTTTCTGCATTTCTTATATGCAAATTCTGTGCATTTTCTATATTGTTTACTTTTTCTGTATTTCTTATATTATGCAAATTCTGTACATTTTCTACATTGTTTACTTTTTCTGTTCTTCTTTCGTTTTCATATAATTTCCTAAATCTGTCTTTTCTGACCCCTGCCGGCTGCAAAAAATCGTCAAGCCCATTGCCCTCTATCCAGACATTAGTGCAATTACGAGTAGAAACCTTATACGACATTTTTGGCTGTGAACCACCCCTGTCTGCCATACTATTTATATTGTCTGCTTCTGTACTCTGAACTTTTATATTTAAACTTTTTTTGTTCTGTAAAGATTTTGTACTCTTTTCTTCTGCCTGCGGTATTCCACTTTCTTGTCTTTGTATGTTCTGCACATCTACTTGCGAGCCTCCCGTTCCATGACTTTTCGCCCTCTGTACTTCTGCCTGCGAATTTACCGTCCCTTGACCGTTTTCTCTCTGTGCCTTAAAATCATGGTTTTCAAGCATACTTTTTATACTAAAATCTGCCGCAAACTCTCTCACCATATTTTGCTCTGCCGCACCGTTTTCTCCCACATACTCAAAAGACTTTTCTAAATTTTCGTCAACCTTAAGATAAAACACATCTCCGTGTGGCTGCACAAAAACAACATCGCATCCCGCATCAGCAAGTATATTTATAAGCATAAATTCATAGCCGACAATATCTCCCACGAAAAAAATCTTTGGGATATTCTCACCGTTCATCTGCTCCACGACACCCTCAAATTTATAATAAAGCCAGCACATAAATTTAATATACGCATTTTTAAGCATATTTTCATTCTTACCGCTTCTTCGCAGTCCGTCAAGAACATCATATATCGCCCCTGCAATATTTTCACGCTGAATTGCCCTCATGCGTGGCAGCCATTTTTTCAAAGCATCAGAAATAAATCCCATGCTCATCTGAAAATCCCTCCCCATAATCTCCTGATAATACGAAAGATTACTTTCAGTCGGATTTCCTATCTTCCCGTCAATTACAACACCGGATTTTCTCGCCGCATTATAATATTTATAAATAAATTCATCTATTTTATCAGATGTTTTGTTAAAACGATAAAAATAAATTCCTTTTTCACTCCGTCCGCTAAGCGGGACAAAGAAATCGTCAAGGCTTTGAATTTTCATATGCTTAAATGACACTTTTACCACCTCAATATCCGTCGGTATTTGTATTTTTATTTAATGATATAATTGCAATCTCAATATTTTTGCCGTAATCATTTATCAATGTCATGATTTGCTAATCTCAATATTTCCTCACCCTGTATTTATTCATAGCAAATCCAAATACAGAACCGACAATTCCTCCGATTATATGTGTCAGATTTGATACATCATCTTTTACCAGAATTCCATCCCGTATCTGACCGCCTATATAGATAACTGCGACAAGAATAAAAGTAAGCGGAATTTTGCCATCTTCTATACTCGTCATACTTGCAAGCAATATAAACGCAAAAACAATACCACTCGCCCCTAAAAGAGCAACATTTGGAAAAAAGATAAAATGAATAAGTCCGGTGACAAATGCTGTCGTCAATATGACAAACAGTGTATCTGTCGAGCCATACTTTTCTTCAAGAAGCGGACCTACAACAAGAATCATCATAATATTACTAAGAAAATGTTCCCAGTTTGCATGACCAAGAACATGACCGAAAAATCTGAAATATGTCAAAGGATCTGACAAAGACGATCTATATACACAAAATAATAACTGGTCTGAAACACCTCCGGTCATATAGCTAAGTCCTAATACCAAAAGACTCGCTATTGAAAAAATCAAAATAACCGGTGAATTAACTGAAATTCTTATACCTTTATTTTCTCTACCCATTTCTATCCCCTAAATAATTCTAATACTTTATCAAGTCAAATGCCTGATAGTATTATTATTTTAAGTATCTTATATTTATAATAACACTTATATACAATTTTCTCAAGAAGCAAACATCTTTAACGATACTAATCCCCATAAATTTAACTACTACTTATCACACTTTAGATTTTGCCATATAAATTTTTCATTCTATCTTGGTCCCATAAATCAATCACCATTTAAATGTATCATAAGTATCCCTCCAATATCAAATTACAATTTGCCTCTGAATAATCCTTACTTTCAAGCACTTTTCTTCCCATTTCCTGAATATCCTCTAAATCCGGTACAGGCATTGCATTAATCTCTGTTGAATTAACCTGTGTAGATCCATTCAAAATCCGATAATATTCGTCATAAAGTGTAGAATTAAATAATACATACAACCCATACACTAGGTATTCTGACATTTCCGTTAATACACCGTCTACAAAATTAATTTTATTCTGTGTACTTATCTTTTGGTATTGCGGAAATTTTTTGGCTAAATATACTCCACACTGTAATCTCCGAGGTTCTTCCTTTGCTGTAAAGTGCTTTACAAATAGATAGTTTTTGTTATCTTGCATCAATCCCTTTTGTTCTGTCACTACATATTCATGTTCTTTCCGGATTGGAAATTCTACCTTTCCTTGCCTTATATGTTGTGAATAAAATAAAGGTATTACCCCTTCTTCTGCTTCATCCCTCAAAATCTCACGATTACGGAAGTCTACGGTCAATCCTGTTTTCATTTTTACACCAATTGCCGGAAGTGTCTTATCAAATTTATGCAATTTCTTTAATACTTCCACTTCATTTTCATCTGTTACAAGATAAACATAATAGTCCGATCCTGCTACAACCAGATCATACGGAGCCGTCAATGATGTCAGCTCTCCAAAATCACTGTTTGATTTCGATGATGTAATCGTAACAGTTTCTGGCTTATCACCTGTTTTCCTTACTTTAATAATAATTGTTTCCTGTAACACACTTTCCTTGTCAAAAACCTTATTTCTGCTAACAAAAAGGTGACTATGTTCCAATTTTCCTTACAGGTAAGTTCAATCTCCTTAATAGAATCTATCGTTTCCAATCGCTCAATAAAGGCACATGACAATATACCTGAACCAGCCCCTGCATCAAGGACACTTACTTTGCTTATTTTTTCATTAACATTATATAACCCAGCCATAAAACGGGCAGTTTCCTTACTGGTAAAAAATTGTCCATATTTTTTACGTTCTTTTTTGGGCATACTCTCTATATATTCGTTTGTAAGTTCTATAATTTTTTCTAGCATATTCCACCTGCCTACAAGTCTTCTCATTATTGCTATTATAATATAATTCATCACCTTTTTCAACGCTTTTTACAAACATATGTTTCTCACCCAAAATATTGATTAAGTCTACTAATTATTGTGTTTTCGTGGTATAATAAATTTGTCGTACAGGGTCACTTTCTTTCTTATGTTTTTGTCAAATTCATTATACCACTGAAAGTCCTGTGATTTCTTTTTTTTAATTGTAAAGTGGTGGTATTAATAATTATATTGAAAAAACACATTAAAGTTAGGAGAAAATTATGACTGAATATTATGTATTTGAAATAGAAAATACCAAGTATAAATTAATGTTAGATAAATTGTGTAATTTAAGTGATAGGTTTTGTTTAGTAGAACCTATTGCGGACACAAAAGATTTTCCAGACATCCTTCCAGAACCTAAAGGAGAATTGGAAAAGTTTCTAATTGAAAGAAAAAGAACATGTGTCTGGCCGGGAACAAAGATTAAATTAAGAAGCAAAAACAAAGAGGCAATTCAACATTTTTATAAATGCTCAAAGGCTAGTATAGATATATTGAAAAGGTATTCAGATTTCTTTCAGTATGAAGATCAGATGGACATTGCCTTCTTTGCAAAAGAAAACTGTATTTTATATACAATATCACATGAAGAAATTATAGTGGTGGATATGAAATATTGGAATGATTTTTTCAAAAAAATAGAATGTAAATTAATTAAGAAAAATATGTAATTGTGTTTAAGTCTTTAAAGAATAGATTAGTTGGAGGTATAGTAATGGATAATCTAGAAGTAAAATTTTATGATACAGTTAATGACGAATTATTAAAATTTGCAGTAATTATTTCACAGAGTAACGGCAAGTGGGTTTTCTGCAAACACAAAGAAAGAGATACATACGAAGTGCCTGGAGGGCATAGAGAAGCTGGGGAGAATATTCTTGAAACTGCTAAAAGAGAGTTGCAGGAAGAAACAGGAGCAGTCGAATTTGAGGTAAAGCCAATATGTGTTTACTCAGTAACAGGCAAGACCAGAGTAAATGATACAGGTGAGGAAACATTTGGACTGCTTTGTTTTGCAGAGATAACAGAGTTTGCGAAAGAATTACATAGCGAAATGGATAAAGTTGTGCTTATGGATAAGTTGCCTGAGAACTGGACATATCCTTTGATACAGCCGAAATTGATAGAGAAGTATTTGCAAGTGAAATTATAGCCATTATTCGGAGAAAAGATGATATAGATGAAACTTGGACGATATGTAGCGGATTTAAGAATTATCATACTAATTCCTACACTTGCGGAAAGTAATGCTATAAAGCATGGAACATTGACTGATACTGAAAAGAATATGTATAGAGCAATTTTTATAGCAGGACGGCAATTGTAACAATGATAAATGAAACTCCTGTATTTAATTTATATGCCTTTAACATCCACTGTCACCCTCTTTCTCAACCCTGATTTTCTATATATTTTTTTAGCATTTTTTCTGATGCATTTCCTACACTACAGGCAAAATACCCATCTGTCCAAAAAGTATGTTCTTTCATATCAAAAAAACTTCCAACATATAACCATATTGGAAGTTTTTCTAAATAAAAATGCCGCAGACCGGAATCGAACCGGTACGGGTATCACTACCCACAGGATTTTAAGTCCTGGGCGTCTGCCAGTTCCGCCACTGCGGCATACAACAATATTAAATTGTTATAATGGGACCTACAGGGCTCGAACCTGTGACCCTCTGCTTGTAAGGCAGATGCTCTCCCAGCTGAGCTAAGATCCCAGTAAAATCTTGTAATATACAAGAGAAACGACCCGGAAGGGATTCGAACCCTCGACCTCCGCCGTGACAGGGCGGCGCTCTAACCAACTGAGCCACCAGGCCAAAATATCATTCTTACTTAATTTATTTAAAGTGGACCCTCAGGGACTCGAACCCTGGACCGATCGGTTATGAGCCGATTGCTCTAACCAACTGAGCTAAAGGTCCATAAATATTTTGCCTAAGCCGATGATCGGACTCGAACCGATAACCTGCTGATTACAAATCAGCTGCTCTGCCAATTGAGCCACATCGGCAT
>OOCB01001292.1_pt1 | contig 34376 bp, 25 predicted proteins | sample 1671351 | NCBI WGS metagenome assembly OOCB01 (sample SAMN06348148, study PRJEB24527) | human gut metagenome | biome: human gut; feature: ankylosing spondylitis patient; material: feces | host: Homo sapiens | place: China | collected 2015-10 | reverse complement strand
TAGGCATCGGTCCGCGCTTCGCGCGGGTGCCTTATATCCCCGCCGTGAACGGCGGGGCTTTACGGCACGTCGGGTAACGCGCGAGACGACGCGAACCCGACAAGCAACTCGAAGAGCGTCGGCGTATCGTATCGAAGGAGCCGTCCGCTTCTGCGCCTGCGGCGATGCTCACCTCGTTGCAGAGACCCGCATCGACAAGGGACCAATTCAGACTGCCTCCGCCGCCGAACGTCAGGGTTTCACTGTCGAAGAGCAACCGCAACTTGCGAAGTAACAATCTGTCGCCCCCAATCACATACGGAAACTCTGGCGACACAACAGGAAAGGATGTTCGACTTCCACCCGAGACGCCCCGTCGAATCGACGGGCAAGTAGCAGACGGCCTTTTCGCCGCTTCCGGCTTGAGGACGAAGTCCACCTCGGGCACGGTGGGCAAGTCGGCGTCAGAAGGTGAAATTTCAGTCCGTCCTGACGCGCCCCGAGACCCATCCCCGGTCCCGCCGATTCGGTTCCGCCTTTCGCCGCACCCGCTTTTTCGAGCACACGTCCCGTACAATCGACTGAAGACCGACTTTTCCTGCGGGTTCATACCATGCGTATTCTCCTCGTTGAAGACGACGCGATGATCGGCGACGCCGCCGAGGCCGCCCTTCGCGACCTGACCCACGTCGTCGACCGTGCGTCCGACGGACTCACGGCGCTCACGCTTGCAGCCACGACCGACTATCAGCTCGTTCTCCTCGATTTGGGGCTTCCGAAGCTCGACGGCATGGCGGTTCTCGCGAAACTGCGCGCCCGAAGCGACGTTCCCGTCATCATTCTCACGGCCCGCGACGCGCTCGACGACCGCCTCAAAGGGCTCGACGCCGGCGCGGACGACTACCTCGTGAAGCCCTTTCACATGTCGGAGCTCATGGCGCGCGTGCGCGCGGTCATGCGGCGCCGAAACGGAACGGTCCTCCAAGGCCCCGGAAACGGCGTCGTAACTCTTGACGAAGAAACGAAGACCGCCCGCACGAAGGACGGGAAAACCGTGACGCTCTCGCGTCGCGAGTACGCGCTCCTTTCGGCGCTCCTCGCGCGCCCGGGCGCCATTCTCTCCCGCCGCACGCTTGAAGAACGGATCTACACGTCGGGGGAAGAGCCCGAGAGCAACGCGATCGAGTTCCTCATTCACAGCCTGAGAAAGAAGCTCGGCACGGACACCGTGAAAAACGTCCGCGGTCTCGGCTGGCGCGTGGCGCCCCGCGACGCGGATGCGTCCTGAAATTCCCGATCGTGAGGTATTTATGAGTACGGGCACCAAGGACACTAGTGGTATCCCCGGCGCCGAAGGATTGCGACGTCGCTTCGCACGACTTCTGGAGCAGTCGTCGGGAACGCTCGCGCGCCTTGCGCAATTCGTCAAGCCCGCTCCCGGCCGGGAAAGCGAAGAAAGCTTGGGAAAAAAGAGCGCGAAGAGGCACCCGGCCCGTCGCCCGGTCGGGAACCCCTCCTTCAGAACGCGCGTCTTCCGTACGAGCGCCGCAGCGACCCTCCTCTTTACGGTCGTAACGGGCGGAGTCCTCTTTTTCTACGCTTACGAGGAAGCCTCCGAACACCAGGACGATACTCTGGAAGAAGTTTCCGGGGTGATCGCGCGCTTTGTGATTTCGGGAAAAGGCGCCGATGCAGCGAAGTGGCCTCTTGACGCGGCCTTCGTCTTTTCAATGGACGACGACGATCTTGAAGACGTCTATGAAATGGAACGCAACGACCCCGCGTCGCGGATCCCGGCGGGCACCCCCGTTCTCGTTCACACGCTCCACCGCGGCGGGGCGGGCGTTCCCGTCGTCTTTCGCGTCGACATTCGACCGGGATTGCAGACCCTTCCGATTGACGGCGTCGACTACCGCATGCACGTCCGAACACTGCGCGGCGGCACTCACATCGCGGTCGCGCAACGTACGAGCGAACTTCTCGAAAACGCGGCGATCGCGGCGCTATGGGTGGTGCTTCCGATCGTTACGTCGGGCATTGTGATCGCGCTTCTCACGGGGCTTCTCTTTTACCGGGCGCTCCTTCCCGTCGAGGCGGCGGTGCGGACCTTGAACGCCCGCCGCGCGGACGACCTTTCCCCCCTTGAGACGGAGGGGCTCCCCGCGGAAGTGCTCCCGATGGCCCGAAGCTTCAACGGGTTGCTCGCGCGCGTCACGGAACTTCGCGAGCGCGAGGCGCGCTTCGTGGCGGACGCGGCGCACGAATTGCGTACGCCCCTCGCTGCGCTTCTCCTTCGGATCGAGCGACTCGCCGAATCCGAAACCGTACGGACGCTCCCCCCTGAAACCCGGGCCGAGGTTGAACGCCTTTCGGCCGCGACCGAGCGGCTCGTACGGATGGTGAATCAGCTCCTGGCTCTGAAACGCGCGGAGGTTCAAGCCGCGCAAAGTCGACAATCGCCTTCCGATACTTCGGGTTCTTCGAACGCATCGACCGATTCCGCGTCCCCGCTGCCGAACCGGCAGTCTCTGCGTGCGCCCCTTGACGAAGCCGTGGGTCTCGCCGTCGAAGCCCTCTGGGACGAAGTGGAAAAGAAGGGGATAGATCTTGAAGTGACAGGGCTCGACGAGATCGAACGCAACGGCCGTTTCCCGGCCGCCGCGATGCCCGCCGAGGCGCTCCACGGGATGCTGCGCAATTTGCTCGAAAACGCGGTTCGCTACACGCCCGAAGACGGTCGTATCACGATCGACTTGGCGCTCGAAAGCGCGACCTCTTCGAAAGACAAGAAAATCGCGACGCATGCCGTGCTGCGCGTTTCCGACACGGGCCCGGGCATACCCGAATCCGAGCGCTCGCGCGTCTTCGATCCCTTCTATCGGGTGCTCGGAACGGGCGTCGAAGGAACGGGCCTCGGGCTTGCGATCGTGCGCGCGATTGCCGGGAAGTACGACGTCGAGGTGACGCTCTCGGACGCTGCCGAAGCCCCCGCCGAGACCGACCACCCCGCTGCGCCCGCTTCCTCTCCCGTACGCTCGGGACCGGGACTTTGCGTCACGCTCCGCCTGCCGCTTGCCGAAGAAGCCGTCGGGAAAGCTTGAGAATGTGCCGACGAAAGCGATAGATACATAGTGTTACATCCTCCGCCTTGAACCACAGCTTTCCAGCTCCATATAGAAAGTAAGGAAAGAGAGAAACGCCGAGCGCCGCAGGGTTGCGGCACTGCGCTTTTCCCGGTTGTTCCCGCGGGCGCGCTTCGAGCGCGGCACCGAGTGCTCGTGCCGGACGTGAGCCGTCCGGACGCTCGAAGGCGCCTCCCGGGGAATTCGGAGGAATGTGTTATGTTGTTTCCGACTCTCTATCGCGAAAATCTCTTCGACGGTCTCGATCCCTTTGATCGGATGATGAACGGCACGAACGGCTGGGGCCTTGAATTCCCGAGCGAAAAGCGCGATCCGCTCTTCGGCAAGCACGCCGCGCGCGTGATGCGCACCGACATCCGGGAACTCAAGACGGGTTACGAGATCGACATCGATCTGCCGGGCTTCAAGAAGGAGGACGTCACGGCCGAACTGAAGGACGGCTATCTGACCATCTCCGCCTCGAAGTCGCTCGAACGCAAGGGCGATGAAAAAGAACACGGCCACTATCTGCGGCGCGAGCGTTACGAAGGTTCGTGCTCTCGGAGCTTTTACGTGGGCGACGCAGTGAAGGAAGAAGACGTCAAAGCGAAGTTCGAGGACGGGATCCTCAAGATCTCGATTCCGAAGAAGGAAGCCGCAGCGCCCGAAAAACGCATGATCGCGATCGAATAAATTATCGAGCCTGTAACTCGTAACCGGCGGGCGGCTCGGAACATTCCTTACGAGGGGTGACGAGGTCGCTCGTGAGGCTTCGGAACACCCGTGGTTCCACCCGTTTTAATTTGCAATGCCTCGGCCCGTTTCCCGGATTTTAAGGAAACGGGCCTTTTTTCTCTCTTTTTCCCACTTTCGGCCGATCTCGAACCCACGTCTTAGGCAGCATCCGACGGATCCGCCAAAGGCTAGAATCGTATCCTTTCAGAAATTTTTCACGGGGTGCCTCCGGCTTTCGGACAGCGCCCCGTTCGGAGATCATTCCATCATGCCCCACCATGCTCTTTTTCTTGACGCGGGTTGCAACTACGCCCATTCCTCGGGCGCACTCTCGCACGCGTTCGTCGACCTTGGCCGCCGAACCCTCGAATCGCTCGGTTGGACGACGGACGTCACCCGCATCGACGACGGCTGGGACGTCGAAGCAGAAGCAGAAAAAATCCTCGCTGCCGACCTCATCATCGTGCAGACACCCGGCTGGTGGATGAGCACGCCCTGGAAATTCAAGAAGTACCAGGACGAAGTTTTCGTTTCGCCCAAGATCTGCGGCACGGACGGACGCACCCGCACGGATCCGACCCGCAACTACGGCAAAGGCGGCATCCTCACCGACAAGCACTACCTCCTCTCATCTACGTGGAACGCTCCCGTCGAAGCCTTCGACGACCCGAACGACTTCTTCGGCGGGGTCGGGATCGACGGCGTCTTCCTGCCGCTTCACCGAACGATGGCCTTCCTCGGCATGAAGCCCCTGCCCTCCTTTATGGCCAACGACGTCCTCAAGAACCCGCAGATCGAAGCGGACATGGCGCGCTTTGTCGAACACCTCAAGAATGCCGTCAAGGAGCTCTGATCGACTCCTTCGTGCCTGAGACCGGGCGACCTTGACCGATACCCCGGGCCCCCGCGGATCCCGGGGGCGTTTTCGTACGGCATTGCCGTTTCCTCGACCCCGACTCCCTATAATCGCGGCATCGCTACGTTCCGAGCCCTTCCATCGCTTCTACCTAGGAGTCCCTCCCGTGAGTCGCCTCTACACGATTCTCCTTCTTCTTGCCGCACTCGTTCTCTGGGGAACGGGCCTCGCTCGCCTCTCGCCCTACCTCGAATCCTCCGCTCTTTTGAAAGACGCTCTTCCCGCCGTCGCGGGACTCGCCGCACTCGCGGCGCTCGTCGCAAAAGGCGTGCTCACAAGCCGCATGCCGCTCGAGGAACGGCACCCGCTCAATTCGGCTTTGGCCCTCACGATGCTCTTTTCGATCGCGATCGCCTACGCGGACCTTTTCTTTCTCGAAGGACGCGTCTTCGACGTGCTCCTCGACGCATTGGGGCTCGCGTTCTATTCCTCGGGCGAATCGAAGTTCGACGTGACGATCGGGACCGCCTTCGGGATCCTGCACCCGGTGCTCTTTACGCTCGCCGCCGTGGCGGCGCTCCTCGGGTTCTTCGCAAAGACCACCGCCCGGAAGCGCTGAAGTTCGCGTCACGAGAAAAATCGGGCGGCAAACGCCGTCCGACCGATTTCCGCACGGACCCGCACGAACGGCCCCGCAACGTCCGGGGCCGTATCGTTTCCCCGACCTATCCGACCATTTCCCGCCGACTTTCCGCAAACTGCCCGCAGGGCGCCTTCGTTTCCGCTTCCGCCGCAACACACGTCTCGAACGAAAGAATTGTTCGGTTTTACCGATCGATTATCTACAATTTCAGACTTTCCATCCGCCCGACCGGTGCTCTTCTTCCTCCCATGTCGCGGTAGGGGTCTTTGCCCGAAATGTAATTTTCCTGACATTGCAAAGACGAGGATTTTATATAGATCCGTTGACTACGGCAAAGAAATGTATCCGAGTGCAACACCGCCGCCAGACCTCCGTCTCGCCTTTTATAAGATGCTCGCATGGCAACTGCGTTCGGTCCGAGTGAACGATCTTCTGACAGATCCGTACCGACCGTCGCCCACCCCGAACGTTCGATCTCTCAAACAGAAGAACATCATGATCGACTCTACCTCCGATACCTCACAGAACGCACAAAAGCCCCTTACGGGGCCGCGTCGCCGTCTGGCTCCCGCCGAACGACGCGAACAGCTCCTCGTCTGCGCGCGCAAGCTCGTCGAAAAAAACGGTTTTCAGGCGCTCTCGCTCAACGACGTCGCAAAGGCGGCGGGAGTTGCGCGGGCGCTCGCATACCACTACTTTCCGAACCGACGCGAACTGATCGACGCGCTCCTCATGCTCGAATATCGGACGTTTCAGGAGATCCTGACGCCCCCCGACGATCTCTCGATGGAAGAGCAGTTCGAATTCCTGCAACACCGACTCTCGGAAACCTTCTTTTCCGAAAAGCCCAGGCTAACGCTTCAGATTTTCGACGCGCAGGACTTTCAGGACATTTCGACGGGAGCCTTCGAAAAGCACCTCAATTCCGCGGTCGCTCTTTACACCCGCGTCCTCAAGCTCGATTCGGAACCCATGGTGCGCATCGTGATCGGCGCCTACTTCAAGTTTGCGCGTGCCTACATGCAGGGGATCGTTGCAAAACATTCGACGACGGCGCTGAGAAAGGAACGCCTCGATCGCGCACAAATCTACCTGCGCGACCAGTTCCTCTCCGCGGTAACGAGGATTCCGGACGAAGACCTGAAACCCGAATCGCTTGAGTTGATCCGCTTTTGGCGCGATTACGCGATGCGCATCTACGGGAAAGCCGTCCCCGTGCCCGAGAGCGCCGACTGACCGTTTGAAATTCGATCGGTCTCGTTCGTGCGCATTTACCGCGCGTTTCCGTCTACAATTTCGCTCGATTCCTCTTCGAGCCGGTTCGGACCCACGATTCGGACCGGCTCGATTTTCTTCATATTCATTTCTTTGTCATGACCCACACCCCCGTTCTCATGCCCGAACCCGAGGGTACGCTCCTCGGCAAGTCGACCGTCTATTCGAGCACTTACGACGCCGCCCTTCTGCAGCCGATTCCCCGCGCGCTCGGGCGCAATGCCGTCGGGAAGTCCGACTTCCGCGGTACGGACATCTGGGGACTCTACGAAGTAACGTGGCTGAACGAACACGGAATGCCGCAGGTGGCGGTGGGCGAACTTCTCGTCCCCGCAACGACTCCCTCGATCGTGGAATCGAAGTCCTTGAAGCTCTACGTCGGAAGCTTCACGCAGACCCGTTTTCCCTCGATCGAAGCCGTGGCGGAAACGATGTCAAACGACATCTCGAAAGCTGCGGGCGGTCCCTGCGTCATGACGCTGCGCGACCTCGCCGACTGGGAAGGGGCCGTCGAGCGGATGCCGGGGTTGTTGCTCGATGCCGAAATTCTCGACCTCGCGCCCGTCGACTACGAAGTGAACCCGACGCTCCTTGAGCTTGTGTCGGGCGAGATCGTTGAAGAAACGCTTTCGTCGAACCTGTTGCGGTCGCTTTGCCCCGTCACGGGGCAACCCGACCACGCGTCGGTCACGATCCGCTACAAGGGTCCGAAAATCGCGCACCGCTCGCTTCTCGCCTACATCGTGTCCTACCGCGAACACCGGGGCTTCCACGAGCAGTGCGTCGAACAGATCTACACGGACCTCTCGCGCCTTGCGGACTTCGAATTCCTCGAAGTCTACGCGTGCTTCACGCGCCGCGGCGGGATCGACATCTCGCCCTTCCGCTCCTCGCGCGCCGACCGACCCGCGCACGTGATCCGCGCGCAACGCCAATAAAAAAGAGAGCTTGAAGGACAACAATCGCCCGCAAGTCCTTTTCCGCGCAATGAAACGGGGCCTCGCACGTCCGTCGTGCCGAGGCCCCGTTTCGTTGGTTCCGATCACCGTTGAAACCCTTCGTGCTCAGCGCCCGGGCACCCGCAGGCGCTGTTCGAGCATCATCTGAACGCCCGTCAGAACCGTGCAGATCGCGAGATAAAGCACCGCCGCCTCCGCATAGAGCCAGAAGGGTTCGTACGTGCGCGCGGCAATCTGCTGCGCCGTCATGAACATTTCCGTCACGGTGATGGAGGAGGCAAGCGACGTATCCTTCACGAGCGAAACGAGCGTGTTCATAAGAGCGGGCGTCGCCGATCGCATCGCCTGCGGGAGAACGATCAGGCGCAGGATCTGCGCTTCCGTGAGCCCCAACGAGCGCCCCGCCGCCCACTGCCCGCGCGGCACCCCTTCGAGCGCGCCGCGCAGGATTTCGGAGGCATAGGCGCCGACGTTCAACGAAAAGACCGCAATTGCCGCAGGCACGGGGTCTATGAGAATGTCGAGGCTCGGCAGTCCGAAGAACACCACGAAGAGCTGAACCAGAAGGGGCGTACCGCGAACGAGCCACACGTAGACGCTCGCCGCTTTCGACAACACCGGCACCGCCTTGAAGCGTACGATCGCCGCGGCAAGCGCAATCGCAAGGCCCAGAACGAAACTTGCCGCCGCAATCGGGATCGTGAGCTCGATGATCGGCGGCAACAGCTCCCAGAAGGAATCCGTCAGAAGCTGCGCGAGGACGGGGGTGCGCTCGGGGAGAAGGTGGGCGTAGGTTTGGAGGAGTTCGTTCATGACGGGAGCTCTTCTATGAAATGACGGGTGGCGAACGGGAAAGAGGCGAAGGGGCAAAGGAAAATCGGAAAACGGGCGGATCGATCGGATCGGACGCCGAAGGGAAACGGTCGGCCGTCACTCCCTTCGCCGTGCGGTCACGTTGCCCTCGAATTCGGTCGCATTCAGATCCCGGGCGTCGCGTCGACGCCGAGGAACTTGACGGAAAGCTTTAGGAGCGTGCCGTCCGCCTTCAGTTCTTCGATCGCGCGGGAAAAAGCGGCGGCAAGTTCCGCGTCCTTCCGGCGAAAGAGCCCGGCGGCTTGCGCCCCTTCGGTCGTATGCGCGACCGCCTTCAAGGGGGCGTTGCGGTGGGTCTTCATGTAGTCGACGAAGGCGATTTCGGAATTGACGGTCGCATCCGCGCGGCGGGAGGCTACGAGCTGAAAGGCGAGACTCCCCTCCTTCACGGGAACGAGCGTCGCCCCTTTTTCGCGCACGAGGTCGGTCCAGTTGGCGGTGAGTACGCCCGCGGCGCGCTTTCCGGAGAGGTTGTCGAAGGACGCGATGCTCGCATTGTCCGTGCGAACGACAAGCACGCCGCGCTCGACCATGTAGCTTTTCGTGAACGCGTACTTGGCGCGGCGGGCTTCCGTCGGAACCACCTGATTGAAAACCGCGTCAAAGCGCCCCGCATCGAGCCCCGCAACGAGCGAATCCCAGGGAGCGGTCGTGAATTCGACCGCAATACCGAGCTTCTCCGCCGCGGCACGAACGACTTCGACGTCAAAGCCCGTGAGCGTGCCGCCCTCGATGTAGGAGAACGGAGCGTAGAGACCTTCCGTGCCGATGCGGATCTTTTCGGGAAGGTTCGCGGCACGGGCCTCGCCCGCAAGTCCTGCAAAAAGAGCAGGTGCGGCAACAAGGGCGAGCGTTGCGGAAGCGGCGGCGCGAACGAAAGAGCGGCGGGTGAAGGAGAAGAAAGTCGTCATGGCAGGAGTCCTCGTGGGGATATGAAGGAGAATCAAGGCTCGCAGAAGTCCGGAAAACCGACAAACAAAAAAAGCACCGGCCTCCTGCGAGCGGTGCTTTTCGTTTCGGTCTCGAGAGATCTCCGATACATGCGGATCCGAAGGATCCGCGCCGTGCTCGGGGAGCTCCGACCTCAGCCTTTCGTCGAACTCGGTTCGAACGCGGAGAGCGCCGTCGCAGAATCTGCATGACGGCGACAACAGGCGCTCGCTTTCGTGACGCTCGGGGCGTTGCGAAGAAGGTTCGACATGATGTTCGGAAAGGGGTGTAAATGGATGATTGGCAAATACCTGACGAATTCTATCGGGATAACCCGTACTTTGCCTCGAACAAAAGTAGTAGTTCGCGTATCGGTTTGCAACGCATTGTTCCGTATTGACGATCACAATCAAACGATGCGTTCGAAAATACCGAACATAAATTCAACACCATATCCGATCAGTGTCTCATTTCAACCCTCCGTTTTCAATGCGATTCAACCCCTACGGGAAGAATCTCGTTTCGCGTCCGCCTCGGGTTTACGGGGAGAAACAACTCCCGGCTCGTAAACATCGAACTTATAGGCATTTTCCTTAGGAGAAGCGTCCGAACCGAAGGCGCATACTCCAAGTAGACGCTCGAGCTCGGAGCTCCGGGGGACCACCGCGGGAGCATCGATAAGTCACACCGCTCGGGCGTAATAAAGGAGGAATGATATGTCCACTCAGATTTCTCGTCGCCATCTGCTCGGTTCCGCTCTCGCGGGCGGCGCCGCCGTCGTTGCCGCGCCGTTGATGGCCGCTCCCGTTCCGCAGAAATGGGACGAAACGGTTGACGTTCTGATCGTCGGGTCGGGCTTCGCGGGCCTCGCCGCCGCCATTGAAGCGAAGAAGGCGGGTGCGAACGTGCTCGTCGTCGAAAAGATGGCGACCTTCGGCGGTAACTCCATCATCAACGGCGGCATTCTGACCGCCACGGGCTGCCCGCAGCAGAAGATGCACAAGATCGAAGACTCGGTCGACCTTCTCGAAAAGGACATTCTGGTCGCAGGCCTCTACATGAACGACCCGAAGAAGGTTCGTTTGATGGCCGAGCATGCACTCTCGAACTACGAATGGACCGTTAAGGAATTGGGCGTCGAATATCTGCCCGATGCGATCGGTCAGGAAGGCGGCCACTCCGTGCCGCGTTACGTGACGACGAAGAACGGCTCGGGTTCGGGCATCGTCACCAAGGAACTCGAAAAGTGCAAGGAACTCGGCATCCCGCTTCGCAGCCGTTGCTACGTCGAGCACATCATCCGTGACGAAAAGGGCGTCGTGCAGGGCCTCCAGGTCCGCGAAGGCTACCGCTTCCCGAAGAAGGACTCGGGGAAGACCAAGTTCATCAAGGCCACGAAGGGCGTCATCCTCTGCTACGGCGGCTTCGCCGCGGACGTGAAGTTCCGCATGTATCAGGACCCGAAGCTGAACGAAACGCTCGACACGACGAACCAGCCGGGCGCGACTTCCGAAATGTGGCGTGAAACGGCCGCTATCGGGTGCCTGCAGGTTCAGGCCGACTGGATCCAGTGCGGCCCGTGGGGGAACCCGAAGGAGAAAGGCATGGGCATCGGCTGGCAGTTCAACCAGACGGCTGCCGCCGAGTACGGGATTTGGGTGAACTCGGAAGGCAACCGTTTCGTCAACGAACTCGCCAACCGTAAGGTTCGTGCCGACGCCATCATGGTCGAACAGGCAGGCGGCAAGAAGTGCTACGCCATCTGCAACGAACCCAACTGTGCTCCCTTCAAGAAGCAGCGTCCGGGCTTCCAGGATCGCATGCTCGAAATGAAGATTCTCGACAAGTACGACACGCTCGAAGCGCTCGCGAAGGGTTCCGGCATTCCGTACGAAAACCTGAAGAAGACGGTCGACGCCTTCAACGAAGCCGTGAAGTCGAAGAACGACCCGCAGCTCGGCCGCTACATCAACAACGACCAGGTTCCGATGGTCGAGGGCCCCTGGTACATCGCCGAATGCCAGCCGAAGGTTCACCACTGCATGGGCGGCGTCATGACCGACATGGAATGCCGCGTCATCGACGTCCAGACCGACGAACCGATCCCGCACCTCTACGCTGCGGGTGAAGCCGCGGGCGGCGTGCACGGTGCCGTGCGTCTCGGCTCGGTGGCCATTCTCGACTGCCTCGTCTTCGGGCGCATTGCGGGCCAGACGGCCGCCAAAGCCTGACCGACGTCTTTGCTTCTCCTCGGCGTCCCTCATAGATTGGTCGGTTAGCTGAGGGATGCCACTCAAAAGCCGGCGACAGCGATGGTCGCCGGCTTTTTTTTGAGCTCGTCCCTTTTTCGTGTATGGCTCGCGTTCAACGCCGGCGCCGAGGCCGGTTGACCGAATCCTTCCGAGGCTTCCCCGGTCGAAAAGGCGGGGGAGCTTATTTTTCAGCCGTCTCCGGAGCCTTCTCCTCGTCGACGAACCCCGCAAACAACCCCGTCGGCGAACACGCCTCGCACCGACCGCTTTCCGAGAAGTGCCAGCTCGGCACGAAGTCTTCGCGCTTCGCGTCCCAGACAAGCAGGTTGCCGTCGTGCATGTCGTAGTAAAGGGCGTGGAGTTTCAGCACCCCTTCCGTTACGCGCTTTTGAATCCAGGGGTAGGAGAGAAGGTTCTCGATCGAAAGCAGAATCGCCGCCTCTTCGCATCGACGACTGCGCTCGGCTTCGGCCGCACCGGCCTCGACGTGTGCGAGATCGTGAAGAACGGGGCGGGCGTGTTCGAGCCACCCCGCGATGTAGTCTTCGTCCGCCACGGATTCGGGGTGCATCAAACCGTGAATGCCGCCGCAGTTCGAGTGCCCCATCACGATCACGTGCTCGACTTCGAGATGCTTGACGCCGTACTCCACCGCCGCCATGACGGCATCGGCACGCGCAGCCTCGCCGCAGGCGGGAACGAGCGCCGCGACGTTGCGTACGACGAAGAGGTCCCCCGGGCGGCAACCCGTCAAAAGCGCGGGGTCGACGCGACTGTCGCAGCATGCGACCACCAATGTTCGGGGATTCTGCCCCGACTTGAGCGTTTCGAAGAATTCGGCTTCCCGCAGGAGATAGTCTTCGCGAAAGTTGCGGAAGCCCTCAATGAGTTCGTGAAAGTTCGTCATGTTGTCGTTGTTCTTAGGAGCGGTTCCCGTCCGAACCGAGTCCGATCGAGTCCGCGCGATGTCCGCCGGAGCGGCTCGCGGAAACACGGTGACGGAATATAGCGCTTTCGGCATCCTTTTGCCCGAGCGCTCGAACGGCTCCAAGACGGAGCGTGCGGGTTCCGGCAGGTTCCGACAAAATCGGGCAGGATCGTGCTCAAGCGTTTTTGCAGGGGCGGTGTCGCTCCGGTCGCTTCGAGGCCGAGAGTACATTCCCTGACGTGTTGACATCACCGTCCCACCGCCTTACAAAAAAATCCGACACGCCTTCCGCCGACCGCCCGCACCTTTCTCGAAGAGTTCGAATCGCTCGCGGGCGATAGAATCGGACAAGCCTTTGCGCGTCCTTGCTCTTTTCGTCAAGCGGGTACCGAGGGACAATACCCGAAGCTCAAAAGCGGGAGGCGTTCGAGGAGAACGTGCCGAACCGGGATCTCTCGTCCGGCCGACTCCGGCCTTCTTCCCGAAAGCACTCCAAAGTTCCCAAAGCGACTCGGGGTCTTTTCCCGCGGGCCGCGCTTCCCTCTTCGGAGACGAAACACCATGCCCGAAAGAACGTTGCCGTACGGTTCCCCGGCGACACCCTCCTCGACCGACAATCAAGCCTTCGACGCCTATCGCGTCTTCGGCACTCTCGATTCCTCAAGTCCATCTCCGGAAGGAGCCGACTGTTGCCTTCCGCGCCTCGTTCCCGCCGAAAACCTCATGGCGGAACGCGAACGTGCGGCCCGCACCTCGGCTCTCCTCGACGAACTGGCCGCGGTTTTGCGCCGACTCGTCGTCGAAAGCGGCTCCTATTCCACGTCGATTCCGGGCGTAACGGTTACGGTACGCGATCACCTGAACGAGAGTTCCTGCGCGGTCTACGACCGTGCGATCGGCCTCATGGTGAGCGGCCGGAAGTGTTCCGTTATCGGGAATCGGCGCTACGAGTACGGGCGCGGCGACATCCTCATTACGACGATTGACATGCCGGCCCTCTGGCAGGTTCTCGAAGCCACCGAGGCGCAACCCTTCATGGCGGTCACCGTTCGACTCTCGGAAGAAATCTTGCGCGACCTCACGAGCTCCGTCGAACTCACGTCGAATTCCGCCGGCGATGCCAGCAAGGAACACGCGGATGCCCTTACCGAGGTCAATGTCACCACCGACCCCGCGCGCGTCGCCGCCGCGAGCCTCACCGTCACGCCCCCCGAAATGGTGGACGCCTACCTGCGACTCGTGAAACTTCTCGAAGCGCCCGAAGAAGAGCGTCGTGAAATCGCCCCGCTCCTCATTCGCGAAATCCACTACCGCGCCTTGAAGAGCGCCTCGGGCCCCGCTCTCGTGCAGCTCTTTTCGCGCGACTCGCGCGCGAACCGTATCTCGCGCGCCGTCGACTGGCTGCGGGAAAACTTCCGCGAACCCTTGTCCGTCACGGAACTCGCCGACAAGGTGCACATGGCGCCTTCGACTTTCCACCGTCACTTCAAGGCGGTGACGAGCCTCTCTCCGCTGCAGTACCACAAGCGGCTGCGCCTTCACGAAGCGCGTCGCCTCATGATGGTCGAGCACGCCGACGCCGCTACCGCGGGTTACGCCGTCGGGTACGTGAGCCCGACGCAATTCTCCCGCGAATACAAACGCCTTTTCGGGGCGCCCCCGAAGCGCAGCCTCGAGCAGCGACCCGAGTGAGATCCGATCGTCAAAATTGCAAGGCGCCCGAGCTCGTTGGAGATCGGGCGCCTTGTTGTTCGCGCCTGTTGCATGAAAAATCCTTCGGACCTCGGGCCACCGTTGCCGGTTCAATCCGGATTTCCTCAAACCGCACCCCTTCGGGCGTGATTTGATACTTGAGACGCCGCGGTTCCGGGACCGCCTGTCGGCATTCGAGATCAGGCGTTCGCGATTCCGGTCGGAATAAAGACCGTGCGGACGGGCTTCTCGGCCGTTTGACCCCGAGCGCTCTTTCCCGTCTGTTCGGACGTTCCCACCTCGGTCGTCTTCCCGGACTTCTCGACGAGGATCAGCGGGGGCGTCACGCGCTCGAACGTGTGGAAGCCCGCACGAAGGACGAGTTCCGACTTCGCGAAGAATTCCGCAAGCTTGCGAAGCACCGGAAGGAGATCCCACGCGAGGAACGACACGTAACCGTATCGTACGCCCTCCGCCGTCCCGAGCGATCGCGCCGCTTCGGGGCAGCTTTCGAGAATGCGCTCGATTTCAGCTTCGATCGCCTTCACGTACGCGGTCCGGTCTTTCGTCGTCAATGCCTCCGAAGCTCGTTCCGCGGGGTGTTGCACGTCGAAGTAGACGAAGCCCGTCGCGACGGCGCAGCTCCTCAGAACGGTGCTCGTCAGATTGATACGCGACGCATACTCGGAGAGAAGCGCCTCGCACCCGATGTCCGTTCTGTAGACGTCTTCGAAGAGGTCCGCGTCGGGGTCGCGCGAGGGCTTCGCGTAGAGTTCCATGCGGCATTTGAGGAATTCCGGCACCGTGAGCGCCACCGTATCGGGAAAGCGCTCGCGCAGCCGCTCGCCGAGTTCCGCACAGGAAACCGCGCCCGGCATCCGGCGGCCTTCTTCGCCGCTCTTTCCCGTCAATCCCGGAAGGAGTTCGAACCGACCGCCCAAGGCCATGCGGGCGGCTTCGCCCGCGATCCGCGCGAAAATCCGCGCGACCGCTTCGAGGCACATGACACGATCGACGGGCGATTCAACGCCCTCAAAGCGCGGCGACACCGCCAAGAGTCCGGGCGTCTCGTCGTTCACCCAAAGGAACGCGAGCGTCTCGACGGGAATGTCCGCGGGGTCGTCGGAGTCGACGCCGAAAAAGGCGACGGGATTTTCGAGGTCCGCGATCGGCATCATCACGTCGAACTCGACGTCCTTCGCGACCCGACCGGTCCCAAGACCCCGAGCGGTCACGGTCGAAACCGACACTTCCATCGTGGAGTATTCAATACCGTACGGGAACCCTGCGGGATGGGGCTCCCGAGCCGTGCGACCGACGCGGAAATCCCAGCGTTGTCCGAGTTCCTCGGGCATGCCCGCCACGAACCGCTCGATCAAAAAGCCCGAGACGATCAGACCGTCCGACGAAATGGTGACGATTTCACGTTCTCCGTCAAAGGCGGGAACGTTCGGGACGATCACGCTCCAACGGCAGTCGACGGGGCCGAGAAGCGCGGCGATGCGCTCCAACATCGTCCGACGCGACGAGAGACTTCCCTTCGCAAACTCCAGCAAACGCGCTTCGTCTCGAATGAAGTTCTCCCACACGTTTTCCACCCGTCGCGCGTAGGGAAGGTCGAACTGAGGAAGAACCGCGTCGCGGATCGTCCGATCGAACCAGAGCTTGACGTTCCCCGGATCGGGCGCAATGTCGATCGCGACCGCGAAGTGGTACAAGGCCGTGCGCACCTCGCAAAGCCGTCGCGAAACATAGCCCATGCGGACGTGCCAGAGATAGGTAGACCGCCAGTCCTCGTCGAGCGACAAGAAAATCCTGCGGGCTTTGAGAAGATGGGTGTTCGTCCCGGGGTCGTCCGTGAGGCGTGCGTACGCCCAACCGAGCTCCATGACGAGTACGGGCGAAAGCGTCCCCGCGTCGTACTCGGGTTCAAGCATCGCGATGATTTCCTCTTCGGGACTCCTTCGCTCGAGGTTCTTTTCGACCCCGCCCTTCTTCAGGCGCGCAATCGCCTTCAAAGCGGCTTTTTCCCCGTTTCTCAAAGCATAGTCGTTCCGCCCCGTAAACTTCCCCGCGGCATCCATGGATTCGAAGACCGACATCGCCTCGGACGTGCGCAGCGAGTCCCTCTGCGTGAAGTCGCGGAAGCGGTCGCCGATCGGACGACCGCCCGGGCCGCATTCCGTCGGGTCGCGGGGTTCGAGCGCGAATTCTCTCGACTTTTGGCCGAGCCCGAGGCGCTCGAACACAAGGTTGTCGGCACGAAAGAAAGGCATGTTCCGGCGCGAATCGGCAAGTATCCCGAGCACGCCTTCCGGGGCAACGTCGCAAGGCGACTCTTCCTCCCGATACGGCTCGTACGAGTCGCCCGTTTCGTTCGCTTCTTCGGATTTGTTCGTTCCGCCCTTTCCGGTCGCAAGATCCTGCGTCTTCCAAGGCGCCGGCTCGCAAACACGCTCCTCGCGGTCCGTGATCCGAAGATTCTCGCCCGACGGATCGCACGAATAGACGCGACGACGCCACATGATGTCGCCGTCCTTCGCGCGATCGATCGAGGTGCGCCTGATGCAATACTCGAACGCGAAGCTTCGATCGAGCTCCAGCGTCACCTTAAAATTCGTTGCGCGGCTGATTTTCATTCGCCTGAGCGCCTCGGGCATCATCCGCACGAAGGTACGAAGGCGCTTTTCTTCGATGTGGGAAAGCCCCCCTTTCGTCATGGCGAATTCGATCGTCACGGGTTCGTCCCAGCAAAAGGCGCGCGCCGTAAGAAGCCCCGGGTTTTCGGAGGATGCCTTCAAGTCTTCGAGCTTCAGAATGCGGATCGCACGCGCCAGCCCCTTTTCATTCACGTCCAAACACGACACCATCCGAAGGCGCGCGAGCAGCTGCTCCCGAGGATCGGGCGCCTCGCCGGCTTTCTGCGGCACTTCCGGATTCGCTTCGAATATCTTCTCGATGTCAATACCCTTTTCCGCAATGTTCTTCGCGTACTGCGCGAATTCGAAGTCCTTCAATTTTCCGCCCGCGTCGATGAGTCGCTCGAAAACGGGGATCAGGTCGTCGGAAATGAAGTCGGGGTCCGTCGACTCGGACTCATAAACGGCCAGGTACTTGCGAAACGCCTCCTTCGCACCCTTGCGATCGCCCGCACCGGAGCGCAAAACGACGGCCAACCGCCACCCTTGGTCGAAGTCGGGGAAGCGCTTCACGCACGCTTCGATCACGCGTTGCGCTTCGGCGACACGGCCCGTATACATAAGTGCCTTGGCTCGAAACTCATAGGCACGCGGCCGCGTCTCCGTGTCGCGCGCGGCGTCGATCAAACGAATCGCCTTCAGCATGGCGCGATAGTCGTTCAGGCGGATGAGAAACCCGGCACGGCGAAGCGCGAGTTCGGGATCGGCTTGCGCCTCTTCGAGCGTGAACCGCCCTTCTTTGACACCTTTTTCCACGACGGAGTCGAGGTACTCGAGCACGGCCCGAGGTCCGGAAGTGATGCGATCGAGGGTGCGGAGGTTGTCGTCGGTCAGAATCATGAGGGACTCCTGCGGGAGTGAAATCGGTGCGCTCCGCATCGCGGATTTGCCGAAGGAGGATTGTAGCGGGCGACGGACCGAAGACTCCCGTCCGATTTTCGCCGTACTCGGCCCGTTCGCTCTGTTCGGACCGTTCGTCTCATTTCGACGTTTTTTCCGTCGACGCTCCTTTCGCCTTCGCCCTTCGTTGATTCTCCGCGCCCCGCCTGCGCACTTTGCGGTAGGACGACTCCGCGCGCGCCCGATACGATCGAAAGACACACGTGATTTTTCCGGGGACCGACCTCGTCCGCCGTCCCCGCTTTACGCCGTCTTCGCTCGAAAAGGAGATTTTCCATGACCGATCGTGCCGACCGTTCTTCTTGTTCCGAAACACCCTCCGCCACCTCCGACGCCGCGCGCTTCGCAATCGACCCCGCGATCCTCGCGCGCGCGGAGGAACTCGCGCGTTTTCGCCGCGACATTCACGCGCACCCCGAGCTCGGGTTCGACACGCATCGCACGGTTGCGAAAGTTCGTGAGGCTCTCCTCGCCGCGGGCATTCCCGACGAGGCTCTTGACGCGACGACCCTCGACGGGGCGCTCTTCGTACGCCTCGAAGGGAAAGGGGACGGCCCCGTCGTCGCGCTGCGCGCCGACATGGACGCACTGCCGATGACGGACCTCGGGGCGAACCCCTGGAAGAGCACGGTCGAGGGGCGAGCGCACGCATGCGGGCACGACGGGCACACGACATGGCTCCTCGGCGCGCTCTTGCGTCTTTACGAATTGCGCGACACCTGGTCTGGGCGCGTGATCGGGATTTTCCAGCCTTCGGAAGAAATCGGAAACGGCGCCGAAAGCGTCGTGCAAACGGGGATCTTCGAGCGCGAAGGGATTCGGGAAATCTACGGCGCGCACGACGAACCCTCGATTCCCGTCGGGAAGTTCGGCGTCAAGACGGGTCCCTTGCAAGCCGCGGCCGACTTTTTCTACCTCACCGTGAAGGGAAAAGGCTGCCACGGCGGGCGCCCGCACATGGGGATCGATCCGATTCCCGTTGCGGCGCAACTCGTAGCGAACCTTCAGACGATCGTCGCCCGCAAGGTGAACCCCGTCGAGAACGCCGTGGTGTCGGTGTGTTCGATGAACGCCGGACGCTTCGAAGCTCCGAACGTCGTTCCCCCCGAAGCGACCCTCTCCGGGACGGTTCGCACGTTCTCCCACGAAGTACGCGCCCGGGTCGAATCGGAAATCCGCACGATGACGAAAGGCATCTGCGAAGCAAACGGCTGCACGTACGACGTCCGCTACGACCGCCTCACCGCCCCCGTCATCAATCATCCCGTCACGACCGAGGCCGCTCGTCAAGCGGTCGCAAAGGTGTGCGGCGAGGAAGCGGTCGTTCCGAACTACCCCCTCACGATGGGCGGCGAAGATTTCGCCGAATACCAGAAGGTCGTCCCCGGCACGATGATCCGCGTCGGGATGGCGGACGAAGCGCACGCGGTGTCGCTGCATCATCCGGGCTTCGACTTCAACGACCGCTTGACGCCGATCGTCGCGACCGTCTTCGTCGAGACGGCGCTCGCGCGACTCAAAGAACTCGCGTAACAAAACGCCCTGAGCATCTCGCCCCGGAGGCTCGCCCTCCGGGGTTTTTCGTCACGTTTTTTCGATCGCCCTTCCCGTACGCCTCTCCGATCCCGGAGCCGCACTCTCGGGGAATCTCCCCACCGCGAACGCGCTAATGCGCGGGCCCGCGGAGGGCCCGAAGTCGCCCGAAGCACGCCCGCCGTGCTATTGTCGCTACTATTCGCGGTCCCGAAGGCGGAGCTGAAAGTCGCCTCCCGCAAACGCCCGACCGCACCGCAGCGCATTCTTTGCGTTCTTCGCATTTCCGGCTTCCGTCCGGTCGCGGGCTTCGGCCTGCTTCGGTCTTTTTCGGACCGTCCCGACCGCCCGAGACGCCGCCCCCATTCCGGAGGATTTTCACCATCATGAGTCTTTCCCACATCATGAAGCCCCGCGCCGTCGCCGTCGTCGGCGCGTCGACCCGTCCGCACACGATCGGCAACGACATCCTGAAGCGCCTCCTCGAGTACGGTTTCTGCGGTCCCGTCTATCCCGTGAACCCCAAAGGGGGCACGATCGAGGGGTTGCGCGTTTTCGAACGCGTCGCGGACCTGCCCGACGGAGTGGATCTCGCGATCGTCGTCGTTAATTCGAGCGCCGTTTTGTCGGTCGTGGACGACTGCCACGCGAAGGGCATTCGCGGTCTCGTCGTGATTTCCGCGGGCTTCAAGGAAACGGGCTCCGAAGGAGCCGCGCTTGAAGCGGAACTTGCCGAGAAGGTCCGCGGCTACGGCATGCGTCTGGTCGGGCCCAACTGCCTCGGCGTCGTCAACACCCATCCCGCCGTTCGTCTTGACGGATGCTTTGCGGAAAGCCTCCCCGAACGCGGTCACATCGGGTTCGTAAGCCAGTCGGGCGCCCTCGGGGGCGGGATTCTCAACATTCTGCGCGACCTCAATCTGGGCTTCGCGCAGTTCGTTTCGATCGGGAACCAGGCGGACATCGACGCTGAAGACGCCCTCGAATACTGGGAAAACGAAGCGGACGTCACGCAGATTCTCCTTTACATGGAATCGATCCGCGATCCCAAGAATTTCCGCAAGCTCGCCTCCCGCATTTCGAAGAAGAAACCGGTGCTCGCTTTGAAGGCGGGCCGGAGCGCCGCGGGCGCTTCCGCGGCCTCCTCCCACACGGGGTCTTTGGCGGGCGCCGACCGTGCGGCCGACGCCCTCTTGAAGCAGTCGGGCGTCATTCGCGAGAAAACGCTCCGCGACCTCTTCTCGAGCGCGAAAGTCTTTGCCACCTCCCCCATCCCGAAGGGCGACCGCGTGGCGATCGTGACGAATTCGGGCGGCCCCGGGATCATGGCCACCGACGCCGTGAGCGAATACGGGATGCGCATGGCCGAACTCTCCGAGGAAACGAAGGCGAACCTTCGCTCGTTCCTCCCGGCTGCGGCCTCCGTCAAGAACCCCGTCGACATGATCGCCTCCGCTCCGATCGAGCACTACAAGGCGACCGTCGAGGCGGTGCTCGCCGATCCGGGCGTCGACATGGTGATGGTGATCTACCTCCCGTTCCTGGGCCTCAAGGATACGGACGTCGCCGAGGCGCTTTGCGAAATCAAGCGCGCTCACCCCGAAAAGCCGATCGTGGGCGTTTTCATGACGAAGAGCGAATTCTTCTCGGGACTCGCCGACTCCGAACCCACGATGCCCTTCTACATGTACGCGGAAGAAGCGGCCGAAGCCCTGGAACGCCTCAACCGCCAGCGCCTCTGGGTGGAAAAGCCCGCGGGGGTCGAACCCGCCTTTGAAGTCGACCGCGCTGCCGCCGAAAAGCTTTTCGCGAAGGCGAAGGCCGAAGGGCGTGCCGAATTGACGACGCGCGAAAGCATCGACGTCCTTGCCGCCTACGGCATTCGCACCTGCGGCGCGGGCTTTGCGAAGTCCGAAGACGAAGCCGTTGCGATTGCGAACCGCATCGGTTACCCCGTCGTCATGAAGATGACCTCGAAGACCACCTCCCACAAGACGGACGTGGGCGGCGTGCGCGTGAACATCGGTTCCGAAACGGCGCTGCGCGCCGAGTACCGCGACCTTATGATGCGCCTTGAAAAGCTCGGTCTCTTGGACGGACTCGAAGGCGTGCTCATCCAGGAAATGGTGAAGGGAACCCGCGAACTCGTTTGCGGCATCGCCACCGATCCGCAGTACGGCCCCATGATGATGTTCGGCCTCGGAGGCGTCTTCGTCGAAACGTTGAAGGACGTCACCTTCCGCCTGGCGCCCTTGACCGACATCGACGCGCGCGAAATGGTGCGCTCCGTCAAGGCCTTCAAACTCCTCGAGGGCGCCCGCGGCACGACTCCCGCGCAAATCGACAAGGTCGAAGAAACGATTCTGCGTCTCTCGCAGCTCGTCACCGACTATCCCTTCATCGACGAGCTCGACATCAATCCGCTCATGATCTCCGAAAAGACGGGCGAACCGATCGCGGTCGACGGCCGCATGAAGATGCGCCTCGACGAGGTTAAGGTCGGCTGAATCGGCTGAAACCGCAAGCACGACGAGGTTTGAGGGCTCGCCCTCGGCCTCGCCGCAACACCGGGCGAAGGTCTTTCGGACTTTCGCCCGTGTTGTTTTACGAAGAACCCGCGATCTCCCGCCCCGTCGCTCTTCCCCCGTCGAATTCGTATTCCACCGACAACGGGCAAACCGTTTTTTTTCAAAAGCCCCCTAGTAAAAACCCCAATACCTGTCCGTTTGTCGCTATACTCGCCTTCGCGTCGACCGCCGAGCCTTCCGACTCCGTCCGTGCGACGCCGCTCATTTTGGAGAGGCCCATGCCGAGAGAGATCCGCCGCGACCGAACGCCGATGCGCCGCACTTCGCACCTTTCAACCCCTTTTACGCCGTCCGGGAATCGGAGGCTCTCGCGCACCCTCGGTGCGTTCCTTTTGACGGGGCTCTTCGCGGGGGTTGCGGTCGGGACGGTCGAGCCCGCCGCCGCGCGCACGCCCGTGCCGCACTCCTGCGTCGACTGCCGCTTCATCCGCAGCGAAACGGGTTTTCTCTCCTGCATCGAACATTGCCTCGCGGGCGATGTCTGGTGCGGTGAAAACGGCATGACCCGCGCACGCTGGGAGGGTTGGAATTTCAACAAGACCCGCACCGCCGCGCTACGCGAAAGCGAGAACGACTTCGATGCACGCTTCGGCGAACGCCGCCGCGGCATCCTCGAAGTGAAACTCCACAACGGCACGCCCGCCGTGGCCTTTGGGATTCCGTCACTCGTTTTCCCCCTCTACGATCCGACCGTCACGGTAAAGGTCGAAGGCGAAAAGACCCGCACCTACCGCGGGGAGCGGTGGTCGGACAGCATCTTGATCGTCACCGACCCCGACCTGATTCGTGCGTTCGGGCGCGGTTGCCGCGTGCGTGTTTCGACCGTTCCCTTCGGGCACGACCGGATCGACCTTCAGTTCGACCTCGCGGGCTTTCGCGATGCGGCAGACGTGGTGTACGGCGGGGAAGCCCCCTGATCGGTCCCGATCCGCCCGAGCCCGATAAGTGAAGCGGCGCATCGGGCTTCGACCTCCGATGCGCCGCTTCGTTTCCGAGTCTCCCGACGAGACTCAAGACCGGCAACTCGACGGCCGTTCGGAGACGGTGTCCCGGAACGTTCGTCGACAAACGGGCGGAAAGAGCACGGCGGGATTCGGGTGACGGGAAACGCGAAGGATCCTCAAAACAACGAAAGCCCGCAGTACGTGCGGGCTTTCCGTTTTTTAATCGCTTCGCTCTTCTTCGTTCGCTACGATCCCTCGGGGCTTTCGTCGACGGCGGCGTCGTTGAAAGCGCGGAGGCGAAACTTCAGCAGGAAGAAAGGTGCACCGACCGAACCCGCTCGACCTCAAACGTCGAGCGGCTAAATCGGCCGGGGAGAATCCGACGATCGGTCGTCGGATTCTTGAGAAGAAGGCGGACGGCGGGCGTCGAAAGCTCGGCCGGCACCGTGATGTGAAGCGCAGTCATGGAATTACTCTACGCGAAATCCGTCCGCCCGACCTCGGTGGTATCCCGAAAGAGGACAACGAACGACAAGCCGACACGAGGCCCGACCCGACGACCGATCCCCGTCAAGCGCGCCGTCGACCTTGCGCGTCAAGTCCTTGGGATTTTCAAGCTCTCGGCCCGAAAACCCCGTTTGTTAGAATGGTTTTCGAGGGACCCCGGATCAAATCAAAATACGGAACGCCGGTCCTTGCTGTCGGAGGAGACCCCATGTTCGACCCCAATCGCTTTCAGCTTTTCGATGCCGCACGAACGTTGACGCTCACGATCGGCCCCGTTTCTCGCTCCGACGTGTTGGCGGACTTTCCCGCCGAACTCATCGTTTCGGATGAAATTCTCGCGGCACGCCTCGGGGTCGAACCCGTTCCCCCTTCCGTCATCACCGCCCGGATCCCCGAATTGAAGGCGCTCGACGAAGAATCGGTGCGCCGTTTGTGGATGAATCCCGTTTCCACGCCGGACGGTCGCACGGTGTTCGTTTCACCCGTCGACGCTCTGCCCGACACCGGGGACACCGCGGACTGGGGGTTGCGGTCCGCGGGCTTTCTTGTTTCGGACCCGGCCGTACTCGGCGACTGGGTGGAAGAGAATTACGCGACGGACGACATCGCGGCCGCCCTCTCGCACTTTCTCTCGATCGATCTGATGCGGTCCGAATCGGCCGTGCGCCTCACCGAAACCGCGACCGGAAACGTCCTTGCCCTTTGGCCCGTCCGGAACGACAACCCCCTGAAAGCCCTCGCACGCGCGACGGAAAGCTACCCCGAAGTGCGCTACGATGATGAGGATTTCGAATTCCGTCTGATCGAGCCGGAGCATTGAGCCGTTCCCGAAACCGCTTCGAAAAGAAACGCCCGCTCCGCTTCCCCGTACTTCCCGGCCTCCCCTCGTTCGCTTTCCTCCCAAAACGGCAGGGCAACGAAGAGGCCCGCGCTTTTCCGCGTCTCAACTTTCCATTTCCGCTCTTTATCGGGTTATACTCCCTAATTGAGAATTACTATCATTTGGGAGCCTCACCCATGGACCTTACCTCCGTTCTTCCGGACCTTGACGGAAACAACCCGTTCGCGTACGCCTTTGTCGGGACGCTCTTTACGTTCCTTTGCACCATGATCGGTGCCGCCGCGGTTTTCCTCACCACGAAGAAAAGCTCCGCGCGTCTGGAGACCGTCTCGCTCGGATTTGCCGCGGGCGTCATGATCGCCGCGTCCGTCTGGAGTCTTTTGATTCCCGGGATGGAAGCGGCCGAAGCCGCGGGCAGCACCCCGTGGATCGTAGCGTCGGCGGGTCTTTTCGGCGGGGCGATCTTTTTGAAGTTGCTCGACTCCGCGATGCCGCACCTTCACTTCGGGAGCAACGAGCCCGAAGGGCCCAGGACGAAACTGCGCCGTGCGCAGCTTTTGTTCCTCGCGATCACGCTTCACAATCTTCCGGAAGGGGGCTCGGTCGGGCTCACCACGGGCGTTGCAGCTCTTGCGGGCGAACCCGAAGCCATGGCTAGCGCCCTGGTTCTTGCGCTCGGGATCGGCATTCAGAATATTCCCGAAGGGGCGGCGGTGTCGCTCCCGATGGCTCAGCAAGGGATGAGTCGCATGAAGGCCTTTGCCTTCGGGACGCTTTCGGGCCTGGTGGAGCCGATCGCCGCGTTGATCGTCGTCGCGGGTCTCGGCTTTTTCGAGCCGATCATGCCCTTGATGCTCGCGGCCGCTGCGGGCGCGATGCTTTACGTCGTCGTCGAAGAACTCATTCCCGCCTGCCACTTGTCGGAGCATGCCGACCTCGGCACCTTTGCCGTGATCGCGGGCTTTACCGTGATGATGGCGCTCGATACGGCGTTGGCCTGAGTTCGAGACTCGGAAAGAAGGAGGGGCTGCGCCCGCTTCTTTCCTTTCGAGGTCAACTTTCAAGTCCCCTTCGGACGGTCGGTCCGGAGGGGATGTTTTGTCGGGCCCTGCTCGTGCGGATTCGGAGATCCGAAGCCCTTCCCATTTCGTGGCACGTTATTTTCCGGCCGGTCCGTTTTCGGGGTCGGGGGACGCATACCGAGGGACGCCCCCGCCCGCGGCCCGTCCGTTGGAGACAAATGGATGTGTGAGATTGGTTTGAGGCCGGCCGTCGGGTCTTTTTCAAAACTCAATACAAACATCGATACTTATGTTTAAATGTGTGATTCGAGAAACGGGACGCAGGGCGCTCAACATCGATTTTTCGGGGCGGGAGGGCGACAGGGAGGATCGAGGAGAAAGCCGGGGGGGCGGGACCGGCGACAGTCTCCCTGTTCGGCGGCCTGCGATACGAGCGGGGATGAGGATACGAACACAAAGGAAGCGAGCAGGTCCGGGCGATCCGGCCTGCTCGCGAAAGATCAATAGCCGTATTGCACCCAGCGGTTGAACTCTTCGACCGCCTCATTGGCCTTGTCGCGGGCTTCTTCGGCGGCCTCAATCGCGCGGCGGGCGTCGTTTTCGGCGTTCTTCATGTATTCCTCCGCTTTCCGGACGTATTCCCGAGTTTCGTTGCGGTAGCGCTCGGCGTCGTATCGGTTGTTCCCGTAAGGTTTCGTCGGCGTGAACTCATTGAAGTCCGGGTATTGATACATGGGAAGATTGGAGCCGCCCGCAACGAAAGCGTCGGCGCAGAGCGGCGCGAGGCAGAGCAGAAATACAAAGGTGCGCATGATGAGGGTCGCTTCGGGTTGAAGTCTCGGCGGGGCGTTTCCGACAAGCTGCGGTTTCGGTTGCGAGCGTATGGATTCTTTCCCCGAGTCTCGGGCCGGAGAAGTTTGCGAGCCGACACAGGGCCGTGTCATCGGTGGTTTCCCGACCCTGCCGCGGCCGAAGCACATCCGCCGAAAGGCCGATGGAAAAACTCCGCGACGATCCGCAGTCGTCACGGAGTTCGATTTCAAAGTTCGGAAGTCCGCCTGTCAACGGTCCGCCAACACCTTTGCGAAAGCCTTCGCCGCGTACTCGACGTTCTTCGAGGTGAGGCCCGCGACGCAAATGCGGCCGTTCTCAACGCCGTAGACCGCGAATTCTTCGCGAAGCCTCACCATTTCCGCCTTGGTAAGGCCCGTGTAGGAGAACATCCCCTTCTGACGAAGGGCGAAGGAAAGGTCCGCCCCGCAGGCCTTGCCGGCTTGCGCAAACGCGGCGCGCATCGCGAGAATGCGCTCGCGGGCGGTCGCGACTTCGCTCTTCCAGAGGGCAAAGAGTTCCGGGTCGTTCAGGACTTCCGCCACGATCGCGCCCCCGTAAGCGGGCGGGTTCGAGTATTCGCAGCGAACGAGCGCTTTCAGAATCGAGCGGATCGTTTCGGCTTCTTCGGGCGTCGAGGCGACGACGTGCAGAGCCCCGACGCGTTCGCCGTAGAGACCGAAATTCTTCGAAGAAGACGTTGCCGCGAGAAAGTTGATTCCCGACTGCGCGAAGAGGCGCAACGCTGCGGGGTCTTCGTCGAGCCCTTCGCCGAAACCCTGATAGGCCATGTCGAGGAAGGGAACCAGATTCCCTTGTTCGACAACCTCAAGAATGCCCTTCCATTGATCGAGCGTGAGGTCTACCCCGGTCGGATTGTGGCAACAGGCGTGAAGCACGACGAGCGTCTTTTCGGGCAAAGCCTTCAGGTCTTCGACAAGTCCCGTGTAGTCGACCGACTGCGTTTCGGCATCGTAGTAGCGGTACTTCGCGACGCCGAGGCGCGCTTCGTCGAGAATCGCGATGTGGTTCCCCCAGGTGGGATTCGAGACGACGGCGCGCGTGAGACCGAGGCACTCGTGCGCGAAGGCGCTCCCCAACTGAAGGGCCCCCGTGCCGCCCAAGGTCTGAAGGGTTGCGATGCGGGCATGATCCGTCGAATCTCCGAAGACGAGCGTCTTCACGGACGCGTTGAAGTCGGGATTCCCTTCCATGGGACCGTAACCGTGGGGGCGCTTGCGCTCCAAGAGGCGCTTCTCGGCTTCGGCCACGGACCGGAAAAGCGGCACCTCGCCCGAGTCGTCGAGGTACATACCGACCGACAGGTTCACTTTTTCGGGACGCGGGTCCGTACGGTAGGCGCTCGAAATCCCCAGAATGGGATCGTCGGGTTTGGGTTCGAGATTCGAAAAGAGATTCGTGACCATGGGCTCGTCCTTCGGGAGCTCGGGCTTAAAAATGCGAGGACCGCGACCCGAGCCGTCGTCGGTCTCGAATTCCGAACCGCTTCGCGGATCGGAAACATCTTCACTCAAGAATAGAGGACCTTTCCTTCGATCACCTTAAGGAAAACGCCTATGCCGCCTGCTTTCAGCCCTATTTTCGGGCTTTTTCACGATTTCACCCCCGCAAAACCTCCTACCCGATCGGACGTTTTCCGCTTCTTCGAACGAACGCCCCCCGTCGCACTTTCCTTCTCGAACCCATCCGCCTTCTCCCCGTAAAAAAAAACGGGACCGCCGTCCGTTCGTCGGACGAGAGATCCCGGTGGATCCGTCGCGGCGTTCTCCTTGAGGCGCGGAACGGGGAAGCCCCCGCCCGACGCCGAACGGCGCGGTGCGGACCCGAATCTTCTTTCCCGAGCAGGCCGAAGCGAGAGGCTCAGGCGATTGAAACCTGCCCGGCTTCGACCCTCTTCGGGAAAGAAGCGAGAAATCGATCGGCCCGTCAAAGATCCGGGATCGGCCGGACGCCCGGCTCTTCGCGATGAAAGCGCAACACCGCAGGCGGTATTCCCGAGGGAGAGGGCCCAGGCCGGTAACCCTCCCCCCCGAGGCTCGGAAGCTCGCGTCGGAAAATCCTCAGTCGAAATTGACGTCCGTCTCGCCCTCAAGGTTCCAGACGATGCGCCCGCCCGTCATGGTGAGAACGGCGCGCGTGTCGGCGATGCGATCGGCGGAAACCGCAAAGAGATCGGTGTCGCAGATGACGAGGTCCGCAAGGTACCCGGGAAGGAGTCGCCCCTTCGTTTGCTCTTCGAAGCTCGCAAAGGCGCTCCCCGCCGTATAGGCGTCGACGGCTTGCGCGACCGTCACGCACTCTTCGGGGTGCCAGGGAGCTGCGTTTCCTTCGAAGCGCTTGCGTGTCACGGCGCTCGCAAGATTCCGCCAGGGGTTCAGGTCTTCGACGGGACTGTCGGTACCGTAAGAAACGGGGATCCCGAGTTCTTCCATCGTGCGGAAGGCGTAGCTCGTCGACGCGAGCTCAGCACCCACACGGTCCTCCGCGATCGTCGTGTCGTACTGAAGGAAGATCGGCTGCACGTGAGCGAGAATCGAGCGGCGGGCCATGCGTTCCAGGAGCGCCCGATCCGTGATCTGCACGTGCACGATTCCGAGCCGTGCGGGGTTGCAAGCCGCACCCGCGTTTTCCGTCGTGTGCGTTTCGTAGGCGTCGATCACGCGTTCGATCGCACCGTCCCCGATCGCGTGGATGGTCGTCTGAAGACCCGCCGCCACCGCGCTGTCGACGAGGGTCGAGAGTTCCGCGGGGGTGAGAGTCGCAATCCCCGAGGTGCCCGGATCGTCTCGGTAAGGCGCACGGAGGAGCGCCGTGCGGGCACCCAGCGAGCCGTCGACGAAGAGCTTCAGGGGACCGACGCGATTGAAGCGGTTCCCGGTCGCACCCGCCGCATCCCCCGTACGAAGGCCCGAGGCGAGGAAGTTTTCCAGAAGCTCCGGCGTCATGAAGCACATCTGGTGGTTGACGCGCAGGGTCGGGAGCATCGAGAGGACCGTATCGTAGTCTTCGAACGTCTCCGCCCAATTGTCCCCCTGCACGTCCATCGTATGCACGCTCGTCACGCCCGAGGCGGCCGCGTGGCGAAGCGCGGCGCGCAGATGCCGGCGGCGCGCCGCACGGTCGACCGGAGGAATCGCCGCGTAGATCTGGGCGAGCGCGTTTTCGGCAAAGATCCCGTTAGGCTCGCCCGCGTCGTCGCGCCCGATGTCGCCGCCCGCGTTCGGGACCGTGTCGCGGCTGATGCCGGCCGCACGCATCGCAACGGTGTTCGCGACCGCCACGTGACCGCAGGTGCGCTCAAGCACCAGTCCCACGTCGGGCGCGACCGCGTCGAGGTCGGAAGCAAGCGGCATGCGCGCGACGTCCGTAAAGAAGTCGTGGTTCCAGCCGCGACCGTGCAGGACCGTGCCCGGAGCGGTCGGGTGCGCTTCGAGGTAGGCGCGGATCGTCGCTAGCATCTCTTCGAGGCTCCGCACGTGCTGCAGGTCGATTTCGTCGAGCGTACGGCCCGCCGACATCAGGTGGCAGTGGCTGTCGTTGAAGCCCGGGATCACAAGGCGCCCGCGGGCGTCGATGATGCGGGTGCCGACGGGGGCGGCGCGGCGAAGAGCTTCCGCGGGCCCCACGGCGCGGATCGTGTCGCCGACGATGAGGATTGCTTCCTCGAATCGGTTCGTGTCCGCATAGACGCGGGCGTTCTCGATGAGAGTTGCGGTCACGGTCGGGGTGTTCGAAGAAGTGTCGGTACGGGAGCAGATGTTGCGGTTTTCCATGATCGATTTCCCAATTTCGCAATTCGTGTTCGGTGTGCGCGGTGTTCGCAAGTCGTTCCGGGTTGTTCCCCGATCAGTCGTCGGCGGCAAGGGCCGGCCGAGCGATGCGCGACTCCGAGCGACGGCGGGCCGCTTCTTCGGACGACTTTTCGAAGAAGACCTTGAAGATCGCGAGCGCAATTGCGGGAACGATGAGGTTCAGCATCGCGGTGAAGGGATCTTCGAGCAGGGTCGAGACGAGGAGCCCGACCATCACGGCGATCACGGCCCAGATGAGGTACGGATAGAGCCAAACCTTGTAGGGGCGTTCCATCGTCGGATAACGGCGACGCAGGACGATCACGGCGTAGAAAGTGAGACCGTTGAAGATGATCCCGGAGACCGCGACGAGACTCGTGAGCCCCCCGAGGTCGCGCATGAAGACGAGCCCGATCGAAATGGCGGCGGAAGCAAGGAGCGCGTTGACGGGCGTACGGAAGTTGCCGTGGAGGGTTCCCAGAGCGCGGACCATCGCACCGTCGCGCGCCATCGCGTAGTAGACCCGGGGAAAGACCATCACGCAACCGTTCAGGGAATTGAAGATCGCGAGAATCATCGCAGCCGCAACCACGGTACCGCCGAAGGTACCGAAGAGCACGTCAGCCGCTTCGCGACCGAGGTAATAGTCGCCTCCTTCGATCATGGCGCGAATCGTTTCGTAGGGCAAAACGCGGAAGATCGAGTAGTTGAAGAGAACATAGAGGAGCGTGACGCCGACGATCGAGAGGATGATCGCCAAGGGGAGCGTGCGGCGCGGGTTCTTGATTTCTTCCGCGATGCTGTTGAGGTTCGTCCAGCCTTCGTAGGCCCAGAGGGTAGCAACGACCGCAAAGGCGACGGTGGAAAGAAGCGTACCCGCAGAAGGAAGCTCGTCGGGGAGCGTGATGACCGGCGTTTCAACATCGCCCAGAATGAGACCCGCGCCGAGAATCACCGCGATCGGAAGGAGCTTCAGAACCATGAAGACGTTCTGCACGGCAGCCCCGGCACGCACGCCCCGGATGTTCACAAGCGTCAAAAGCAGGATCGTCCCCGCGGCAAGGAACTTCTGCGCCAAGGGCCCCATCGGAAAGACGGTCGAAAGGGCCGACGCAAAGGCCACCGCCAAGGCGGCAATCGACGCGGAAGCGGAGAGCACGAAACTCGAAAAGCCGCTCACGAAGGCCGTGCGTTCGCCGTAGGCTTCGCGCAGATACACGTAGGAGCCTCCGGCCTTCGGCATCATCGCGCCGAGTTCCGCGTAGCAAACGCCGCTCATGAGGGTAATGAGGCCCCCCGCGATCCAGACAAGAAGGGCGAGCCCGAGGTTCATGCCCGAACGCTCGAGTACGATCCCGCCGATATAGAAGATCCCCGAGCCGATCATGATGCCCGCGAGGACCGATATGCCTCCGAAGAGGCCGATTTCACGACGAAGTTCCGTCATGGATGAGTCTCCGAAAGATGAAAAAAAAGAAGCTGCATCGCGTATCGATGCAACTTCTTCTCCTTTCGGAGGCCGAACGGCCGCGTCTCGGGCGGATTCCGGCCGAGAGCTCGATCCGACGAACGCCCTCGTGGCCGGAACCCTCGATGGCGGTTTCGGCCGCCCTCCCGGAGGCACACTCCGAGAAAGCGAACGTCGTCGCGATCGATAGCTCCTCCAAAAGCCCTTGCGGACCTTCGGGAGTCGCGGAAGTATTTCTCCCGCGCCCAACGCCCGACCGACGCCTCGATCGGAGTTTCGGCGGTTTGGCCTTTCCCGGGGGTCCTCGACTGCCGTCTCGCACCCGGTACTCTTCCGCACCGCGCCTCTATCTGCGAATGCGTTCCGCCTTCGAACCTTCGCTCCGTCGGCGGAACGGGTGCCTCGGAACGTTTCCGCCCTCGGCGCCCTGTTTCCGGGAAGCGCGTTTTGCGTCTCCCGTTGCTTTTAATTTGCACGAATTTTTCGAAGGCGTGGTCCTAACTCGACCCGTTTACCCGACTTTTTCGCGAGGCCCTTTCCGGTTGATGATGTTCGGCAACGAAGCTACGCCCTTCTGCCTAATCGATTCCGCCAAGCTATGCCTGCAGTTTGGAACCGTCTTCCCGACCCGGCACACGCCTTGAATGTTCAGTTCGTTGTTTCTGTCCGGCAGGTTCGACGGACGCCCGGGCTCAACTCGTGTCGCCTCGACGGCGCCTGATGTTTCGTTGACGTTGTCGACAGCCAAGGCAACACGGCACCTTTTCATCTCGGAGGCTCAACACATTTATTTACACAACTGTGTACAATCCATCGGGCTCGCAAACCGTAGCATCCGCCAAGCAAGACTCCGGAAAACGAAAAATCACTCTCCCCTTGAAAACTTCAGGACAGTGCCTTACCATTCGTCACAAGAGTACCCCACACAGCTCTGACCTCCCTTCTCAGAGGAGCTTATCTGCAACAAGTGGGGTCTTTTTTTATCCGGAGTTTGAAAATTCGCTTCGCCAAGCCCGTTTTATCCGCAAAGGAACAGGTAGAACTCCTTCAGTCCCGAGGATTGATTATCCCCGATACCGATCGGGCTGAGCGCTACTTGCTTAGTATTGGATATTATCGATTAAGCGCTTACTACAAACCATTCCAAATCTCATCCGGCCAAACGCATGAGTTTGCTCCGAATGTTTGTTTCGATAATATTTTATAGCTGTATATCTTCGACAGGAAGCTACGTTGCCTATTCTGGGAAGCGTTGGAGCGCATTGAAATCAGAATCCGAACTCAATGGGTCTACAATCTTACCGGTAGCACCAAAGATCCCTTTGCGCATCTAGATGCCTAAAACTTCTCAAATTTTCAAACCTATACACAAAGTTTGGAAAAACTGAAGAGCTCTACTCAGCGTATGGGCTTCCCCTCAAATTGGAAAGATCTCGCGCTCTGGAAACCGATCTAAGACACGCATTTCCGCTTCTACGGCGTCGACGCCGTCCCACCTTTCAGCAAAACGACCGCTAGTCGGCTTCTGTCGGACGGTCAACTCCCTTTCTTCTCCCTTCACCACGCGTAGTACATAGTTCTTTTCCGTATTTCCCTCGTCTCCCTCCTTGGTAAAACCCCTTGGGAAAAGCGCTCCCGAGCAAAGAGAAGCGTTTCGACGGACCTCGGTGTCTTTGTTCCGGGCGCCTCACCGCCTGCGTTATGTCAGAATGGTCATAAGGAATCGGCCTTTTCGCGTCCGATTTTCACCCCAGGAGGTAAACCCATGCGCATTCTCGTTCCCGTCGACGGCAGCAGCCACAGCCGCAAAGTCCTTCAGTTCCTCGCCGCCCGTCGGGCGTTGCTCGGTTCGAGCCCGACGATCGACCTCGTCAACGTTCAGCATTCGGTTCCCTCGGCCGTGATGCAGTTTCTGGACCTTCAGGCCGTGCGTTCGGCCTACGAAGCCGAAGGCCGCAAGGTGTTCGATGCCATCAAGGCGGACATCGACCTTTCGGGCCTCGAACCCGAAGAAAAGGTGATTCTCGGCGATGCGGGCACCGCGATTGCCGAAGAAGCCGACCGCACCGAGGCGGATCTCATCGTGATGGGTACGCGCGGTCTCAACCCCGTGAAAGGCTTCTTCTTGGGGTCCGTTTCGACGAGCGTCTTGGCCCACACGAAGACGCCGCTTCTTCTCATCCGCAACGAAACGCCCGTTCCCGAGACGAGCAACGTCAAGGTCGGGATTGCGGTCGACGGGGCCGAAAACGGGATTGCCGCCGTCGAATACGTCCTTTCGAACGCCGAATTCTTCGGCCCGAACGCGACCTTTGAAATCGTTCACGCAACGCCCGCCTACCACACGCTCCTTTCGACCTCGGCTTACATGGTCGATACGATCGGGCCGCTCGTGACCGAAAAGGAATTCACCGACGCTCAGACGAAACTCTTCGAAGAAGCCGTCAGGCCCGCGATCGAACTCTTCCGCGCGGCGGGTCTTCCCTGCGAAGCCCGGCATTTGACGGGTGAGGCCGCGACGACGATTGCCGAATATGCGGACGCGAACCTCGACATGCTCGTCATGGGCTCGCACGGGCGAGGGAACTTCTCCTCGGCCGTGATGGGCTCGACCGCGATGCACATCGCCGCCGAAACGAAGGCGCCGATTCTCATCGTTCGCAACTAACCCGACGATCTTCGACCTTTCCGGACGGCCCCTCGACGGACCGTCCACAAATCGTCGAAGCCGCAGGCCGGAAACGCTTCCGCAGTGCATCGCACCGAGGCGCCGTTTCCGGCCGTTTTGCTTTTTTCCGAATCGTTTTTCGAACACTTTTCACCGGAGGCACTCTGCCATGCGTGCACCCGTCACCGTTCGCAGCGGTCGCGACATCGCGGCCCTTGTTCATGAAATCGGCTTTCTGCCGTTTTACCCGACGTGCCGTAAAGCCCCGCCGTTCACGGCGGGGATATAAGGCACCCGCGCGAAGCGCGGACCGATGCCT
>OOCB01001279.1_pt1 | contig 34526 bp, 29 predicted proteins | sample 1671351 | NCBI WGS metagenome assembly OOCB01 (sample SAMN06348148, study PRJEB24527) | human gut metagenome | biome: human gut; feature: ankylosing spondylitis patient; material: feces | host: Homo sapiens | place: China | collected 2015-10 | reverse complement strand
TATTGGTAAAGGTAACGAATATAACGATACCATATAAATTAAAATTATTTTACTATTATACTATTTTTATTATATAAAGTCAAGGAGATGAGAAAGTGAAAAAAGCTTTAATAATTTATGCAATTTTGCTTGTTTTAACTGTTATAGTTCCTGCAATAGTTTGCTTTTCTCAAAGCGACGATTCATCGTCAAAAGAGCTGATAAATATATTCAACACATTTATAAATGCAATGTCATTCTAATTGGCTGTTGTCACTTATTTTTTCAAGATTTATTTTCACTTTTTTATTAAGCAAAACTTTTTGATAGTTTTGTCTGCTGTTTTTGATATATTCACTGTAATAATCGGGACAATCTTTTGCTATATAATTACCTACACGCAGGCAATCGCTTTTAGCTTTAATTAAGGTATAAAAAGTCTTTTCGATTACATTTGAAACTTCATTTTCAACCTCTCTTAATATGCGATTATAATCATTTTTTGACAGTTGATTTTCCGTTCCTTTTTCAATTTCACCGATAATCATATCAGCTTTCAGTTCAACATCAAAATAAGTGTTGTCATTATATCTAACCGCACCTTTTTTGCACTTGATATTTGATATATGAACATCTGTTTTTCCAAGTTTTTCATCATATATTTGAAATAAAACATCATCTGCTTTGTTATTCAAAATCACAAAGCCTTCGGTTTCGAGTTCATCTGTGATATATGATAATTTATCGCCGCAAAAAAGTGCAATTCCCGCAGTTTTGACACTGCTTTTTTCATCTTCTCTTTCAACAACCGGTAAATAAATATCCGATGTTTCATCCTTATAAAGCATAAGAAAATCATTTTCGTTAACTAAAATTGACTGACCTGATTTTTCGTTATTATCTATTAAATGAAGTATATTTTCGCTTGGTACATTTGAATCGTTTTCTTTGCTTTCAAGAATGAATTTTGCACTTTTTTTAGCAACGCAAATTGCGACATCTGCCCTTGCATCTTCACTTCGCAAAAAGTAATCTACATATTTTTCAACACCGTTTTCAACAAATTTTTGTGATAATACCATAATTTTGTTATGTCCGAAAAATTCACGCTTTGAAACACCTTTTGTAAGTGAACTTATTGCCGAGGAAACAGTATTACCGTTTGACGATGAATTAAAAGTCATACTTGCGTCGGGTTTTTCGGATGAATTGCTCATCCCGATTTTTAAAGACTGCAAAGTAACAGCTATATCTTTACTTTCGGTTAAATCAATACACACTCCCTCTACTATCAGCAAATCCTTCAAGTGTCTGTTTTGCGTACAGCCCGAAAAAAGAAACAGGCACAAAACAATTGATATTAAACTTTTAATAAGCTTTGACAAGTTCATCACCATAATTCTTCTTTTTAAACACTAATGTTCCTGCAGGAATAATAACGCAGAAAGCGAAAAACAAAATCATTGTAAATTCATAATTTACGCCCTGCCCGCCACTTAATTTCAGCATTAAAATACTTATCACAAAAACAATAAACGAAGATGCAAAAACAAAGCTTCTTTTCGGCCTATTGCTGATACAGGAATTTGCACAGTAAAGCGATGTAACTGCCTTAACAAAAACGCCCATAATCCAAAAAGAAATATGAAGTACATCAAGTCTTTCAAATGTGCCGAATTTAGATATTTGAAAAAACGAGTAAAACGGAAAATTACGAATAGCAGCACTTTTTCCCATTACTGCAATTGCAAAATAAAGCAAGATAAATACAGTTAAAAACGATAAACAAACAGACCTTATATAAGTTCGTTCACATCTTCCGTTAACTTTGGGGAAAATTGCTAAAAACATTGCTATTTCACTTGTATTTGATGCAAAAACGACCGCGTTTTCAATTAAATCAAATTTTGAAGAAGTTATAACCGGATAAAAGTTAATCTCTCTAAATGTATTAAAATTGCACAGTATAACCGAAACAACGGCAAGACCTAAAAGCACAAAGCAAAAGGCGGAAAATCGCGATAATGCTTCTATCCCCAAAAAAGCACCATAAAAAGCACAGATGCATACAATAAGTGCAAAAAGCCAACCTTGTTTTTCCGGATTTAAAGTTGTGGAAGCAAAATATGAAAACCTGCTGACGCTTACAGAAGCAACAATTAAAAAATATGCATAATAGAGTTTTGACACGCATTTAACATCAATTGGATTTTTTCCTTTTTTACAGCAAAATATTGCAGGCAGTGAGAATACAATAGTCAAAAGCATTGCTAAAATATAGCTTATAAGAGCCTGTGAATTTATTTCCGTTTTGCTGACCGAATGAGTGCTTGTCAAACTCACAACTATTCTGCAAATAAAAAGAATGTAAAATAATCCAAGCGGTGAAATTTTACCTCTTGTTGCCGATTTTGACATCTATTTCTGCCCCTCTCAAGTTATTTATTCTAACTTTTCTTTTAGAAAGCTTTAACCAAGATTGCCTATAAAACAAATCTGCAAGTGATTTTTTATCAAGCGGAGAAATCGGAGCGCAATAAGGCACGCCGTATGGGTTAATAGCACATATATTCATACACAAAACAGCAGCAGCTAAAATAATACCATACATTCCTGTGAGTCCGCCTATTAGAATAAAAAAGAATCGCAAAACAGAAACACTTTCATAAAGTGAAGACACAACATATGACGAAATTGCGGTAAGTGCAATTACAACAAGCATAGGTGCGCCGATAAGCCCTGCCGATACCGTTGTTTCACCGATTACAATACCGCCGATAATAGAAACCGCGTGGCCGACTGCTTTGGGCAGGCGCAGCCCCGCTTCACGCATAATTTCATACAGTATCAAAAGCATTAAGGCCTCCGTCATAAGCGAATATGGGGTTGTTGTTTCTTCCCTTGCTATTGTATAAAGCATAGATGTGGGAATTAGTTCCTGATGAAATGTACCTATTGCAACATATACCCCCGGTAAAAATATTGACAAAACAAATGAAAAATAACGAAGCAATCTGATAAAGCCGGAATAAAACGGCGGCAAATCGTAATCATCCGGTGACTGAAAATTATCACTGAAAAGAGACGGGGTATAAAGTGCTATCGGTGAACCCTCAACCAAAACTGCTACCCTGCCCTCAATCAGCTTTGAAACAATAATATCCGGGCGCTCGGTTGATGAAACATCGGAAAACATTGTATTTATGTTGGTATCAATAAATGGGACAAGCGTGCCGAAATCAGTCAGAGTGTTCAGATTAGAGCTTTGAAGTGCCTGCATTATTTGGGAAACAAGCTCCTTATCCGCCCTGTCATCCATATAAGCAATTACACAGGGCATGGGTGCAGAAGAAGCAAGCTTGATTTGTTTGAGCTTCAAATGCGGAGTTTTAAGCCTTTTTCGTAGAAGTGCTTTGTTAGTGTTAAGCACTTCTACAAAGGCTTCTTTCGGTGCTTTGGTTGACTGTTCATTAGACGGTACATCAACGCTTCGTGCCGGAAGAGATTGAACACCGAATGCAAGTGCTTTATCTTCCCCATCAACCAAAACAACAGCAAAGCCGGACATAACATAATAGTAGCAATCGGCAAAGGTTTCAGCCTCGTTTAGTTCTACTGAATTGGTTATTGATTTTTTAATGGTATCAATATCTATTTCATCACAACGAAGAATCGGAGATACCACCATTTGTGAAAGCTGTAAAGAATCAATAAGTCCGTCACAAACCATAATAAGAAATTCTCTGTTTCCCGTTTTTGCCTTTCTAATCAGAAAATCGGAGCAATCTGCAAAATCGGTTTTGATACGATTGTAGTTTTCTTGAAGACTTTTTGAAAGATTCATATAATCACCTGTATTATTATGACAAATTGTGAGAAAAATATTATAGGTGATAATATGAGTTTAGTAATAATTCGCGCTTTTATTATATATGTATTTGTAATTGTGGCGGTAAGAATAATGGGTAAAAGGCAAGTCGGCGAATTAAAACCGCATGAGCTTGTAATCACTTTTTTAATAAGTTCCACAGCCACAATTCCTCTTCAGGATAACAATATGCCGCTTTTAAACTGCATAGTGCCTGTACTGCTGTTTGTAAGTTTGGAAATTATAGTTGCCGTTTTAAGTGTAAAAAGCGTTAAATTCAGAAATTTAATTCAAGGAAGGCCGATTGTTATTATAGACAAAGGAAAAATAGACGAAAAAAAATTAAGGCAATTAAGATTTACTGTTGATGATTTATGCGACGCTTTAAGGCAACAAGGCTATTGGGACATTGCAGAAGTTCAAAATGCCGTGATAGAAACAAACGGAAGTATAAGTGCGGAAAATTGGGAAAAATACAAACCGCTTACTGCCGACAATGTGAAAATAAGCGTTGACGACAAGGGACTTCACACCGCAATAGTAATAGACGGGAAACCCGTTGAAGAATATTTCAAAGATAAAAGCATCAAATTAAGCGAAATTGAATTGCTGTTAAACGCGAACGGAAAAAAAGCCGAAAAATTACTTTTGATGACAGTTGACGATAACGGAAATGTTTACACCGTTAGGAAAGGCAGTACAAAATGAAAAAAATATATATTGCAGTAGTATTTTTGATTATTTGCACAGGTGTTTGCGTGTTTGAACAGGTGACAATAAACAATGTATACACCAAAACAAGCGAAATAATAAATACTGCGCTTGAATTAAACGAAGGAAAAAAGTTTGAAGAAGCAAAAGAAGAATGTGAAAAATTAAGAACGGTATGGCAGGGCGAATATCCGTATCTATCCGCTATGATTGACCACGCACAGCTTGACAGTGCAAACCTTGCAATTAAAGCAACTAAAGATATAAGAAAAGACGATGAAGACGAATTAAGCGAAAAACTCATTGACGCCAAAAATGAAATACAGATTTTAAAAGAAAATCAATCAATAACTTTGGGTAACATTTTTTGATGTAAAATCAAGATGAACACTTTTACATTTTCAACATAGGATAGTTTAGAAAATGTGAAAGGGGGTTAACCTAATGGGTTGCGGATGCAATAACTTTGGTTGTGGCGGTTCATCTTGGATCATCATTCTCATTATCATCTTACTCCTCTGTGGCGGATGCGGTGGCTGCGGATGCGGCAACAATGACTGCGGATGCGGTTGCTAATAGCTGACAAAAAGGCTTTGGGGCAGTTCTTGCTTCAAAGTCTTTTATTTTTATTTGTCAAATTCGTCAAAGTTAACAATAATATCTATTATTTATAGAATTTATTGACAAAGAAGCCATATAGTGCTATATTTATTTTGATAGATTAAGTAATAATACTATCAAAAATTTTTATATGCCGAAAGGCAATTGAAGGAGGAATTGCAAATGAATTTTGCAAAAAAGACAATGTCTTTTGCATTAGCATCAGTAATGGTTGCTTCCAGTTTATTAACCGGAACATCTGCTTTAGCTGCTGAGAAAAAAGTCATCACACCGATGACCGGCACATCACAAGCTATTGTTGCCACTGTTAAAGACAATCAAGTGAATGGTAACAGCTACTATTCATTCACACCTGCAACAACAGGTTACTATGCTGTTGCATTAGCAAGCACACCGATTTATAAAAGCACAGACGGTACTTACAGTGCAAATTATACTACGGGTGCTAAAAGAGTAGACAGCACAGATGTCAGCATAAGCAAAAGCTATAATGCTACTACTAACGAGTTTGATGAAGATGTCGCTTATGCAAGAGCACCTCAATCTTACAGCATAGATTGGACACAAGCATCAGAAAGCAGCGAACCGGTAGAAACAAAAGGATATTATGACGCTTTAAAAACAGTAGAACTTACAGGCGGTCATACATATTATATTAGTGCTTACACAAGTTCTGAATCTAATTTGGTTAGCGGTAGCGAAAACCATATTATCGGCAGAGCTACACTCACAATCACACCGTCTGATTGGGATGTAAATGTTTATAACAAAACCGTAAGCACAAAATCATTTACTAATTATGAAGACAAAAACATCACTACACCTGTTGCTTCTGTAAGCTATGTTGGTGCAGCTAAAGATGTTGTTGTTCCTAATTTTGTAAACAACACTATCCCAGTTGAAAGATTTGATGGCTCAAACAATGAGAAAATAACATCACTTACACTTTCACCAAATGTTAAATCAGTTGACGGTTTATATGATATTAAAACACTTGCATCAGTTAACCTTGCAAATGTTGAAAAAATTGAATCAGGTGCATTCAGCGGCTGTTCAGCTCTTAACAATGTAGTTATTCCTGCATCTGTTAAGACTATCGGCTCAAGTGCATTCAGCGGTTGCTCTGCACTTTCAAGCGTAACATTTAATGAAGGCGTTAAAAAAATAAACGATTACGCATTCTACAACACAGCACTCAAAGCTGCTGTTCTTCCTGCTTCAGTAGTAAGCATCGGAGATTATGCATTCGGCTATGTTGAAAGCTTTAATACTAACACAGCTGACCCTTATGATACAACAAACGTTCTTGCTGACGGTTTTGTAATGGGCGGTAAATCTGTTGAAGCTGCAAATTATGCTGCTATCAACGGTATTGCATACTATGATATGACAAAAGGATGCCCACACGCTTATGTTGTAACAACAGTACCTGCAACAGTATTTGCAAAGGGTAAAAAGATTAGCACTTGCCCACTCTGCGGTAACACAATCACAAAGTCAATCAAGAAAAAGACTTTCAAGATTTCTTCACTCAAAGCTGCAAAGAAAGCTTTAACAGTTAAAGCTGCTGCTCAGGCTGAAATGAAGGGTTACCAAGTACAGTACTCAACTTCAAAGAAGTTTACAAAGAAGACTACTAAGACTGTAAAGGTAGCTACAAAAAAGAAGCTCAACAAGAAAATTAAAGGTCTTAAAAGCGGTAAGAAGTACTATGTAAGAGTTCGTGCTTACAAAATGAACGGTAAGAAGACTGTTTACAGTGCTTGGACTGCAAAGAAGAACGTAAAAGTTAAATAAGGAGGGGTATAATAATGAATACAATTGCTAAAAAAACATTATCTCTTGTTTTTGCCGGCACAATGGCTCTTACTTCTTTAACAGTAGGCTCAGTCAGTGCATTAGCAGCAGGAGCATCAGACTATAAAGCAGTAGCAGAAGGTGTTACAACAGTTGACAGCACAAAAGTTGCTTTCACCCCTGCAACAACTGCTTACTATAACATTTCTTTCGCTAAGAGTGTTAATAATAAATCAGCTTCATCAAATTATGATATTGCTAATTATCTTAACTCTGAATATAGCGAAGATAATTTCAGCGGTCATGCAGCTTCGACAAGATTTTCTATTGAATCAGTTAAAACAACACCTGATTCAGAAGGTTTAGTATACGGAGTAAACGACGAAGATGTATATACACCGGCACAAGACACATATAAGCTTATTGCAGGTGATACATACTATTTAAATCTTTCAGATGCATCATCAGCAGCAAGTGCAACTGTTTCTACATTGACAATTGCTAAAAGCGAATATGCATTTCGATACACATCAATTGACGAAAAAGTTACTTATGTTTCGAATTACAGCCATAATTATACAACAGGCCAAAAAGATCCTAATTATACAACATCTACTTTAACAACAGGTATTGGTGCTAAAATTACCAAATATTTAGGCACGGCAACATCAGTTGCAGTACCTGCAAAAATTAACGGCTACGCTGTAAAGGCAGTAAACCTTAACCCTAACAGCGAACTTGCAAAGAGAATTACTGCTGTTGCAATTCCTGAAGGTGTTGAAACTGTAGGTAAAATGAGTGATATGTATGCACTTACATCAATTTCTCTCCCATCAACATTAAAGGAAATCGATGATTATGCATTTGCACATGACCATGCACTTTCAGGCAGACTTGTACTTGGCAACAAGGTTGAATCTGTCGGCGATCATGCTTTTTATGACACAGGTTACACTTCAGTTCAGGTAGCTAATGTTAACACAGAGATTGGTTACCAAGCACTTGGTTATAAAGAAGTCCTTAACGAAGCAACACCAAGCCCAAGAGATACTACATTTGCTGCTGTTGACGGTTTCTTCGTAGTTGCACCGGCAGCATCACTTGCTACTAAGTATGCTGCTGATAACGGCTTTGCTGCTTATGACCCTGCAAACTGCGCAGCAGGTAACCATCCTTATGCTGTAACAACAGTTAAAGCTACACTCTTTGCTAAAGGCAAGGAAACTTATGTTTGCCCTGTATGCGGCAACACAGTTGTTAAGTCACTTAAGAAGAAGACATTCAAGATTTCTTCACTTAAGTCAACTAAGAAGAACACAATCGTTGTTAAGACAAAGAAGCAGGCTCAAATTAAGGGCTATCAGGTTCAGTACTCAACATCTAAAAAGTTCAAAAAGAAGACTACTAAAGCAGTAAAGGTTGCTACAAAGAAGGGCCTTAACAAGACAGTTAAGGGACTTAAGAGCGGCAAGAAGTACTATGTAAGAGTTCGTGCTTACAAGATGAACGGTAAGAAGACTGTTTACAGTGCTTGGACTGCAAAGAAGTCAGTAAAAGTTAAATAATTAAATTTATTTACAGCGAAAGCATCTTCCGAAAGGAAGGGGCTTTTTTTATCAAAAAATATAATAATACTATTGACAAAAAAAGTTAGTTTGCTAAACTATTTATTAACAAGTTATTTATTGTGTATTACATTTGTATAATATATAAACAAGCTTTTCAAGGAGCAACTAAATGAGCATTAGTATAAAAGATTTAGAAATCGGTAAATCTGCAAAGATAACAGAAGTCGGCGGCGAGGGTGCGCTCAGGCAGCATTTTCTTGATATGGGGTTAATTCCCGGTGCTGAAATCACAATGGTTAAATACGCGCCTATGGGTGACCCTGTTGAGCTCAAAATTCACGGATACGAATTAACTTTAAGGCTTGCCGACGCAGAAAAAATTTTAATCAACACTCCATATACCGCAAAAAGCAATGAATCCAATGATATAAGAAAAAAGGATATTTCACATCCCGGTTTAGGTGAAGGCGGCAAATTCCACACCAAAGCAGATGAAAATCCCCTGCCCGAAGGAACAACTTTAACTTTTGCGCTGGCAGGTAATCAAAACTGCGGTAAAACCACTCTTTTTAATAGGTTAACAGGTTCAAATCAGCATGTAGGTAATTTCCCCGGTGTAACTGTTGACAGAAAAGACGGTGTTATAAAAAATCATTCTGACACATTGATAACCGATTTACCGGGTATTTATTCAATGTCACCATACAGCAATGAAGAAATTGTAACAAGGGAATTTTTGCTGAAAGAAAAGCCGAAAGGAATTATCAACATTGTTGACGCATCAAATATTGAGCGAAATCTTTACTTAACCATGCAGCTTATGGAGCTTGACATTCCGATGGTGGTTGCGCTCAATATGATGGATGAAGTTCGCAAAAACGGCGGCAGTATTCTTGTTAACGAAATGGAGCAATTACTCGGTGTTCCCGTAATTCCGATATCGGCGGCGAAAAACGAAGGTATAGAAGAACTGACCGACCATGCATTACATATTGCAAAATACAGGGAATGCCCCGGTAGGCAGGATTTTTGCAATTCAAAAGGGAACAGCAAAGAAACCGCTGTACACAGGTGCATACATGCAATAATGCACTTGATTGAAGACCATGCGCAAATGGCTGAAATACCGCTTAGATTTGCGGCACTTAAACTTATTGAGGGTGACGCGCTTGTTGAAAACGCGCTGAAATTAAGCACAAATGAAAAAGAAATGATAGAATTTATCATTATGCAAATGGAGCAAGAGCGCGGACTTGACAGAGCCGCGGCAATTGCCGATATGAGATTTAATTTCATAAAAAAAATATGCGCGCAAACAGTAATAAAGCCTCACGAAAGCAAGGAACATGCAAGAAGTGTTAAAATAGATAAAATATTAACAGGCAAATATACAGCTATACCGTCATTCATTGCAATTATGGGTCTTGTATTTTGGCTTACTTTCAGCGTAATAGGAAAAGGTTTATCTGACTTGCTTAATTTAGGCATAAGCAAGCTTACAGATTTGGTTGATATTCTGCTTACAAAAGCAAATATAAACGAGGTTTTACATTCACTCATAATTAACGGTATATTTAACGGAGTCGGCAGTGTATTAAACTTTTTGCCTATAATTGTAACTCTTTTCTTTTTTCTCTCCCTGCTTGAAGACAGCGGATATATGGCAAGGGTTGCATTTGTTATGGATAAACTTTTAAGAAAAGTCGGATTATCAGGCAGAAGCATTGTACCTATGCTTATAGGTTTTGGCTGTACCGTACCGGGAGTTATGGCAAGCAGAACCTTATCAAGTGAGCGTGACCGCAAAATGACGATACTATTAACTCCGTTTATGAGTTGTTCTGCCAAACTTCCGATTTATGGATTTTTCGCTTTGGCATTTTTTCCGGGTAAAAGTGCGCTTGTAATGATATTGCTATACGCTTTGGGTATAGTTACCGCCGTTTTTATGGCTATGGTTATGAAGCTTAGCATTTTTAAGGGCGAACCTGTACCTTTTGTTATGGAGTTGCCTAATTACAGAATGCCAAGTTCAAAAAGTGTATGCCAACTTCTTTGGGATAAAGCAAAAGACTTTTTGCAAAGAGCCTTTACGGTAATATTTGTTGCAACAATAATTATATGGTTTTTGCAAACATTTGACATTAAATTTAACATTGTTACCAACTCACAAGAAAGTATCCTAGCCACAATTGCAGGTTTTATTGCACCGATATTTAAACCGCTCGGTTTTGGGGATTGGCGCATATCAACAGCACTTATAACAGGATTTATGGCAAAAGAAAGTGTTGTGTCTACCCTATCCGTTTTACTTGGTTCAGGCGTATCTGTTACAAGCTTAATTTCACAGCTTGGCGCAGTTTCACTTTTGGTATTTTGCCTTTTATACACACCTTGCGTTGCCGCAATTGCATCCGTTAAGCGTGAACTCGGCAGAAAATGGGCATGCGGCGTAGTTGTATTTCAATGTGCAATAGCTTGGATTATGGCATTCATTACTCACGGAATTTTTGCACTTATAGGTCTTATATAATGAATATTCAAAGTATAATTTTATTGATAATAATTGTAATATTACTGATTTTTGCTATAATATATTCAGCAAGGCACAAAAACACCTGCCACGGTGATTGTGCAAATTGCAATATGAATTGTGGTAATAAAAGGTAACATTATGAAAAAATACTCAATTGATAAAAATTTTAATTTTGTAAGTTTGCTGACTTTGACTCACTTCGTGACGAGGGCATTGCATACGCAAATAAGCTTAAAGCTTCAAATGTAGATGTAGAGTTATATAACACCACTGCAACCATGCATGGCTTTGATATGGCAGGCAAAAGCAAAATCGTAATCAAAAGTATAGGAAGACGAACAAATTTTTTAAGAGAGTGTTTTAAATAATATGAAATTTAATGCAGTAGTTTTTGATATGGACGGTGTAATGTTTGATACAGAAAGCATATGTATGAAAGCATGGGATACCGTAGGCGAAGAAATGGGAATAGGAAAAGCCGGATATATGGTTTACAAAACTTTAGGTATGACTGCCGAATCTGCAATTAAAGTTTTGCAAAATGAGTTTGGTGTTGATTTTGACGCAAGGCTTTTTAAGCAAAAAGGCAGAGAGTTTTCGTATAAATATTTTGATGAATTCGGTGTACCCGAAAAGCCGTTTCTTCACGAAACGCTCAATTATCTAAAAAACAAGGGCTATAAGCTTGCAGTGGCGTCTTCAACGAGCAGTGACAGCGTATTTCATCACCTTAACGAAAAAAATATCACCGCCTATTTTGATAAAGTAATATGCGGTGATATGATTAAAAATTCAAAACCTGCGCCTGATATTTATTTAAAAGCGTGCGAGGAACTTGGTGAAAATCCCACGAACTGCATAGCAATCGAGGATTCAAAAAACGGTATTTTATCTGCAAAAAATGCCGATATGAATGTAATTATGATTCCTGATTTGTGGCAGGGCGATGATGATACAGATAAGCTCCTTTTTGCCAAACTAAAATCACTCGGTGAAATCAATATTGTCCTATAAAATTATGAATAATTAACATTTTTTAAGAATAATATAAATAAGGTATTGACATATGCATATTTTCTGCTATAATATATAGCACCGAGAGAAACTCGGGCATATTTAATATCGCGGGGTGGAGCAGTTGGTAGCTCGTCGGGCTCATAACCCGAAGGTCGTAAGTTCGAGTCTTACTCCCGCAACCACTAAAGACATCCTTAATCGGATGTCTTTCTTTTTTATATTTACCCACTAAAATATGACTCGAGCTTACGACAGGAGGCTCCAAATTCGGCGACATTAGGGCAATTGGGGAGCAACGAATTTGGGAGAAACAGTCCGGTGGACTGTTTCGTAGCGACTGCTATTTTCTCGGTTCTACTCCCGCAACCATTGATATAGAGCCAAATCTTAATTGATTTGGCTCTTATTTTTTTCTGTTTTCTAACACTTTTTCTAACACTTTTCAAATTTTTATTTTTCAATAACATTCAAAAGACAATTTTTGATATTTTTCTTTCTGCCAATATCAAAGCGAACATCCTTGTATAATTTATTCAAGATTATATTCATAATTGAAAAATGTTTAATGTATTGATATAATAGAATAAAATAATTAACTTTAGGATTATAAAAATATGACTATATACATTGCACGGCACGGACAAGATGACGACACTGTTCGTGGAGGTTGGAGTAACAGTGAGTTAACAAATCTCGGTATTAAGCAGTCGAAGCTTTTAGCCGAAGAACTGCAAAAAGACGAGAATAAATATAATATTAAAAATGTTTTTTCAAGTGACATAAAAAGAGCCAAACAAACCACAGAAATCATAAGTGATAAGTTAAATGTACCTGTTAAATTTTTGAGTGAATTCAGAGAAATAAATAACGGTGACCTTGCAGGTATGGATAACAAACTAGCAAGCAAAAAATATCCGGATTTATATTATAGAAATTTAGAATGGGATGAGTGTTATCCAAATGGCGAAAGCCCAAAAGAGTTTTTCGAAAGAATAAGTAATGCTTGGATAAAATTCACCCAATCGGTTTCTGAGTATGAAAGCAATGTTCTGTTAGTAACACATGCTGGCGTCATAAATATAATTAGATGCATTATTGATAATACCGAGTATTCAAATAAAAGTAAATACCCGACAATACCGAGTGCAAAAATTGCATTGGAATATTTACAGTAATTCTGTATTGGAAATTATAGAAAATTATAATGGATAAAAATATATGTAGCTATATAAATTATTGAAATACACTATGCCTGAAAAAAACAAATATATTACGTTACAATAAGAGATATTTAAAAATATATTAGAGAGTTCCTGCTTTAGTGGAAGATTAAAGGCAAAATTCACATTGAAAACAATGTAACTTTTTGTATATGAGGATAAATATTCAATGAACGGCAAGAAAGTACTTACGGCAATAAATATTATATGCTTTATAATTTTTGTGCTTATTCAAAGTCTGCTTTTCTTTTTAAGAATACTTGATTACAGTCTTGACGGTTCGAAAGGCGGAATGAACGATATACTGTTATATATAGGGAAATATCTTTTAATAAGCCTTATATATTTGATACCGCAAACACTTATTTTATTCAACAACAAAACGAATTCAAACAAAAAAACAATTGACAAAGCAAGCAAATATTTACTGACTGCTTGGGTAGTTATTTTATTTATACAAACATTTATAATTTTTATATTTGCATATTGAAGGAGAACTGTATGAAAACTGAATTTGAATTATCAAATGCAAACATACCTTACGGTGTGTTGCACGACCAGATATTAAGTGATTTAAAATACGAAAACGGTGAATTGATTTTCACTTTCGATATTGAAATTTTTGAAAATGATTATACCGACAAAAGTGTATATGAAAAATTTAAAAACTTCAAAAAATGTGAAATGAAAATCAGTTTGGATAACTGTGAAGATACTGAAATTTCTCTTGCAGAATGTATAGGTAAAAGCGGAAAATACAAAGCACTTGTAATTCCGATTGAAACGCTTATAGAAATATCAAAAATTGCATATTATATTTCTTTTTACACTTGCCTGACTAATGGATACGAATTAGAAATTAAACTTTCTTCAGGCTTTTATGACGCAAAAGGAAAGTATAAAAAATATAAAGAGTATGCAAGCATAGAAATGACTTTATATGCTTCAAAAATCACTTGGAACTGGTATTGATAAAACTAACATTGGCAAAATGTGGAATCTTATTGATTCCACATTTTTTATTTATTATAGGTAAAAATATAATTGGTGATTTGATGAACAACTTTGAGTTATCGGTTGATTTAGCCCGGCAAACAATTGAATGCGGAGGAGAAGTCAGCCGAGCCGAAGAAACGGTACGCAGGCTGAATAATTACGATTGCAATGTATTTGCAACAACAAGCCTGATTATTGCACAAAAGGGCGAAAAAACTGCCGTCAGGCGAATATACAATGATAAAATTGATTTATCAATGCTTGCAAGGATAAACAGCCTATCACGAAGTCTTGCAAATGAAAGCACAGCCATAAAAAATTACACCGCATATGAATCAAAAGCGGCAGAAACAATAAGTAACTTTTTTGCTGCATTCTTCTTTTCGCTTTTTTTCGGCGGAATGTTAATTGACGCTGTATTTTCCGGAATTATTGCTGTAATAATAAGCATTGCACAATTTAATAAAATAGAATTCAACTTATTTTCAAAAAATTTAGTCAGTTCCTTTTCGGCAAGTGTACTTTCTTTTATTCCGGGTTATTTGGGAATTGAAGTACACCAAGATAAAATAATAATAGGAACAATTATGCTTCTTGTACCCGGGCTTACAGTAGTAAACGCAACAAGAGATATGATGAATTCAGATTTACTTGCAGGTATGAGTGAGCTGTTTAACGCTATTATGTCAGCATTATCTATCGCCTTCGGTGTGGCAGGTGCGTTATGGATATTTGGCAAAATATAATTAAAGAAATTATTTGTTGCACAGTAGGCTCGACTTTTTTTGCAATCGGAATGAAAGTTCCCAAAAATTGCATTTGCCTTGCTTTTATCGGCTCTCTTATAACGGCAAGCATTGAAAGGATATTAAACGCATACTTCGGTGAATTGATTGCCTGCTGCACTGCAATGATGTGCTTGGTTTTTTACTGCGAACTGATTTCACGGCTGAAAAAGTTACCGGCAACAGTTATTTTAATGCCGTCAACCATTCCCCTACTGCCGGGCAGTTCAATATATTACACAATGCTTTACGCAATAACATCAGACAACGATAAATTTTTAAACTATGCAAAAAGTACGGTTTTAACAGGGCTTGGAATATCACTCGGTGCGGTTATTGCCACGGTAATAATTAAAATATTAAGCAAAAAGAGATTGCTGCGTTGACAGCAATCTCTCAGCGTGTAGAAAAAATCAAATTATAAATTTCTACACGCTGGTAGACTTTGAGAAAGTGAGATAAATTTTGTATTTTGTGAGCGGGAGCTGTACGATGGTACTGCCCCCGAGCAAAAGACAAAAAGCACCAAAAATAGCTTGGACTCGATGTCCAAGCTATTTTTCAATCCCTCCGTGTGCAACAAGTTGCACCCACCTCCCTTTGCAAGGGAGGCAAAACGGTTTATTTAATTTCGACGAGGTGCGCTTTAGCCACTTTATCCACAGTCTAACCCGTCAGGTTAAACCTGACGGGTTTTGTTTTGCTTATTTTTAATCTTCTGCGTCTTCCTTAACTGTTATTAAGCATGAAATTTCAATAATGCTTACTGCCAAATATACTATTATCCCTGCAATAAGCCAAATTTTATCAGAAAAAATTTCTGCCCTAACCGCATTAAAAATTCCTACAAGTGAAACAACCGCACTCGGAATTAAAAACAAAGGTGAAAAATTTTGCAATATTTCAATCGGTGAATATGCAATATCCGTTACAAGATAAGTCAAAATCACGGAGATAAGCACGCATATAATAATCAGCACTAAAAAATTCACCATTAAAATTTGATTAACTGAAAGCGGGGCATTTATCGGAATAATCGAATCAATATCTTTTTTAAACAAAATTTTAAATTGCGATACTGCGCCTGCAAGGATATTGATTATATTCAAAATCCAAAGTAAAATAATTGCGCCTTTTTTACTTGCTGTCATTTAAAATAAACTCCTTCGTTTTTTCAAGGAAAATATCCATTTCCCTATCTGTGCCTATTGTAATTCTTACATAATTTTCAATTCTCGGCAAAGAAAAATAGCGGATAAAAACTTTTTGAGTTTTAAGATATTCAAAAAGTGATTTCATATTATGCTCATTATGAGTTGCAAAAACAAAATTTGTTTTTGAATCAAGCACATCAAAGCCGAGAAGCCTAAGTTCATCTGTAACCCTCGTTCTTGTTTTAATTACTTTTTTACAGGTTTCTTCAAAATATTCTTTATCTTCAATGCTGGCTGTTCCCATTTCAATTGAAAGAGAATCCACCGTATATGAATTATATGAATTCTTAACCGCTTCCATAACATCAATAAGGGTTTTACTGCCGATTGTAAAGCCTATACGAAGCCCTGCAAGTGAGCGCGATTTTGAAAATGTACCCGTTACAAGCAGATTTTCATATTTCTCAATAAGTGAAACACTTGATGTGCCGCCGAAATCAACATATGCTTCGTCAATAATAACCACGCTGTCATTATTATAATCAAGTATTTTTTCTACAAAATCAAGTCCCTCGCCAAGCGAAGTAGGTGCATTTGGATTAGGAATGACCACACCGCCGTTTTGCTCTTTGTAATCTTCGGGATTTATCCTGAAATTATCATCCACCGGGTAAGTTTTATACTTAATGCCGAAAAGAGAACACCAAACGGGATAAAAACTGTATGTTAAATCGGGATACACAATCGGCTTATCGCTGTTAAAAAACGACTGAAAAGCAACCGCAAGCACATCATCAGAGCCGTTGCCGACGAATACATTTTCAACCCCAACCCCGTAAAACTTTGCAATAGCCTCTTTAAGCTTTGTTGAATTTGCATTTGGATAAAAACGCAAATTATTTGCATCAAAGCTTTTAAGCACAGCCATTGCTTTTGGTGACGGAGGATATGGATTTTCATTTGCATTTATTTTAACTATATTTTTATCCTTACTTTGCTCCCCCGGAATATAAGGTTCGATATTTCTTAAATTTTTGATCCATTCTCTGCTCATATCTTTACCCAAAACTATCTGACTTTAACACTTTTAACTTTTGACCAACTTCCGTAAACTTTGTTTTTATTTTCATCAAGCTTGTAAGCACGAACACGAACATAATATCTCTTCCTGCTTTGCGCTGTTTTGATAGTTACACGAGTTGATTTGGTGGTTTTTGTTTTAAAATTATATTTGAAATTTCTATAAGTAGACCACTGGTATTCATAACCGGTGGCATTCACTTTTTTGAATGAATATGTGATTTTGCGTCTGCTTCGGCTTTTAACTGATTTGTTTGAAACCCTCTTTGGCGTTGTTACCGTGCTGAAAACATCGCTTTCTTCGCAAGCTACATTCGCCTTATTTGCACGAACTTTAAACTTATACTCGCTTGCATCTTTAAGGCCGATTACCTTAAATGTATTTTGATTATTAAATGTTTGACCTATGAATTGATATTCATTTGCCTGTGCATCATATTTAAAAATATTATAGCTTTCGCATCCGTCTATCAAATACCATGATAAAGTAAGTGATGTATTTTCCCTTTCACTTGCTTTTATGCCGCTGATTTTAGTTCCCGTAGTTTTGCCCGATACATAATTTGATACTTCGCCCAAAAATGCTTTGTTTGATGAATCAACACACTGCGCACAAACGGTGATTATATACTGATTACCTGCAATCAGCCCGTCAATAGTACCGCTTTTACCGTAAACAGTCTGCTTAAAGGTTGCGTCATTATTTAAACTTTCTGCAGTGATAACATAAGACTGCGCGCCCAAAACCTCATTCCAGGTTAAGCTTAACGAATTATCCGTACTTGAAACATACTTAACGCCGCTAACCCTGTCAGGCACAATATTAAATGTATATATTTGCTTTAAATCTTTATACTTTCCGATACCTTTTAAAGTAATGCGTGCTTTGCCGATATTCACATTATTGCTGTAAGTCAATGTGTAATCCACATCTTTTACAAGTTCATTTCCGTTGACCACAACAGGTGCAACATCACATTGAATAGGCTGGCCGGTATATACCCTTGTGCCGATAAATGTTGTATCCTCACCCTTGTACCAAAAGTTAATATCAACATTGCCTTTCATACCTTTAACTCTTCCTCTTGAGGTATGCTGCCAAAATTCATAATTGCCCTTGTAATTCGTCTTTTTGCTGTAATTTGCAAGCCAAATTTTATAGCTTTGCGAAATATCATTAGGATATAAATGCTCTAAAAAGAAATTTTCGCTGGCATAAATGCAAGCGTCATATCCCGCATTTGATACGGTGTTTAAAAATGCGAGCGCATTAGCTGTCATTTTGGTTTTTGAAAGCTTTGCGCTGTCAAGCCTGCCCGCTCTTGTATCTGCAAATTCATAGTCGAAAACAACGGGCATAGTCAATTCATATCCTTTTATGGCTTTTAAAAGTGCGTTTGCTTCTTTCTTCGCTTCTTTTACGGTTTTAGCCTGCGAATACCAGTAAACACCTACCATAAGCCCTGCTTTTGTTGCGTCTTTGATATATGTTTTGTATTTCTTATCATAATTAAGCGAAAAGCCCGACTTTGTATATCCTGTGTATCCCACACGAACAAAAACATATTTTATTCCGTCTTTTTTTACCTTTTTAAAATTGATTTTTCCGTTATGGTGTGAAATATCCATACCGTAAATCAAATCTTTATCATCAAATCTTGATGCGTGGGTATATGTAATACCTGTGTACTTGCTTTTGGTTTTAACACTTGCAAATGCACACGGTGCCTGAAACAGCATAGCAAACACAAGCATTACCGAAATTATTTTGCTAATCTTTTTCATTTTTCTCTCCTTTTATTATCCCTTTTGTTTTTTACTGTACCAATAGTTTAAATCAACATATTTGCTTTCAATACTGTCGCTTTTACCCGTTCTTGAATACTGCCAAATATGATACGGACTTGAAGTTGAAACACTTTCGTTATAATCTGCCACCCAAACAACAGTGCTTTTAGGCAGCTTCTTTGTGTTTATATCATTATCATAAAGATATGATGATGCATAAACACCCGAAATGTAACCGAACTTTTCAATCTTTTCGCAAAATGCTTTTATAGTTTTTGTACATTCGGCTTTTGAAAGTGACGCTTCCCACATTCTGCCGGTGTTATCCCCGTTTTCATCAATCGGGTATTCATAATCTATCACAACAGGCAAATTAGGCTTGTACATTGCAACTGTTTTAATAACAAATCTTGCCTCTTCCTCTGCCTCTTTTTCATCAACTGCCTGCGAATAAAAATATACGCCGAACGGTATTCCGGCTTTTTGCGCATTTTTTAAATTATCTTTAGCGCATTTATCGGTGCATATTTTACCTGTTCCGTATCCCCGATACCCAACACGGATAAATACAAAATCAACCTCGTCTTTTAATGCCTGCCAATCAATCTTTCCGTTATGCTCGGATAAATCATATCCCCTTGCCCTGTCCTTGCCGAAATCATAGCAAGCAGTTTCATTTCCGTAAAACGAAAGCAAAATGCCCGTTACCCCAAACACCACGGCAAGCAAGACGCAAACACCTGCAATAATTTTACTTTTTTTATTTATTTTTCCGGTCTTTTTCGACTTCGCTTTTAAAGCCATATTCTTTACCTCTTTTTAACAATAGAAATATATTATCACAATAGATAAATAAAATCTACACAAAAAACATAAAAATAAATATTTGTTTATTTGTTAAAATATGGTATAATCAAAACATCTAATAACAGATAATAAATTGAAAAGGAGTGTATTTATGAAAAAAGTTATTAGTTTATTTCTTTCTGCTATGATGATTTTGACATCTGTGCTTTGTGTCAATTTTTCAGCATTTGCGAAAGATATTGAAAGCGGCTCAATTAAATTGGGCAAAAACACAGTAAAAGTAAGTGAATTTGACGAAACAAATTCAACTTATTATTGGTACTCTTTTGTACCGGATGAAACTGCTGTTTACAATTTTGAATCACATTACACCGTAAGTGATAATACCGACCCTGTGATTTATCTTTGCGATAAAAATAAAAATGAAATCGCTGATCATGATGATATTGGCGGCAGGGAAAACCGTAATTTCAGACTTAAAACATCACTTATAAAAGGTGAAACATATTACTTATATTTTAGAGAATATAATGATTTAACTTCATTTGAATTCTCCGTTGATAAAACAAAAATCAACTTTTCATTCACCTTTGCCAAAAAGCACACTTTAACCCAAGGTTGTGACAGCAACATTAGAATTGATGATAACGGTGATGAATATGATTACTATAATTTAGACAATGTAATTTACAGCGAAGGCAATATTATTACCGAAACTAAAGAAGACGGAACAAAAGTTACATACATCTGCAAAAACACCAAAGCAGACGAAGATGGTGAAGATGGTTTCAGCTTCGTTGACGGTGACGGAAACAGTTTTCCTTACTGGATTGACTGCGATTCAGCGCAAAGCATAAATCATCTTAAAACGGGAAATAATGTTCAGTGTTACTTTACTGTTCGTAGTTATGATTATGATTATGATTGTTATAATATAGATGTTCCTTTCACAATCGACATTAAAGAATTCGATATATCCGGCATTACATTCACCCTTGCCGAAAAGCACACTTTAACCCAAGGTTATGACAGCTACATTAGAACTGATGATAACAGTGATGAATATGACCATTACAATTTTTGGAATGTAATATATTCTGAAGGCAACACACTTACTGTAACCAAAAAAGGCGGAACACCGGTTACATATACCTGCAAAAACACCAAAGCAGACGAAGATGATGAAGATAATTTCAGCTTTGTTGACAGCGACGGAAATCATTTTGATTATGAGCTGGACTTTTATACTTCGCAAAGCAAAAATCATCTTAAACCGGGCAAAAATGTTCAATGTTCTTTCAGAGTATACAATATAGATGTTCCTTTCACAGTTGATATTGATGAAAACCCAATTGCCTCAATTGAATACATCGGCAACATCACTGTAAGCGATAAAGATAAACATACAGATGACGACGGCGATTACTATTATGATTATACAATTTATCAGCCGGGTGCAAAAATCGTAATTCATTACAAAAACAATACATCGGATACTTATATCTGCAAGGGCTTTTATAATGAAGACGAGATGGATTATGGTTTTATAAATGTCAATGACTCTGAAGATTGGCTTGATGTAGATTATAGAGCAGACACCCCAATATGGACAGCCGGCGGAAATAACTTGATATATATTATGTGCCACAGTGTTATAACCACTATACCTGTAACAGTTATTCCATCAACACCTGTGCCAAATCCAACTCCAAACCCAACACCTGCACCGTCGCCTGCACCTGCACAGCCGGTTCCTGCTCCAAGCACTTCAACTTCAGCTCCGGCAGCGCAAACCACAGCACAGCCGGCAGCACCTAAAAATAATAAAAAGGTAAAAGTTGCTTCTGCAAAGGCAGGCAAGAAATCAGTAAAAGTAACTTGGAAAAAGGTTAAGGGTATAAAAGGATACCAAATTCAATATTCAACAAACAAGAAGTTTAAAAAGGGTAATAAAACAATTACCGTTAAAAGCACAAAATCAACTTCTGCAACAATTAAAAAGCTTAAGAGCAAGAAAAAATACTATGTACGCATGCGCACATATAAAATAGTAAACGGAAAGAAAGTTTACTCGGCTTGGTCAAAAGCTAAAAGCGTTAAAGTTAAATAATTCAAACCGCTAGACTGTCGATAAAGTGGCTAAAGCGCGCCGAATAAAATAAATAAACTTTTTTGCCTCACTTGCAAAGGGTGCGGGTCTCCGGTGGAGACCTCTGCACAAAGTGCAGAAGCACCGACCGAACTGACAGGTGAGACGGTGGGTGCAACTTGTTGCACTCGGAGGGATTGAAAAATGGCTTGGACATCGAGTCCAAGCCATTTTTGACGCTTTCCGTCTTTTGCTCGGGGGCAGTACCATCGTACAGCTCCCACTCGCAAAATACGAAATTTATCTCACTTTCTCAAAGTCTATCAGCGTGTAGAAATTTATAATTTTGCTTTTTCTACACGCTGGCGGCTTGAACTTTAAGTTCAAGCCGCTCATTTTATAATATTCAGTTTCTTTCAGGTGGAGTGTAAAGGTGAATTCTGCCCGCATCATTAAAGGCTTTTAAAGTCATAACGCAAATAGGAACGATAAACATACCCATAAAACCGAAAAGCTTTAATCCAAAGTAAAGGCCCGCAAGGGTAACAAGCGGATTAACACCGAGTGAATCGCCCACGATTTTAGGCTCAATATACTGGCGAATTACCGTAATAACAGCGTACAAAATAAGCAAGCCTACGCACTGCCCAACATTGCCCGAAACAAGTGCGATAAGCGACCACGGAATAAGAATACCGCCCGAACCTGCAACAGGAAGAATATCAAACACCGCAATACAGATTGCGATAACGAAAACATAGCTGTTTTTCATAACGCCGATTAAATTAAGGATAGTTAAACCAAGGAAGTTTTCGCAAAATGTGATAAACATAATAAGCCCGTAAGCCCTGCACATTTTAAGAATAGTTGATGAAAAGATTTTTTTAGTTTCACTTAAAAGATTTTTATGCTTATCAGGAAGTTGAAGCTTAATAAATTTAACTACCTTTTTATAATCCTTTGTAAAAAGTATCCACGCAATAACTCCGATTACAACGCCGATTAAAATTGACGGAATATTTTTAACAACACTGTACACACCGCTGATTCCGTTTGACAGGCCGGAGGTAATTGAACTCATATTTATTCCGAGTTTTGATACATCAAAATCATTTATAAGATTGCCGAAAAACTGTGTTATATTTTCCGACACGCTTGTATAAATACTGTCAGGCAAAAATTTAATGGATTTTAAAATTTCATTTTGCAGAGTAACAAGAAAAGTCGGCAAATCATTAAGCTGCTCGCCTAAAAAAGAAATGAAATTACCTATTTCTCTAAACAAAGTCGCAATAATTGAAATAACAGGGCCTAAAATAATTGCAACGCACAAAAGCACAAGAACGATTGACCAAAAAGAATGCATTTTATTTTTAGTCTTTTTATCAAGCCAGCCAAGCGGCCTTTGCAAAATCACTGCAAAGAAAAACGAAAGCAAAAACGGTGCAGCAATAACGAAACAATATTTAAAAAACACATAAACAAGACCTATAATTGCCATAACATAAACAAGGTCAATTAAAAAATCTCTCCTTTTTGCTACTTTTGGATTCATATACAATACTTCCTTTTGTTAAATATATACATTATTTTAATGTAAAACAGGCGGTTAATCAAGTAATTTTGATAGAAATTAAGATTTTTTTAAATTTATACTTGATACTTATCAACTTTTTTGTTAATATATAGAAAGTGTTTTTCACAGTAACACAACTGTGCGCACACGGAGGACACATTTTATTATGGAAAAGATAAATTTCTATTTAATAAATGCAAGCATAGTGCCTGACATATATAAAAAAGTAATAAAAGCCAAAAGCCTGCTTGCAAGCGGTGAAGCAAAAAGTGCGTCACAAGCGGCAAAAATGGCAGATATATCACGAAGCGCATACTATAAATATAAAGATGCGATTTTTGAATATCACGGCGACGACAGCAATGACACAGCCACAATCAACGCAAAACTTATGGATAATGCCGGCGTGCTGTCATCACTTATGGCGGAGCTTTATAAAGCCGGGGCTAATGTATTATCTGTTAACCAGAGTGTACCTATTCATTCGGTAGCAGATGTTTCCGTAACTGTACGAATTGCCGAAATGGCAATTACAAAAGAGGAGTTACTTAATTCAATAGAAAAAATCGACGGTGTAAATTCCGTTGTTTTATCATAGGAGGTAGAAAATATGAAAGTTGCTGTAATGGGCTACGGAACAGTAGGTTCAGGTGTAGTTGAGGTAATTGAACATCACAGTGATATTATTCCAAAAAGAACAGGTGGCAAAACACTTGAAATTTCACACATTCTTGATTTGCGTGATTTTCCAAATGACCCACATAAAGATTTATTTACCAAGGATTTCAACGATATTTTAAATGACGATGAAACCAAAATTGTTGCCGAAACAATGGGCGGGGTTAACCCGGCATTTGATTTCACAATGAAGCTTCTTAAAGCAGGTAAAAGCGTTGTAACATCTAACAAAGAGCTTGTTGCACAAAGAGGACTTGAGCTTTTACAGGCTGCTGAAGAAAGCGGAGCAAACTATTTGTTTGAAGCAAGTGTAGGCGGCGGAATTCCTATTATTCGCCCGCTTTGCCAGTGCCTTGCCGCTAACTATATTGAGGGCATTGCAGGTATCTTAAACGGTACTACAAACTTCATTCTTACTATGATGATTGAAGAAGGAATGTCATTTGAAGAAGCGCTTAAAATAGCGCAGGAAAAAGGATATGCGGAAAAAGACCCTACCGCCGATGTTGAAGGCCACGATGCATGCAGAAAAGTTTGCATTCTCGCTTCCCTTGCATTTGGCAAGCATGTATATCCAAATCAGGTTGAAACCGAGGGTATTACAAAAATTTCGCTTGAAGATGTATCATACATCGAAAATGCAGGCGGTGTAATCAAACTTCTCGGCCAAATCAAATATATTAACGATAATGAAATCGCCGCATTTGTAAGCCCGGCTGTTGTATATAACGGTTCACAGCTTGCAAGCGTTAAAGATGTTTTCAATGCAATCCTTGTAAGAGGTGACGCAGTCGGCGATGTATGCTTCTACGGCCCGGGTGCCGGCAAGCTTCCTACCGCTTCCGCTGTTGTAGCCGATATTATTGACTGTGCAAAGCACAGTGACAGAAAGAAGATTTTCGGCTGGGGCGAAGGCTCGGAAAACTATGTAGTTGACTACAAAGAAAAGATTGAAATGCCGTTTTATGTTCGTGCAAAAGCAACTCCAAATGAAGTAAATTCAAAATTTGCGGATGTTAAGTTCCTTTCAAGAAAAGGCCAGCCAAGTGACGAAGTTGCATTTATCACAGATTATATGACAGAAAACGAGCTTAACAAAAAGCTTGACGGTATGAATGTTATCAACACAATTAAAGTTACAAACTACTAATCAATATAATTTTCGGAGGATTACAAATCTATGGGACTTATTGTTCAGAAATTCGGTGGTTCTTCAGTAGCAAACGCCGAAAGAGTAATGAATGTTGCTCGCATTGTTACCGAAACATACAAGCAAGGCAATGATGTTATTGTTGTTGTATCGGCACAAGGTGATACAACTGACGACCTTATTGAAAAGGCAAACGAAATCAACCCAAAAGCAGCTAAAAGAGAGATGGACCAGCTTTTAACCGCAGGTGAGCAAATTTCAATTTCACTTCTTGCTATGGCAATTGAAAAGCTCGGTTTTCCTGTAATCAGCCTTTTAGGATGGCAGGCAGGATTTAACACAAATTCAATCTACACCTCGGCAAGAATTAAAAACATTAAGCCTAACAGACTTCAGGCTGAAATTGCAAAGCGCAACATAGTTGTAGTTGCAGGTTTCCAGGGTATTAACAGATATGACGACCTCACCACATTGGGCAGAGGCGGTTCAGACACATCGGCAGTTGCAATTGCAGCAGCACTTAAAGCCGATAAATGCCAAATCTTTACAGATGTTGAAGGTGTTTACACCGCTGACCCGAGAAAAGTTGAAAATGCAAAGAAGCTTAAAGAAATCACATATGACGAAATGCTTGAACTTGCAACACTCGGCGCACAGGTACTTAATAACCGTTCAGTAGAAATGGCTAAAAAATACGGCGTTGAACTTGAAGTTTTATCATCATTAAACCCGATACCGGGTACAATCGTTAAGGAGGTAACAAAAATGGAAAAAATGCTTATTAGGGGCGTAACAAAGGATAAGGATGTAGCACTCGTATCAATTCTCGGCTTGCAGGATACACCGGGCATTGCTTTCAAAATCTTTTCAAAGCTTTCTGCTAAAGAAATAAATGTTGATATTATTCTTCAATCTTTCGGCAGAGACGGAACAAAGGATATTGTATTCACCGTAAGCAAAGATAACGGTCCTGTTGCTGTTGAAATTCTTGAAAGCTTCCTTGATAACTGCAAAATCGTTTGCAACACCGAAGTTGCAAAGGTTTCAATCGTAGGTGCTGGTATGGAAACACATCCGGGTACAGCATCAAAAATGTTTGAAGCTCTTTATGAATCAAACATCAACATTCAAATGATTTCAACATCAGAAATCAAAATTTCTGTAATTATCGACGCTGAAAATGCTGACAGAGCAGTATCTGCTGTTCACAAGGCATTTATTCCAAATGACTAATCGGTAAAATATTAGGCTGTTTCGCATTCATTGTGAAACAGCCTTTAAACTGTCGATAAAGTGGCTAAAGCGCGCCGAATAAAATAAATAAACCTTTTTTTGCCTCCCTTGCAAAGGGAGGTGGGTGCAACTTGTTGCACTCGGAGGGATTGTGAAAAAACGGCTTGGACATCGAGTCCAGGCCTTTTTTGGCGCTTTTTGCCTTTTGCTCGGGGGCAGTACCCTCGTACAGCTCCCGCTCGCAAAATACAAAATTTATCTCACTTTCTCAAAGTCTACCAGCGTGTAGAAATTTATAATTTGGCTTTTTCTACACGCTGACTGCTGTAACGCTTTTGCGTGACAGCATTTTGTTTACTGTTTTTTAATTATTGATTTATTTCTTGTTTTTAATTATTATATATAGTATAATAAATTTAAATATTGATATTGATATAGAAACGGTGCAAAATGAAAATACTTACTATTGGCGATATTGTTTCAAAACAGGGATGTGAATATTTAAGAAGCACTCTCCCCTCTCTTAAGCGTGAGCTTGGGGCAGATATTGTAATTGCAAACGGTGAAAACTCGGCAGTCGGTAACGGAATTTTACCGCAAAGTGCAGAATTTATACTTGACTGCGGCGTTGATTTAATCACACTGGGCAATCACAGCTTAAAAAGGCGCGAAATATACGATTACCTTGATTCTTCCGCTCCTATAATCAGGCCGGCAAACTACCATTCAAGCGCACCGGGCAGAGGAATGGAGATAATAGACAAAGGCTTTTGCAAAATAGCGGTAATCAATCTTCAAGGTGCAGTTTACCTTGACCCTATTGAAAATCCGTTTTCCGTAATTGATAAATTGACTGAAAGTGCAAAAGACCAAGGCGCAAGCATAATTATAATTGATTTTCACGCTGAAGCAACTGCCGAAAAAAGAGCAATGGGATTTTATGTTGACGGTAAAGTTTCGGCAATTTTCGGCACACACACCCACACACAAACAAGTGATAACCAAATTTTGCCTAACGGCACGGGATATATAACGGATATTGGAATGACCGGCCCATATTACAGTGTTTTAGGCGTAGCACCGAGTTGCGCAATTGAAAAACTTAAAACAGGGCTTCCTACCCGCTTTGTTAACGAAGACGGGGTTTGCGTGCTTGAAGGATGTTTATTTGATATTGACGAAAAAAGCGGAAAAACCGTTAATACTAAACTTATCAGGAGGTAACTATGGCGAAAAAAATATTCGCTTTAATTATGGCGACAGTTTTGATTTGCTGTGCTTTCACCGGCTGTTCACCGCAAAGCAGTGAAAACAAAGCAAGCGACACTGTTTTGGCAACTAAAAAAGTTACCGATAATTCTAACTTTAAATTAAGCTATACTCAATCTGACAGCCTTGACCCATTCAAAGCCAAAACGCAAAATAACCAAGTGCTTGCTTCACTTGTGTTTGAATCGCTTTTTGACCTTGATGAAAGCTATGAACCGATTTTGAATATCGCTTCATCCTACGAATTTACCGATAGCAAAACCATAAAAGTTAAATTTAATACAAACATTGCATTTTCAAATGGTTCGCCGCTTGAAGTTGAAGATATAATTTATTCTTTTAATGCGGCTAAAAAATCACCGGCTTACGGTAACAGTTTAAAATATTTTGACTATGCGTCAAGAAATGCAGAAGACTGCGTGGTTTTTTACCTTAAAAAGCCAAATCCGAATGCAGTTAATCTTTTAACATTTCCGATTGCAAGCACAAATGATGATGAAAACGGTTATCCAATCGGAAGCGGAAGATACAAATATGTAAAAAAAGACAGCAAAACTTATTTAAAAGCAATTGTAAGTGAAAACTTCAACCCATATATTACAACAATAAATCTTGTTAACATTGCATCGGCAGATTCAATTGACAATGCGGTTAACATCGGCAATATTTCATACGCTTTTCGTGATTTAAGTTCAAGTGTAAACAAGCGAATTACCTGCACCAAAAAGCTTGTAAATATGAATAATCTTGTTTATATCGGAATTAACTCATTATCGGGTATAACCGCAAATGCACAAATCAGAAAAGCAATTTCACTTGCGTGTGACAGAACAGTATTTGCACAAAGTGCATATAACGGATATGCCACTGCGGCAACATCACCGTTTAATCCTCAAGCTTCAATCGCACAAAACGTTAAAATTTTCTCAAGCGAAGCTGATTCAATAACTGCAAAGCAGGCATTAAACCAAAGTATGATTGATTCAAAAGAACTAAAAGTCAACATTTTGGTTAATAAAAATAACAACCGCATTGCGTGCGCAACCCTGCTTAAAAATCAGCTTGAAGCAATCGGATTTACGGTAACAATTGATGAAGAGGGCACAAAGGAATACACAAGGCGAGTTAAAAATACGGAATTCAACCTTTATATCGGTGAAGTAAAGCTTTCTGACGATATGTGCTTATATCCGTTTTTTGATGATAAATCAGGCGGAGTAAGATATGGGATTGACAATGAAAATTTGACTTGCGACGACCTTTATTCTGCCTATCTTGCAGGTGAATGTGACCTTGGCAAGTTTATACTTGCTTTTAACGAGGAAATGCCGTATATTCCTCTTGTATACAAAAAAGGAATGATATGCTATACTAAAGCCATGAGCGGCGATATGCAAGGTTATTGGGGTAACTTTTTCTCAAATATCGACACTTGGCGTTTTGAATAATTATAACGGAGGTAATACTTATGATAAAGCTTGAAAATCCAAACGGATTTATTGAAGTAACTAACAATTATTTTGCCAATCTTGTGGGCAGAGCTGCGCAAAGCTGTTTCGGCGTAACGGGAATGGTTAATTCAAATGCGTACCAAAGCATAAAATCCGTATTGAAAAATAAAACTGCAAAAGAAAATTTAGACCAGGGTGTAACAGTAAAAAGCATAAATGAAGATTTAATTATTGAACTTCATATTTCTGTTTCATACGGTGTTAATATCAGCGCAATTGTTGAAAGCATAGTAAATAAAGTGCGCTACACAGTTGAAGAAGCAACTGATTTAAAAGTATCAAAAGTCAATGTGCACATTGACGCACTCAACTAAGTTAATAGGAGATTTTAATAAATATGATTACAGGTTTACTGTTTAGAGATTCTATTATCTCTGCTGCAAATAATATTTCAAACAGCAGGCAAGCTGTTGATGCGCTCAATGTATTCCCTGTTCCTGACGGTGATACAGGCACAAATATGAGTATGACTATTACTGCCGCCGCTAAAGAAATGGCAACGCTTGCCGATGATTGCACAATTGAAGAAGCATCATCAAAATGCGCGTCTGCCCTTTTAAGAGGTGCAAGGGGTAATTCAGGTGTTATTCTTTCACTTATTTTCAGAGGTTTTTCAAAAGGCTTCAGGGGTTTGGAGTCAGCAGGTGCAAAAGATCTTGCAAATGCACTTAAAGAGGGTGTTGACGCAGCGTACAAAGCTGTAATGAAACCTACCGAAGGAACTATTTTAACAGTAGTTCGCCTTGCAAGTGAAGCTGCACAGGAAATGGCAAAAATTCAGGACGACCCGCTTGAAGTCGGCTTTGCGGCATTGACTGCGGCAAAAGAAGCTCTTGCCAAAACACCGGAGCTTTTGCCTGTTCTTAAAAAAGCCGGTGTAGTAGATGCAGGCGGACAAGGTCTTGTACTTGTTTTTGAAGGAATGGAAAGTGTTTGGCGAAACGGTGTTATAGTTCAGCCGCTTGACGGTTCTGGCGTTACACCTGTTTCAATGCCTTCAAAATCAACTGTTGCAAATGCAAGCGACGATATTGAATTCGGCTACTGCTCTGAATTTTTGATAGAAAAAAATGACAGTGCAAAAGAAAAAGATCCGCTTAAACTCAGGGCTTATCTTGAATCAATCGGTGACTGCGTAGTAGTTGTTGACGACAGCAGTATTATCAAAGTACATGTTCATTCAAACGAACCGGGTAATGTTATTCAGGCAGGGCTTAAATACGGTCAGCTTATTAACATTAAAATTGATAATATGAGATACCAGCACGCAAACGCAGATGTAGGTGTGAAGGATGGTGAAAAGCCGGTTGAACCCGAAGTATGCGAACCTGAAAACGAATACGGATTTGTTGCCGTATGTGCAGGCAGCGGACTTGAAGAACTTTTCAGTGACATCGGCGCAGATACAATAGTAAGCGGCGGACAAACTATGAACCCGTCAACAGATGATATTTTAAGTGCAATCGAAAAAACTCCGGCAAAAGTTGTATATGTATTACCTAATAACAAAAACATTATAATGGCAGCTGAGCAAGCAGGCCCGATGGCGAAAGACAGAGATGTAAGGGTACTGCCTACGAAGACTATACCGCAGGGCATTTCCGCTATGCTTTCATTTGATGAAACTGCAAGTGCAGACGAAAACCAGATGAATATGATTTCTGCATTTGAAAATGTGGAAACGGCTCAGGTTACCTTTGCCGCAAGGGACAGCGAAGTTGACGGAAAGCCTATAAAAAAAGGCGAAATTATGGGCCTTTGCAACGGAAAAATCAAATTCATAGGCGAAAGCGTTACCGATATTGCGATTAAATCCACACAAAAGCTTTTCAAAAAGGGCGAACATTCACTTATCACAATCATTTTCGGTGAGGGTGCAAGTGAAGAAGATGCGACAATAGTTGAAGAAGCACTTTCAAAGAAATTTGGAAACGATGTTGAAATCAGCATTGTAAACGGTAATCAGCCTATATATTATTTTATCATTTCAGTGGAGTAAGCTATGCTGAATTTAGATAGCAATATTCAATTTATTAAGGGTGTCGGCGAAAAAAGAGCCAAGCTGTTTAACAGTCTTGGCATCTTTTGCGTTGACAGCCTTATTCATTTTTATCCGCGAAAATATGAAGATTGGTCGGCAAGCAAAAACCTTGAAGCAGTTAAAAGCGGAGAAACAATCAGTATAAAAGCAACGCTTATCACACCGGTTAAAGAAGCGATGATAAGGCGTGGCTTAACTCTTTTCAAGTGCAAGTTTTCAGACGGTGAAAATGTGATCAGCGTCACAATTTTTAACAATAAATATCTTGCAAAATCTTTACGCATTTACGAGGATTATTACTTATACGGTAAAATAGAAAAAAGTCTGCTTAATTTTTCTATGAATTCACCTAAAATCGAAAAGGCAGAAAATATACTTGCCATTCAACCGGTTTACCCGGCGAAAGAAAAGCTCACTTCCCGTTCAATCTCTAAAATAATGAAAACCGCACTTGACGAACTCGGCGAGATTGAGGAAACATTAGATGATGAGATAATGCAAAAATATAGCCTTATTTCTCTTGATAAAGCTATCAGAAACATTCATTTTCCAAACAGTGCAGACGATTATTTGCCGGCAAGAAAAAGATTGATTTTTGAAGAACTTTTAACACTTCAACTCGGTTTACTGAAACTGAAAAGCAATAAAAAAAGCGAAACTGCGTTAGTGATAAAAGATGATTACAGCAGTGAATTTGAAAAGCTTTTACCTTTTAATTTAACCAATGCACAAAAAAGGACAATTTGTGAATGTTTGCAGGATATGAAAAGCAAATATCCTTGCAACAGGCTTGTACAGGGTGATGTAGGCTCCGGCAAAACCGCAGTTGCGGCAAGCTTGATATATTCCGTTATTAAAAACGGATACCAGGCAACTATGATGGCACCCACAGAAATACTTGCCACCCAGCATTATGAAAGCCTATTAAAAATTCTTGCCCCGGCAGGTATAAATATTCGCCTTTTAACAGGTTCAACACCGGCAAAAGAGAAAAAAGAAATAAAAAAAGCTTTGTTTGATGGTGAGATTGATTTAATTATCGGCACACACGCATTGATACAAAATGATGTTGCATTCAAAAATCTTGCCCTTGTTATTACAGATGAACAGCACCGCTTCGGTGTTAAGCAAAGGGCACAGCTTGCCGAAAAGGGTGAAGATGTACACACAATTGTTATGAGTGCCACCCCTATTCCCAGAACACTCGGTTTGATTTTATACGGTGACCTTGATATAAGCATTCTTGATGAACTTCCGCCCGGCAGGCAGGAAATACGCACGGATGTGGTGGATTCACGCTATCACAAAAGGCTTTATAAATTTATCAAAGACGCTATTGCACGCGGTGAGCAGTGCTATATTGTTTGCCCGGCTGTTGAAGAAAACGAAACAAATATTAAAAGTGCCGAAGAACTTGCCGATGAACTTGCAAACGGTGAATTTAAAGGCTATAACCTCGGAATACTCCACGGCAAAATGAAACCTAAGGATAAAGAAGCAATTATGAAATCCTTTGCAAGCGGCAAAGTGAGCTTACTTGTTGCCACAACGGTAGTAGAAGTCGGTGTGGATGTGCCAAACGCAACAATTATGGTTATTGAAAATGCAGAGCGTTTCGGCCTTTCAACCCTGCACCAACTGCGCGGCAGAGTAGGCAGAGGCAATAAAAAAAGTTACTGCGTGCTTGTATCCGACGCAAAGGGCGAAACCGCACGCGAAAGGCTTATGACTATGAAAAAGTACAGCGACGGTTTCAAAATTGCAGATACAGACCTTAAACTTCGCGGACCCGGCGACTTTTTCGGCTCACGCCAACACGGTCTGCCGGAACTCAAAATTGCAGATATGGTTGAAGATATGGACACCTTGCAAAATGCACAAGAATGTGCAAAAAGCATCTTGAGAAACGATTTTTCACTTTCAAACCACCCTGCCCTTAAAAATCAAATGAACAAAATGTTTGAAAATATTAAGAATTAAACAGCTTTTTTTCTTGAATTCAAATCAAGCACGCTTACAAAACATCCGATTATAAGCAGAACCGACAGGGTGATATTTACGCTTGTGAGCTTTACGGGTGTTGTGCTGTTTGCAAAAACAGGCACTTCAAGCGGAAAAATGCGCAGTATTATTTTCATAACGAAATATGAAAGCACGCTTGATATAAGGCGAAAAAGCAAAAATTCAAAATAGCTCATTTTTATTTTTCTTAAACTTTGCGATATTTGCAAATGGATACAAATTCCGCCAAAGGATAAAAAAGCGGCGGTAAGCGGCAGAGAAAAATCACCGCCGCACACACCGTTTGTAATTTCAAGAAGCGGCAAAACCGGCTCGGGCATTTTAAAAATATTGCTTAATGCAGAAAACAAAACAATATATGCGGTTATCACAATCACACTTTGCGAAGCTTTCGGCGCGGCAAGTGTAAGTGCATCACCCAAAGGTACATATTCGGTAAGTGAATATGTACTTTTTTCTATCCTTTTTTCTTTAAACGAAAGTGCAAAGCCGATTATAAGCGATGAAATAACATTTGATAAAAACAGCATTACGCCTATTTTGGTGTTGCCGAAAGAGGCACTGCCGACTGCGGTGATGATAAACCCGCATCCGCCGCAAAAATTAAAGCACATCATCCTTTTAGCTTGATTTGAGTCTATTTCACCGGCTTCAAAAAGTTCATCACACAGCAATGCACCGGTAGGATAACCGCCCACAAGTCCGAAAAGCAGAGCAGAAAGCGAACTTTCGGGCAGGTTAAACAAAACCCTTGAAAGAAAACCGAATATTTTAATAAACACGCTGTTTGCACTTGATTTCATAAAAGTTAAAAAAATAATAAGAAGCGGCAAAAGTGACGGGGTAACAGTATTTAATGCAAGCTTTAACCCGGCATACGCACCGATGCGTACATTTTTAGAAAAAAGAATAAATATCAACGAAAAAAACATCAATATCACTGTTTGAAAAGCCGATAGTGTGACACTTTTGATTTTCATTTTAACCACCACTAATAATATGGCGAAAATTTACATTTTATACAAAATAA
>OOCB01001277.1_pt1 | contig 34587 bp, 24 predicted proteins | sample 1671351 | NCBI WGS metagenome assembly OOCB01 (sample SAMN06348148, study PRJEB24527) | human gut metagenome | biome: human gut; feature: ankylosing spondylitis patient; material: feces | host: Homo sapiens | place: China | collected 2015-10 | reverse complement strand
TCCGTGTATTTCACGGACTTTTCTATCAAAACGTCATTTTCACTTGAGTATCGTGACGGTTTTGAACGACTTTTAGGATTATAGAGGGGCCCGACCGGGTCGCTAGGCAACGGCCGGCGGACGGAGGACGAAACGAAAACGCCGGCCTTTTTTCGGTCGGCGTGTCGCAAACACTTACTTTTCTTCGGGAACCCGGGCTTGGTCGATCGGCTCGGGCGCTCTCAGAGCGTGGGGGTGCGAGCGGTGTTCGGCGCTCGAAAACTCCATATGCACTTCGAGAATTTGTTCGCGCATCAGGCGGCGGTCCGCCTCGTCGGCCATGCGGGAGCGAAGCCGCTTCGGGCCGAGATCGGCGCCCGCCTCGGTCGACTTCAGCGTGAAGCGGTGCCGCAGAGCTTCGACGTCGCGCGGGCAGAGCCGCATTTTGAGCGCTTCGCGCTCCGCGCGGTTCATCTCGCGCCAGTGCGAGGTGCGCGACACGTCGTCCAGATAGGGCCAAAGCTTCGCGCGTTCGTCGGCCGACATCTGGCTCCAGAGCCGCACGCAGGGCACGTCCCCGCCGCAGTCGGTCGCCGTCGGGGCCTTCTCGCCCGGTTTCACCAGGACCGCGCCGAGCGGCGTCGACCATTCGTTTTCGGCGGCCGAACCGACGGAAACACAAGCGAACACGACGGCAAAAAGTCCGGTTTTTGTGAGCTTATGCATGGGTTAAGTCTCGGTTGGTCTCGATTCGCTTCCGAATTTAGCATCGAGCTTTGCGCGCGGGTAGACTCAAATTGGAAAAAACGTTACGAACTTTTTTCGGGACTCCGAGCGCGGGCGTTTCCACTTCCGCCCCATTTGGTAACCGGGTGTTCGGCCCCGTTGGCAAAGGCCGTCCCAAAGAGAGACAATACGGAATAATTACCTACGGAAACCGAAGGCCTGCGGCCTTCGTCCGACAACCACCGGCGGACGCCGCATTTGCGTCCGGGCGCGGAAAGGGGCTTTTCACCTTCCGACGCCACCCCGACGCGGCACCGCCCCAGAGGAGCATCATGGAACGCACCCCCAAGATTCTCGTCGTTGACGACGACCCCCGACTTCGCGACCTTTTGCGCCGCTATCTCGGCGAAAACGGCTTCCAGGTGTTCGTGGCCGAAAACGCTGCGAGCATGAACCGTCTCTGGTTGCGCGAACACTTCGATGCCCTGATTCTCGACCTCATGATGCCGGGCGAAGACGGCATCGCCATTTTGAAGCGCCTGCGCGGCCAGAAGGACATGACCCCGATCATCATGCTCACGGCTCGCGGCGAAGACGTCGACCGCATTCTCGGTCTCGAACTCGGGGCGGACGACTACATCGCCAAGCCTTTCAACCCGCGCGAACTCCTCGCCCGCATCCATGCGGTGTTGCGCCGTCGTCCGGCGCCCGACGCTCCGGGCGCGCCCTCCATGGCGGACGAAGTGGTGCGCTTCGGCGCGTTCGAACTCGACCTCGGCACGCGCGTTCTCACCAAGAACGGCCAGCCCGTGCCTCTGACGACGGGCGAATTCGCCGTCCTCAAGGCGTTCGCGCGTCATCCGCGTCAGCCCCTGTCGCGCGACAAGCTGATGGAAATGGCCCGCGGTCGCGAATACGAAGCCTTCGACCGTTCGCTCGACGTGCAGGTTTCGCGCCTTCGCAAGCTGATCGAACCCGATCCTTCGAAGCCTCGCTATCTGCAGACCGTGTGGGGGCTCGGCTACGTCTTCATTCCGGACGGTCAGAACTGATACCGAACCTCTCGGGGCGCCGTTCGGCGCCCTCCCGACCTCTTGAGTTCGCGCCCTCGGGCTCGGATGTCGAAAGGTCTCCGATTTCCGAGAAGGACGCCCGAGTCGATCGGCGTCCTTCTTTTTTCGTTCGGCTTCGGTTCTTCGATCCGTCGGGCGGGCGTTCGGCAACCGTCTTCCGCTATGATGCACGGGAACAAACACCCGGCCATCGGCCCGACAAGCCCGCTCGGCGCGCCCTCCGCGCCCCGATTCGATCGAAACCCATCTCACGGCCCCTTCGGCGGGGCACCGTCGCATGTCCTGGATCGCCCAACTCAAAAACCGCCGCCCCAGTCTTTTCTGGCGCACTTTTCTGCTCCTTTGCGGCCTGCTTTTCTTCTCCGTGATCGGTTGGCTGCAGAGCTTTCGCGTGCTCTCCGAACTTCCCTATTCCCAGGGCGTGGCGCAGCACCTCGTCTCGACCGTGAACATCACGAAGTACGCGCTCGTGACGGCCGACCCCTTGTACCGCCTCGACCTTCTGAAGGTATTGGCCGCCCGCGAGGGCGTCCTCATTTCCCCTCGGGACGAGACCGACAAGGTGGTGCGCCTCTCGGGCGAGGGCTTCAACGGCCTGATCGATCAGCTCGTCAAAACGTCGCTCGGCCCCGAGACGATCGTCGCGACGCGTGTGAACGGCAACAACGGCCTTTGGGTGTCTTTCGACATCGACGGAGATGCCTATTGGCTCCAAACGAAGGACGACGCGTTAGATCCGCCCTACGGCACTGCCTGGCTCTGGTGGGCGTTGGCAGCGGGCCTCGCGTCGCTTTTCGGCGCGACCGCCCTCACGCGGCACGTGATTCAGCCGCTGGCGCGTCTGTCGCTCTTTGCGACGCAACTCGGCCGGGGCCAAGACCCCGATCCGCTCCCCGAAGACGCGTCGACCGCGGAAATTCAGGCTGTCAACAGCTCCTTCAACCAGATGATGAGAGACCTGAAGCGTATCGAAGCCGACCGCGAACTTCTCCTTGCGGGAGTCTCCCACGACCTGCGCACGCCGATCACGCGTCTGCGCCTTGAAGTGGAACTCGCGGACCTTCCCGAAGATTCCCGGAACGCCATGGTGAGCGACCTCGAACAGATGGAAAACATCGTCAATCAGTTCCTCGCCTACGCGCGTCGCTCGAACGAGGATCAGGTGATGGTGAATTTCGGCGAAGCGGTCGAAGCGGCCCTTCAGATCGCCCGCATCGAATCGGACGCCACGGTGAAGCTCACGACCCGACTCGATTCGGAAATCTGGGTGATGGCGCATCCGCTCGAACTCTCCCGCGCCATTCAGAATCTCGTCACGAACGCACAACGCTACGGTCGTAGCGAAGACGGGACGCTTTATCTCACGCTCGAACTGAAGCGCGAACCCGACGGGCGCACGGCGCTTCTCACCGTTTCGGACGAAGGACGAGGGTTGCCCGCCGAAGAACGCGAACGCGTCATGCGTCCTTTCGAGCGCGGCGAGAGCGCCCGAAGCGGCGTGACGGGCTCGGGCCTGGGGCTTGCGATCGTCGACCGCATCGTGCGCCGATCGGGCGGAACCGTGCAGTTGGGGGACGCCGATCCGCACGGATTGCTCGTTCGCGTACGCTTCCCGATCGTGACGAAGGGAGCGCTCAAAAAGGCGCTCAAAGAGCAGGACAAGGCCGCGCAGAAGCTTGAGGAGCGACGCTAAGCGACGCCGAGCGGCACGAAAGCTCAAGCAACCTCGGAATAAAACGGCGCCCGGATTTTCCGGGCGCCTTTGTTTTGCGCGTTTGCGGTATGCGGCGGATTAAATACGGGCCATCAGCGCCACGGCGTGCGCGACCATTCCTTCTTCGCGCCCGACCGCATCCATCTTTTCGTTCGTCTTCGCTTTCACGTTCACGACCTCTTCCGAGACGCCGAGCGTCGCGGCAAGACTTGCGCGGATCGCCGCCATGTGCGGACCGATCTTCGGGCGCTCGGCGACGATCGTTGCGTCGACGTTGACGATTCCCCAACCCTTGGCGCGCGCCAGGCGCACGACTTCGGCGAGGAGTTTGCGGCTGTCGGCACCCTTCCAGGCGGGGTCCGAGGGCGGGAAGTGTTGCCCGATGTCCCCGAGAGCGCTCGCCCCGAGGACGGCGTCGGTTACGGCATGCAAGAGAACATCCGCATCCGAATGGCCGTCGAGGCCCGTCGTATGCGGAATTTCGACGCCGCCCAAAATGAGCGGCCTCCCGGGAACAAGTCGGTGGGAATCGTACCCCTGACCGATGCGAAGAGGAATCACGGAAGCGTCTCCCAAAAGAAGGCCGGCGATTTTTTCGTCGCCCGGCTGTGTGACCTTGATGTTGGTCGTTCGACCCGAAACCACCTTGACGACGTGACCCGCACGCTCCATGGCGGAAGCTTCGTCGGTGATACCCGTGCGGTCGCCCGAAAGCGCCGCGATCAGTTCCCCCGCACGGAAGCACTGCGGGGTTGCCGCCCGCCAGAGCGCTTCGCGCGGCAGGGTTTCGACCACCCGACGATCCCGATCGGCGCGCTTGACGGTATCCGTCATCGGAACGGCCAAAAGGCCCCCGGCCGCCTGCGGGTCGGCGAGCACTTCGTCGATCAGATGTTCGACCTCGCTCGGGCGCACGCAAGGGCGTGCCGCATCGTGAACGAGCACGAGCGCATCGTCGGGAAAGCCCGCCGCAAGCAACCCGTTCAGCACGGAGTCCGCCCGTTCGGCACCTCCCGCCCGCAACACCCTAACGCCCTCGGGAAAGTCCCGCGCCGCCTCGTCGATATGGGGATCCTCGGGGCTCACGACGACGACCGTTTCCGCAACGCGCCCGACCGAGGCGATCGCGCGCACCGTGTGCACGAGCATCGGCCAAGCGCCGAGTTTCAGATACTGCTTCGGACGGTCGGCACCCATGCGGCGCCCGACGCCTGCGGCACAGATGAGCGCGACGATGCGCGAGGTTTCGGCGGAAGCGGACATGACGGCGGTCCCTCGAATAAAAAAGACGAACAATGTCGAAAGAATAGCCAAACGAAGCGCGATGCGGGCGGGAATTTTTCCGCCCGCCGTGAGAAAATGACGATCCTTCGTGCGGCACGTCCGCCGACGGTCCGCACGTTCGCAGCGCCGAACCGACCGCTTTTTCAAACGCCCCCAACCGCAACGCTCGCTCTCACAAGAATCATGGAAGTCTTTTTCGAACGCCTCATGTACGCCGCTCGTTGGCTTCTTGCTCCGCTTTACATCGGACTCTCGGCCGCCCTCCTCGCTCTGGCGGTCAAGTTTTTCCAGGAAGTTTTCCACATCCTGCCGCACGTACTGGAACTTACGGAAGCGGACCTCATCCTCGGTATTCTTTCCCTGATCGACATGGGCCTCGTGGGAGGCCTCATCGTCATGGTGATGTTCTCGGGCTACGAAAACTTCGTCTCGGCCCTCAACATTGGAGAGCACACCGAAAAGCTCGAATGGCTCGGCAAAATGGATGCGGGGTCGCTCAAAAACAAGGTCGCCGCGTCGATCGTCGCCATTTCGTCCATTCACCTCCTGCGCGTCTTCATGGAACTTCAGACGATTCCCGACTCGAAGCTCCTCTGGTACGTCGTGATCCACCTCACGTTCGTCCTCTCGGCCGTCGTGATGGCCAAGATCGACCTCATGCACAAAGAAGCGCATTGAGAACCGCATACCGAGCCCGAGGCACTTCGGGCTCGCGAACATTCGAAGGGTCGCCCGCACGGTCGGGCGGCCCTTTTTCCTTTCCGCGAACGCAAAACCTCTCATTTTTTTCGGATTAGCACGGATAAGGGATGCCCCGCGAACGGGACGCCGCGAACCCCCTCCGGGGGCGCCACGAAAATTCACGTTTTTCAATGACATTGACAAAATGTCACAGGTCACCGGAGGATACGCCTCGCATCATCCGCCCTCATCCGTTGCATCCCTCCGGGGTGTTTTTGCGGGTCACCTTAAGGGTTTACCGCTAGACCTTTCCTCCGGGCTTCGGTATTCTCTCCCTCCGCGCGTCTGCGAGCGTCCTTCCGGAGTGCGTCGCCGACCGAAAAAACAGCAAAAAAGCACAAACAAGCTCACAGAGCAGAACCCGTCTTCGAGAACCCCGAAGGGTCCGGAGCAAGGAACAGACATCGTGAAGAACACCTCCTTCAAGATCGCTGCGGCCGCGGCTGCCGTTGCGTCCCTTTTCGCGTCCGCGGCGAACGCCGGCGGCTTCCAGCTTACCGAACAGTCCGCGCTCGGCCTCGGCCGTGCCTACGCCGGTGCGGGCGTCGACGGCGCCGACGTCTCGGGCGTCTACTACAACCCCGCGAGCATGACGCTCACTCCGGGCACCGCCGCTCAGCTCGGCTTCGTCGGCGTGGGTCTCAACCTCGACTACGCCGACAACAGCGGCACCACCGAAAACGGTCGCAAGGCGCCCGAACTCATTCCTCACGCCTACATCTCGCACCAGGTGAACGACACGACCTGGGTGGGCTTCTCCTTCACGGTTCCCTTCGGCATGGCGACCGAATACGACCGCAACTGGGCCCACAAGGATCACGGTACGGACGCCGAAATCATGGTGTTCGACTTCAACCCGAGCGTGGCCTGGAAAGTGACGGACAAGGTCCGCCTCGGCGCGGGGATTTCCCTCCAGTACGTCGACGCGTCGCTCGGCATGGGCGGTACGGCTCCGACGGATGCCTCCCTTACCAAGACGACGAACGTTCACGGCCAGCTCGAAGCGACGAGCACGGCCTGGGGCTGGAATGCCGGCATCCTCTTCACGCCGGTCGAAAACGTCCGCCTCGGTCTTTCCTACCGTTCGCAGATCCAGCACAAGGCCGAAGGCGATCTGACGATCGACGGTCTTGCGCCTCTCACCGTCACGCCCAAAGACGGCCAACCGACTTTGGTGCCGCTTCATCTCTTCAACGGCACGTACGATTCGGGCGCCATCGTCTCGGCTCCCGCCTGGGCCATGATGAGCGCGGCCTGGGACGTCAACAGCTGGCTGAGCCTCTACGCCACGTTCCGCTGGACCGACTGGTCGAGCTTCGAATCGCTCAAGGTCGACACGACCGCTCTTGAAGGCGCCATCCAGAACGGCATCAGCCAACTGCCTGACGACGTAAAGCCGGATGTCGGTGCTGTGGTCGGCCAGATGGTCGAAGGCATGAGCTACATCCGCAACAACTGGCGCGACACGTACCTCTACAGCGTGGGCGGCGACCTGCGCGTCAACTCCTTCTGGACGTTGCGCGGCGGTATCGCTTACGAAACCTCGCCCATCCAGGAACGCGAAACCCGTACGGCGATCATTCCGGACGCGGATCGCTGGTGGTTCTCCGTCGGCTCGACCTTCCACTGGACGAAGGACTTCCAGACGGACGTGGGCTTCTCGCACCTGCACGGCGTGCACGAACGCTCCCTCTACGACAAGGAAACGGGTAAAGAGCTCGGCAAGTTCCGCAAGCTCGACGCCTATCTCCTCGGCGTTCAGGCCCAGTACCGCTTCTAAGGCGAAATGGTCGACCGGGCGGGTGCGTCCCGTCCGAGTTTGACCTCCATGCGAAAACGACCTCGAAACCCGTTGCGGGCGTCGAGGTCGTTTCGTTTTCAGAGTCGAAGATTCGGGCGCTCGGTTACGGCTCGTAGGTTTCGAGCACTTCGACGCCGCGACGGATGTCGTCGGTGAAGATGCGGTCCGATTTCACATACGGCACCGCCTTGCGGTACGCCTCGTAGAACGCTTGCGTCTTCGCACCGAGCTTCAGGTCTTTCGTCTTCAGATTGCGGCGAAGGTCGACGGCCTGGGCGGCGTGCAGAGTTTCGAGCGAATAGATCTGCATGAGATTTCGGTCGATCGAACCGAGGCGCTTCGCGGCCTGAAGGAGGTTCGTGAAGGTGTCTTCGATTTCACCCGCAACGGGCATCCCGTAAAGGCTCACGGGCTGAGCGAGCGCCATGTTGTCAACGTGCAGGCCCATGAAGGCCTTCTGGATGGCGCCGAACGCGTGCCCCTTGTTTTCGGGGTCGGAGAGGAAGCGCGTGAGACCCGTGAAGTGGTCGTACGAGAGGTGCACGGTACGCTGCACGCTGTAGTGCGAGAGGTGAGCCATCGCAAGCGACGTGCGCTGCAGGGCAAGCGCGACGGGCAGGGGATTGAAGTTCCCCGAAGGGATGATCGCACCCTTCACACCGTTCCCTTCCACGAAATAGCCCGCCACCTGAGTCGATTCGGCGCGGTACGCGTCGTCCGCGTTGAGAATCGTCGACGGGTTGTCGTCCGTGCTGTTGATTTGGACGAGGATCTGCGCATTAAGGTCTTTGAGCGCGCGGGCGCGCTTCGTTGAGACCGTAGACCGTCACGCGGAAAGAAAGCGGATCCTGCAGGGGCCGCGTCGCGTCCGCCTTCCACAGGTAGGAACCCGTCAGCACGTCGCGCATGTCGGCGACCGTTTCGGAAAGCCCTTCGAAGGGACGAGTGCCGATCGTTTGCGGAAGAATCGGCGCCACGTTCCCGTTCAAGCCTTCGAGCGACAGCCCGTAGACCGTGGGCGTCAGGCGCACGATGCGCGCCGCGTTGCGAGCGGCGTCGATCGCGTAGGCCATGGCGACGGAATTGTTCGAGGGGATCGCAAGTGCATCCTTGCCTTCGGGAACGAGGGGGTCGATCCCCGCCTTCGAAAGCGCTTCTTTGCCCGTGACGACGCGACCGTCCACCTCGGCCTTCCATTCGCCGATCATGACGGCGCCCACGCGGGAAGCGAGCAGAATGTCGGCTTCGCCCACGGACCCTTCCGAGGGAATGAGGGGCGTGACGCCCTTATTGAGAAGATCTCGGTAGAGTTCCGCCACGCGGGTCTGAGCGCCCGATTTGCCTGCCAGGAGGGTGTTGAGGCGAATCACCATCGAGAGGCGCGCGAGGTTCGTGGGCATCATTTCGCCCGCACCCGCGGAGTGGGAGCGAAGCGCGTTGTAGTTGAAAGCGCGAGAGGCTTCGAGCACTTCGGGCGAGAGCGTCCCGTCGGCGGTGAAGAGCTTCTGGTCCTTGTTGAGACCCACGCCCACGGTGAGACCGTAGACGGCCTGGCCCTTCGCGGCCGAGGCCATCACGAGCTTGTGAGAGTCTTCGAGAAGCCGCATGGCTTCGGGAGCGATCGCCACGTCGGCCTTGCCTTCGCAACGGCCCAGGCGTCTTCGATCGTCAAGCGGGTCCCGTCGAGCGTGACGGTGGCGGCACCCGCAGCGGTACAGGCGGCCAGAGCCGTCGTTTGGAATGCGTTCATGATTATTTCCTTTTTCGGGAGAAAAGCGCGGAAAGAGCAACCGGCCCGCCCGCGCGTTCGGGCTTCCGAACGGCGGTCGAACCGCTCGGCAGCAAATCGGTGCGGTTCGAGCCCCGGTCGGGCGGTTCGAACCGTTCGGGAGAGAGGCGCTCGTACGTCCCTCTCACCGGTCAAGGCCCCGGGGTTACTTGATCTGGTAGCTGAACTCGTGGCACTCGTTGCAGTACACCTTCGAGGGCGCGTGCTCCTTGTGGCAGGCCGTGCAGGCGATCCCCTCGCCGTAGTGGTGCGAGGCGTGCGGATTCGGTTCGGGCAGGTTCTCGGTCTTTTTCGCGAGATCCTTGTAGGAGCCGTGGCAGGCGAGGCAGGCCTTGTCCGAAGGCACGACGAAGGGGTTGCCGGCGACGGCGTTTTCCTTCGTGTGGCAGGCGGAGCAGTCCGTGAGCGCCGTGCGAGCGGCTTCGACTTTGACGCGGTGAGCGCGGTGCTTTTCGGGTACGGCCTGGCGAACATCGTCGGGAACGTCCTCGCGGGGCGGTTCTTCGGCAAGGAGCGACGCTTTTTCTCGCTCGCCGTACCGCTTGCAATGTTCGGAGCGTACGCGCTTTTGTACGCGACGGCCGAAACGCGTCTTGCCGCGGCCGGGCTCGTACTCGGACTCGGCGTAGCGGCGGGCTTTGCAAGCATCGTCGGTCAAAACCTCATCGCCACCGCCGCGCGACGGGCACCCGACCTGGCCAACGGCCTCTTTCTCTCGGCCGCAAACTTCGGCACCGCGCTCGGCACGGCGTTTTGCGGCGTCTTTATCGGTTGGATGGGAACAAAGGCCGCGCTCTTCGGTACGCTCCTCATGTTGATCCTTGCGTTCGTACTCGTGGCGTTGCGCCTGCGTGCGGACTCGATCGATCCCGAGCCCGCGATCCCGAGCGCGACGCAGAGTCCCGAAGGAGCGGCCGCCTGAAGGGGGCCGGCAAGACGCGACGAACGTCGCAGACGAACGTTGGAAAAAAGGGGCGCCGAAGCGCCCCTTTTTTCATTCGAATCCGCGCACCCGAACCGCCCGGTCGTTTCCCGGGCGGCTCGCGTTTTGCGTGGCGCCTTTATGCGGGTTTCTTCCCGGTCGCAACTCCCCAGAGGATCGTGAGAAGAGCGGCCGCGGCCGCGGGCGTCACCCAGCCGAGACCCGACGCGGCCCAGGGCAAAAGGGCGAGGACGTCCGAGAGTCCCGGCACTCGCAGACCGCACCCTTCGAGCGCGAGAGTGACGGACACAATACCCGTCACGAGCATCGTCACGGGGTAGAGCTTCGGCATCGCACCGAGTCGGGGCGCCGCGAACGTGAAGAGCGCGAGCACGATCAATACGAGCGCGAGCGGATAAATCGCCACGAGCACGGGCACGGACACCTTCAAAATAAGGGTGAGCCCCGCGTTCGAGACGATCATGCTGAGGATGGCGAAAATCGCCACCCAGCCCGTGTAGCCCGGCGCCGGAATGAGACCGCGGAAGTAGTTCGAGCAGCAGGAGAGAAGCCCCACGCAGGTGTTGAGGCAGGCGATGAAGAAAATGAGCCCGAGCACGACGGCGCCCGCGGGACCGAAGAGGTGAGCCGCAGCCTGGGTGAGCGTTTGCGCCCCGTTTTCAAGCCCCGAGAAGCTTCCGCCCGTCTGAGCGCCGACGTGCGCGAGCGCGCCGTAGACGACGAGGAAGACGACGAGCGCGATGAGGCCCGCTTTGACGGTTTCCGCCACGATCGCCGACTCCTTCGTGACGCCGAAGGCGCGGATGTTCATCGCGATGATAAGACCGAAGTTGAGCGCCGCGATCGTGTCCATCGTCTGATAGCCCTCGATGAAGCCGCGCGCGAACGCCCCTTCGGCGTAGGCACCCGTCACGGGACCGTAGTCGCCGATCGGGTTGAGAATCACCCCGACAAAGAGCGTGAGGATGAGGAGGATCAGCAGGGGCGAGAGGCACTTCCCGAGACGTTGCGTAAGCTTCTCGGGGTTGAGCGCGATGAAAAAGGCGACGAGGAAAAATAGCACCGAATAGAGAGCCTGCGAACCCGCGAGCAGGGGAACCCCCGCAACCGTCGATTCAAGCAGTCCCGCCGAGTCGAAGATCGGGCGCACGACCATTTCAAAGGACGTGCTCGCCGTACGGGGAATGGCAAGCGCCGGACCGATCGAGATGTAAATGAGAAGCGTGAAGCAGAAAGCGAACGCGGGCGAGACGCGTCGCGCGAGCGCATCGAGCCCGCCCGACTCGGCCACCGCGATGACGCCGAGAATCGGGAAGCCCACGGCGGTGAGCAAAAAGCCCGCCATGGCGAACCACGTGTGCGTACCGGCTTCTACGCCGAGAAAGGGCGGGAAAATGAGATTGCCCGCGCCGAAGAACATGGAAAAAAGCGTGAGCCCGACGAGAAGACGACTCTTCATCGGAAGGACGGTGAGTGTTGCGGAAGACATGAAGGTGGTTACGGCTGCAAGATGCCCGCGGCAAAAGAAGCGAAAGCGCCCTTCGGCGGGCCGGTTCGTCATTAAGGTTCGGGACGATAGCACGGCGCGGGTGAAAAGTGTTTTCATCTGTTGCGTCGGCCTCGAACCGCATCTCGAAAGCGTCCGACCCGCTCCGAGTACAATTTCCACTTTCAAATGCAGGCCTCCGGCCTTCGGGTCCCGGCACCGCACTCTCGTTCCTCGGTTTCACGTTTTCTTTTGAGATGACCTCCGATTCGACTTCCCGCACCGACGCCCGTCCGAGTTCGCACTTTTCCGCCGACCTCTTCTCGTTCGCTCCGGGGACGAAGTACCGCCTCTCGCTTCCCGCCGCGGCGAGCGACGCCGCGGCGATCGGGGAAGCGGGCCTCGAAGCACGCCGGCGCGGCGAACGAATTCTCGTCGTGTGCGCGGACCCCGCGGACGTGCGGCGTCTTACGCAGGAGTGCGCCTGGTTCGCTCCCGAAGCGGACGTGCGGGCGCTGCCCGACTGGGAAACGCTCCCCTACGATACGCTGAGTCCGCAGGAAGACCTCGTGTCGGAGCGCCTCGAAACCCTCTACCGACTTACAAGCGGAACCGGGGGTGCGGACATTCTCGTCGCCTCCGCCATCACGGCCGCGCAGCGCATGGCGCCCGTTGCTTTCGTCGGCGCCAACACCTTCCTTTTGCGCCGGGGCGATCGGATTTCGATCGAGCGGCTTCGCGAAAACCTCGTCCGGGCGGGCTACGCCGCCGTGAAACAGGTGCTCGCGGCGGGAGAATTCTCCGTGCGCGGGAGCATCGTCGACGTCTACCCGATGGGGTCCGAAAACCCCTTCCGACTCGATCTTTTCGACGACGAGATCGATTCGATCCGGTGGTTCGACGTCGACACGCAGCGTTCGATGGAAGTGGTCGAGGAAATTCGGCTTCTTCCCGGGCACGAATTCCCCGTGACCGCCGAAGCGCTCGCCCTTTTCCGGCAACGCTGGCGCACGGTCTTTTCGGGCGACCCCAAAAAGAGCATCGTCTACACGGACGCCGAAAAAGGGGTGCTGAGCCCGGGGATCGAATACTACCTGCCGCTCTTTTTCGACGAGACGGCAACGCTCGCCGACTACCTTCCCGCCTCGACCCGCGTACTGCTTGCGGGCGACGTCGCGAAGGCGCTTCGCGACTTTCGCGCCGACATGACGAGTCGCGCGAAACTTTTCGCCGCGGACCCCGTGCGGCCGTCCTTGCCGCCCGAGGCACTCTGGCTCTCGGACGAAGAGTTTTTCGTGAGTCTCGGGCGCTTCGCGCGCTTCCCGATCGAACGACCCGCAGACCCCGCCGCGCAGGGGCGACTTGCGGGCGCGACGGTCGATCGAAAGAACCCGAAACCCTTGGCGAACCTCGAAAACTTCGTTGCCGCGGAAAAATCTCGCGGTCGGCGCGTGCTCATTGCGGCCCCGTCGGCGGGACGCTTCGAGACGATCGGAGAACTCCTTCGCGCGGGCGGCCTCAAGGTCGAGGAATACGCCGACTGGGAAAGTGCCCGGGCGGGCGAGGCCGTGCTCGGCCTTACGATCGCCCCGCTTTATGCGGGGGCGCTCTTTGAAGGACTCACGCTTCTTACCGAAACGGAACTCTACGCCGCGAGTCCCCGACGCAATCGCTCGCGCCGCACCCGCACGGCCAATTCGATCGAGATGATGGTGCGCGACGTGGCCGAACTCAAAGTGGGCGACGCGGTCGTGCACGTCGACCACGGGATCGGGCGCTACCGCGGGCTCGTGCACATGGAAACGGGCGAAGGCGAGAGCGAATTCCTCGAAATCGAATACAAAAAGGAAGCACGCCTTTACGTGCCGATCACAAATCTGCACCTCATTTCGCGCTACTCGGGGAACGACCCCGCGAACGCCCCGTTGCACGCGCTCGGGCGCGGCGACTGGGAAAAGGCGAAACGCAAAGCCGCCGAAGAAGTGCGCGACACCGCGGCGGAACTGCTGCATCTCTACGCGCTTCGCAAGAGCCGTGCGGGCGAAGTCTTCCGAGTCGACCCCGTCGAGTACGAAGTTTTCCGCGAAGGCTTTGCCTTCGACGAAACGCCCGACCAGGCGGCCGCCATCGAGGCCGTGATCGGCGACATGACGTCGGGGAAAGCCATGGACCGCCTCGTGTGCGGGGACGTGGGCTTCGGGAAAACCGAAGTGGCGTTGCGCGCGGCGTTTGTGGCCGTCATGAGCGGAAAGCAGGTGGCGGTTCTCTGCCCGACGACGCTTCTCGCCGAACAGCACGCCGCGACCTTCCGCGACCGCTTTGCCAATTGGCCCGTGACCGTCGCGGAACTCTCGCGCTTTCGTACCGGGAAAGAAACCGCCAAAACGATCGAAGGGATCGCCGCGGGGACGGTCGACATCGTGATCGGGACCCACAAGCTCCTCTCTGAAAAGGTCGCCTTCAACAAATTGGGGCTTGTCATCATCGACGAAGAGCACCGCTTCGGCGTTCGTCAGAAGGAGGCGCTTCGGAAGATTCGCGCCGAGGTGGACGTTTTGACGCTCACCGCCACGCCGATTCCGCGCACGCTATCGATGAGTCTCGAAGGAATCCGCGACTTTTCCGTCATCGCCACCGCGCCCGAGCGACGCCTTTCGGTGAAAACCTTCGTGCAGGGCGAGCAGGAGGGGGTTGTTCGCGAAGCGATTCTGCGCGAATTGAAGCGCGGCGGTCAGGTCTATTTCCTTCACAACGAAGTCGAGACGATCGAAAACCGCCGCGAGCGCCTCGAGCGCCTCGTTCCCGAGGCGCGCATCGTGGTTGCGCACGGGCAGATGTCGGAGCGCGAACTCGAACGGGTGATGCGCGAGTTTTACCAGCAACGCTACAACGTGCTCCTCTGCACGACCATCATCGAAACGGGGATCGACGTCCCGACCGCCAATACGATCATCATCGAACGTGCGGACAAGCTCGGCCTTGCGCAGCTTCATCAGTTGCGCGGGCGCGTCGGGCGCTCCCACCACCAGGCCTATGCGTACCTCTTGACGCCCCCCGACGGCGCCTACACGAAGGACGCGAAAAAGCGCCTCGAAGCGATTCAGTCGTTGGAGGAGCTCGGCTCGGGCTTTTACCTTGCCATGCACGACTTGGAAATCCGCGGTGCGGGCGAGGTGCTCGGCGAACACCAGTCGGGGGAAATCGCCGAAGTGGGGTACGAACTCTACAACCGCATGCTGATGTCGGCCGTCAAAGCGTTGAAACGCGGCGAAGCGTTGGACCTCGACGCCCCCCTTCGGACGACGACCGAAATCAATCTGCACGCGCCCGCCTTGTTGCCGTCCGACTACGTTTCGGACGTCTCGCAACGCTTGGCCTACTACAAGGAACTCGCGAGCGCCGAAGACCGGCTCGGGTTGGAACGCACGCACGAGGCGATCGTCGACCGGTACGGAAAACTGCCCGATGCAGCCAAGCGTCTCATCCTCGTACACCGCCTGCGACTGCGGTGCGAGAAGCTCGGCATTCGCAAAATCGACGCGGCCCCCGCCGCGACCGTGATCACGTTCGAACAAAAGACGGCGGTCGAACCGATGGCGGTCGTGAAATTTCTCCAGAGACGAAAAGAGGCCCGCATGGCGGGCCCCGATCGGCTGCGCGTCGAAATCGGCGGAGCCGATCCCGAAAAGCGTGCGTCGCTCGTGGCGACGTTCCTCGACGAACTCGAGGGGCGTGCTTGAAGGACGAATCCTACGGGCGAAAAACAAGGATCAAATGCGAAAACGCTTCGGGGGCTCGCCGTCGGCGGATGCCCCCGGAGTGCATTCGCCTGCGGACGTCAGCGTCCGGTCTTGAGGCCCGCGAGCGCCGCAAAGGGGTTCGGACGCTCTTCGCGGGCACGTTCTTCGGCCGCTTCTTCGGCGGCACGCTTTTCTTCGAAGACTTCGGTACCTTCGCAGCCTTCGTCGTGCGAGGTCGTTGCGGGGAGCGACAGAATCGCCTCCTCTTCGACCCAGGCCGCAATCGAGAAGCGGTTCGACCCCACGGTCACTTCTTCGTCCTCTTCGTCTTCGTCGACGGGAATCGCATCGGCTTCCGCTTCGGTTTTCACAAAGAGAAAGACCGCATCCGAATACACCTCGGTCGGGACGGGACCGTTGCAAAAAGCGCAGGGCATCGCCACTTCGCCTTCGATTTCAAGGCGCGCGGCCGGTCGTCCGCGGCGCTCGCCCAAGCCCTCGGCGAACCACCGGATTTCACCCGTCGTATCGGCGAGAAAGGCCGAAAGTTGCGGCATGTCCGCCACGGAAATCGTGCCCGACAGGGTCTGACGACGGCGGGCGAATTCAAAAATGTCGATCGTCTGCATGGGGACGTCCTCGATTCCTTGAAGTAAGAAGAGTTGCACGAATTGTACCGAGAGGAAGGACAGGAAGAAGGCCTTCCGCGGTTTTCGCGGGAAAGCGCCCGTTTCGGACGGACCCGCTACAATGACGGGATCATGACTCAGCCCACTCTTATCCTTGCTTCGAGCTCCCGCTACCGCCGCGAGCTCCTCAACCGTCTCGGCCTCGACTACATCACGGAGAGCCCCGACATCGACGAATCGAGCCTTCCCGGGGAGACCCCGAAGGACACTGCGTTGCGCCTTTCGGAAATGAAAGCGCGCGCCGTGCAGGCGAACCACCCCGGAGCGGTCGTGATCGGCTCCGACCAGGTGGCGGACCTCAACGGCGTGAAGCTCGGAAAGCCCCACACCTTCGAGCGGGCCGTCGAGCAGCTCGAAGCGATGCAGGGGAATACCGTCATCTTCTACACGGCGCTTTGCGTGCTCGATGCCGAAGGGAAGGCCGAAAAGCTTGTTTCGGCGACGACCGTGAAACTGCGCCCGCTCACGCGCCGCACGATCGAAGCCTACGTCGAACGCGAAAAGCCCTTCGACTGCGCCGGGGCGGCGAAGATCGAAAAGCTCGGCATCGCCCTCATGGAAAGCGTTTCCTCGGACGATCCGACGTCGTTGATCGGCCTTCCGCTCATGAAGCTCACGACGCTTCTCGCGCACGCGGGCATCGAAGCGATCGACGGGCTCGGCGAAACTTGCTGAGCCAACCCGCGCTCCCTTTTTTCTTCGTCGAAGGACCTCCGAGCGCCGCTTCGGAGGTCCTTTTCGTAACCGCACCCTTCCCGTCGTGCGTTTCCACCGCGAGGCACCACCCATGCCGGGCACCCTCTACCTCTTTCCGAATCTGATCAGCGACGGTACGGTCACGGCCGCGCTTCCTCCCGACGTCCGTTCGCTTGCGGGTCGGATCGACCACTGGCTCGTCGAAGCCGCCAAGAGCGCCCGCGGGGCGATTCGCACCTTCGGACACCCGAAGCCCGTCGCCGAACTCTCCATCGTCGAAATCGGGCACGACCCCGATCCGACTCAAATCGACGCATGGCTCGAACCCCTGCGCGCGGGTTTTGACATGGCCGTTCTTTCCGAGTCGGGGTGTCCGGGCGTTGCGGACCCGGGCGCTCAGATCGCCGCCCGCGTGCAGGCTGCGGGCGGGCGCGTCGTGCCGCTCGTGGGCCCCTCCTCGATTCTCCTTACGCTCATGGCCTCGGGCCTCGACGGGCAACGTTTCCGCTTTCTCGGCTACCTCCCGATTCGCGAAGACGAACGCCGTGCGGCCATCAAACATGCGGAAAGCGAAAGCCGCGCGTCCGAAACGCAGCTTTTCATCGAAACGCCCTACCGCAACAGCTCGATGATGACGAGCCTCGTGGAAACGCTTGCCGCCGATACGCGCCTCACCGTTGCGACCGACGTGACGGGGGCGGCCGAATCGATTCGCACGATGCGCGTCGACGCGTGGAAACGCTTCTGGCTCGAACAGCCCGAAGAGGCACGGGCTCTCCCGAAACTCCCCACGGTCTTTGCGCTCCTCGCGGCCCCGTCGGGCGCCGTTGCGCCTCGCTACGCGCCCGTGGGCGCCTCGCGCAAGGGGGAAAAGAAAGGGGAAAAACACGGCACGTTCGCCAAGAGCGTGAAGAGCGATAAGCGCGGCAAGCCCGCGGGACACCGCGCTCAGGCGGCGAAATCGTCGCACGCCGACCGTACGAGTACGGGCCGCCCGACCAAGGGAGCCCGCCGATGAGCGCCCTTTCCGAACTTCGCGACTGGCTCTTGTCGCCCGCAGGCCTTGCGGTCCTCGGCATACTGCTCTTTGTTCTCATTACGATCGCGCTTGCCTCGGTCGTACTCAAAATCGTGCGTGCGATTCGCGGCGGCAAAGTCCGGACGTCCTCGAACGACCCGCTTGCGCGTGCGCCGAAATCGCGCGGCGCGATCGGACTCGCGCGTCTGCGCGAAGCAACGACCGCCCGGTTTTCGGAAACCGAAGAGCCGCACTTGGGAAAACGCCGCGCCGACCGTGAGGCGGACGACGAACAGACGGCCGCCGACGTCGTGCGGGAAGGTGTATCGGCAATCGCAGGAGCGAACGCGGCCGCACGTGCCGCCTCGACTTCCGCGACGTCGAGTACTGCGCCTGCCGCCCCCGAAACCCTCCCGTCCGTTCGGCTCGGGGAACTGCTCCTTTCGCTGCCCTTCCGTCCGATCGAAGGGCTCACGACCGGACACGCGAACTTTTGCGGCATGTCGATCGAAGCGGTCTTTTTCCCCGCCGACGCCGTGAATGCGCTTGCGAACCCTGTCGAACGGCTCGTTCCTTTTTTGCCGACCGAAGCGTGCACGCTGCTGTTCAAGGAGTCGGACCGCGCCACCTTCCGTTCGGGCGATCTTTTCGCGCAGCCCGACGCCGTGATTCGGATTCCGGGCGGGCTTGTCTCCGTTGAGTACAAGTCGAAGGGGGGCCGAAACGACGACCCCGAACACTGGGCGGAGCGGATCCGCGAGAAGGACCTCCTGCAGGCCGTCGTGAACGCGCTCGTTCTTTCCGCCGAAACGAACGAACCGGTTGCGGCGATTCTGCGCACGCACAACGCCGCCTACTTCCTGAGGCCCACGGCCGAACTGAAGCGCATCGTCGAACTCTCGGTCGAACCCGCGTGCGCGATGTTGCGCTCGGCGGGGAACACCCGCCTCGGAATCGGCGCGTCGGACCTCGCCGGGATGCTTGCCGTGACGGTGTCGATGCGCTGGCCCAAACCGCGTCACGCGGGCCACGACGCAGGCGAAGCCGCACACCGCGACATGCTCGACCGTCAGGCCTGAAAACCGGAAAGCCCGGGGTATCGCACGGTACTTCGGGCTTTGCGTTTTTCGGTTCGATTTCCCCGAATTTTCCGAATTCCCAAGGAAAGAGCGACGCGCTACACTTTCTCCGAGAGGCGCCTTCCGAGTCCGGACGAGCGCCCGTTCCCCCGAGGCGAAGCGGGCGGCGCCGCCCCTCTCGGCGCACGTTGCGGTTCGCGGCGCCCGTCGGGAGGCACCCGTGCTCGAAGCTCTGCAAAGTTCGCTTTCGAACGTCTTGGTTCTCATTCTGGTTTCGGCCTGCGGTTGGTGGGCCGCCCGACGCGGCACGTTCGGCGAAAAAGAACGCGCGACGGCGGCGAAAATCGTCACCTTTACGCTCCCCTTCTATCTTTTCCACTCCGTCGTTTCGAAGTTTTCACACGAAGCGCTGATCGAGCTCTTGGAAAGCGCGTTCGTTCCTTTCGTCACGGTCGGGATCAACACGGCGATTTCGCTCCTTCTGATTCGTGCGGGGTTCGTGCGCCGCGAGGTGCGCGGCGCGTTCGTCGCGTCTTTCACGGGCTCGACCGTTCTCTTTGTCGGCGTACCGCTCACGACCGCTCTTTACGGTCCCGAAGGCATTCCCTACCTCCTCGTCTACTTTTTCGCGAACCTCGTCTTCATTTGGACGGTGGGGCTTTACGCCGTAAAGCTCGACGGCGTTGCGGCCCGAGGCGGCCCGAAACCTCCCCTCGTTTCGTCCGAAAGCCTGCGAATGCTCCTTTCGCCTCCGTTTCTCGCGTTTCTTGCGGGGCTTCTCGCGGTGGCGGTTCCGATTCCGGTTCCCGACGTCGTTGCGGGCACGACCCGCACGATCGGGGCCGTGACGTCACCGTTGGCACTCCTTTTCATCGGCATGGTGGTCCACAGCGTGGGAGTCGAACCCTTCAAACATCTGCCGCTCGAACTCAAACTCGTGTGCGCTTCGTGCTTCATCGTACGGCCCCTCGTGATGTACCTCGTCACGATGCCCTTGGACATGGACGAGACGATGCGGCGCGTTTTCATCACGTCCGCCGCCATGCCCGTTTCGTCCGTCATTGCGGTGCTCTGCCGCAGTGCGGGTGCGGACGACGCGTTTGTCTCGGAAGCCGTGGGCGTGACGACGATCGGGCTGGTTGCGGCTCTTCCCCTTCTCTGGGCGATCGCAAACTTCGCATGATGGCAAGGGCAGCGCGGGGGCCTGCGGTCGAGCTCGGTACGAGTGCATACAAATTCGCGCTCGGTGCCGTTCCTCGAACGGCTATCCTCAAAGAAACCGCGGCCCTCGGACACTCCGTCATTCGACCGTTTGCAGGTTTGCGCGTTTGCATGCCTGCACGCCCCGATATCGTTCGCGCCGCTGCTTCTCCGGAGGAACCATGTCTAAACTTCCCGCTTTCGCACACCGTCCCGACGTAGAAGGACGTCCGTACACACGGCGTACGGCACTTGATGCCGCTCTTATTCTCGCGCTCGGATCCGCGGGCGCGCTTTCCCTTGTTCACGGCGTTGAGACTGCTCAGGCCGCTCAGAACGAGCCCTATCCCTTCGAGCGCGCGCTCGGTGTTACGGAATCGGGGACGCGTGCGGAAACGTCGCAAAACGCTCGAGGCGCAGCGCGAGCCGAGGCGCGCACGAGCGCTGCGAGCGCGGTGCTCGCCCCCGAAGCGCACGCCGCGACGGGCGCCTTCACGCCCCTCACCGTGACGCTTCTTCCCGACGAAAAAGCCTGTCGCGCGCTCTGGGGCGACGACTGGTACGCAAAATGCCGCCGCTCGATCGGGCGCTCGGGTTCGCGCGTCGAAGGCATTCGGATGACGCCGGAACTCCCGGGCGTCTGGCGCGCTCAGGGCTCGTCCCTCGTCTTTACGCCCGAAAAGCCCTGGCGGCCGAACGAAACCGTTCGCATCGACCTGTCGGGCCTGACACTTCCCGCGGGCGTGCGTCTCACCGCCCGGGAGGCAACGGCAACGCTTCCTCCGCTTGCCCTCGTTTCGGACGAAAGCGCCCTCCTGATCGACCCCGATCCGAAGGGCAAGCGTTTTGCAATCTTTTCGGGGATGCTGACCACCGCCGTCGATCGCGCGGACTTCGAGCGACGTTTCGAGATCGAACGGGTGGCGGGGAATCCGAAAGCGACGAAGGCGGACTTGCCCGAACTCGGCCGTCCTCTTTTCATCTGGGAAAAGGACGCTCCGGAAGCGTTTTACGTTCGGATTCCGATTCTGAAACTCGGGCGCGATCCCGCGGAACTTCGGGCGACGATTCCCGGGGCGGTCGCCTCCGTGCGGGCCGACGGCTCGGGCGGATGGTTGACAACCTCGGGGACGGATGCTTCCGGGAACGCTCAATTGGCGCTCGGCCTTCCGGGCGAATCGACGCTCTTTCAGGTGACGGGCGTTTCGATTTCGAGCACGCGCGACGACAATCTCAACGACGTGTACGAAGTACTCGTGACGACCTCGATGAACGTCACGACGGAAGCGCTCGTGCGCGCGCTGGAGGTGAAACTCCTTCCCGAAAAGCTCAACGACGACGCCGCCTCCAACACGAACTGGTCGGCGGTACCCGCTTTGGATGCGAACGTCCTCAAGCGCTCCGCCCCGTTGAAGGCGCGCTCCGCGGATGCGGCCGACGCGCCCGCCGTCGAACACCGCATCCGCTTTACGGCGCCCGCCGGGCGCTACGCCGTTCTGCGGCTTCCGGAAGGTTTTGCCGCACCGGGTACGGCGGGGCTTCGCACCGCGTGGACTGCGGCCGTGGCGTTACCCGACCCGGGAAGTCGGCTCGACTTTTTGCAGCCCGGGCATGTTCTCGCCCTCTCGGGTACGAAAACGCTCACCTTCGCCGCCTCGGCCGTGGACGAAGTCGACTATCGGATCGTACGAGTGCGCGACGCTTTCCTCGCCTCGGCGGCCGACATGCCGCGGGCACTTACGAATGCAGCGGCCTCCGATACCGCGGTCGACGCGCGTACGGGCACGATCGCGCTCGGTGCGCAAGGCCCTGCGGAGGGAACCCGAGAAACCCGGTTCGGTGCGATCGACTTCGCACCCTTCCTCGCCGAGCAGGGCCCGGGCCTTTACCGCGTGACGCTCACGGGATTTGTGATTGATAAGGACGGCAAGCGCCGCGCCCGCACGACGACCGAACGGAGCGTGCTCATTACGAATACGGGGCTCGTCGTCAAAGAAAACGCCGACCGCTCGATCGACCTTTTCGCGCTCGAACTTGATACGGGCGCTCCCGCCGCCGAGCGTACGGCGCTCCTTTTGGCCGCGAACGGGACGGTACTGCAACGGGCTGCAACCGATGCGACGGGCCGTGCGCGCTTCCGTTCCACCGCAGGGCTGGAGCGCGAAAAGCGCCCGAGCGCGATTCTTCTCAAACGCGAAGCCGACGGGAAAACGACGGACCTCGCGTGGATTTCGCTTTCCGACTACGAAAACCTATCGAACCTCTCGCGCTTCGAGACGGCGGGGCGTGCAAGCAACGAAAATCTCGCGGCGCTCGCGTTTGCGGACCGGGGCCTCTACCGCTCGGGCGAAACCGTGCGTTTTGCGGCGATCGTCGCATCGACCGACGGGAAAGCGTTGCCCGAAAGCCTCCCCCTGAAACTGCGCGTCACCGACGGTCGCGGGCAGTTGCTTGCCGAACGCGCCCTTCGGGCGGGCAAAGAGGGGCTCGTCAACTTCGATTGGACGATCCCGAAGGATTTCGTTTCGGGGTCCGTACGGTGCGACGTGACGGTCGGGGACGGTCGCATTCTCTCGACCGCACGCGTGGCGGTCGAAGACTTCGCGCCCGAGACGCTGCGCCTTACGGTCGATACGGGCTCGTTGCCCGCGGGGTGGGTGCCCCTGGAAAACCGCGAAGCGCTTCTCTCGCTCGTACAGCGTACGGGGTCGGCCGCGGAAGGCCGTACGGTCTCGGGGACGCTCTTTGCCGCCAACGCGGGTTCGATCACGTTCCCGGGCTGGGAAGCGTACGACTTTCTCGATCCGTTGCCCGCTCCCGTCGTCGCGTACCGCGAATTCCCGATTGCGACCGTCGAAACGGACCGCACGGGCGCGGCGCGCGCGACGCTTCCCCTCGGGGAACTCACCCCCGCCACCTACCGTGCGAACGTGCATTGGGAGGGTTTCGAACTCGAAGGCGGCCGCGCCGTGACGGAAGAGACGGCGTTTCTTGTTTCGTCTGCGCGCCTGATGGCGGGCTGGCGCTTGGTCGACACGAGCCGCACGACCGACTGGCTCGCGCAAAACGCGCCCGTCGCAATGGAAATCGCGCTCGTCGATCCGAATCTCAAACCCGCGGCGGGAACGACCCTCACGGCGCGCTTTGCGAAGCGCCGCAGCGTAACGGAACTCGCCGAAGACGCTTCGGGTCGCGTCACGATCCGCGAATCCTACGGAACCGTGCCCGCGGGCGAAACACAAGCCGTCACCGGAGCGAACGGGCGCGTCGTCGTGACGCTCCCGACCGCCGAAGCGGGCGACTTCCTCGTCGAGCTTGCTGCGGCGGACGGAACGTCGCTCGGCCGCATTCCCTACCACGTCGCGGCCGACACGCTCGAAGCCTCGACGGAGGAATTGCAAACGGCCGAAGTGAAGGCGGTCCTCCAAAAGAATTCCGTACGCGCGGGCGAACGCGTGAAGCTTTCCGTTCTCTCCCCCTACCGCGGCAAGGCTCTCCTGACGCTTGAAGGCGCCGAGGTCGAAGACGCCCTCTGGGCGGACGTCGAAGCGGGGGACAACACGATCGAGTGGACCGTGCCCGAAGGCGTCGCCCCGGGGCGGCACTACCTCCACGCGGCCGTGATGAAGACCGCGGCAACGGCCCCCTCGAACGCGTCGCTTTCCGACGCGCGCCTCTTGAAGGGCTACACCGAAACGGTGCTCCCCGTTTCGATCGACCGTGAACTGCGCACCGCGCAGGTCACGATCACGACGCCCGAGCGCACGGACTCGCCTCGCTCGATTCCCGTGACGGTTGCCTCCGACCGCCCCGCCAAGGTCTTCCTCTGGGCGGTCGACGAAGGCGTTCTGGCGCTCACGAACTACGCGACGCCCGATCCGGCACGCGCCGTTCTCGACGACCGCGCGCTCGGCGTCGAAACGCGCCAACTGATCGAGCACCTGATGCCCGACGCGCCCGCGTTGCCTTCCACGCTCTCCGCCTTCGGCGGGGACTTCGAAGCGCGCGCCGCCATGGGCGCGATGACCAATCCCTTCCGCCGCACGGGCGTCGAAACCGCCGTTTGGTGGGGCGGGCTCGTCGAGACGGGCCCCGAAGGGAAAACGTTCGACATGACGCTTCCCGAACGCTTCAACGGTCGGGTTCGGATCTTTGCGGTCGGAACGGCCGAGCCGCTCGAAGCGAAACCCGATGCGAAGTCCGAAGTTGCCGGTACCGCGGATGCGGGGCGCGCCCTCGTTGCGGCCTCCGCCGCCGCGACCGTGGCGCCGCCGCTCGCCCTCGAACCCGTTCTGCCCGCCGCGCTCTCGCCCGGCGACACCTTCCGAGGGGCGTTCCTCATAACGCGCAGTGCGCAAGCTGAAAAGAGCCCGGCGACGCAAGAAACGGTTGAGGCCTCCGTCACGCTCGACGCGCCCGACTTCGCGCCGCAACCCGCTTCGGGGACGGTGACGCTTCGCACGGGAGAAACGGAAACCTTTGCGGGCACCCTCACGGCGCCCTCGGAGCCCGGGCTCTTCACGCTGCGCGCGAACGTTGCGGCAGACAACCTCAAGACCGTTGTCGGCGAAACGATTTCGGTACGTCCTGCGACGCTCTTCGAGACGACCCGCTCGGGCGGACGGCTCGGTACGAAAAGCGCAAACGCGAAACCCTCGACGACTGGGAACGCCTCGGCGCGGCTCGATGCGAAGGGCGCGGAAATCGCCTGGCCGGGTGCGCTCTACCCGATCGAAGCCGACACGCGTCTTTCGGTTTCGCGCCTTCCGGTGCCGCTCTTGTCGGGGTGCCTCTCCGCGTCGGCCCCCGCCCTCTGGGGGACGCTTGACGAGCGGCTCGCTGCGGCGGCGCCTTTGTTGCTTCTTGACGAAACGCTCTGGCGTGCGGCGGACGGCCCCGCCACGGCGGGCGAAGACGAAGTCGACCGACCGACGCCGCGTCCCGCTGCGAACGGGAATACGGACGCGAACACGAACGACAAGCTTCCCGCCTTTGCCGAAGAACGGGCGGCGCGCCTTGCCGCACTGCGCGCCTCGATTCGCGAACACTTGGGCGCTCGGGGTCTGAGCCCCTACCCCGGGGGCGACCCCGACGCGGCGACGAGCGCCGAAGCGTTGATGACGATGCTTGACGCGCGACGGGTCGATCCGTCCGTTGACGAGGAGATCCCCGCGCTTCGCCGTTCGCTTGAAACGTCGCTCAACGACCTTCCCGAAACGCTTGAGGATGCGCGCGACCGCGCTTACGGCCTCTGGGTCCTCACCCGCGAAGGAACGCTCGTCGCGGACAGGCTCGAAAGTCTTCGTCGCACGGTGACGGAACGCTTTGCGGGCGCCCCCGGAGACGCGCTCTGGGTGTACCTCGCGGGAGCGGCCGACCTCATGAGGATGAAGGACGCGGCCCGGACGCTGCTACCCGCCGAGATCGATCCGAACGCCAGCACGACGGATCTCGCACGCATGACGACGGTGCTTGCGGAGGCGGCCGCCCGACCCGACTCCGCACTTTCCGGAAAGGCGAACGCGGCGAAACTCCTGGCGTTGGAGACTCGCCTGACCGAAGCCGCCCTCGATGCGCTTTCGCGCGACGATCTGCGACCGCTCGACGCAGCCCTCACGGTGCGCGCGCTCATGCGAAGCGGTACGTTGGGGCATGCGCCCGAGGCCCGAGACACCGCTCCCGAGCCCGTCTGCACGAAGTGGGCCGAAGGATTCGAGCCCCGAGCCGAGACGCACCGCACGCCCTACGGCGTCACGGTGACGGCGCCGGGGTGCCTCAACTTCCGGATCGACGCGACCGAAGCGGGGTCGCTCGACGGCCTCTACTGGAGTGCAATCCGCTCGGGCTTTGCGCGCGATGCGGCGCCCGGGCCCGTTCGCGAAGGGTTTGAAATCGAGCGGCGGTATTTGAACGCCGCAGGCGAAGAAACCAACGAATTCGCGCTCGGCGAACTCGTCACGGTCGAAGTACGACTGCGCGGCTACGGCGGTACGCGATTCGACGTGCGGGATCTCCTTCGCCAAATTGCGGTGACGGACCTGCTTCCGGGCGGCTTTTCGCTCGCCGACGCTCCGGGCACGCCCGTTGAAGTCGTGACGGGCGAAGAAGCGATCTCGACCGAACGCGCCGAAGACCGCATTCGCTTCCTCCTTGAGCGCGTCACGAGCGAAGAGTCGATCTATTCCTACCGCGTCCGCGCGACGACGCCCGGCACTTTCCGCACGGCGCCCGCCGCGGCCGAATCGCTCCTCTCGCATGCGGTGCGCGCACGGGGAACGAGCGGAACGGTCGTTGTTCGGGAGGAAAAAGGAAACTGACGCTTGACGAACTTCCGATACGACCGACAGCCCGATGGACCCGTATGCCTCCCGTTTTCCGACTTCGTGCGAACGGGAGGCATAAGCTTCGGCACGGATCCCGTCGCCGAAGACTTCTTTTCGACCACTCCCATGTGAAGGTTCATCCGAAATGCCCCCATCCGCCGAAAACTCCACATTGTCCCGAGAATACGCCTGGGACCTCTGCTACCGATTCTTCACGCAGAACCAAGAGCGGCTGCTTCAAGCCGACTGCAACGAAGCTCTGCTTCTCGAAGCCTCCGTACACCTCAGCGCCTACCTCGGCTTCTTCGGCATGCTGCGCGGTTCGTCTTTCCTGCTGAAGACCAACCCGTCCTTCTTCGTCCCGATCATTCGCGACGTCTGGCAGCAAGCCCGGGCGTCCGGCTATCCTCCGGACTCCACCCACCCCGACCATGTCAAGCCGCTCTGAGACACCCTGAACCGCAGCCTGCTCGACGCATCCAAGGATTTGCGCGAAACATCGACGACGCCCGTCTCCCATACGCTGATCTCGAAAATTTTGCTCGGCATGTTCGCCTGTTCGCCGGCCTACGATCAGTTCTTCAACCAAGGTATCCAGAGCGTCAAGTGGTGGACGGAGCTCCGCAAAAAGCACAAGAATTACACCAAGATCCAACTCTGGGATCGCTTCTTGAGCGATCCGAAAACCACGGAGCTCTTGCCGGAGGTACGGAAGCAATACGCTCTTGACGAATCGATTCCGCCCAGTCGTGTTGCCGATCTTTTCTTTTGGGATCTCGGCAGGGCTCAGAAGAAGCCCAGACAACAGCTTTCCAATTTGGATCCGGACAGCGCAATGAATGCGGTCCTGGCTTTCCGCGCTTCGCACAAAGCGTGATCGACCGCCCTGAAACAAAAAAAACGACCGCCTTCTTTCGAGGACGACGGTCGGGATTTTTCGAGGAGAACGCTTCGGTGGACTTTGAGGGACCTCGCCGTAGCCGCACCGCGAAGCGCGGTTGCGGACGAAGTCTTCCGTCGTTCACTCGGAAGTCGGTTTAGCCCTTCGTGACGGCGTTCAGAGCGGAACCCGCACGGAACCACGTGAGCTGCTTTTCGTTGTAGGAATGCTGCGCTTCGAAGCGTTCCTTCGAGCCGTCCTCATGGGTGAGCTCGATCGTGACGTGACGACCCGGGGCGAGATCCTTGAGGTCGAGGACCGAGACGTGGTCCTTTTCGCGGATCTTGTCGTAGTCGGCGGGGTTCACGAACGTGAGCGCGAGGATGCCCTGCTTCTTGAGGTTCGACTCGTGGATGCGGACGAGGTCCTTCGCGAGCACCACGGAGACGTTTCGATAGCGGGATTCCATGGCGGCGTGTTCGCGGCTCGAACCTTCGCCGTAGTTGTCATCGCCGACGATGACGGAATGGACGCCGTGGTTCTTGTACCAGTGCACGACCTTCGCGGCACCGACGACCGCTTCCCGTCGAAAGCCATACGGGGCGCCTCACGTTCGAGCGCGGCGGTACGGGGAGCCTCTCGGCGCGCGTGGCGATTCCGGTTGCGAAGACGTCCGATCCGTCCCGTCCGTCCGAAGTCGGATAATTCGGGCCGCGTCGGACCTCGACACGCGTCGGGCTTTCGGTCGACAATGGCTCAAGCGTCAACGCCCGCTCTGAGGGCGGTTGCGTTTCGAGCTCCACCTATTCGCCCGTCCCCCCATGGCACTTCTGCGCACCACTGCGATTTCCGTCGCCCTTACGCTCGGCACCGCGGCCTCTCTGGCGGCGGGCCTCTGGGCGTGGGCGAAACTCATGCCCGCGCCGCCCCTGATGGCATCGATCCCCTACGCTCAGGCCGTGTTCGACGCGAACGGGGAACTCCTTCACCTGAAACCCGCTTCCGACGGGCAGTATCGCCTTCCCGTGCGGCTCGACCGCGTGAGTCCCGAGGCGCTCAACGCGGTCGTGCGCTACGAAGACCGGTGGTTCTGGTCGCACCTCGGCGTCAACCCCTTCTCGGTTCTTCGCGCCGCCTGGCAAAGCACCACGGGCGCGCGCCCTATCGGCGCTTCGACCATCACGATGCAGGTGGCGCGTTTGGAAGGAGACCTTCAAACCCGCACGTGGGCGGGAAAACTCAAACAGATGCTCATGGCGCTTCGCTACGAAGCGCACTACGAAAAGCGCCGGATTCTCGAAGCCTATCTGACGCTCGCCCCTTACGGGGCCAACGTCGTCGGGATCGAAGCCGCATCGCTCGTCTGGTTCGGGCATTCGGCCGAGCGCCTCACGCCCGTCGAAGCGGCGGCGCTGGCCGTCGTACCGCAAAACCCCGTGAAGCGTCGACCCGATATGGCGAACCCCGAATTCGAAGCGCAACGCCGGCGCGTGGGCGAGATGCTCTTGGAGGAAGGGGTGATTGACGCACGTTGGGCGGAAGCGTTGCGACTTCCCCTGCGCGTACGCCGTACGACGGACCTTCCGTTTCTTGCGCCCCACTACACGCGGCTCGTGGAATCGCTCGCGCCCGAAGGCGTGATCGAAGGGACCCTGCGCCTCGGGTTGCAGCAGGACGTGGAGCGGCTCCTTGCCGTCCACGTGGAGCGCCTTCGCGCTTGGGGGATTAAAAACGGCGCCGCCGTCGTACTCGACACCCGCACGGGCGGGCTCGTCGCGCACGCGGGGTCGAAAGACTTTTTCGACTCCGACATTTCGGGCGAGGTCGACGCGTTCACCGCCTTCCGGAGTCCGGGCTCCGCTCTGAAACCCTTCATCTACGGGTTGGCGCTCGATCAGGGGCTCATCCATTCGCACACGGTTCTCCTTGACCGCCCGAAGAGCTTTGCGGGGTACGCTCCCGAAAACGCGGACGGCACCTTCCGCGGGCCCCTGTCGGCCGAGGATGCTTTGCTTTCGAGCCGCAACGTCCCCGCGGTGGAACTCGAGCGCGAACTCTCGCCCGACCTCTACGACCTCTTGAAGCGCATCGGCGTACCGCTCAACGACGATCGCCGGCACTACGGACTTACGCTGGCCTTGGGCGGCGCCGAAGTACGAATGGCGGATCTCGTGCGGCTTTACGGAGCGCTCGCCACGGACGGCCTCGTCAAACCCGTCGAACTCGGGCACGTTCGGTCCGCAGACGCGACGCCGGCGCCCGATCGTTCCGTCCTCTGGGGCGACCCGAAACGCATTCCCGTGCTCTCCCCCGAGAGCGCCTTCGTCGTTTCGGCCATGCTCGCCGATCGAGGCGACACGGTGAGAAACCGCCGCAACGGGCGCGTGCACCTGCGCTGGAAAACGGGAACGAGCAACGGCTTTCGCGACGCCTGGGCGGCGGGGTTGGTCGGTCCTTATGTGCTCGTCGTTTGGCTCGGGAACTTCGACGGCGCGTCGAACCCCTGGTTGCGCGGCGCGGAAACGGCCGTGCCGCTCTTTCGCGACATAGGCGGGCTTCTTGCCCGAGATCTCCCCGCCGAACCCCTGCGCCTTACGGAAGCGAACGTTCCCAAGGGGCTCAACGTCACGCGCGAGTCGGTCTGCCGCGCGACGGGCGACGTGGGACAACCCCTCTGTCGGGATCGCGTCTCCGCGTGGTTCATCCCCGGCGTCTCGCCCGTGCGCGACCGCGGGGTCCTGAAGGAAATCTGGATCGATCGGGCCACGGGACTGCGCGCCTGCCGCTTTGACCCCGAAACAACCGAGCGGCGGCTGTGGGAATTCTGGCCCTCGGAAGCTGCAGCCGCTTTCAGGGCAGCGGGGATCGTGAAGCGCCCGCCGCCCCCGTGGATGCCGGGGTGCGAACCGAACGCCTCGACCGATGCGAAGAGCTCGACGGGCTCCGACGCCCTTTCGGCGCCCGCCATCCTCACGCCCGTTGCAGGCCTTTCCTACCCCGCGAACCGCTTCGCCGGGGGGGCTCCCGTCGCACGGTTGCGCCTGCGGGCATCGGCCCCGTCGGGGACGGGAATGCTCCACTGGTTTGACGGCGCACGCTATCTGGGCGAAAGCGAGCCCGAGCGCGACCTCGTTGCCGACCTAGCTCCGGGGACGCATCGACTTGCGGTCGTCGACGAAGCGGGACGCACCGCGAGCGTGACGGTGCGCGTGCTGCGTCGCGACTGACGCTACCGAAACTTCTCAGGTATTCGCCTTATTGCGTCCCGACGAAATCCTTTGCTAGGATGGATCCGCTATGTTCCAGATCATTCACGCCTCCGTCCCCGCGACCACGCGTCTTTCGTGGTGGTGGCCCCTCGAAAAATTCGAGCGGGCACGGTGTCGTGCGCGGTGAAGATTCGTCGGATTCCCGACTTTTCCCCGCCGCCGACACACAACGGAGAACATCTCCGGAACAGTGAAGAAAAGCCCGCTCCGTGCGGGCTTTCGTCGTTCACGGACCGTTGAAATCCAGAGCCCGCCCGAAGCCCCCGGCCTTCCCCTTAGGACTCTTGAGAGAACGCACCATGACCGACATTCACGCCAATACCCTTTCGTACGTTGCCTTCGCGCTCCCGCAGCTTCGATGGCGCCGCGTTTCCCTTCACGACGCAGGCACCTTCACACAAGCATTTCGGAGACTCCGACATGACGTACGAAACTTCTTTTTCCGCTGACGCGCGCGAAACCGAAACCCTCGGCGCACCTCGTACCTCACCCCATACGACGCTCGAGCGCCCCCGCTTTTTCGGCGGTCCCGCGGCATTGTTTCTTCCCCTGGCGCTTTTCGTTGCAACAACGTTCGCGCTCTTTTCCGTCGAACAAACGTTCGACCTCTACGGTCTCGCCGCGGCGGGGCTCGCGGCGCTCTTTGCGGGCGCGCTTCTCTCGAAAACCCCGGCCCTCTACTGGAAAGCGGCCGTTGCGGGCGCCGCGTCGACGCTGACGGGGACGGTCGTGTTGTTGCTTCTCGCGGCGGGTGTCTTTTCCGCCGTCGTCAAAGCGGGCGGTGCGGCCGGGGGCATCGTATACCTCGGGAACCTCCTCAACCTTTCGGGAAACGCCTTCACGGTCTTCGCGCTCCTTGCAGCCACGCTTTTCGGAACCGCTACGGGCTCGTCGATCGGAACGCTCCTTACCGCCGTGCCGCTCCTTTTTCCCGCCGGAGTCGCGCTCGGCGCGGACGCATCGCTCCTTGCGGGAGCGCTCCTCTCGGGCGCCGTCTTCGGCGACCACCTTTCGCCCGTCTCCGACGTCACCGTGATTTCCGCCATGACGCAACGGACGACCGACGGACGCAGTCCCGAGATAGGTACCGTGGTGACGACGCGCCTTCCCCATGCGCTCCCCGCACTCGAGATCGCGCTCCTCGGGTACGCATTCCTCTCGGGCGACGCGCAGTCCGTCACGTCGGCTGCGTCCGGGGCGACGCACGCCGCAACGCTCCCGCAACTTCCGAAAGGCGACGCCGCGGGCCTTGCGATGCTCCTTCCCGTGTTTCTTCTCATTGCGGTCGCCGTCCGCACGCGGGACGTTCTCACCGCGGCGGGTTCAGGGATCGTTTCGGGGCTTGCAATCGGTCTTGCGACGGGGCGCTTCGGGGTAGCCGACATTCTGGGCGTTCACGAGGGCACGGTCTCGGGGATTCTCTATTCGGGTGTGACCGGCATGGGCGGGATCATTCTCCTGTGCATCACGCTTTTTGCCTTCACCGAAGTCGTGACGCGCTCGGGCCTCGGCGAAGCGGCGGTCGAGAAGCTTCTGGGCACGAACACCGGAACGAACACGCCCGTGAACACGCATACGGACGGAGCGCTTCGCATGGAAGTCCTGTTGGCCGCCGCCACGTTCGTCGTGACAACGCTTTTTGCGGCCGTCACGAGCGCCTCGACCGCACTCGTAGGCGTTCTCGCGAACGACCCCGCCAACCGTGCTGGGCTCGATCCGCTCCGGCGCGCGCATCTTCTTACGGGCTTTGCCAACGGTCTTCCGGTACTGATGCCATTTTCGGCATTCGTCCTCATCCTGACGGGAATTCTCTCGGGACTTCCCGGGGGCGAGGCGGTGACACCCGTCGCACTTTCCGTTTCGAGCTTCTACCCGATCGCGCTCACCGCGGTACTCGTTTTCTCGGTGACAACGGGCTTCGGGCGTCATCCGAGTCGACGTGCGGCCGAGACCGTCTCATCGCCGACCCTTTCCGCCGCCGTTCCGCACCGCTCTGAAACCGCACTCTGAAATCCGCAAGGAGATTTCCTCATGACCGAATCCGATACGTTCGAACTCTACGACCTCGAAGTGCATGTCGAGGGCGACCCCGACACCTTCGTCTGCCGACATCGCCCGGGACCGGCCTTTGCGGTCGAAGGTGAAGATCTCGTCTTTTCCGAAGGCGGACGCTTTTCCTTCTACGCTCTCGGGGCGCTCCTGCCGCTTATCGCCGCCAAGGAGCGCCCGACTGCTCGAAACGACTGGATGACGACCGACGCCGTCATCGCTTGCCCCGATCCGAACTGCGGGGCGAAATTCCGCATCGTACGGCGCGCGAAGCGCACGTTCTCCCACGGCGCCTGCACGGTCGTGCCGCTCGAGCGCCCGAACGAGGACGCCGAGTAACAAACACCCTTTTCTTCTGATTTTTCTTCTTTTCGTTCTCGTTTTTTTTTGGAGCACCGCACCATGCCCGCTTCGCACTTTGTTTTCCCCGACGGATACACCATCCCGCGCGTCATCAACGGCGGCTGGCAGCTGTCGACCGGTCACGCCCTCGGGCGACCGCTCGACATGAAGGACGCGCACGACGCCTTTGCGCGCCTGCTGGACCTGGGGCTCGACACTTTCGACGGCGCCGACATCTACACGGGGGTCGAGGACTTTTACGGCACGATCGTTCGGGAGAGGCGCCGTGCGGGTCTTTCGCTTCCGCGCATTCATACGAAATTCGTCCCCGACCTCAAGGACCTCGCGCACGTCGACTACGCGTACGTCGAGCGAATCTTGACGCGGTCGCTTGCGCGCCTCGGACTCGAAACGCTCGACCTGGTGCAATTCCACTGGTGGGATTACGACGTTCCGGGCATGGTCGAATGCGCGGGGCACCTCGTGCGGGCGCAGGAAAAAGGAATCGTGCGCCGCATCGGCACGACGAACTTCAACCGGGTGCAACTCGAACGTCTCCTTGACGCGGGCATCCCCGTCGTTTCGAACCAGTGCCAGTATTCGGCGCTCGACCGTCGCCCCGAACGCAAGGACGGTTTGACGGAGCTCGCCCTCAAGCGGAACATGCCGCTCCTTTGCTACGGTACGGTGGCGGGCGGCTTTCTCTCCGAAAAATGGCTCGGGCGCGAGCGGCCCGCAAGTTTCGAGAATCGGTCGCTCGTCAAATACGACCTCGTGATCGAGGACTCCCTCGGCTGGGAAGGCTTTCAGAAGCTCCTCGGGCTTTTGGAAGAGATCGGTCGCCCGAAGGGCCTCGGGATCGCTCAGACGGCGTCCCTTTACGCCCTCGGGAAGCCGGGAGTCGGTGCCGTCATTCTCGGTACGCGCAACAGCCGCCACATCGACGCGGCAGCCGCACTGCTCACGAACGAACTCACACCCGACGAGCGCCGCGCCGTCGACGCGTTTCTCGCCGACTACCCGACGCTCGAAGGGGACGCCTTCGATCTGGAACGCCTCGAAGGCGGCAAACACCGGGCGATCATGCGGATGAACCTGACCGAAAGCACGACGGGTCGTTGAAAAGCCCCGAGTTACCCGACGTGCCGTAAAGCCCCGCCGTTCACGGCGGGGATATAAGGCACCCGCGCGAAGCGCGGACCGATGTCTATAATTAAAATCATGGTCCTACTTCATAAAGCCTTTGTTTTCAAGCTCAAGCCCGACGGGGCGACGATTCGCAAGCTGGCACGGTTTTGCGGTTGCGCTCGCTATGTCTACAACAAGGGTTTGGCTTGGGACAAGGAGATGCACGAGAAGGATCCGAGCTTCAAACTGAGCTATTCGAAACTCTGCGCCCTTCTGCCCGAATGGAAGAAAGAGACGACGTGGCTCGCCGAGTGCCACAGCCAGGTTCTTCAACAAGCGATGAAGGACCTGCACGGCGCGTTCCTGTCTTTTTGGGAGGGACGCACGAATTTCCCGAAATTTCACAAGAAATTCAAGGATGAGGATTCCATTCGGTTTCCGCAAGGCTTCAAAATCGACCGGGCGAGAAAACAGATTCGTTTGCCCGGCATCGGTTGGTGCGGTTATCACCGGAGCCGCCTGATCGAAGGTATGGTCAGAAGCCTCACCGTTATGCGAAAAGCGGACGGCTGGTACGTTTCCGTCCTCACGCAACGCGAAGTTGAGCCCCCCGTTCACCCCAAGAAGGGCGTCGAGGT
>OOCB01001276.1_pt1 | contig 34595 bp, 33 predicted proteins | sample 1671351 | NCBI WGS metagenome assembly OOCB01 (sample SAMN06348148, study PRJEB24527) | human gut metagenome | biome: human gut; feature: ankylosing spondylitis patient; material: feces | host: Homo sapiens | place: China | collected 2015-10 | reverse complement strand
TCTGCTGATGACCCGGGGGCCGGACGTAAACAGGCCTAATGCGACATTACGAATGTGATAGTTGCAAAGCCTGCGACATTAGTCGCGGGTTGTTTACTAACGTGAGGCTATGGATTGGATCTTTTGTCGTTTTATTTAAAAATTTCCATAACCATACTTGGGAAATTTTGCTAAATTTCCCAAGTATGGTTATCCAACTTAAGAAAAATATAATCCCGCGTGACCTTGCCAATTTAATCCTGCCGGCGATGCCGCCCAAAGCTGTTGTGATTTACGGACCTCGTCGTGCCGGAAAAACAACGCTGGTGAAATCCTTACTCGGGCCGGAAGCAGGAAAGCTTCGACGGCTCAATGCAGATCGAGCTGCTGATGTTCGTATTCTTCAGGGACTGGAGTCCGGTGGGGACATTGATGTTTTTCTGAACAGTGCAGATACCATCGTCATTGATGAAGCTCAGCGCGTACCGAACATTGGGCTGATTACCAAAATACTGGTTGATGCCAACCAGCGCACAAAACTCTTTTTGACAGGTTCGTCTTCATTCGACCTTGCGAGAGGCGTTCGAGAATCGGCTGTTGGTCGCCTTGTAAATCGACAGCTTTGGCCTTTTTCAGCGAGTGAACTTGCTCGGGAGTTTGGCTGGGGTTATGTTCAGGATCATTTGGAACAATTCCTTGTTTACGGAATGTTTCCTGATAATGTGCTGAACCCGGACGACGCTGTCGAAATGTTGATGGATTTTGTCGGAGATCTGATGTACAAGGATGCTTTTGCGCTTACCCAGGTCAGAAGCCCGATGAATCTCCACAATCTCGTCTATTTGTTAGCTCAGAACGTAGGTCAGGAGGTTTCGTATGACAATCTGGCGCGCGAAACAAAATTGAGCAGTCCGACGATTGAACGGTACTTGGATATTCTTGAAAAGTGCTTCATCATCCGGCGCGTACCTTCGTTTGCTCGTAATTTGGGTAATGAACTGAAAAAAGGCAAGAAAATCTACTTTTGTGACGTTGGCATCCGCAATGCCATCTTGAACGACTTCACGCCTTTTTCGGCCCGTGAGGACGCCGGTGCGCTTTGGGAGAACTTCTTCTTCATGGAGCGGCTCAAGAAGCATGATCTCGAAAGAACTTTCACTCGTCAGTTCTTCTGGCGAATCCGTGGAACGCGCCAGGTAGCCGGCAAAGAAAAGGCTGTTGAATACAGTCGAGAAATTGATTTTATTGAAGCAAAAGATAACAAGCTCGAAGCTTTCGAGTGCAAACTAAATCCTCACAAGAAAGACAGTGGCGGCAAGGACTTTCGAGAAGCGTATCCGAATTGCCCGATTCACGTCGTGTCGCCGTCGAATTGTCTGCCGTTCTTTGAGACAATCAGTCCGTAACGCTTTCTCAGCAGGTTTGGGGGCGGGCAAAAGGCGGATGTGCTAAAAAATCAAGGAAAAACAAGCACAAAGTCAAACGTCTCTGTACAATGCGGGCTCCTTATCAATTTCTAATTTCTGGCCGGTAAAGCCAAAATGACAGTCGATTTACATCCTTCCTATCTCAACGGACAACATCTGTCCGACTACGACTTCGATCTCCCGCTTGAACTGATCGCTCAGTTTCCGCTTGCCGAACGCACGGCTTCCCGCTTGCTGCATGTGAGCGACGACGTGATCGAAGACCTTGTTTTTACGGATCTCAAGCATTTGCTTCGCCCCGGTGATTTGCTCGTGATGAACAACACGCGCGTAATCAAGGCTCGTCTGCGCGGCGTCAAGGAAACTGGCGGCGCCATTGAAGCCATGATCGAACGAGTGACCGGCGAAAACACCGTCATCAGCATGCTGCGCGCAAGCAAAAAGCCCAAGCCCGGTTCCCGCCTGATCTTCACGGGTGAAAACGCAGTTTCCTATGAAGCCGTTGTGGGCGGACGTCAAGGCGAATTTTTTGAGCTCACATTCAATGCGCCGGCGCTGACCGTTCTCGATGCCGTGGGCAAGGTTCCGTTGCCTCCTTATATTGAGCGCGACGCACAGGCTGCTGACGAAGGCCGCTATCAGACGGTGTACGCCAAGTATCCGGGGGCCGTTGCGGCGCCGACCGCGGGCCTGCATTTTTCCGAGGAGCTTCTCAAAGATCTGCGCGACCTGGGCGTGCAGGAAACTTTCGTGACGCTGCACGTGGGCGCGGGCACATTCCAGCCGGTGCGTGAGGAGGATCTCTCCAAGCATCAGATGCACGCCGAGTGGTTTGAAATGAGCCAAGAGTGTGCAGATGCGATCAATCAGGCCAAGCGCGAAGGTCGCCGTGTGGTGGCCGTGGGCACCACCAGTCTGCGAGCGATCGAATCGGCGGCGCGAGACGACGGAACGGTTGAAGCGGGTACGATGGATACGCGACTTTTCATTGCGCCGGGCTATCGCTTCAAGGTCATTGACGCCATGGTGACGAACTTTCACCTGCCCAAGTCGACGCTGGTGATGCTTGTGTCGGCATTGGTCGGCAAGGAGCGCATCATGCAGGCTTATCGACACGCCATCGACGAAAAATATCGGTTCTTCAGTTACGGCGACGCCTGTTTCCTGGAAAGAACCCGCCATCACAACGAAACGGAGAACAACAATGGCGCTGCAGTTTGAAGTCTTGAAAACGGAAGGGGCGGCGCGCCGCGGCGTGATGACGCTCAATCACGGTGTGGTGCAAACGCCGGTGTTCATGCCCGTGGGTACCTACGGTACCGTCAAGGCGATGACGCCTGACGAGCTCGAAGGCATGGGCAGTCAGATCATCCTCGGCAATACGTTCCATCTTTGGCTTCGCCCGGGGCTTGATGTCATTGCCACGCACGGCGGGCTGCATCGCTTCATGAACTGGAATCGCCCGATTCTCACCGACTCGGGCGGTTTTCAGGTGTTTAGCCTTGGTCAATTGCGCAAGATTTCTGAGGAAGGCGTGCGCTTTGCTTCGCCCATCAACGGCGACAAGCTCTTTTTGACGCCTGAAGTCTCGATGCAGATTCAGAAGGTTCTGAATTCCGACATCGTGATGCAGTTTGACGAATGCACGCCCTACATGATCGGCGACCGTCCCGCGACCGAAAAGGAAGCGGCCGATTCGATGCGTCTGTCTCTTCGTTGGGCCAAGCGCAGCCGTGAGGAATTCGATCGCCTCGAAAATCCCAACGCGCTTTTCGGCATTGTGCAGGGCGGCATGTTCCCGAAACTGCGCGAAGAGTCGCTTGCGGGCCTGAAGGAAATCGGTTTCCACGGTTACGCCTTGGGCGGCTTGTCTGTTGGTGAACCGAAAGAAAAGATGCTTGCCATCATGGATGCCATCGTGCACCAGATGCCCGAAGACAAGCCTCGTTATTTGATGGGGGTGGGAACGCCCGAAGATTTGGTTGAAGGCGTTTCGCGCGGCATCGACATGTTTGACTGCGTGATGCCCACGCGTAATGCCCGCAACGGTTGGCTCTTTACCCGCTACGGCGACATCAAGATCCGCAACGCCAAGCACAAGAACGACACCCGTCCGCTCGATCCCTCCTGCACTTGCGCAACGTGCCGCGGCTACACCCGCGCTTACCTGCACCATCTGCAGAAGGTGAACGAAATTCTTGGCGCACGCCTCAATTCCATCCACAATCTGCATTTCTACGCCACGATCATGGCGGAAATGCGAAAGGCTCTGGAAGAAGGCACGTTTGCCGCCTGGAAGAAGAAGTTCTACGAAGACCGCGCCAGAGGAACCGACTGACGAAAGAAAAAAATCCCCCGATCAGAATCAAAAGTTGGCCGGGGGAATTTTTTCGAACGTTCCGATTACTGGAGACGGCTGCGGCGATCGCGGACGGCGTGAGCCAGGTTATTGAGCAAAACGACCGTGTCGTCCCAGCCGAGACAGGCGTCCGTGACGCTCTGGCCGTAGACGAGGGGCTTGTCGGGTTCGATCTTCTGGTTGCCTTCGACGAGGTTCGACTCGATCATGACGCCGATGATCGAACTGTTGCCGCCGGAAACTTGCTCGCAGATGTTGTTGACCACATTGATCTGTTCGCGGCAGATTTTGTGGGAATTGCTGTGGGAAGCGTCAATCATTACGATTTCGCGGTGGCCGTTGGCCTTGAGCATTTCACAGGCTTTGGCAACGCTTTGGGCGTCGTAATTGGGCTCTTTTCCGCCTCTGAGAATGATGTGACAGTCTTCGTTTCCGGTCGTGGTGACAATGGCCGAGATGCCGCCCTTGGTAACCGACAGGAATGAGTGGGAGTGTTCGGCGGCGCCGATGGCGTCGACGGCGACCTTGATGTTGCCGTCGGTGCCGTTTTTGAAACCGACAGGGCAGGACAGACCGCTGGCAAGCTGGCGATGCGACTGAGATTCGGTTGTGCGTGCGCCGATGGCTCCCCAACTCACCAGATCGGCAATGTACTGCGGCGTGATCATATCCAGGTATTCGACGCCGGTGGGAAGGCCGAGAGCCACAATGTCGCACAGCAGTTCACGGGCGATGCGCAATCCATGATTGATGCGGCAGCTGCCGTCCATATCCGGGTCGTTCATCAGACCTTTCCAACCGACGGTTGTACGGGGCTTCTCGAAATAAACGCGCATGATGATTTCAAGGTCGCCTGCCAAGCGTCGACGCTCTTCGTTGAGCTTTTGCGCATATTCCATTGCAGCCTTGGGATCATGAATCGAGCAGGGGCCGACGATGACAAGAAGTCGATCGTCGTGTCCGTGCAGAATTTCGTGAGCGGCCATTCGGGCGCCGTGAACGGTTCTTGCGAACGGCTCTTCGCAGGGGAATTCACGAATGAGATGAGCCGGAGGCGTCAGTTCGCGAATCTCTTTGATGCGAAGGTCGTCGGTTGTGTAGCGCATGATGTCTATCTCCCTTGGTATCGGATTTTGTCGTTCGGTCTGTGCCGGCGAGCCTGAGGCTTGATTACGCAGAACCCGGTACGAAAAAGCCGCCGGATTTTGCGTTCCCGGCGGCTGGCAGTACCTTTCAAATGCTTGCGTTACGCGTGCGCACGTACTCCTTCCGCCGAGGGGGCGAAATAAAAGGAGAAGAAATAAAATCGTGCCGTGTAAAGCATTTGAAAAAGGCAGTTCCAGATTTTCTAAGCAGAGCCTGATTCGTATTTCAGGCCGACTCAGGGACTTACTCTACTCGATCTTGTGACGAAGTGCAAACGCAAAAACACCAATAAGATCAGGTGTTTTGCTTAGATTGTCACATTTTTTCTCTGAGTCGAAACGAAAATTCAAAATGCTGGATTCAACCTTTGTGTCAGCGCGTGTTAAGTTTTCTCCTCGGTGCGACTGACGACGAAAAACAATTTCGCCAGTCGCGTTGTTGAGTCCATTTTTTTTGCGTTTGTTTGCGCGATGCCGCTGCTTCAATCCGACTACAAGGCTCCCCGCTGGTTGCCCGGAGCGCATCTTCAGACCATCGTTCCCGCCCGTTTTTTCCCGCGACCCGACGTGCAGTATCGAAGAGAAATTGTGGATATGCCCGACGGAGACTTCATCGTGTTGGATTGGTCGGAACCGGAGCCAATGGAGCTCAACGCGCCGGTGTTGGTGCATTTCCATGGATTGGAGGGTGATTCTCACAGTCATTACGCAGAAGCGCTGATGCACGAGTGTGTCAAATGCGGTTGGCGAGGCGTCGTTGCGCATTTCAGAGGATGCGGCGGTCTGCCCAATCGTTTGCCGCGGGCGTACTTTGCCGGCGACAGCGACGATTGCGATTGGATACTGAGGACGGTTCACGAACGTTTCATCACGGCGCCGATTTATGCGGTCGGCGTGAGCCTCGGCGGTAACTACATTGCCAAATACATGGGCGAACGCCCGCAGGACGCATCTTTCCTGACGGCGGCCGTCTCGATCGGTGCGCCGGTGGATTTGGTGGCCGGAAGCGAAATCATGAGCCGCGGCGCCAACAAGCTCTACGAAGAAATGTTTTTGTCGACGCTCAAGGAAAAGCTCATTGACAAGGCCAAGCGTTTCCCGGATCTCATTGACATCAACAAGGTCAAGAGCTGTAAAACGCTCTACGATTTTGACAGTGTCTACACGGCGCCGATCCATCACTTCAAGAGCGCGATGGAGTATTGGACCTTGTGCTCGGCCAAGCGCTATCTCAAAAACGTCACTAGACCGCTGTTGCTTTTAAACGCCAAAAACGATCCCTTCCTGCCGCGCTGGGCGCTGCCGACGGAAAAGGACGTGAGCGACTGTGTCTATCTTGAGCAACCGGAAGAGGGCGGTCACATCGGCTTTCCCCGCGGCAATCCGCCCGGAGACCTGGGTTACCTGCCCGAGCGCGTCATGCGGTTTTTCTCGGTGTTTGAACCCAAAATTGAAAGCGTCTGAGCGGGCAAAAACGCCGCGATGCAATTTTTTGTCGACTGAATCAGCGAATTCTTGCGCTTTTTCGTAGGCGTAATTTACGAATTCTTGCAAGCAGGGCCGGGCATGTTGTTCTTGCGACGAGATCCGTTGCCACTGCTGAAGCAAGACGATTTGCCGATAGCCGAAAAGACCACACTGGTTTGAGAGCTGGCCGAACAAGAACATGTGAACGCATTGTTAGACGCATCTAGCAAAATCCGGAAGCATGAATTCTGATACGGATAAAAATGCTCACTCGACAAGAATATGATGTTTTACGCAGAAGGTTGGATGAACCGAGAAAGGTCATCCAAGTAGTACTTGGCCCTCGTCAGATTGGCAAAACCACAGTGGTTCGACAGGTGCTTTGTGACATCAATACACCGCATTTATATTTCTCGGCGGATGACACAGCGGTAGCAGGTTCTGCTTGGCTTGCAAGCTGTTGGACGGCTGCTCGGCTGGAAGTCCAAACACATCCCGATGCCGGATGTGTATTGGTGATCGATGAAATTCAGAAAGTGCCAAATTGGTCGGAAACCGTCAAACGGCAATGGGATGATGACACTTGGAATGAAAGAAACATCAAGGTCGTTTTATTGGGATCGTCCCGAGCTTTGATTCTTCAGGGGTTAAGCGAATCCTTGATGGGGCGTTTTGAAGAAATCCGCATGACGCATTGGACGTATGCTGAAATGCGGGATTGCTTTGGGTTGACGGTCGATGAATTCATCTACTTCGGCGGCTATCCGGGAGCCGTGGAGATGATGCAGGACGAGGCTCGGTGGAAGGTATATGTCAGAAATAGCATGATTGATGCAACCGTTAACCGAGACATTTTCGAAGACGTCCGAATCGGAAAAGCTGCGTTGCTACGTAAGACACTGGAGCTCGGTGCGGCATATTCGGGCAAGATTCTGTCGTTGACAAAGCTGTTGGGAGAGATTCAGGACGCGGGTAACGTCATGACAATTGCTGGATACCTGGAGCGGCTCAACCAATGCGGTTTACTGGGGACGCTGCAGAAGTTTTCGGTGGACGATGCCAGACGTCGCGCGAGCATTCCGAAGTTTCAGGTGCACGACAATGCGCTTTTGACGGCACTGTCTGTCGGCACGTTTGAGCAGGTGCGAAACGATCCGGAGAAGTGGGGTCATTATGTGGAATCGGCTGTCGGAGCGTATTTGATTTCTCAGGCCTATCGCCTGCAATTTGAGGTGTTCTATTGGCGGGATGGCAACAACGAAGTCGACTTTGTCTTGCGCAAAGACGGAAAAGTCGTGGCGTTGGAAGTCAAGAGCGACCACGAACGGCACACCAAAGGACTGGATGTGTTTTGTCAGAAGTTCCGACCGAATGCCGCCTTGATTGTGGGCAGTGGGGGACTGCCGCTCGAAACATTCCTGGAAACACCGATTGCCGATTTGTTCTGAGAAAATTGGTGCAAGACGAGGAAGCCCAATGACCGACAATGCGCAACATGCAGACCTCAAACGTATGTGGAGCGGATGGATTTCGCTCGTGCTGTTTGTTCTGCTGATTCCATTGAGCAATTGGGTAATTGTGAACCTTGGTGTCGTCTGCCCGCCCGGCGAGCCTTGTCTTGTGCCGGTTCTGCCTGGTCTGTGGGCACCTTCGACCGTGTTGTTGGCCGGTTTCAGTTTGGTGCTTCGCGATGTCGTACATCATTGTCTGGGCTGGCGCTGGGCGTTGGCTTCCATCTTTTTCGGAGCGGTGCTCTCGGGTTTTATTTCCGAGCCTTCGCTCGTGGTTGCATCGGTGAGCGCTTTCCTTTTTGCGGAATTGGCTGACTTTGCGGTGTACGCACCGATGAAAAAGCGTTATCCGGCCATGGCAGTCATCGTTTCCGGTCTGGTCGGTTCCGCCGTGGACTCTGCTATTTTCCTGTCACTTGCCTTTGGTTCAGTCCAATATTTGTTTGGGCAGGTGCTCGGCAAGTTTTGGGTCAATCTGCTGGCCGGTATCGCCATTGCTTGGTGGCGACGCCGCAAACAGGCTGAGATGGCGATTTGCGCCTGATCTGTTTGATTTGGAAGGAAAAATTGACGTTTTCCTAAGCGGTCGTCTTTGCTACAATCTCGCACCACTTTCAAAAACATCTGCGCCGGATTGTTCTGCCGGTGGCGGTCACAAGGAAACCATATGTCCCATATCGGTGAGCTGGGCGACATGAAGCGCCCGTTGAGCGGTTGGCTCTCGCTCGTTTTGTTTGTTCTGATGATCCCCTTGACGAACTGGGTGATCATGAACGTCGGCCTCGTTTGCCCGGCTGACGGTCCTTGTTTGATTCCCGTTTGGCCCGGTTTATGGGCGCCTTCCGGCGTGCTGCTGGCCGGGTTCAGTCTGGTGCTGCGTGACGTTGTGCATCATTGCCTGGGCTGGCGCTGGGCGCTGATTTCGATTTTTGCCGGCGCCGCGCTCTCGGGCTTGATTTCGGAACCCGCTCTGGTCATTGCTTCGGTCTGTGCCTTCTTGTTTGCGGAGCTCGCTGACTTTGCCGTTTATGCTCCCATGAAGAAGCGCTATCCGGCCATGGCTGTGATTGCGTCGGGGCTGGCCGGTTCCGTGGTTGACTCCGCGATTTTCCTGTCTCTGGCTTTCGGCTCCATTGAGTTTTTGGCCGGACAGGTGCTCGGGAAGTTCTGGATGAGTCTGATTGCAGGCGCCTTGATCGTAGCTTGGAGACGACTCAAGATGCATACGGTCCACGAACACCTGCAGATGCAGTGATTCGGACGCATTCTCAAGAAAAGCGGCGGTTAAGACAGTTCGTGCACAATTGCTCGAACTTGATCTATCCGCCTTTTTTGTATCCGATGATCGCGCAAAACAACACACCCAAGACCGCCGTTCTCATCTGCAATACCGGTTCGCCTGCTGCTCCGACCAAAGAAGCAGTGGCGAAGTATCTTGCGGAATTTCTCGGTGATCGGCGTGTGGTGGAAATGAATCCGCTCATTTGGCAGCCGATTCTGCGCGGCATCATTATTCCCCGTCGCGCGCAGGCTTCTGCCGATCGCTACAAGACGGTGTGGACGCAAAAAGGGTCTCCTTTGGTGGCGGTGACCTCCGACACGGCTCAAGGCCTGCAGAAGGCGCTGGGCGACGAATTCATCGTGTCCTGGGCGATGTGCTACGGCGTGCAGCGCATCGAAGAGGAGCTTGCCCGGATTGCCGCACAAAAGCCCGAGCGCATCGTCGTGCTGCCGCTTTATGCACAGTACGCCACGCAGACGACGGAGGCGGTGTTCGATGCGGTGCGACGCGTGCAAAAGAAGGTTCGCGATTTGCCTTGCATTGTTACGATTTCTCATTACTTCGAAGAAGACGCCTACATTGAGGCGCTTGCCGCTCGCGTGCGCGCGCATTGGGAAAAAGTGGGTGATCTCGGAGACGAGGGCAAGCTCATGATGAGCTTTCACAGTATTCCAGCGGTTTCGAGCGAACGCGGCGATCCGTACGAAGTACAGTGCAAGCAGACGGCGGAAAAACTGCGCCTTGCGTTGGGTTTGAAGAAAGATCAGGTTGTCCAGGTATTCCAGAGCAAATTTGGGAAAGCGAAGTGGTTGGAGCCTTTTGCCGTTGATACGGCCCCCGAACTAGGCCGACAGGGCTTGAAGCGCCTTGATGTGATTTGCCCGGGATTTGCCGCGGATTGTCTGGAGACGCTTGAAGAAATCGCCACGGAACTGCGCTCTTTTTATGAGCAGGCGGGCGGCAGCGGGTTTCACTATATCCCTTGCCTGAACGCTCAGGACGATGCGGTGGCCCTTTACGCCGAGATCGTTCGTAAGGCTCTGTCGAAGGCCTGAAAATCCGCTTCAGCTGAACTTTTTGCCTGCGACGGCTTGAAAAGAGCAAACCCAATCCCCATATAAGAGCCATCTTTCAAGCATCCCTTTTGCAAGAACATCTTTATGGCTCAAGAAGACACCAAGCAGGAACAGGTTAATCCTGCCGACGAATTGAAGAAAGCAGCCGAAGCTGCGGAGCAGGCGCAGGGTTCTGAACTGCCTCCGGAACTCGGCATCGAACCCGAAGGCGCAGAAGCCTCGCTCGAAGACCAGCTTGCCGCGGCAACGGCCAAAGCGGCTGAGAATTTTGATCTTTACGTGCGTGCGGTTGCCGAAATGGAAAACGTGCGTCGCCGTGCCGCCGAAGACGTTTCCAAGGCGCAGAAGTTCAGCATCGAGAAGTTTGCCAAGAACCTGCTTCCGGTGATGGATTCGCTTGAAAAGGCGATCGAAATGACCGCCGAAATCGAAGGTCCGATGCGGGAAGGCATTCTCGCAACGCACCGTCAGCTCGTGCATGCGCTTGAAATGAGCGGCATGACCGTCATCGATCCGAAGGACGCCAAGTTTGATCCCAACACGCAGCAGGCCATTGCCATGGTGCCTGCCGTCGAAGGCAAGAGCGCGGGCGACGTTGCTCAGGTCTTTCAGCACGGCTGGAAGATTCACGAACGCGTGCTCCGTCCGGCTATGGTGAGCGTGGTTCAAGGCTAGAAACTTCATCGACACAAAATTTTTCAGACGCCCCGTTGAATTTTCTCGGGGCGTCCCCATATAGGGGGTATGGCGCGGCAGGCAGCGCTGAAAAAGAGCTTCCTGCGGTACGCGTAAGAGTTTCAGATCACGGTCGAAAACCTTCTCCCGTCGGTGGATGCGGAAAAGGTACGGCCCAACAGAGAATCAAGAGGAAAAAGAACAATGTCTAAGATCATCGGTATTGACCTTGGCACCACCAACTCGGCTGTGGCCATCATGGAAGGCGACAAGGTTCGTGTGATCGAAAATTCCGAAGGCGCTCGTACGACGCCTTCCATCGTTGCCTACATGGAAAACGGCGAGATTCTTGTCGGCGCAACCGCCAAGCGTCAGGCCGTGACCAACCCGAAGAACACGCTGTTTGCCGTCAAGCGCTTGATCGGCCGTCGTTACGAAGACGCCGAAGTGCAGAAGGACGTGCAGCGCGCTCCGTTTAAGATTGTTCGCGCCGACAACGGCGACGCCTGGGTGCAGGTGATGGGCGACAAGAAGCTTGCTCCGCAGCAGGTTTCCGCCGAAGTGCTCCGCAAGATGAAGAAGACCGCCGAAGACTACCTCGGCGAACCCGTGACCGAAGCCGTGATCACGGTTCCGGCTTACTTCAACGACAGCCAGCGTCAGGCCACGAAGGATGCCGGCCGCATCGCCGGTCTCGAAGTCAAGCGCATCATCAACGAACCGACGGCCGCAGCTCTGGCCTTCGGTCTTGACAAGATGGGCAACGAAGACCGCAAGATCTGCGTCTACGACTTGGGCGGCGGCACGTTCGATATCTCCGTGATCGACATCGCCAACATTGACGGCGACAAGCAGTTTGAAGTGCTCTCCACCAACGGCGACACGTTCCTCGGCGGCGAAGACTTCGACCGTCGCTTGGTCGAATACCTGATTGCCGAATTCAAGAAGGACAACGGCATTGACCTCGGCGGCGACGTGCTTGCCCTGCAGCGCCTGAAGGACGCCGCTGAAAAGGCCAAGATTGAGCTGTCGAGCCGTCAGGAAACCGAAGTGAACCTGCCCTACATTTCGGCTGACCAGACCGGTCCGAAGCACATGAACATCACGATCACGCGCGCCAAGTTCGAAAGCATGGTCGAAGACCTCGTGCAGCGCACGATCGAACCCTGCCGCAAGGCTTTGAAGGACGCCGGTCTGTCGACTTCCGAAATCACCGACGTGATCCTGGTGGGCGGCCAGAGCCGTATGCCGCGTGTTCAGGAAGTGGTGCGCGAATTCTTCGGCAAGGAGCCCCGCAAGGACGTCAACCCGGACGAAGCCGTGGCTATCGGTGCCGCTATTCAGGGTCAGGTGCTCTCGGGCGGCCGTAAGGACGTGTTGCTTCTCGACGTCACCCCGCTGACGCTGGGCATTGAAACCCTGGGCGGCGTGATGACTGCGATGATCAAGCGCAACACCACGATTCCGACCAAGCACTCGCAGGTGTTCTCGACGGCTGAAGACAACCAGCCTGCCGTGACCATCAAGGTCTATCAGGGTGAACACGAGATGGCGGCTTCCAACAAGCTGCTCGGCGAGTTTAATCTCGAGGGCATTCCGCCGTCTCCGCGCGGCCTGCCGCAGATTGAAGTGACGTTTGACATCGACGCCAACGGCATTCTGCACGTGACCGCAAAGGACAAGGCCACCGGCAAGGAAAACAAGATCACGATCAAGGCAAGCTCCGGTTTGTCCGAAGAAGAGATCAAGAGCATGGTTGCCGCTGCCGAAGCCAACAAGGAAGAGGATCACCGCCGCTTCGAACTGGCTCAGGCCCGCAACATGGCCGACGCTTCGATCGCTCAGGTTCAGAAGACCCTGAAGGATCTCGGCGACAAGGTTGAAAGCGCCGATCGCGCCGCTTGCGAAAACGCCATCAAGGATGTGGAAGAACGCATCAAGGGCGAAGACAAGGCTGCAATCGAAAAGAGCGTTGAAGCGCTGATGGCTGCCGCCCAGAAGATCGGTGAAAAGCTCAACCAGCAGGCTGCTCAGGCTCAGCAGGCTCAGGCAGGCGCCCAGCAGCAGGCGGGCGGTGCCGGTCAGCAGCAGGCCAACAAGGGCAACGACGACGTGGTCGATGCCGACTACACCGAAGTCAAGCACTAATTTGGCTTCAAAGCAAAACCCGAGCCCGGCGCGGCGTCCGAGCGAAAAGGACGCCGAGTCGGCCGTATAAGACACGGGGCCGGGCCGCCGATTTGGCGATTCGGCCCTTGCCATGTTTTTTCGTAACGATTGACACACTATGGCTGACCAGGATTATTACGAGGTACTGGGAGTCTCGCGCGACGCAAGTGACGACGAGATCAAAAAGGCGTATCGACGCCTGGCGATGAAGTACCATCCCGATCGCAACAACGGCGACAAAGCGGCTGAGGAAAAGTTCAAGCAGGTGGGCGAGGCCTACTCGATTCTGAGCGATCCCCAGAAACGCGCGGCCTACGACCGCTACGGCAAGGCCGGCGTCGATCCGAGCGCAGCCGGTGCGGGCGGATTCGGCGGTTTCGGCGGCTTTGGCCAGGGCCAGGGTGGTTTCGGCGACTTCAGTGACATCTTCTCGGAAATCTTCGGGGGCGGTGCCGGTGGCGGTCGTCGCGGCGGACCTAAGGTGTTTCGCGGTGCCGACGTGAGCTATTCGCTCGAAATCACGCTTGAGCAGGCGGTGGCGGGTGCCAAGACCGACATCCGCGTGCCGGTTTGGGAAGAGTGCGAAACCTGTCACGGCTCCGGCTGCAAGTCGGGTACGTCGAAGAAGACCTGTCCGCATTGCGGCGGCAGCGGCATGATCAACATCAACCGCGGATTCCTGCAGGTGCAGCAGACCTGCCCGTACTGCCACGGAACGGGTGAAATCATTTCCGATCCGTGTCCGGACTGCCAGGGACGCGGCCGCAACCGTAAGACCAAGACGCTGGAAATCAATATTCCGGCGGGCATCAATGACGGTCAGCGCATTCGCATCCAGGGTAAGGGCGAGCCCGGCCCCAACGGCGGTCCTTGCGGAGACCTCTTTGTGCAGGTGTTCATCAAGCAGCACGAAATCTTCCAGCGCGACGGCGACGATCTGCACGCCGATTTGCCGCTGAGTTTTGCCACCGCTGCATTGGGCGGCGAAGTGAGTGTGCCGACGATGGGTACCGAAGCGCGCATCACGATTCCGGAAGGCACGCAAACGGGTAAGATCTTCCGCCTGCGCGGCAAGGGCGTGCCGCATTTGCACGGCGGCGGCAATGGGGACCTGTACGTGCACGCTTTTGTTGAGACGCCGGTCAATCTCACGAGCAAGCAAAAGAAGATGCTCAAGGAGTTTGACGAATCGATCAAGGAAGGCGGCACGAAGCATTCGCCCCAGAGCACGAGCTTTTTGGACAAGATGAAGAAATTCTTCTCTTAACGGACACGGCTGCAGCGATTTTTCGCTACAGTGGAGTCAGATAAAACCCCGAATAAACAACAAGGAGATATTCCGATGACCAATAAGTTTGCAGGCACCCAGACCGAAAAGAACCTCTGGGCTGCGTTTGCCGGTGAGTCTCAGGCTCGCAACAAGTACGACTATTTTGCCGGCGTTGCCCGCAAGGAAGGCTACCAGCAGATCGCCGAGCTTTTTGACGAAACGGCTGCCAACGAACGCCAGCATGCCAAGATCTGGTTCAAGCACCTGCAGGGCATCGGCAACACGGCCGAAAACCTGAAGGCTGCCGCCAGCGGTGAAAACTACGAATGGACGGACATGTACGAAGGTTTTGCAAAGACGGCCGAGGCCGAAGGCTTTGCAGAACTCGCCGCGCAGTTCCGTGCTGTGGGCGCCATCGAAAAGGCTCACGAAGAACGCTTCCTGAAGCTGCTCAACAACGTTGAAATGAAGCAGGTCTTCGAAAAGAGCGAAGAAGTGATGTGGCAGTGCCGCGAATGCGGTCACCTTGTGATCGGCAAGAAGGCGCCTGAAATTTGCCCGGTTTGCGCACACCCGCAGAGCTTCCAGCAGATCCGCGCTGAAAATTATTGATTGATGTCTGAGTCGCGATAAAGCGTATCAGCTCAATCCTAGGACCTCCGGTCACTGCGGCAGAGCTTCCATCTGTTGCGGGGACGGGAGGTCTTTTGTTGTTCAATTGGATTTTCAACGAGATTGACTACCAGGCGTATCCGGTGACCGAGAGAGATGCAATGCAGAGCTCTGCTACAGGTTCTCTTGATCGGTGCCGGGATTGAGGTTGTGGTAGATAAGCACACGGCTCTCGGGCGCAGCAATCTGGAGGTCGAAAATGGTAACAGACGTTGGATTTTCGAATTTAAGTTTGCGAAAGATTAGGAAGAAGTCGGTACGTTGCTCGAGCATGCGGTTGAGCAAGTGCGCTCTCGACGTTACAGCGAGAGCGCAAGTGCTAAAGAACTGAATCGCATGGCGTTGGTGTTCGATGCCGCGCAGCGTCGGTTTGTTGCCTGGCAATGAGTCTTACAACGCTGAGACTTATTCGAACAAGCTCAGCAGATAGGGCAGCAGGAATGGAGCGGCAAACGCAGTGAAAAGACCTGTCAGCCCCATTGCCAGACCGGAGAATGCGCCTGTGTCGCGATTCATCTGAAAAGCTGTGGCGGTGCCGACGCCATGAGCGGCTAAGCCGATGGAAAAGCCGCGCACGGCATCGTCCTTTTCCCTCAAAATTCCCAACAAGCCTCGCGCCATCAACGAACCCACAACACCCGTGATCACCACCAGGGCTGCCGTCAAAGCCGGAATGCCGCCCAAGTGTTCGCTCACTGCCATGGCAATCGGGACGGTGACGCTCTTGGGAGCAAGGGAAATCATCGTCTCGGGAGAGGCGCCGAGGACACCGGCAATCAGAACGGCAGAGACAATGGCGACCGTACCGCCTGCAATAAGACCGCAGGTGAGCGCCACCCACATTTTGGCCAAACGCAGACGTTGCTCATAGAGCGGAACAGCCAAGGCAACGGTGGCCGGCCCCAGCAGAAAGTTGATGTGCTGGCCGCCGTTGAGATAGGTCTTGTAGTCGGTACCGGTGACTTCTAGCGTCACAACAAGAAGAACGATGGCAACGAGAAGCGGCGTGCAGATGGTTTTGTAGCCGCTTTTCTTGTATACCCACATGCCCAAGGCGTAAGCCAGAAGCGTCGCGCAAAGCCACAGTGCGGGATCGGCAAGAAGCTTCTCGGCTGTGAGAGACAATTGAGAAAGAATCGAATCAAGCACGACGCTTCTCCTTTTTGCTTGAGCCTTGCAGAAGTCGAGCCACCCATCGCGTTACCAGGACGGTCGTGGTCATGGCGAGGATGGACGAACCGATGATGGAAGCCGCAATCGGCAGCCATTCGGCCTGAAGGCGGTCAAAGTGCTCGATGATGCCGACGCCGGCAGGCACAAAGAGGAGGGCAAAGTGAGCAAGCAAAACATTGACGACGGGCAGCGTTTTTTCCAGAAGGCCGTTGACGGTCATCAAGGCGAAAAGAAAAAGCACCATGCCCATCACGGGCCCGGGAACGGGCAGTCCGAAGAGCGTCACAAGTATAAGCCCTGCCAGCTGAAAAGACAGCAGCAGGGCAATTGTCAGAATCATTTGGTATCAGTCCTGCGAACCGAGAAAGTTCGCAATACTAATCCGTTTCTTTCATGTCGCGCAGGTTGCGGCGAAGAATTTTTCCGACGGCAGTCTTCGGAAGAGCCTTCACGAAGACAATCGTGCGCGGGCACTTGTAGCCGGTGAGGCGCGCGCGGCAGTATTTGACGACGTCGTCGCGGGTGAGCGCCGGATCCTTCTTGACGATCACGGCCTTGACCATTTCGCCCACGCGCGGATTGTTGACGCCCACGACGCCGCATTCGAGCACGCCGGGCATGGAGGCGATCACGCTTTCGATTTCATTGGGATAGACGTTAAGGCCGTTCACAATGATCAGGTCCTTCTTGCGGTCCGTGATCGTGATCGTGCCGCGTTCATCCATAAAGCCCACGTCGCCGGTTCTGAGCCAGCCGTCGATGAGGACGTTGGCGGTCTCTTCGGGCTTTTCCCAGTAGCCTGCCATCACCTGCGGGCCCTTGACGCAGATTTCGCCCGTGTGTTCGGCGACCTTTTCCGGGTCAGAACACACGCCGAGATCGACGAACTGTTCGCCGCGAATGGAAACGAGCGTGGAGGGCAGGGGGTAGCCCACCGAGCCGTCCCAGGGAGCGTCGGGCAGGTTGCCGCACACGCCGGGACTGGTTTCCGTGAGACCGTAGGCTTCAAGGATGTGGCAGCCGGTGGCGTTGTACCACTTCTCGGCAACCGTACGTTGCACTTGAGCGCCGCCGCCCACGGTCATTTTGAGGCGCGTGAACTTGTGGTTCTTGAATTCCTTGTTGTTGACAAGCGCATTAAAGAGCGTGTTGACGCCGGGGATGATCGAGAAGTCCCACTTCTTGATGAGTTCCACCAGGCCCGGAATGTCGCGCGGATTGGGCACCATCACCTGGGTGGCGGCAAACTTCGAGAAGCACAGCGTCGCGGTGAAACTGAAGATGTGATAGAGCGGCAAAGCGGTCATGGCCACTTCTTTGCCCATTTCAAAGGTCTGACTGATCCAGGTGCCGGTCTGCTCGACGTTGGCAAGCACGTTGCGGTGCGTGAGCATGGCGCCTTTGGCCACGCCTGTGGTGCCGCCGGTGTATTGCAACAGCGCAACATCGGTGTTTTTGAGTTCGAACGGCTTAAAGCCCTTGGAATGACCGATCGAAAGCGCCTTGCGGAAATTGACGTGACCGGGAAGGTTGAATTCCGGCACCATCTTCTTGACGTAACGCACGACAAAATCGGCGGCGGTGCGCTTGAGCCAGGGCAACATGTCGCCAACCTTGGTGGTCACGATGTGTTTGACGGGCGTTTCCGAGAGCGTGTTTTGCAACGTCTTGGCGAAGTTTTCGATGATGACGATGGCCTTGGCGCCGCTGTCGGCAAGCTGGTGCCCGAGTTCGTGCGAGGTGTAGAGCGGATTGACGTTGACGGCAATCATGCCCGCGCGCAGGATGCCCAACAGCGTGATGATGTACTGTTGCAGGTTGGGCATCATGATGGCGACGCGATCGCCCGGTTTCATGCCGGGAAGCGACTGCAGGTAGCCCGCAAAGTCCTTCGAGAGATCGCAGATTTCCCGGTATGTGAGCACTTTGTCCATGCAGATGAAGGCGGGGTGATCGCCGTAGGTTTCGGCAACCGTGTCGAAAAGTGCCGGAATGGAGGCGAAACGATCGGGGTTGATTTCGGCCGGAAAGCCTTCGGGATAGTGCTTGAGCCAGGGAAGAGAAGTCTCGGACATGGATGAGTGATCCTTCGTTTTCACGTTGCGTCGCGGCATGACGCTGCTACGGCAACGCCTAAATTATTCTGTGTCAATCGGTTGGCGGCACTCCGACTGTTGCAATCAAAGCGCCGCGTCAAACGGTCAGCGTCGGGGCGAACGGCGAGCCTGCAGTTTGTCAAGCTGCAGGCAGTGGCGCGCGTAGGCTCTGACATCGTTGTAGTCGGTGTAGTCGATTGCGACGCTCGAATCCGTGGGACCGTCGGTGATCTTCATGATGATGCGGATCATCATGCGCTCGAAGAAGTTCCAGTTCGGGTAGTCCACCTTGCCGGCAAAGCACTTCAGGTCGCGGGGCTTCCAGGCGCTGCGCTTGACGAACTTCTGCAGGTAACGGTTGCCTTCGGGCGTTGCCTTTTCAGGCGAACGGGCGACGACCGTCACGTTGAAGAAGCTGTTGGGACGCGACTCGATTTCGTTTTTGTACATCGAGCAGAATTCCCAGACGATCTTGTTGTAGACGCCGTACACGATGGGAGAGCCCACGATCACGATGTCGTATTTCGCCCAATCCACACCCTCGCGGACGCCCTCCATCATGTCCACCATGTCGCACCCATGCCCCTCGGCAACGATCGTTTCCATGATGGTGCGTGCGATGCGGGCCGTATGACCGGCGTGACTGTAGTAAGCGACGAGAACGTGATGAGACATTGCGATTCCAACTGAGTCTGCGGGAAAGGCGAGTCAAACCGACTCAACCTTCTAATTTAATTTGAATCCCCGGCAAAAGGGATAGGGTGAAAAATCGGTACAAACCCGATTGATACGCCCGAATTTTAACGGCCGCACGCACAAAATTGGACAAAATCCGCGGCAGACGGCCTTATACGGCAATTTTCGCCGATTGAGGTTGTCTGAAGCTGAAAACCAAGAAAGTGTGTGTTGGGTAATGAAAAAATTCTCAGCAGGATTGTTTACAGGCGACGGCGTATAAAATTCCCGCAAAAAATCTTGGAAAAACAGCGGTTCGCCGACTAAAATGGCGCCTTCGCTGCGTGGTTGCCCAAAAAGGCCGGAGAGAATTTTCGGCGTCAACATTGCAACCGCCCTCAAACAACAACCAAACCGCAGTGCGGCACCTCATTTTTTAGCGTTTCGCCGCGCGCTACAGGATTTATGGCAAAAGAAGATCTAATTGAAATGTCGGGCCAGGTGCTCGAAGTGCTCCCCGACGCCCGTTATCGCGTCAAGCTTGAAAACGGTCACGAACTCATCGCCTACACCAACGGCAAGATGCGCAAGCACCACATCCGCATTCTCGCCGGCGACAAGGTTTCGCTCGAGCTCTCACCTTATGACCTCACCAAGGGCCGCATCACCTTCCGCCACATCGAGGGTCGTCCCTCTGCGGCTCCGGCTGCCGGCAGCCAGACGCGTCGCCGTTAATTCTTTCTGCCGACGGTCATGCAGCACTTTGTTCTGACGTACCGTTACGTTGATGACTATATGGCTCGGCGCGATGCTTTTCGTGCCGAGCATCTCGCGCGCCTGCAAAAAGCAGTAGACGACGGCCTTGTTCTGGCGGCAGGCGTTTTGCCCGAGAGTCTCTCGGCCCTGATCGTGTGCCGTGCGAACTCGGCCGATGAGTTGCGTGCGTTTGCCAAAGACGATCCTTACTACCACGCCGGGTTGATCGCTTCTTTTGAAGTTGAGCCCTGGACGGTGGCCGTGGGGGTGCCGCAGATCCTCAAGGCGCAATGACCCAAGACGAGGACGGTGCTTTCGCATTGCCGCCGGCCGTCGGCGTCTCTTGCATTCTGCGCCGCATCAAGGGCGGGCTCAATCGTCTGGGGTTGATTCGTATCGAAGGCGAAATCCATTCGATCAAGCCCTATCCGTCCGGACATGTCTATCTCGATCTCAAGGACAACGAAGACGACGCGATTTTGCACTGCGTGGTCTGGCGTCGCAACGCCTATCGACTGAAACGATTGCCCGAGCAGGGCGAAGCTGTGGTGCTCACCGGTACGCTCGACGTCTTTGAGGTGCGAGGACAGTTGCAATTCAACGTCGTTGCCGTACAGGCCGCCGGCGACGGCGCTCTGTTTGCCAAATTCGAGGCTCTCAAGCGAAAGCTTCTGGCCGAAGGCCTTTTTGACGCAACGCTTAAAAAGGAACTGCCGCGCTATCCGCAGTCCGTGGGGGTGATCACAAGCACCGAAACGGCCGCGCTTCAGGATGTTATGAAGACGCGTGCGAGCTTGGCTCCGTGGGTGCCCTTCGTGGTTTATCACGCAGGCGTTCAAGGTGAAGCTTCGGAAGGCGAAATCCTTGCTGCGCTCAAAAAAGCTCGCGAAAGAAACGAAGTTGACGTTTTGCTTCTTGTACGCGGGGGAGGCTCTTTGGCGGACCTCTGGAGCTTTAACTCCGAAGCGCTGGCCCGAGAACTGCGGGCAATGCCGATGCCGGTTGTGACGGGCATCGGGCACGAAACCGATTTTACGATTGCCGATATGGCGGCCGACGTGAGAGCGCCGACGCCGACCGCCGCCTGTTCTCTTGTGTTGCAGCACTGGTCGACGGCGCCTCAGTGGCTTTCGACACTCGAAACGCGTCTGACGACGGTGATGCAGGCGAACCTGCGCCTGAGTCGATCGCAGTTGACTCAAGCCGTTCGTTTGCAGTCGGCCATGCAAAACGTTGTGCTGAGGCTGCGGGCCAGGGTGCCTGCTCAGCGGGAATTGCGACAGATCTACGAACGGTATCTTGACGCGCTGACCGAGCGACTTGATCGAAACGCGATGACGCTTGCGGCCGAACGGCGTGTGTGTCTGCAGGCTGCTGCATCCAAGACGGCGCTTGCGCAAATGAATCTTTTGCGTGTTCGCCCGGCCTTTGACAAAGCGCGAGCCGAAACGGCGCATCTCGAAAAAAGCCTTCGGCAGGCGGTGTCTCTTCGCATTGAGGCCAAACGAGCGGAACTTGAGCGGCTTTCCGCGTCTCTGTCGGCTTTGGATATCACCAAGACGTTGGCCCGCGGCTTTTCTCTTACAACCGACAGTCAGGGTCGTCCGGTGCGCGACGCGGAACAGCTCGCCGAAGGCGAAACGGTATCCATCCTGTTTGAGAAGGGCTCTGCGCGAGCCCGGGTCATCGAGAGCAAACCGAGAAGCTAAAGAAAATTTCCTTTAAAAAGAAAGGAATTTGCGTTTGCCGGGTTTTGTCTCACGGATTCCCGATGATTTCGGTCTATTATCTAAGGGTGACAAAGGACGTTTCGTGAGACAGCAATGGATCGTGTCCGATTCGGCCTGCTTTCCACAAGAAGGCAATCTTGGAGCTCACGCGTCCTGCAAGCAGAGAAATCCGATCGATAACCGATTCTCGAGGAGAAGTCCAATGAGCCAGTTCGTTTTGCCCAAGCTTGATTATGAAATGGACGCCCTTGCACCGGCCATCAGCAAGGAAACGCTGGAATACCACTACGGCAAGCATCATCAGACCTACATCACCAATCTCAACAATCTCATCAAAGGCACGATGTACGAAGCCGAATCCCTGCGTGAAATCATCAAGACAAGCCAGGGCCCGATCTTCAATAACGCTGCGCAGAGCTACAACCACGCCTTCTATTGGAAGTGCCTGAGCCCCAACGGCGGCGGCGAACCGACCGGCGCATTGATGGACGCCATCGTCAAGCAGTGGGGTTCTTACGAAGGCTTTGTTGCAGACTTCTCGGCCAAGGCGGCCAACAACTTCGGCTCCGGCTGGACGTGGCTCGTCAAGCGCTTGGACGGCCAGCTTGAAATCTATTCGACCTCCAACGCCGGCACGCCTCTGACGGAACATCTCAAGCCCCTGATGGTCATCGACGTTTGGGAACACGCCTACTACATCGATTACCGCAACGCTCGTGCGGCCTACATCCAGGCCTTCTTTGACAAGCTCGTCAATTGGGACTTCGTGCAGCGTCGCTTTAACGGTGAACCGTGCGACTGCGACTGCCGCGGTGAAGAAGGCGGTTGCTGCTGCGGAGCTTGCGGCTGCGGCGCTTAAAAAACTTGAAACCGGCGCGTGCATTTCAAACGATTTGATGTGCGCGTCGCTTTTGGTTGATAGGAAAAGAAAGAAGCAGTTCGATTCGGTTCGTACTGCTTCTTTTGTTGCCGAAGAAGATTTTCCGGTGAATGCGGACCGGTAATTATTCCGCCGCCGACTCCGTGCGCTTGCAATAGCGAGCGTCGGCAAGCGCCGGAATGACGGTTCCCGCTCTGACGTTGTTGCGGGCAAACCAGCCGGCGTGCATCTCGATGACGCGGGAGGCGGCTACGCGTGAATGGTGCAGTTCAAGCGAACCCTTTTGCATCGAGACGATTTGAGTGATGCGACCGCACGCATCGATAAAGGCTGCATCGAGGTCGATGAGCGTGTTTTTCATCCACATGGCGATGGGGCGCGGAGCGGTAAAAACAAAGAGCATGCCGTGATCGGCCGGCATATAGGTGCGGTTCATGAGCCCCGTTCGGTGCTCGACCGAGGTGCGTGCAACTTCAAGTTCGACGATTTTGTCGCCGATTTTGACGGCCAGTGTTTCGTCGAGCGACTGTGCCGCAAGCGCACAACTGATGAGCGAGAACGTCAGACCGAGAAGAAAACGCGACATGATGCAAAACGAAAAGAAGGAGAAACATCCTAGGTAATATATCGTATATTTTCGCTCTTGCGAAGAGTCGTTTCGACGATTGTGTGTCCGAGACAGCACACGACGCAAAAAGTGCAGTGCGTCATGAGCTTGAAAGCGGCAAGTTGGCGTAATGTTGATTGTTGAAAAGAGGACTTTGTGTTGCTGCAGCCTGCTCAAGGCCGAGGGCCGACGCGAAGACTCGGACAAAGTGAAATAAACAAAGAGGAAAAATATGGCACAGGGAGTTGTCAAGTGGTTTAACGACGTCAAGGGCTTTGGGTTCATTACGCCCGACGAAGGCGGTGAAGAGCTTTTCGCGCATTTTTCCGCCATTGAAATGAAGGGGTTCAAGAGCCTCAAGGAAGGGCAGCGGGTGACGTTTGAGGTCGTCGAAGGTCCCAAGGGCAAGCAGGCGACGCACATCAAACCGATCGAAGAATGAGTCTCGGCAGGCGAGGAAGCCGATCTCATGAAGGCGCTCCTGCCTGCACCTCAAAAAGCGCAGTAAAAACAAGGCGGTTGCCGATGCTTTGGCGTTGGCATTTCTCGTCGTGATCGTGTATTATTGCGCGTCTGATTTTCACCGTGCTTTCAGTTTCCCCGTTTTCCACTGGACTGATGGCGACAAGCGGCAAAAAGAAAATCAACAAGAAATTCCCGGTAAAAGGCACTGATTACGGTGCACGGCGAAGTTAGAACGCGGTGCGCTTCGGTGGTTTTTGCCTCGTTTTTGTTTATTGACGCGAGCAGGCCGTTTAACAGCTCCAACCTGTGCAAAGTACAGGCGCCACCCTGTGCGAGGCGGTTTGAAATTCATCTGCTGCGTCCTTTTGTGAATCAGGTGACAACAATGAAGACCTTCTCTGCCAAGCCGCTCGAAGTACAGCGCGACTGGTACGTGGTCGATGGCAGCGACAAGGTGCTTGGCCGCCTTGCTGCCGAAATCGCACTCCGCTTGCGCGGCAAGCACAAGCCCGAATACACGCCGCATGTCGATACGGGCGACTACATCGTCGTGATCAACGCTGACAAGCTCAAGCTGTCTGCTGAAAAAGCCGGTAAGAAGACGTACTACCGTCACACCGGCTATCCGGGCGGTATCTACGAAACCACCTTCAAGGAAATGCAGGCCAAGCACCCCGGCCGTGCTCTCGAAATCGCGGTCAAGGGCATGCTCCCGAAGGGCCGTCTCGGCTACGCCATGATCAAGAAGCTCAAGATCTACGCCGGCGCCGAACACCCGCACACCGCACAGCAGCCCAAGGTTCTTGACATTTAAGGTGGAAAAAGATGATCGGTAACTACAACTACGGCACCGGCCGTCGCAAGAGCTCCGTGGCTCGCGTGTTCATCAAGCGCGGCACGGGCAAGATCGTGATCAACGGCCGCGATCTCAACGAATTCTTCAAGCGTGAAACCGGCCGCATGATCGTCATGCAGCCCCTGCAGCTCACCGAAAATGTCGAAACGTTCGACATCATGGTGAACGTGACCGGCGGCGGCGAATCCGGCCAGGCCGGTGCTGTGCGCCACGGCATCACCCGCGCTCTGATCGACTACGATGCCGGTCTCAAGCCCGTTCTGTCGGCTGCCGGCCTCGTGACCCGCGACGCCCGCGAAGTCGAACGTAAGAAGGTTGGTCTCCGCAAGGCCCGCCGCGCCAAGCAGTTCAGCAAGCGCTAATCGTTCATTCGCAAGCGTTCTGCCTCGGTATACTTTTGCAAACTTTGGTTTGCGAAGAAAGCCGGGGCAAGAAGCGAAAAAACCGTCTCCCTTTCCCGGGCGGCGGTTTTTTTATGCATGTTGCCGGACCATTTTTTCTGCCAAAGACATCAGACAAAAAGATTCTTCGGGGAGTTTTTCGACATGCAGGAAAAGAAAATCAAGGCGGGTATTGTGGGTGGAACGGGGTACACCGGCGTGGAGCTGCTGCGTTTGTTAAGCCGACATCCCAACGTTGAGGTCTGTGCCATCACATCGCGCAAGGATGCGGGTACCAAAGTAACGGCAATGTACCCCTCGCTCAGAGGCTTCATGGACGATCTGGTGTTTACGACGCCCGAAGAGGCAGAACTTACCGCTTGTGACGTGGTGTTCTTTGCGACGCCGCACGGGGTGGCCATGAGCATGGCGCGCGAATTGACGGCTGCCGGCGTCAAGATCATTGACTTGGCAGCCGATTTCCGTTTGCGTGATACGGACACGTTCAAGACTTGGTACAAGCTCGATCATGCCTGCCCTGATCTCCTGGAAGAGTCTGTCTACGGGCAACCCGAGACCATGCGCGAGAAGATGAAAAACGCTCGGATTCTCGGCATGGCAGGCTGCTATCCGACCTCCATCGAATTGGGGCTCCTGCCTTTGATGGAATACGAAAAGGCGCATCCCGGTACGTTTGATCTCAAGACCATCATTGCCGACAGCAAGTCGGGTATTTCCGGTTCCGGCAAGAAGGCGGACGTTTCGATCATCACGGCTGAAATGTCGGACAACTTCCATGCATATGGTCTTAAAGGGCATCGCCATACCCCCGAAATCGAGCAGCAGCTCAAACTCCTGGCCGGTACGGACGATCTGAAATTGACGTTTGTGCCGCATCTGTTGCCGACCATTCGAGGAATTCATTCGACGATTTACATTCGTCTGAAGGATGCCACGACTCAGATTGATCTTCAGAAGCTCTATGAAGATCGCTTTGCGGATGAATACTTCGTCGATGTGATGCCTGCCGGATCAACGCCTGAAACGAGAAGCGTGCGCGGATCCAACTTCCTGCGTCTGGCAGTTCATCGTCCTGGCAATGGCGACCTGATCATCGTGCTGGCGGTGGAAGACAATCTCGTCAAGGGGGCTGCGGGGCAGTCGGTACAGGCGATGAACATTCTCTTCGGATTGGACGAAAAGACGGGACTGGATGCGCCTGCGCTGGTGCCGTGACGTTTAAGGGTAATCCCGACGGAGAGGTCGTGTGAATGGAGGGTCAGTCTCGGCGGCAAATGAAAAATTGCAAACGACGGCTGACACTGGTAAATCTCTAATGCAATTTTTCGAGGCTCAGCAAGGAATTTCCGTATAATCCGAAGGCTTTGCAATGCACGCTGCAAGGCGTTGCACGACAAGATTTTTTAACGAGAAAACATCTAAAGAGGTAAGAAGTGTTTTTCATTTCTGACGCAATGGCTCAGACCGCAGGTGCGGCCGCTGCCGGTGGTACCGGCGGTCTGCTGATGCAGATCATTCCGATCATTCTGATTTTTGTTGTGTTCTGGTTCTTCCTGATCCGTCCGCAGCAAAAGCGCCAGAAGGAACATCAGAAGATGTGCGAAGCGCTCACCAAGGGCGATGAAATCGTGACGATCGGCGGCCTGGCCGGCCGTATCGCCGAAGTGAGCGAACAGTACGTCGTGATCGAAATCAGCCGCGTGGAAGACAATCCCGTGACGATCACGATGCAGCGCGGCGCTGTACAGACGGTTCTGCCGCGCGGCACGCTGAAGTCGATCGACAAGTAAAGACGGCTTTCATGCAGCGGGCGGGCTGTATCCGACTTGAAGGATATGGCTGACGCCCGCTTTGCCGTTTAGTTAATGCACCGCAATCGGTTTATGGCCTTTTGCGGTTCTTGCGCAAAAAATGGAACTGTTTGATCAAAACGGCCGTTTTTTGCGGACACGAAACTCTCAGCGGAAGAGTTTTGTAGGCTGAAGGGGAATTTCTCTTTTCGCCAATTCCATTTTCGCAACGAAAGGCGTCCGAGTCCGTGTTTGCCGTCTTGTGCGGAATCGGGTATCGGACTGACCCGGAGTTTTTGTTATGAATCGATACGCTCTTTGGAAGTACATCGTCATCGGAGTGGTTCTGCTCATTGCGGCGCTGTACACCTTGCCGAATTTTTACGGCGAATCGCCCGCAGTGCAGGTGAGTTCCGGCAAGTCGACGGTGAAGATCGACGAGACGGTGCTCGCTCGCGTGGAAAAAGCGCTTGCGGATGCACAGCTAAAGCCCAACGGCGTTTTCTATGAGCAGGGTGCTCAGCAAAACACCGTGCGCGTGCGCTTTGATCCGACGGAGGCCGAAAAGCAGCTACAGGCTCGTGAAGTGCTCGAACGCGCTCTTAACCCCGACCGTACGGATCCTTCCTACATCGTCGCTCCCAACCTGGTGCCCAATACGCCCGAGTGGCTCCTGAAGATCAATGCGCTTCCGATGTATCTCGGCCTTGACCTTCGCGGCGGCGTGCACTTCCTGCTGCAGGTCGACATGCACTCGGCCATTGAGAAGCGCGCCGAATCAACGGCAGCCGATCTGCGTACGCAGTTCCGCGACAAGCGTATCCGTCACGCAGGCATTTCGCGTCAGGGCAATACGGTTGTGATCGCCTTCAACGACGAGCAGGAACGCGCCCGCGCCAATGACCTTCTTCGTTCCACTCAGCCTGATTTGGTGGTGACGGAAGGTACGCGCGCAGGCAAGTTCACCCTTTCTGCCGAACTGTCGCAAAAGGCGATTCAGAACGTTCAGGAATATGCCTTAAAGCAGAACATTTCTACCCTGCACAATCGTATTAACGAACTGGGTGTGGCAGAACCCGTGATCGCTCAGCAGGGTGCTGACCGTATCGTGGTGCAGCTGCCGGGTGTTCAGGATACGGCCAAGGCCAAGGACATTTTGGGTCGTACGGCAACGCTTGAAGTGCGTATGGTTGACGATTCGCCTGAAGCGCTCACTCAGATGGCGCAGGGCAATGTTCCCTTCGGTGACGAAAAGTATTTTGACCGTGAAGGTCGTCCGATTCTTGTGAAGCGCCGTGTGGTGCTCACCGGTGAGAACCTGAACGACGCGCAGCCGGGCTTTGATTCCCAGACGCAAGAACCCACGGTGAACCTGACGCTTGACAACAAGGGCGCACGCATCTTCCGTGATGTGACGCGTGATAATGTGGGCAAGCGCATGGCCATCATCCTGTTTGAAAAGGGCAAGGGTGAAGTGGTGACGGCTCCTGTCATCCGTCAGGAAATCGCCGGCGGTCGCGTGCAGATTTCAGGCCGCATGACCACGATTGAAGCGACCGACACCGCTCTCTTGCTGCGTGCCGGTTCTCTGGCGGCTCCCATGGAAATCGTGGAAGAACGCCTGATCGGTCCGTCTCTGGGTGCCGACAACATTGAAGCCGGCTTCCGTTCGACACTCTACGGCTTTGGTTTTGTGGCGGTCTTCATGATCCTCTACTACCAGGTCTTCGGCATCGTGACGGCCATCAGTCTGATGTGCAACGTGATGTGCTTGGTGGCGTTGCTCTCCATGCTGCAGGCAACGCTGACACTTCCCGGTATCGCCGCTATCGCGCTGACACTGGGTATGGCCGTTGACTCGAACGTGCTCATTAACGAACGTATTCGTGAAGAACTTCGAATAGGGCGAACGCCGCAGTTGGCCATCAGTGAAGGCTACGGTATGGCATTTGCGACGATTGTCGACTCCAACGTCACCAGTCTGATCGCCGGTATTGCCTTGCTGATTTTCGGTTCCGGCCCGGTGCGAGGCTTTGCCGTGGTGCACTGCTTGGGCATCATGACGTCGCTCTTTACCTCCGTGATTGTCTCGCGCAGCATGGTGAACTTCATCTACGGTCGTCAGAAGAAGTTGACGCGCGTGCATATCGGTCAGATCTGGCGCCCGAATACGGCGCAGACGCAGTCGAAGTAAAGAATTAAGAGGGGAAAATCATGGAGTTTTTCCGAATTCACAAGACGATCCCGTTCATGCACTACTCGCACATTCTGAACGCGATCTCTTTGGTTTCATTCATCATTGCCGTGTTCTGGATTTTCTATCACGGCTTGGCGCTGTCCATTGAATTTACGGGCGGCACGCAGGTTGTGGTGCAGTATCCGGAGGCTGTTCAGACGGAACAGATCCGTGAGCAGATCCAGAGCAAGCTCGGTGTTGAAGCTGCTGTGCAGAACTACGGTACGGCACGCGACATTATGATTCGTCTTCCGATGAAGGAAGGCGAAACATCCGGTCAAATGGCCGGCGAACTTCTGAAGGCACTTCAGGAGACGGCTCCCGGCGTCAAGATGCTCAACAACGAGTTCGTGGGACCGCAGGTGGGTGAAGAACTGGCGACCGACGGTCTGACCGCTCTGTTGCTCGTTGTGGCCGGCATCATCATCTATCTCTCGATGCGATTCGAGTGGAAGTTTGCTATCGCTGCCATCATCGCCAATCTCCACGACATCGTGATCGTGGTGGGCATCTTTGCCGTGATGAACTGGGAATTTTCACTGCCGGTTCTGGCGGCTGTGCTCGCCGTGCTTGGTTATTCCGTGAACGAATCCGTGATTATTTTTGACCGCGTGCGCGAGCACTTCCGCAAGATGCGTCGTACGGAAACGGTTGAGGTGATCAACTCGGCTATTACCGCCACGATTTCGCGTACGGTGATCACCCACGGCTCGACTTTGGCGATGACGCTTGCGATGTTCTTCTTCGGCGGTCCGGCGCTGCATTACTTCGCATTGGCGCTGACGATCGGTATTCTCCTTGGCGTTTACTCGTCGGTATTCGTGGCGGCTGCGATTGCCATGTACCTTGGCGTGAAGAGAGAAGACCTTGTGAAGCCCATCAAGAAGGATGAGGTGCAGGAGATGGTGCCGTAAGAGGCGTACAATCCTGAGCAAGAAAAAGGAACCCCGTTGGTGATTGATGCATCAGCGGGGTTTTCGTTAGACCATGCTCACTTTTAACGGCTCTTGTGCCTTCATCATTTCGGTCGCGGGTGAAGAACGCTTCAGTTGTTGTGGCACCTCAGCAAAATCTTCTACATGACCAGCGTAATGTGGAGGAGTACGAAGCGTTCGCTCCCTGATGTGATCTTGCGTCCAAACAAACACGAAACAGGCTTGCAGATTTGTCTTGACAAACTGAAATTGTCTTCAATACCAGGCAACCAGAAAAAAACATCTTCTGTACCTTTGCGAGAAATGAGAGAGCTGCGCTCTTATTTTCCAGGGAGGTAGGAACGACTATAGGTACACGTATCGAACACCGTTTTTGTAGTTGTTCTTTTTTTTCTGTAAGGGGTGAATTCGTAGCGGACGTCAATTCGGATGGGGATCGGAGAGAGCAAAAACATCGCCTCACTGTTGACCGGACGAATCCACCATGTAGCGTCGGGATCCGAAGAATAAAACCCGATTTGCGGAGTCTTTTCTTTTAGAAAGGATATCGTGAACTTTTGCTTTGTCGTCAGGTGAGGAACACCCTTTGCGAGTTCTTTTCTCCAGGGGATCACTTCCCCGGGTTCAACATTTGAGTCCCATCCAGATAAAACGTAGTCGTGGTCAGCCGAAAATGGAGCCGAAGACGAGACGACAAATTCTACAGTCCTATTTGATAAAGCTTGACCACCACAAGGAAATTGAATACAGCAGATGTTTTTAGGCTTTGGATATTGTCGAATGACGACGCACGGCCAATTGCGTCGCGTCCATAAGACATACCAGCAGGTTGCAATGATCAGGAGAATTGGGATGGCAATGCATAGAGAAACGTTTTTAAGAACCCACATGAGAAGTTCGATCCAATGATCCACTTTTCTCTCCTTGGTGAGTTAATGATTATCTTGATAGACGTCATCTTCCCTCTAATAGGACAGGACTGACGCATTTGTAAGGATCACTTATCCTGACGTTAGGCTAATTGTAAGCAGCACAAAACGTTATTTCGTTTGATCGCGGGAAAGCAGTCGCAAAATTTCGTCGGAAGAAAAGGTAGGGCACTATCAAGCGTCCTTTAAATTGACCCCTGAAATGAACTGCCCCCCCCCCGCCTAATTTGCGACGTCAGCGGCAAATAAGAGACGACGAGCTTGCTGCCTCATTTGATCGGAATAACGTAAGAAAATTCTTTTTCAGACAATGTTTCGAATTGCTCATCGGCGGCAAAGCCTTTATCGGCGATCACGCGAGCCTTTCTTGTGATCACGATGCTGCCATCGTCGACAAGGAGCTGGACCTCTTTCTGAGCGAGTTCTCGTGGCATCAAGTAAGCGTTGCCGTCGATGCGGGTAAGGCCTGCCGCATCAACTTCCCTTGTTTCTTCCCGTACGTGCACGAATTTGGGCAAGCCTTCAATGCTCAGCATCGCCTGTCTCTCTACTATGAAGCGCTCTCTGGGCGTGCGAATTTCCTTGAGATAATCGTCAAGAAGGCGCTCGTCAGCGTATGTCAGAGACCAGTGCTCCAGCCAACGATTGATTGCCTGCAGATTTTCGAACTGTTTGCCTTGCAAGGCATTGCTTTGTACATAGCGCACCGCTCTTTCCACCTTTCCCTTTGACTGCGGATGATATGGCAAGCAATAGGTTTGACGGTCCAGTACTGACAAAAGCTCTCAAAGGCTTGCGTCCATTCGATTGAGCCGCGGCGTTTGTGGGTGCGAACCAAACATCTGGTGTTGTCGCAGACGAGCGCTCTTGGACGCGCCTTGAAGAAGAAAAATGCCGATTCAGTGCCATCAAGCCATGCGGATTGATTTTCCGCAGGGTAAGCCTTGGCAAAAATCCGTCTGGAGAAAGCCAATACGGCAACGAACACGTGGATTTTGACGGCCCCGTCATTGACCATGACGGTTTTCTCGCAGAAGTCAATCTGCATGTGATCGCCCGGTGCGGTTTCGTAGCGTCGGCAGTATTTTCTGACAGCCTTGTACTGTAGGTGTAGCGGCTCACTGAAACGCTGAAGCTGTCGCAAACCGATCCTGACGCCCTCTTCTTGCAAATTACGTTGGACGACGGCGCAATTGCAACCGCTGTCAAAAAATTCCTGCCGTACCCGCTCACGATTATCCTGCAACCTTCGTGCCTGGCCGGAATTAGGTTTCATGACCGGCTCGGCCCCTTTGAGGTACTTGCTGATGGTGTTGCGGGCAAATCCCGTCAGCTCGGAGATTCGACGGATGGACAGTTTGTTGGCAGCAAGCGCCTTGAGCTGAACGATTTTTGTTTTGCTGAGCATATTTTTGAGACAAAGGTGTGGACCTTTGCTCATTGTGCTCGATGTTGTTTGACTCATTCCTATCCCTTGTTTGGGATGGCTCAATTCTTTGTCGTTTTGTGGAAGCTTACAGCGTCACACAACATTTCTATTTGATCTCGATATTCGTCCAGAATCCTGCATCGGTTGAGCTTCTGGTGCGTTCTTGCCTGTTGGGCTTGTTCCTCAGGCATGTTTGCGTATCGCCTCACCGTTGGTCGACTGCGGTTCATTGTTCGCGCAATGTGACTGATGGATTCGTTTCTTTGTCGTCGACTGAGAACTTCACCGACCTGATTTTTGTTGATCATGCTTGAGGGGCTCCTACGTTGAACTCCTTCACGAATGATCCTCCAGTTTTTCGTCATTTGATCTTTCCTATTTTTAGGTGGAAAGATCTCGTTGCGTCAAAGTGAAAATTTACGCTTGCGTCTGAGAACTGTCTGTCAAAAAGACTGCATGAGCGAGATATAGTAACTGGTGCAGTAGCTGGCGTTGAGTCTGGCGCGAACTAGCGTTCAATTCAAGCGTTGAAGATGTCGATTGATCCAAGTTTGACTTGCAGCTATGGCATGCGCTCAAGCGAGCAACTTACAGCTGGAGTCCTTAGTCTATATTCGGGGGGGGGGCATGCCGGAGGCTGATTACGTTGCAGCAGGATCGGTCGGTTCTTGAAGGGGAGGAAAGCCATAGCGTGTCATCGTACAGTTGCCTCGAATTACATTAGATTAATCGCTAAATCGATATTAGTTAGACGCATCTTTTTAAAGATCAAAATAATATGAAACGTCAGCGAAGATAGTAAAGAAGATAGATTTGAGTTTCTAAAGATGGGATCAAGAAGCGTACAGTTACAGTAAGGAGATCATTTGAGCGAAAGAAAGCAATCTAGTTGCCAAATCTGGGGAAGGTCCGAAGACGGGGGGGGGGATGAGTATTTGTCTAGGGCGTATATCAACATCAGAGAGAGCAACCGATGATGGGGAGGAGTAATGAGGAGGCCAGCTATGAATCTTGAAAATGTATGCATTAAACTGAGTATTGACAACATCGTGTTAAAAGCGGAGAAACAGGTTCTATCAAAATTTGGCTCCGGTAGTATTCCGATATGAATTTTTTTCATGTAAAACGAGATCGAAGCAAAACGAGAAAGGTTGCAATAGGGATCAAAAATTCGGAATTACTCTACCGGTTGCGTTCGGTGAATCATGTTTATGGGTGACTTTAAGCGTTCGCATACAGCGATATCTAAAGGTCACAAGATGCAGTGTATTAAGTAAGCTAAACGTTCGTAAAGAGTGAAAGAGTTTGTGGTCACCGTCAGATGTAATTTGCGATTAGAAACGATATTTTGGGCTTGCAAGTGTACTCAATAGCCTTACGATCAACAGTATTCGTTTAAAGGAGTTATTTTGTCAACAAGATGTTTTGTAAATAAATTTTGAAAAAGAGCATTAGCTCGATTTCTAAGGGGTGTTTTATTGGTTTGCGAAGTTTTCTTGTTTAATAGAAAAATTTGCGGGAATTGCGATTGATAAATAAAAATAAATTAGCACTCGATATGGCTAAGAGATATTTTGAATACATGGTAGAGATATCTAAAGATGAGCTCTATAAAGGCTTGTTGGCCTATGGTTTCTTTGCGGATAAATTGCCTCCAGTATTTAGCAGCGAGATGTTTTATGAGTATTGTGCAAATAATGATTGTGAAAAATTTTCAAAAAAGCCAAGAGATTATATCCGATACAGTAGTATAAGAAATACAAATGTGCCAAGAGCGATGGGTATCCCTTCGCCATTTTTGTATATGCAGTTATGTGTTATATTACGGGACAAATGGAATGAAATTTGTGCATTATTTAAAGATAAAACACAGAACCAGGACTTTAAACGGAGTCAATTGCATATTCAAAAATTTAAGCTAGAAGAATCAATTTTTGAAATGAATCATGAATATATGGATAGGGATTCTGAATTAGAGACGGAGCTTTATGGTTTGCCCATAATGAGTAGATATCAGGTTGATGCTGATATATCGTCTTGTTTTCCTAGTATCTACTCCCATGCAATTGCGTGGGCTTTAGTAGGAAAAGATGTAGCAAAAAGAGATCGAGGTGAAAAAACTCATTTTCAAAATGAGATTGATAGACGATCAAGAAATTTGAAAAATGGAGAAACGAATGGGTTAATTATAGGGCCTCATACATCCAATCTGATTTCGGAGTTAATATTATGTAGTGTGGATGAAAGGTTGGTTGGCAAAGGATATAAATATGTGAGAAATATTGATGATTATCGTTGCTTTGTGCGGTCAGAAGATGAAGCAGAAAACTTTATTCAGGATCTTAATGAAGCCCTAAAGGAATATGAGTTGTCATTGAATGCAAAGAAGACAAAAATCTCACCTTTGCCCTTAGCCGCAAATGCTAATTGGGTTTCTAGATTGAATGAGTTTTACATAGGTAATACTATTACTGAAGATGGGAAGCAGGTCTTTGAGTTAAGAAGATTGAAAGCATATATTGATTTGACTATTAACTTGGCAAAGGAGAATTCAAATTTAGCATTATATACATATATGATTAAAGTGGTTGGAGGATGCGCCTTA
>OOCB01001270.1_pt1 | contig 34703 bp, 29 predicted proteins | sample 1671351 | NCBI WGS metagenome assembly OOCB01 (sample SAMN06348148, study PRJEB24527) | human gut metagenome | biome: human gut; feature: ankylosing spondylitis patient; material: feces | host: Homo sapiens | place: China | collected 2015-10 | reverse complement strand
GCGAAATGTGCGACGACCTATCCGGATCGGGAATTTGTGCAGACGGTGTCTGCACAAATTCCATGGTCTCATAATGTAGCAATTCTGGATAAGGTAAAAACAGAGGAGCAGAGGGAGTGGTATATCCGAAAAACGGCTGAAAATGGATGGTCGCACAGTGTATTGGTTCATCAAATTGAAAGCAATTTATACGAAAGACAGGTTATTGCAAACAAAGTTAATAATTTTGAAACGCACCTTGCTTCCCCGCAAAGTGAGCTTGCCGCACAGACAATGAAAGACCCCTATGTGTTTGACTTTATCCCGTTTAAAGAAGATATGATGGAGCGGGATATTGAACAGGCACTTGTGAAAGATGTTACAAAGCTACTGTTGGAATTGGGAACAGGATTCGCCTTCCTTGGAAATCAATATCACCTGAATGTGGGTGGAGATGATTTTTACATTGATTTGCTGTTTTACAATCTGAATCTTCGCTGTTATGTGGTGATCGAACTGAAAACCGGTGAATTCAAGCCGGAATATGCTGGGCAGCTGAATTTCTATCTTTCAGCGGTAGATGGGATTCTAAAAAAAGAAAATGATCATCCCTCTATTGGCTTGCTGCTGTGTAAGAGCAAAAATGACCTGGTGGCGGAATATGCACTCAAGGATATGTCCAAGCCCATGGGCATCAGTGCGTATAAAGTAACCAGCAGCCTGCCGGAAGAACTGCAACGGCAACTGCCATCGATTGAAGACATTGAAAAACGGATCCAAAGGGAATAATTTCACGGGGATGACATTTGCTGTCCCTGCATTCATAAATCGGAATTTGGAGGAAAGAAAATGTGCTTGGATGAATTAAGAAGCGATATAGCAATTAAGCAGAAAAAAGGATTACCGTTTATATGTACTTCTATAATTATATGGTTATTGATACTAATTGTAATATTGTTGGACTTGCCACAAAATACAGAGAATTTGCTTGTGCTTTGTTGCTCATGCCCGTTATTACCGATTTCTTGGGCGATTGGCAAAATATTTAAGGATGATATCTTTGATAAAAGCAATCCGCTCGGTAATGTAGGATTTCTATTTACCTGTAATCAGTTTTTGTATTTATTGATTGTAATGTGGGTATTTAATGCTGTACCCGATAAAATGGTAATGGTCTATGCAATGGTATTTGGTGCACATTTATTGCCATATTCGTGGTTATATAAGTCGATAAGCTATCGGATATTCGCAATTATCATCCCTGTTTTATCACTTGTTATAGGGTGTATTTTTTCTGCACTTTTTATTGCACTCACGCTTATCTTGGTTGAATGTATATTTGCTGCTGCTTTGTTTGCAGAGTTGGGCAGATTCACTAACAAGTAATCATCAACTTCCAGTTTATCGAACTAGCTCTCCCGGAAAACCTCTCCGGGAGAGCTGTTTTTCACCCCGCCGCGTCCAGCATATTCTCAATAAAAATCCCATACCCCGTAGTCGGATCGTTCACCAGTACATGGGTCACAGCGCCTACCAGCTTACCGTCCTGAATAATCGGGCTTCCGCTCATGCCCTGCACGATGCCGCCCGTTTTGGCAAGCAGGGCTTCATCTGTCACGGTGATGAGCAGGTTCCGTCCGTTTTTCGCATCGGTGTCCACGCGGTCGATACGGATGGAAAAGCGCTGCACCTGATCGCCGTCGACATTTGAAAGGATCTCCGCCGGGCCGGTCACGACCGACTCAGCAGGAGCCGTTTCGACTGTCTGCCCCTGACGCGGATGGGTCATCGTGCCGAATATCCCGCAGGCTGTATTTTTGTCCACGGTTCCCACCGTGTCCGTCACATCGAAAAGTCCGTGCAGCTCTCCCGGCGTTCCGCGTGTACCGACGCGGATCTCAGCAACGCTCGACCGCACCAGATAGCCGGACTGCATCATCAGAAGCTGCGTCCCGTCCAGACTGCTGACGCCGTGGCCGAGCGCACCGTAACTTCCGGTTTCGGGGTCATAATAGGTGACAGTCCCGATCCCCGCGATATGGTCGCGTACCAGAACGCCGAGCCGGTAGCCGGACGGCGTTTTTTCCGGCGTGACAAGAAACTCCGCTTCCCTTCCGCCGCGTTCCACCCGCACGACAATCGGCTCGCTTTTCTGAATGCTTCCGAGCAGCGCCTGCGCGCTGTCTGTTTTCTTTCCGTCTGCCGCAATGATCACATCGCCCTTCCGGATCCCCGCCTGCTGCGCAGGTGTGCCGCTCTCTACCTCCGTGACCATCAGTCCCTCCGCATAGAGCTTGATGCCGACTGTATATCCGCCCGGAACCAGCGCGCGTCCGGCTGCGGCAGTCTGGCAGCACAGCGCAAGCGCAAGAACGAACGCGGCCAGCGCGGCCGGTATTTTTCTATAAAAAATGTTCCGCCTCATGTTCTCATCCTCTCCGCAAAAGTCTCAGCGCCATTATCTTGACCCGCCGAGCCGGAAAGAAACCGCGCATGGCGTATGTAAAAGAAAGTCTGTTTTCCTTGTCATGAATTAGAAATTCTCCGTTTTTCGAGAAAAAAGAAGCGTGTATCGGCAAAAAAATCCTGCTTTTCCGCCGAAATCCAGAATTGCAGTTTCCATCTCAATTTAATTTCTGCAAAAAAAGAAAAATTAGTCTTGACTTTTCAGAATAAATCGTTATAATCATCATGCGCTTCGGAAAGAAGCTCAGCTAGGGGATTTGTGTAACGGTAGCACACCGGACTCTGACTCCGTTTGCGGGGGTTCGAATCCCTCATCCCCTGCCAGATGAAAAATCCGTAATCCAAAAGGATTGCGGATTTTCTCTTTGTGTATCATTTATCACGAAATATCAAACAAGATCCTTTCTGCAAAACGCCCGGCAGACAATCCGAATGTCTGCCGGGCGCTCTGTATTTGTGGTTATCTCGTCAAAACCGTGCCTGCCATGCTGCCGGTGAAGGCGCCGTTCAGGATGGCTGGGCGGCCAGCGACGAAGACAGTATCCATACCGGCGGAGAACTGCGCAGGATCGGAATAGGTTGCGCAGGTATGGACGGCGGAAAGATCAAAAATATTCAGGTCTGCATCCATGCCGGGCGCGAGAATGCCCTTTGTTTTCAGGCCCATGACCTTTGCAGCACGGCCCGTGCATTTATTCACGGCGGATTCGATGGAAAGCGCCTGCTTTTCGCGGACGAAGTGCTCCAGGAGCGTTGTATACGTGCCATAAACGCGCGGATGGAGCATCCCGGTGGTGGGATAGGTGCTGTCGGAGATCACGCAGCTGTGTGCGTCGCGCAGGATATCGCAGATATCGTCCTCAGCAGCAATGAAATCGATCATGGTCACGTCGCAGTGCGCAGCCTGCAGCAGATCAAACAGTGCGGTAAAGGGGTCCTTCCCCTGCTGCTGCGCGATGGCGGCGATGCTCTGCCCCTCATACTGCCGCAAATCCTTCCGCGAGATGCTGGACGCGACAATATTCTCAAAGCCGACGAGAAGCGAAATATTTTCAAAGTCGCTGCCGGTCAGCATACGGTCTTTCAGCGCTTCGCGGAACGCGGGATCGGCCAGATTCTCGGTCAGCGCTTCCAGACCGCCCTTCTGGCTCTCTGGCGGCAGAACGTGGACGAGCTGAGTTGAACCGGCGGTATAGGGATAGACGTCGCAGGCGATCTCCACGCCCTCCTGCCGGGCCTCGTGCATCAGGTGGAGCATCTCCGGCGTGCAGCGGTGCCAGTTGGCCTTGCCGATGGATTTAAGGTGGCTGACCTCGACGGGGGTATGCAGTGCCTTTGCGACGGTGATCATTTCGCGGAGCGCGTCGACCACGCCGCTGCCTTCCTGCCGCATATGGACTGTGATGGGAATGCCGGAATTTTTAAGCGGCTGAAGCGCTTCGATGAGCGCTTCGGTCGAATAGAAGCAGTCCGGCGCGTAGCCGAGGCCCAGCGAAACGCCGAGCGCGCCTGCAGCAAGCTCCTGCTCGATCAGGCGGTGGATCTCAGCCATCTGGGCCGCGTCAAGCTCGGGCGTGCCGAAGCCTGCCGCGCAGGCGCGGATGGTGCCGCTGCCCGCCAGCATGGCGGTGTTGATGGGGCTGGGGGTCTTTTTTGCAGCGCACAGATAGGAAGCGAGGCTGGAAAAATCGGCGTTCTCCGGCAGCGCGCCCGCAACCGGGGTCAGATATGCCTCGATCTCTTTTTTGTATGCACCGGCGCAAGGCGTGACGGACAGGCCGCAGTTGCCGTTGACGATCGTGGTCAGGCCCTGCTTGAGCTCCAGCTCGCCGAAATGCGGACGGAAGAGCGCCGCGTCGGCATGGCGGTGAATGTCGATGAAGCCGGGCGTAACATACTTCCCTGCTGCGTCAAGGACTGTCCCGGCAGAAGCATCCTTGAGATCACCGACTGCGGCGATTTTTCCGTCTTTAATCGCAACATCGGCTGCGGCCGCCGGTGCGCCAGTTCCATCGATCAGAGTACCGTTTTGAATCAGATAATCAAACATTTTTCTGTTTTCTTTGTATAGACGCAGAGCGCAAGACCGGTTTTCCGGCCCTGCGCTTTGCTTTTTTATTTGACAGGTTGGATGTGCCAGATGTCTTCGGCATACTGGCGGATGGTGCGGTCAGAGGAGAACTTGCCGGCGGAGGCGACGTTCATGAGGCACTTGCGGCCAAAGGCGATGCGATCGCAGTAGTCATGGTTTACGCGCAGACGGGCCTTTTTGTAGCTGTCGAAGTCGTAGAAGATGAAATACTGATCCGGCTTATGCCAGCTTGCACCTTCGAGCAGGGACGTATAGAGCTCGTGCTGCTCCTCATCGGTCGGGACAGTTCCGTCGATCAGGGTGTCGACCGCGCGGCGCAGGTTCGGGTTCGCCTCGTAGAAGCTGCAGGCGTTGTAATTGGGCTTTACCATGTTGATCTCCTCGACGGTCGCGCCGAAGATATACTCGTTCTCGCTGCCCGCCTGCTCTGCGATCTCGACGTTCGCGCCGTCGAGCGTGCCGAGCGTCACAGCACCGTTCAGCATGAGCTTCATATTGCCCGTGCCGGAAGCCTCCGTACCGGCCGGAGAGATCTGCTCGGAAACATCGGCGGCGGGGATGATATGCTCGGCGTAGGAGCAGTTATAGTTCTGCACAAAGACGACCTTCATGATGCCGTCCATGGCGGGATCGCTGTTGATGAGATCAGCCACGCGGTTTACATAATGAATAATTGCTTTTGCACGGCGGTAGCCGGGGGCAGCCTTTGCGCCGAAGATAAAGGCGGTCGGTGTGAAATCCTTGATGCTGCCGTCCTTGATAGACAGATACAGATCCATAATGCTCAGTGCATTGAGCAGCTGTCGCTTATACTCATGCAGGCGCTTGACCTGCACGTCGAAGATGAACGACGGATCGAGCGCGACGCCCTCATGCTCCTCGATCACGCGGCACAGCTGGCGCTTTTTCTCAAGCTTGATGGCGTTGAACTGCTTGATGGTCATTTCGTCAATACCGGCCTTCAGTCCCTCCAGCTGGTCGAGATGCTTCAGATACCCTGCGCCGACCTTGCTGTCGAGCAGACCACAAAGCTCCGGATTGGACAGGCCCAGCCAGCGGCGGGGCGTGATGCCGTTGGTCTTGTTCTGGAAGCGGTCGGGATAGACGGCGTACCAGTCCTTGAACAGAACGTCCTTGAGTATCTGGGAATGGATCTCTGCAACGCCGTTGACGGCGGTGGACATATAGACGGACAGATTCGCCATGTGCGCCTGCCCATCCTTGACGATAAAGAGCTTCGAATGCGGGTGCTCCTGCTTGAGCTTTGCATCGATGCGCTCAATGATCTCGCAGACCTCCGGCACGACGGAGCGCAGCAGCTCCAGATCCCACTTTTCGAGCGCCTCGGTCATGACGGTGTGGTTCGTATAGGCGAACACGCGGCGGGTCAGCTCAAACGCGGCCTCAAAATCCAGTCCCTCGGCCATCAGCAGACGGATCAGCTCCGGAATGGACATAGCGGGATGCGTATCGTTCAGCTGGACAGCAATAAACTCCGGCAGGCGGTAATAGTCCGTGCCGTGCTGCTGGCGGTAGTCGCGCAGGATATCCTGCAAAGACGCGCTGGAAAGGACGTACTGCTGCTTGACGCGCAGGCGCTTGCCCTCCCATGTGGAGTCGTTCGGATACAGAACGCGGGTGATATCCTCGGCCTTGTTCTTCTTTTCAAGCGCCTTAACGTAGTCCTGCGCGTTGAAGGCGTCGAAGTTCAGCTCCTCCTCGGCCTCGCACTGCCAGAGGCGGAGCGTACCGACCGTCGTTGTTTCATAGCCGATCACGGGCATATCATACGGGACGCAGTTGACGGTCTGGTCGGCAAATTTGACCTTGACGGCCAGCTTGTCGCGGCGGTGGCTCCACGGGTCACCGTATTTCGTCCAGTCGTCGGCATTTTCACGCTGGCAGCCATTGACGAACGACTGCTTGAACAGGCCGAAGCGATAGCGCAGGCCATAGCCGGTCAGCGGCAGGTCGAGCGTCGCGGCGCTGTCAAGGAAGCAGGCGGCGAGACGGCCAAGGCCGCCGTTGCCGAGGGCTGCGTCCTCAATATGCTCCAGACACGCAAGATCAACGCCCTTTTCAGCAAAGGCCGCTTTCATCCCGCGCAGAATGCCGAGGTTGAAGAGGTTGCTGTAGACCAGGCGGCCGACGAGATATTCCGCGGAGAAATAGAACGCGCGGCGGCCCGGCGCCTGACGGCGCTTGGTCTTCGTCCATTTGTCGCTGATCTCCATCATGATGACCTGGCCGAGCGCCTCATGCAGGCGCTCCGGGGTCGTTTCCTGCAGCGTCTCGTCATGCTGGAAATGCAGCAGCGCCTCAGTCTGTTTTACGATTCGTTCCGAAAATTCACTCATAGGTTACTCCTTCCTGGGACTCCGCCGGGCAGACTGTCCGGCGGCTTTTAAAGAAGCGCCCACCTATCCGGCAAGGACAGGTGGACGCCAGATGACTGTAGGTATTATACACGATTTGACCGCTCTGTCAAACCTGCAATTTTTTTTGCCAGCGCTTCGTTGGCCGCGCCGGGCAGCATACGCCAGCGCCAGTTCGACTGCAGAAGCCTGCCAGGTTCGTTCATACGCGTTTCCCGGCCCAGACGCAGATAGTCCTGCATCTGCATGATAAACAGCTGTGCCTTGGACTGCATACCGGCCTCGATGATGGCGTCGGCCAGATCGTCCTCCGCTGTAATGCCGAGATAGCTGCGGGCATAGGCGTCCGTTTCTGCGTCAATTCCCTCGCACCACTGGATAAGCGTCTCATTGTCGTGCGTGCCGGTGTAGCAGATGGCGTTTTCAGGATAGCGGTCGGGCAGATAGTTGCTCGGCTCGCGCGGGTCGAAGGCAAACTCCAGCACCTTCATGCCAGGGAAGCCGGAATCAATCACAAGCTGCTGTACCTCCGGCGTCAGGAAACCGAGATCCTCGGCGATAAAATCGGTATCCGGGCAATTCTTCCGGATAGCATTTACAAGCTTCATGCCGGGTCCCTTGACCCATTCGCCCTTGCGGGCCGTGCGGTTGACGGCAGGAATGGCCCAATAGCTTTCGATGCCGCGGAAATGGTCGATGCGGACGACGTCGAAGCTCTCCCCTGCTGCGCGCAGGCGTCGCATCCACCAGGAGAAGCCGTCCTGCTCCATATGTGCCCAGTCATAGATGGGATTGCCCCAGTACTGGCCGTTGGCGTTGAAGCCGTCGGGAGGGCAGCCCGCGACGACGCGCGGACGGCGGGTGCGGGTCAGCTGGAAGTTCTCCGGGTGCGACCAGACGTCGGCGGAATCCAGCGGAACATAAATGGGGATATCGCCGATGATCAGCACACCGTTTTCATGGGCATACTCCCGCAGCCGCTGCCATTGCGTATGGAAGCAGAACTGCAGGAACCGTTGAAAATCAAGCTCGTCGTGCAGCAGCTCACGGTAGTACGCCATGGCCTCCGGCTGGTGCATCCGGATGTCGAGCGGCCACTCGGTCCACGGGCCGTCGTTATAATATGCCTTAACGGCCATAAAGAGTACATACTCCTCCAGCCACGCACTCTGCTGGCGGACATATTCCGTGTAGCGCTCCGCCGGGGCCTTGTGGAAGCGGCTCCAGGCCAGATGCAGCACCCGCAGGCGCTGGTCGTACATCTTCGAAAAATCGACCTGATCGGCGCGGCTGCCCCAATCGACGCGGTCAAGCTCCTCCTGCGTCAGGTATCCGTCCTTGACAAGCTCGTCCAGATCGATCAGATACGGGTTCCCGGCGAAGGTAGAGAACGCCTGATAGGGCGAATCGCCATAGCCGGGCGGGTTGATCGGGAGGATCTGCCAGTAGGTCTGCTTTGCCGCTCTCAGAAAATCAATAAAGTCATAGGCTGCTTTGCCCATACTGCCGATGCCGTAGGGCGAGGGCAGCGAAGTAATGTGCATCAGGATTCCACTGCTTCTTTTCATACTATCACTCTTATTTCGCTTTCGTTGAAAACAGGCAAAAGCAGCGGTTGGGCGCTGTTTTCAGCTGTTTTCGAGTTTTCTGACGCTTTCACGGTTGGAAAGCGTAAACGGTACGGTCATATGGCGGGCCTGCCCGCCGCGCTCGGTGCAGTCCATCAGAACAGAAAAGCTGCGCCGGGCCAGAAGCTCGACAGACTGGGAAACGGTAGAAAGCTTCGGGGTATAGAAGCTGCCGATCCTCAGTCCATCATAGCCGATGATGGAAATATCGTCAGGGACGCGCTTTCCGGCGTCCACCAGTGCGCGGATCGCGCCGATGGCAATGACGTCGGCCATGGCGAACACTGCCGTGACCTGCGGTGTGTCGCGCAGGACGGCCTGCATACCGGAATAGCCATCCTCATAGCTGTAACGGCCGGTGTGGTAGTAGGTCTGTTCGTCGAACTGCATCCCGTTTTTCCCGAACGCTTCCACGCAGCCTTCATAACGCTGCGCAGACGTATCGGATAAAAGCCGGTCGCCGCCGAGAACAGCAATGTTTCTGTGGCCGCAGCGGATGAGATAATCGACAGCGCAGGCAGCGCCCTGCCGGTCGTTGGTCGTAACGCTGGACAGGTTCTCAAACGGCAGATCGCTCGCATCGTTTGTAACAATGATGGAGGGCACATGGATCTTGTCGAAATCGCTGACAAAATGACGGTTCGTCGCACCGAGGAACATCACGCCCATGGGCTTGCGCTCCCGGCAGAGCTTGACGGCACGAAGCACCTCGTTATCGTCTTCATCGATAAAGTCGACAATCAGCGAATGCGTGGTGCGCGAGAAAAGGGACTGCAGATGCTCGACCATACCGGCAAACAGCTCGTTGGCCGTGCCCTTGACAATGATGAGTACGGTGTTGGAGCGCTGCTGCTTTAAAAGCTGTGCGCTTTCGTTGAGTTCAAAGCCGCGTTCCTGCGCAATGGACAGAATCGCCTGCCGCGCTTTTTCCGAAACATTCGGCTGATTATTGAGCACGCGAGAGACAGTTCCAAGCGAATAACCGCTCAGTCTCGCAAGATCCTTGATCGTCATATCTGCTGTTCTCCTTGGTTTTGCTGATTCTGTATCACTATCATACAGAACCTCTGAAAAATCCACTTAAAACAGACAAATTTCTTTATCCCTTTACCGCGCCGGCAGCAACGCCCTTGATAATATATTTCTGGCAGCAGAGATAGAAGATGACGACCGGGACGATGGACATCAGGATCAGCGCCATAGTCGCGCCCATGTCGACGGAGCCGTAGCTGCCCTTGAGGTACTGGATGTGGATGGGAATGGTGCGGAATTCGTTGATATCAAGGACCAGATACGGCAGGAGGTAGTCGTTCCAGACCCACATGATCTCCAGAACACCGACGGAAATGAAGGTCGGCTTCATCATGGGCAGGACAACCTGGAAGAAGGTCTGCACCGGGGTGCAGCCGTCGATAACAGCAGCCTCTTCAATGGAGCGAGGGATGGACTTGACAAAGCCGGTGAACATAAACACAGCGAGGCCCGCACCGAAGCCGAGGTAGACAATGGGAATCGTCCACGGGCGATTGAGCTTCAGAGTATCGGCGGTCTTTGCCAGCGTGAACATGACCATCTGGAACGGGACGACCATGGAGAACACGCACAGGTAGTACACAATGCGGCAGACGAGGCTGTCGACACGGGAAATATACCACGCGGCCATGGACGTGCAGATGAGGATCAGAGCTGCGGAAAGCAGCGTGATCATCAGGCTGTATTCGACGGATTTATAGAACGGGTAGTTGCCGAAGGTCATACCCTTGATATAGTTCTGCAGCCCCATGAAGGTGTTGCTTGTGGGAAAGGCAAACGTATCAAGGTTAATAGCGGCGTTGGTCTTGAGAGAGTTGACCAGAACGATGAAGATCGGGTAGAGATACGCAACGGCAATGATTGCAAACACGACCGTCAGGACGGTATGCGAACGGCGCTCTTTCTGGAAGCCGGTATTTTTCATTACTGATCGACCTCCTTCTTTCTGGTGGACACAAGCTGGGCAATGCTGATGATCGCAACCAGGATAAAGAACACAACTGCCTTGGCCTGTCCGGGGCCTTTGGAGTTGGAGGTGTTGGAGTTGACGATGTTCAGAGCCAGCATTTCCGTGGTCTTGATGACGTTGCCGTCAGCCAGCGTCTTAAAGGGCGAGCCGCCCGTGAGGGCCAGGTTCTGGTCATAGAGCTTGAAGCCGTTGGTCAGGGACAGGAACGTGCAGATGGTGATAGACGGCATGACGTTCGGGATTGTGATGTTCCAGAGCGTTTTCCAGCTGGACGCACCGTCGATCTTTGCGGCCTCCAGCATATCCTCCGGGATTGCCTGCAGGCCTGCGATATAAATGATCATCATATAGCCTATCTGCTGCCAGCACATGAGGATGATCAATCCCCAGAAGCCGTATTTGGTTTCCAGCACGACGGCTGTGTCGAAGCTGCTGAGGATGCCGTCGAAAATCATGAGCCAGATATAGCCCAGAACGATGCCGCCGATGAGGTTCGGCATGAAGAAAACGGTACGGAAGATGTTCGAGCCCTTGATACCCTTAGTCAGAACGTAGGCAACAGCAAAGGCCAGAACGTTGATGATGAGCAGGGATACGAGTGCAAACAGTGCCGTATACCAGAACGCGTGGAGGAAGCCCTCATCCTGGAAGATGGTCTGGTAGTTTTTCAGTCCCACCCACGTCCACTTGCTGGTCGTCTTGAACTTGCAGAAGGACAGGAACAGCCCCTTTGCAAACGGGTACAGGAAGCCCACGCAGAACGCTGCGAACGTCGGCAGCAGGAACAGCCAGCCCCAGCGCTGGATCGGGCGGCGGATCAAGCTGCATGACAGAGCCGAATCGTCATGTTTTTTCTTCTTCATCATGCTTCTCCTTTATTATTTATATACTTTCTTGACAATTTCACAGACAAGCGCCCGGCCTCCGGGCGTTTGTCCGCAAAATCTTCGGCTGCGGCAGTTTCTTTTCTGTAAAAAAGGGGGCTTTGCAGCCCCCTCTTTACTTTTGGTCACGCCTTATTGCTTATGCGTTTTCCTTTGCATACTGGGTCGCCCAGCCCTGCACGAATGCAGTCTCGACAGCGGACCAGTCGCCGGTACCGGCAGAGTACTGGGTCAGAGCGTCGACAACGGCAGCACGCCAGTCGTCAACAGCGGGAGTCCAGTTGAATGCCCAGGTCACAACGTACTTGCCATCGGCAGTGTACTTGTTGGCATCCTGGAAGAAGACGTTCTCCGGCTCCTTGGCGTCCTTGAACGGGCAGGGGCCAAACTCTTTTGCCAGCATCGTGGTGCCTTCGTCAGAGGTAACAACCCAGACGAGGAAATCGATGGTCGCCTGAATGTCCTCTTCAGAGGATTCGTTGTTGATGGCCCAGCAGTTCTCGGTGCCTGCGCACAGGCCGGCCTCTTCTTCGCCGTCAACACCGCAGTAGATGGGGATCATGGCCAGATCGTCGGGGTTCATGCCGAACGTGCCGGTCAGGTTGGAATATTCCCAACTGCCGTTCTGATAGAACGCAGCCTTGCCCTCGCCGAATTCAGCCTCGGACTCGTCGCCGGTCGCGGTAGCCAGAGCAGCGCCGGTGGTAGCGGAATCAGTGATGTAGAGATCCCAGATGTTCTTGAAGTTGTTGAGGTAAGCACCGGTGATGGTGGCGGGCTGCGCGGTCACGCCGTCATCACGGAACTCGTAGAACAGCGGCATGTTGGCCAGATGGCCGGAGAAACGCCAGCTGGAGGAGCCGTCGAGGCCGGCGGAGGAGAATGCGTCGAAGCCGAGCTCGTCAGCGCGGGCATGGATGTCGTCAGCGACAGCCTTCAGGGAATCGAAGTTGGTGATCTCGTCGATGGAGTGGCCGGCCTTCTCGAGCAGAGCCTTGTTGACGATGATACCGAATGCCTCGTAGCAGTAGCCGATGGAGAGGGTCTGGCCGTCTTCACCCTTGAGGTTGAAAGCATCGGTGGTCATCTGATCCATGATGGCAGTGCCGTCGAGCGGATAGCAGTAGTCGCCGTAGGAGTTGATGGCGCCCTGGTTGCCGCACTGGAACAGGGTCGGAGCGGAGCTCTTGTCAAGCTCGGCTGCGAGGGTGGTGTCATAGGTGCCGGAAGCAGCGGTGACGACCTTGACGGGAACGCCGGTCTGCTCGGTGTAGGTGGCGGCGAGCTTCTGCCAAGCTTCGTCAGCTTCGGGCTTGAAGTTCAGGTAGTAGACGGAGCCGGTCGCTTCGGTCGCGGCGGGCTCTTCCGTCTCGGTCTCAGCGGGGGTGGTCTCTTCGGTGGTGGCCGGAGTTTCGGTTTCGGCCGGGGTGGTCTCTTCGGGCTGAGCGGGCTCGGTCTTGGATGCGCAGGCAGCCAGGCCAAGAACCATCACGAGCGCCAGAAGCATTGCAATGATCTTTTTCATGGTATTTCCTCCTGAATGATTTTTGAATTCTGGAAACGTTTCCATTTCCAATGCCCATATTATACTACATTTTTCTGATCTGAGCAATCAAAATTTGTTCCGAAAAAATTTTCAGCACTTTGTACGATTTCAAGGCTGCAAAATTGTGCATTTTGCCTCTATCCTCTTTTCGGCTTGCGTTTTTTCTGTTCAGTCGATATAATATTCTATATTCGTTCTATATTCTTTCCTGAAACGAGGCGCGCTATGAAGTTCTTCAATTATGATTCCCCTTTTTGGTCGTTTATGTCGCGGATCGCAGACCTTGTCATTGTAAATATACTGTGGCTGGTTTTCTGCATCCCCGTGTTCACCATCGGCGCATCAACGGCGGCAATGTACCGCGTGACGCTCAATCTGGTGCGCGGTGAGGGCGGCGGTGTCGTCCGCAGCTTCTGGGCGTCGTTCAAGCTCAATTTCAAGCAGGGCGTTCTGCTGTTCCTGATCCTTCTGATCCCGACGCTGCTGGTGATCGTTGAGGTTGAGATCTATCTGTCCGGTGCGGTGGCACAGTCGGTCTGGATGGGCGTGATTTTCTGCTTCCCGGCGCTGCTCGTTTCGCTGGTCGGCGCATACATCTATCCGCTGCTGGCGCAGTTCGACAATACCATCAAGAACACACTCAAAAACGCCATTCTGCTTTCGATCGGCAACCTCCCCTATTCGCTCGTGATGGCGGCGCTGAATCTGTCCGCGCCGCTCCTGCTCCTGTTTGCGACAAGCTTTTTCCTGCGGACGTGCATTTTCTGGATCCTGATCGGCGGTTCGCTCGTCGCGATGCTCAATTCATATCTGCTGCGGAAAATCTTCAAAAAGTATTTTGAGCTGGATTAAATGCGCGCCCGGTGCAAGGCTGCACCGGGCGCATACTTTTTATCTTCTCAATGCCGCGATCAGTTCCAGAAGGCCGTAGACAATGGGCTGGTGGAGCAGGTAGATGAACAGGGACTGGCGGCCGCACCAGCAGAAGAACCGCGCGATCGCGCTTTCCCGGAACGTGCCGGGCAGGCGTGTTTTTTTGTCCGCGTAGACCGTCCTGCCGAGAACTGTGCCGAGCATATACCAGCCGAGGTGCGGCAGGAGCGGAAAATAATCGCTGGACGCGAAGCCCTCATAGGCAAAGCCGAACGGGAAAAGGAATTTTGCCTCCACGACCGTGCCGGAAATGAGATAGCCGGTCACAACGAGCACAACGCCCATGGCGGCAAGCGCCTGCGTGGGCAGCTTTTTATAGGCTGGATAGAGCATCATGCAGATGCCCAGCAGATGCAGTACGCCGAACCAGACGATCACATCGCGCGAAGCCATGCCGAGGCGGTACATCCCGAAGGTCACAAGCGAAATGAGCATTCCGCAGGCAAAGACGATGCAGCCGCGGCGGAAGCTGCGCGAACCGAGCGTAGCGCAGCAGCCGGACAGGACGACGAAGATCACGCCGCCATACTGCTGGATGAATACGTACCACGCGGGCAGGTGCAGATCAAGGCCGATAAAATAGATCAGATCAAAAATCAGATGGATGAGAATCACGCAGAGAATGCAAAGGCCGCGCAGCGCGTCCAGCTCCCAGATCCGGTCGGTTTTTTTCATGGAAATCACCTGAAATCATTACAGCCTGCCGCGGAACGCGGCAGGCTGCCGAAATAAATTACAAATTCTTTGCGTCTTCCAGCGCCTGACGCTCGGCTTCTTCCTCTTCGAGCACACGGTAGGCAACCTTGCCGACCAGCGTTTTAGGCAGCTCGGGCCGGAACTCGATATCATACGGCATGGCGTATTTTGCGATATGCTGGCGGCAGTAGTCGAGGATCTCCTGCTTGACCGCGTCCGACGGCTCGTAACCGGGGCGCAGGACGACAAAGGCCTTGACCTTCTGCATCTTATACGGATCCTTGACGCCGATGACGCAGGACAGCAGCACCTTTTCATGGCCGTCAATGATGTTTTCCAGCTGGCCGGGATAGACGTTATAGCCGGAGGTGATGATCATGCGCTTGATGCGCTGGGAGAAGTAGACAAAGCCGTCCTCGTCCATCTTGCCAAGGTCGCCGGTGTGCAGCCAGATGCGGCCGTCCTCATGGCGGCGGAGGGTGTTGTGCGTTTCCTCGGGGTTGTCGACATACTCGAGCATGACCGACGGGCCGGAGACGCAGATCTCGCCTTCGAGATTCGCGTCCAGCTCCTGTGTCGTGCCGGGCTTTACAATCTTATAATACGTATCCGGGAACGGGACACCGATGGAGCCGACGCGGTTATAATCCTTCGGCGTCAGGCAGGAGGCCGTGACGCATTCGGTCAGGCCGTAGCCCTGACGCACCTGCACGGAAGCATTGTGGGCCTTGAGGAAATCGTCGACCTTTTTCTTCAGCTCGATGGACATACTGTCACCGCCGGAGAACACGCCCTTGAGGCAGCTGAGGTCTGCGTTTTCAAGCTTTTCTGCGCGCAGCAGCGCCTCAAACAGCGTCGGGACGCCGGGGATGATATTGGGCTGCTTTTTGATGAGCAGCTCGGCGTAGGTATTGACGTTGAACTTCGGAACAAGGATGCAGCACGCGCCGCCAATCAGGGCGGTATGGATGCCGATGCCGAGGCCGAAGCCGTGGAACACGGGCATGACGGAGAGCATCTTCAACCCGTCGATGGGCGAGAAGCCGGAGGCAGCGATGGTCTGCAGGCCCAGCGCGTTAAAGTTCATATTGGACAGGAGAATGCCCTTGGTCGTGCCGGTCGTGCCGCCGGAATAGAGGATGGACGTGCCCTCCTCCGCCTTGCCGAACTCTCTCGGCAGGGGCAGGTCGCGCTTTTTGCCGACGCGCTGGAATTCCGACCACCAGATATAATTGCCCTTTTTCGGGGGCTTGGGGTATTTGCGGGCTGCCGTCAGAGCATAACCGAGGGCAAGATGCGGGTACAGCTCGTCCTCGATTTTGGCAAGCAGGAGCTTGCAGTCCGGATCGTCAAGCTCGGGCATGATGGGTGCGATCTTGGCGTAGAACTGGTCGAGCGTGAGGATGCACTTGGAGTGCGAGAAATTGAGATAGAATTTGATCTCTCCCGCAGCAGAGAGCGGATGGATCATGTTGGACACTGCACCAATGCGGTTCAGGCCATAGAACGCGTGCAGGGCCTGCGGGCAGTTGGGCATACAGATGGTGACGCGGTCGCCCTTTTTGATGCCCATGGCGAGAAACGCCTGCGCCGTCTCGTCGATCTTCTGCATGAACTGCGTGAAGGTCGTCTTTTTGCCCATGAATTCATAGGCAGGCAGCTTCGGATTGCGCTCTGCTGCGGCCTTGACCATCTGATAGATGGTCTTCTGCGGATAAGACAGATGCTGCGGCACATTGCCGTAATACTTTAACCAGGGAGCGGAAGAGGAAAGACTCATTTTTTTCATCCTTTCGGGCGAGTTTTTTCACACACCTCTGCCGCCCCATTCACACACCAAAGACGGCAGTTATCTGCATTATACCTGTTTCGGCCCGAAATAGCAAGATTTTCTTACAGGCAGATGCGGCGGTTTGTCTTAATATTATAGATTGACCCGGAACAGGTTTGATTTTCCATATACGCTGTGCTATGATAAGGATGCTACACAATCTTAACATGGATAAATTTCGAGAATGTGTTTTGTCTCCCGGCAAAAACGCACTCTCCATTTTGGCATTCTCGGATTTTGTCCATGTGTCAATGATTGTGTAGCAGCAAGCGGAGTTTTGCGTTTTTCAGTGTGCAGCTCCGCTTGGGGCTGTACACTTTTATTATGTATTATGGAGGAGAATAAAATGAAACGAAAGCAACGACACATCTGGATTCTTTGTATGGTCTTCATCTTTTCTCTGTTGCTGTCTGCGTGCAGCAGTACATCCTCATCGACACAGGAAAATACAGTAAGCTCTCAAGCACCTTTCGGAAGAGTAAGTGTAGCAACTGACGCTTTTCCTGACAGCAGTACCACGCCAGACACGCAGCCGCAAGATGATGCGCCGGACGAAAGTGCGGCACCTGTATTAAATACGGTTACACTGGCTGATTCCCGTAGTTTCTCCGAAGGAATCGCATGGGTTCAATATTATGACAATGCCAGAAATCTCCAGTTCGGATGGCTTCATCCAGACGGCTCCATTGACCAGCCCTTTCTGTTGAGCGCGTAACAACATTTGGTTCCGATTTTTCCGGCGGATATTCATATGTCACAACAGGAGACGGATATGTTCACCAAAAAACAGACATTCCTGACTCTTTCATTATTCTTGACCAGAGCGGAGCAGTCACAGCAGAGAGCCCAAACGATGGCAGCAGCTATGAGATTCTTTGTGGCGGCAACGGCGTATATCTGGTAAAGCAGTCGATCCGCAGTATGACAGAGAGCGAAGACCGGTACGGCTTCATTACGGCTGATGGCGACTGGCTTTATGAATGCACGGTCTGTAAAATAGACGGCACACACCCTCTCAGCGCACTTGGGGTAGTAGAATTCAGATCAGAAAATAATATTCAGTATTCTTACCTAGGAGAAAACGTCTTCCTTGCCAAATACGACGAACGCCAGTCCGTCCTCTATAATTGCAGAACAAATCAGACATATCGGATCACAGGCAAAAATCAAGACGTTGTCATATACGATAATTATTCTGACGGCTACATTCCAGTTAAAATCGACGGAACATTATATATTCTCTCTACAGGGTTCGATCTGCAGCCGATCTCTGTGGATGCAGCGACATCCGTGTGCTATAGTGACGGCATCATTTACGCCACTGAATATATGTGGGGAATGGGTGCCACCGGGAAGGGAGGCAAATTCTACCTGCTCGATGGAAGCGTTTTGGCTGACCTGACCGGATACGAACTGCTGTATCAATATGCAGAAGATTTATTCCGTTTCAGAGACGGATATGCTGCAGTTATTATATATGGACTTGACAAAGAGTACTATCTGGGCATCATTAATTTGAATGGAATGTTTGCCTTTGAACCACTCAAGTTTGACCTCGGCTTCTATACCGAGGATCAGTTCGGCGAACTTTCGAGTGGACGGTTTGCCTGTAAAATTTCCAATCAGGAAGAAGGCTCCCAAAATGCTGAGGTCGTTGTTGTCGACACCAGCGGAAATGTCACACACTCTGATTATTTCGGTTTCAAAAATGCCGGCAGACTTATCTTTCACGAAGGCTTTGCATGGGATCAGACTATTCAATGTTTTTTAAAGGATGACGGCACTGTTTTGGAGACTTATCTGAAAAGGTAAAGCCTCTTGTCTCTTGTCTCCGCGTTTCTCGATAATCTGCTTGCGAAAAGGAGCCGTCCGGGCGGGCGGCTCCTTTTGTTTGTATTTTTCCATAGCGCTGCGGCTTCTGCGAAAGCGGCAGTCAGCCGGCGCTTTCCTGTTTTCAGGAGTTTCTTGCCTTGTCGCAGAATGCGCGGACCTTCTGCTCATCGATCACCGTGCTGCCAACGCCGCGAAGCGTACCGCTGACAGTCACAGTATCGAACCCGAACGTAAATGCACTGACCCTTCCGTTTCGAACGGACAGCGTGAGGTCGATTCTGCCTGCGTCCGAAAATGTGTCTTTTATTGTATTCTGGAGGTCATAATAATCGCTCCTGCTGTAGAACGAATCCTCAAAGCATTCCAGACACGCCATCATGAAGACATACGGGTCGATGTGGAGCGTATGGGTCAGTTCGCCGTCCTTCCATTTACACGAATACCCGGCGTTCTTCTCCATCCACTTTTTGCTGTTCATGTTCCGGGCAAGCTTCCGCATATCCTTTTCGGCCTGCTCCATATCGATGCTCTTCGAGAGCTTTTCATATGCGTCGTGCTTCAGGCTTTCAAGCAGCTCCTCCCAATCCATCTGCTCCGAAGATTGATCCGAGGACAGATTGTATGCCTCATTGAGGAGTGTGCGGATCTCCTTCCGCGCATCAACCGAACCGTATGATCCCTCAACACAGTACGCCAGATAACCGTCGCGGAGCGCTACCCTGAGAGGCGTTTCGCCGGACGTGTCCGTCCCGGTCATCCAGATAACCGGATCCCGGTCAAACTGGGCATAGACAGAAATATACCCAACTACGTCGCTGGTACTGACCGACATATCAATGACCGGCATATCCACGGTGAGGCTCCCTGCGCGTGCCGTACGCCCGATTGCCGTCTTCATCCGCTGGAGCGGCCCGCCAAGCACGCCAAAGTAGATGCCCGCCGCCGTCGCCGCTGCCGCAAGGAGCAGGACAACTGCCGCGGCGATGATCGCGGTCCGGACCCATCTGCCGCCGGGAGCTTTTTTCACCCGCTGCTTTTGGGGAACTGGCGCCGGTTCCTCCTTCCACACCGGTGCTTCCTGCTGCACAGGTTCCTCTTTCCACACCAGTTCTTCCTGCTGTACCGGTTCTTCCTGCTGCTTGACCGGACATCCGCAGGCCGGGCAGAAGCGCGCACCCGCTTCAAGCTCTGTCCCGCATTTTCCGCAGTATTTCGCGGCTCTTTCCTCCATACCTATATCCTCCCGTTTTCCTTTTGACGGTTTCTCGTCTGTTTTTCTCTGTTATTGGTGCTTTTTTCTCCAGATATTTTCAGTATATACGATTATCGGTACATCGTCAAGTCCGGCAGTATCTTCCTGCCCTTAAATTTTCTCAATATTTTTCCTTCCCTTTCCTGCATACTTGTTGCAAACTGATTGCAGCGTATATCATAGTATAGTATTTTCTGCTTCAAAAACGGATCGGCAGAATAATATGCGGCGGGGAGGCGTTCCTGCTGGCAGCAAAGCCCGGCTCCGCGCGGGAGCCGGGCTTTGCTTTGGTATTAATCCGCCATGCCGTATGCCTGCTCAAAGAGCCGGTAAAACGGAAGCAGGAATCGGAACCCGTCCCTGATCCATTCCGTCAGCTCTGGGCCGCTGCTGCGCTCGTCGAAGGGGTGCATACTTTCGATGGAAAACGAACGCATATTATAAAGTCTTCCAACCGGTTCCCCGGCATGGCCCTTCGGCCTTGCATAGGCGGGGCCGGAAAGCGTATATTCCTGCTGCGCGTCCAGCTGCCGCAAGAGCTTTTCGGCGCGCTTCGGGTCGTTGTCCAGAATCCGCCGCAGCTGCGCGCCGGACGCCGCCGGCATCCACCAGCCCGCGCCGCAGCCGTAGCCGTCCGCGCCGACCTGGAACCAGAAGCACGGCGCTTCACCGCGGTTCTCGATCGCGTTCTGGAACGAAAACCAGATATGGTCGTTGAGCGGCCCGCGTCCGAACAGCCGCCGCGCGTCGCGGTAAATGCGTGAAATGTGGACATTCAGATGCAGATCGGGGTATGCTTCCTGGAACCAGTCGTAAAGCTCCCCGGCCAGCGCCTTTGTCGGGGTCATGACCGCATCCTGAAATTCCTGCTTGTGCTCTGCGAACCACGCCCGGTCATTGTTGAACCGGATGCCCCAGAACACGTCGACCGTCTGGTCGGTATAGCCTGTAAACATTGCTTTTACTCCTTCTGATTGCGAAGATAGGCCAGATAGCCCTCTAAAATCAGGCTGGCCGCCACGGCGTCGACCGTGTTTTTGCGTTTTTTGCCGTGATAATTGCTTTCGTTCAGGATCTGATGCGCCTCGATGGTCGTGCGGCGTTCATCCCACAAAACAGGCTTTATCCCGACTGTCTGCTCCAGAAGCGCGGCAAAGTCGCGGTAGAGCGCGGCACGCGGGCCTTCCGTGCCGTCCATATTGCGCGGGAAGCCCATCACGAGCCGCTGCGCGCCGCTTGCTTTAAACATCCGCGCCACTTCCTCCGCCGTCTTTTCCGGCTTCCACGAGTGGATCACCGCCGTCTGGCCGGTCATCCAGCCAAGCGCGTCTGAAATGGCCACGCCGGTGCGTGCGTCGCCGTAGTCGATCGCCATGATTTTCATGCAGTCTCTCCCTGTTTCCTGTTTTTTATAGTATAGCAGATTTTTTGCCTTCCTGCAATTCGCGAGAAAATTTTCCTGTTTTCTTGAAAAAAACCTGTTGACCTGCAATGCTTTTTATGATAATATGGCTCTACCTGTGAAAAAGGGGTTTTCTTTTTTTGCGCCCATTTTTCAAGCTGCGGGACGCCATGTAGTTTCGGCGTCATCTAAATTTTCAATAGCCGCAGTTTTGCAGGGAGGCAAGTATTAAGGAGGTGCCGAATATGCGAGTTAAGATCACGCTCAGATGCAACGAATGCAAGCAGAGAAACTACAACACCATGAAGAACAAGAAAAACGACCCCGACCGTATCGAACTGAAAAAGTATTGCAGATTCTGCAAAAAGCAGACTGTGCACAGCGAGACGAAGTAACACATCGGACAAGCAGAAAGGGTGAACATCATGGCAGAAGCGAAAAAGGAAAACTTCTTTGCCCGCACTGGCAAGCGTCTCAGCCGCTGGTTCCGTGAAATGAAGAGCGAGCTGAAAAAAGTCGTATGGCCGACAAAGAGCCAGATGGTCAACAACACCGTCATCGTTCTGGTGTGCACACTGATCGTCGGCATTTGCATTTGGGTCTTCGATGCTGTAGGCGGCGTCGTCGTCAACGGTATCATTACCCTGGTCAGAGGCTAAAGCATGGCGGAAGCAGCAAAATGGTATGTTGTGCATACCTATTCCGGCTACGAAAACACCGTCAAGGCTACCATCGAGAAAACCATTGAGACCCGCCATCTCGAGGATCTGATCCACATTGTCTCCATCCCCATGGAAACTGTGACCGAGATCACCGACAACGGGCCGAAAACGTACGACCGCAAGGTATTTCCGGGCTACGTTCTCATCAAGATGATCATGTCCGACGAGGCATGGTATATCGTCAAAAATGTCCGCGGCGTGACCGGCTTTGTCGGTTCCGGCACGAAGCCGACTCCCCTCACGGAGGAGGAAGTGCAGCAGCTGGGCATTGAAAAGCATGAGATCGTGGTTGCGTACTCTGAAGGCGACAGCGTCCGCATCAACGACGGCCCGCTGACCTCCTTCATCGGAACTGTCGACCAGATCGATATCGAAAAGAACAAGGTTCGCGTCATTGTCTCCATGTTCGGGCGCGAAACGCCGGTCGAGCTGGAGCTCGATCAGGTCGAGTTGGTCAACGACTGACCCCGCAGGAACGCGGAACGTGGGAGGGGCTTGACCCCCGCCAAAAATACGCGCCCGTGCGCGTATCACCACATTTATTCAGGAGGTGCTCATCATGGCACAGAAAGTAACAGGCTATATCAAGCTGCAGATCCCCGCTGCAAAGGCAACTGCGTCTCCCCCTGTCGGCCCGGCTCTCGGCCAGCACGGCGTCAACATTTCTCAGTTCATCAAGGAATTCAACGAGCGTACCAAGGATCAGGCTGGTTTTAAGATTCCGGTCGTTATCACGGTTTACGCTGACCGTTCCTTCTCCTTCGTCACCAAGACCCCCCCGACCCCGACCCTCATTCTGAAGGCTCTGGGCATCGAAAAGGGCTCCGGCGTGCCCAACAAGGACAAGGTCGCCACCATCACCAAGGCACAGGTCAAGGAAATTGCCGAGCGCAAAATGCCCGACCTGACTGCGAACACCATCGAAGCCGCTATGAGCCAGGTCGCAGGTACCTGCCGCAGCATGGGCATCGTGGTCGTCGACTGAGTTTGACCGCAATAACAGCTTGACCGAGGTATATCGGCAACAGGCCGAGCCTCATAAATATGTGGGAGGAATCATTCCGAATCACCACTAAGGAGGAAATTACATTGTTTAGAGGTAAAAAATATAAGGACAGCGCGAAACTGGTCGACCGCTCCACGCAGTACGAAGTTCCCGCTGCTATGGATCTTGTTGTAAAGACCGCTTCCGCCAAGTTCGACGAGACTGTTGAAGTCCACATCAAGCTCGGCGTTGACTCCCGTCACGCTGACCAGCAGGTCCGCGGCGCGATCGTTCTCCCGAACGGCACCGGCAAGACCCGCAAGGTTCTCGTGTTCGCCAAGGACGCCAAGCTCGACGAGGCCAAGGAGGCCGGCGCCGACTTCGCAGGCGGCATGGAGCTCGTTGAAAAGATCCAGAAGGAAAACTGGTTCGATTTCGACGTCGTCGTCGCTACCCCGGATATGATGGGTATCGTCGGTCGTCTCGGTAAGGTTCTCGGCCCGAAGGGCCTCATGCCCTCCCCCAAGGCCGGCACCGTGACCCCCAACGTCACCGCCGCCGTCAAGGAGATCAAAGCCGGTAAGATCGAGTACCGTCTCGACAAGACCAACATCATCCACTGCCCCATCGGCAAGGCTTCCTTCGGCCCCGAGAAGCTCGCTGAGAACTTCAACGCACTCATGGGCGCTGTTATCAAGGCAAAGCCGGCCGCTGCAAAGGGCCAGTATATCAGAAGCTGCACCGTTGCCAGCACCATGGGCCCCGGCATCAAGGTCGCTGCCACCAAGATCTAAAAAATAGCTCTTGACATTCGCGCAGATTCTGCTATAATATACAAGCTGCCAAAGACAGCAGGAGATAGTTTATCGTAACAGGGTTCGCCCTTCCTGCCGAGGTTCCGCACAAATGGTAACATTTCTGTGTCCTCACGTCTTTGGCGTGAGGACATTTTATTTTCAGAGGTGACATTCATGCCCAACGCAAAGGTACTTGAAAGCAAGAAAACCGTCGTTGATGCTCTGTCTGAGAAAATTCAGAACGCTACTTCTGCTGTTTTTGTAGACTACAAGGGCATCACCGTCGCGCAGGATACCGAGCTTCGCAATCAGTTCCGTGCTGCGGGAGTCGAGTACGCTGTCGTCAAGAACACCCTGACCCGGTTCGCTGCCAATAAGGCCGGCTACACCGAGTTCGATGAGCTTCTCAACGGCACCACGTCCATGGCTTCCACCACCGACGATCCCATTGCACCGGCTCGCGTCGTCTGCGAATTCGCAAAGAAAAACAAGAACGTCGTCAAGATCAAGGGCGGCATGGTTGAAGGCAAGGTTCTGTCTGTTGAAGAACTCATGTCCTTCGGCGAACTGCCCTCCAAGAATGCACTCGTTGCACAGGTTCTCGGCACGTTCCTCGCGCCCATCTCCTCTCTGGCAGTTGTCCTGAACCAGATTCTGGAGCAGAAGGGCGGCGCTCCTGCGGAAGAAGCTCCCGCAGAGGCTTAATCCATCAATCAATAAAATTTCGACTGAAACATTTTACTGAACAATTTACTGGAGGTAACTACAATGGCATCCGAAAAGATTACTGCTATGATCGAAGAAGTTAAGACCCTCACCGTTCTTGAGCTGGCTGAGCTGGTTCATGCTCTGGAAGAGGAATTCGGCGTTTCCGCCGCTGCCGCTGCTGTCGCCGCTCCCGCTGCCGGTGCTGCTGCCGCTGAGGAAGAGAAGACTGAGTTCGATGTCGTTCTGAAGGCCGCTGGCGCCAACAAGATCGCTGTCATCAAGGTCGTCCGTGCTCTGACCGGCCTGGGCCTGAAGGAAGCTAAGGAACTCGTCGACGGCGCTCCGAAGAACCTCAAGGAAGGCGTCTCCAAGGACGAGGCCGAGAAGATCGCTGCCGAGCTCAAGGAAGCTGGCGCAGAGGTCGAGGTCAAGTAAGTTTACTTGTCACCAAAAAATCCCGGGCTGCATCTGCAGCCCGGTTTTTTTGCAGTATTATAAAATTATGTTAACCAGCATACAGAGCAGCACGCCGATCATTGTCGGGATTGCCGCTGCCAGAAGCGTCCACCGGAAACTGCCCGTTTCGCGCTTGATGGAAAGCAGCGTTGTGCTGCACGGCCAGTGAAATACACAGAAAATCAGACAACACAGCGCTGTTTTCGCTGTGATTCCACTGGCAGCCAGAAGTGCCGCAGTTTCAGCCCCCTGTGCATCCCCAAGCACACTCTGCTGCGTCAGCAGCATCAAAATGACCGGAATCGCCAGTTCGTTGGCTGGCAGCGCAAATAAAAAGCCTGTCAAAATCACTCCGCTCATTCCCAACAGCCGCCCCACTCCATCCAGTGCGCCGGAAATCCACAGCAATAAGCTTTTCCCGTTCACCTGCCACGCGCCAAGCGCCCATAAAAGCAGCCCCGTCGGTGCCGCAACCATCACGGCACGGGAAAGCACATGCAGTGTCTTCCCTAAAACTGCGTCGTTCAGAATTTTTTTCAGCTGCGGCCGTCGATATGCGGACATCTCCAATACAAATGGTATACCGGTTTCCCTGTTCAATCTCTTGCTGAGCAGAGAAGACACCAGAAACGTTCCGCCCGCGCCCATACAGACCGCCGCCGTCAATACCAGCGCCAGCAGAAGACTGTTTTCGCGCCCCAGCAGAACCGCTCCCATCGCCAGAAGCATCGGGAACCGTCCGTTGCACGGCATCATCGCGTTCGTACAGACCGCCGTCAGCTTCTCCGCCCGTGTCGGCATGATCCTGCACCCCGTTACCCCAACTGCATTGCATCCGAGACCCATACACATCGTCAGTGCCTGGCGGCCGGAGGTGCCGCAGCGGGCGAAAATGTGGTCAGTCAGGAAGGCTGCACGCGGCAGATATCCGGCGTCCTCCAGGACAGAAAACAGGAAAAAGAAGATCGCCGCAGGCGGCAGCATCACAGCGGTGACGCGCGCCGCCGTTGCATAGACACCGCTGATCAGAGCATCCGCAAGCCAGTGCGGCCAGCCCGAACAGGCTTGGAGCAGAACCCGCTGCAGCCAGTCAAAACCGCTTTGCAGCCAGGCGGAGAAAACGTTGCTGCCCTCCAGCGTCAGCCAGAACAGCACGGCCAGCAGAATCATAAATACGGCTGCACCGGTATATTTCCCCGTCAGGAGCCGGTCTATCCGAATACTGCGCTGTGTCCTGCCGCTATCTCCTGATTGCACGACCTTCCCCGCAAGCTGCCGGGCATGGCGAACGCAGTCCGCAGGCGCAGAGTGCTCCGGCAGGTGCGGCGTGAGCGTGATGTAGCCATCCATCACATCGCGGATCGTCTGCCGCAGTCGGCGGATATCCTTCGCGTCGCTTGCACATGTACCGACGACCGGAACCCCCAGCAGGATTTGCAGCGCATGAAGATCGATCCGGCTTCCTCTTGCCTGCGCTTCATCCATCAGATTGACGCAGACGATCAGCTTTTCACACCGCGGCATCAGCTGCAGCGCAAGCGACAGGCTCCGGGCGAGGCACGTCGCATCACAGACGGCGATCACGCAGGCGTCTGTATGCGCATGCAGATACTCTGCTGCAATGTGTTCCTCCTCCGACCCGGTTTTCAGCGAGTATGCGCCCGGAAGATCCGTCACGGCATATGCCTGCGCGGCATAGGAATATGTGCCGTGCGCTACCGCGACTGTCTTCCCCGGCCAGTTTCCCGTATGCTGGTGCAGCCCGGTCAGCGCGTTGAAAATGCTGCTTTTGCCGACGTTCGGGTTTCCGGCCAGCGCAATGGCGCGGAGCACGGGTTCGTTCCGGCTCATCTGACCGCCTCCACAACGATCTGCGCTGCGTCCTTTTTCCGCAGTGCAAACACTGCTCCGCCCACCGCATATGCCGCAGGCGATGCGTGCGGCGCACGATACAGGCAGCTGAGTTCCGTTTCAGGCAGCAGTCCCAGCTCCTCCATACGCGCCTTGGCCTCGCCCGGCATCAAAATCTCGCGTAGGACACCATATTCCCCCGGCCGCAGCGCATCCAGTCCCATCCGCCGCTTTTCCATGGGTGCACTCCCCTTTCTGTTCCTCTGGTTTCTAATCCAGAATATACAGAAAAGCACGGTTTTGTGACAACCCCATTGTGTTTGGCTGCGCCGCGTGGTATACTGACAGGAAATCACACTTGAGGTGCGCCATGCTTCACAATTATCACACGCACACGTTCCGCAACCATCACACGGTCGGTACGGAGCGCGAATATATCGAATCCGCCATCAAAAACGGCTTCCAAACGCTCGGCTTTTCCGAGCATGCGCCATATCGGTTCCCGGATGGCCATGTTTCCTATTTTCATATGTTCCCTGAGGATTTAAACGACTATATCCAGACGCTTCTGACGCTCAAGGCAGAATACGCCGGCCGCATCGAGATTCTGATTGGCTACGAGGCGGAGTATTATCCCAGGTTTTTTGACGATCTGCTTGCGCGCATCACGCAGTATCCCGTCGACTATCTGCTGCTCGGTCAGCACTATATCCACAACGAGATCGACGGTGTTTATGTCTATGAGCGAACGGATGATCCTGAGGTTTTGAAAGTTTATGTAAACCAATGCATTGCAGGACTGGATACCGGGCTGTATACCTATCTGGCGCACCCGGATCTGATTCAGTTTACCGGCTCCGAATCGATCTACCGGCGGGAAATGGAACGGCTGTGTCTGGCTGCGAAGGAACGGAATATTCCGCTGGAGCTGAACCTGTTGGGGCTGCGCGCGAACCGGGCGTACCCCTCCGCACGCTTTTTCCAGATCGCAAAGGACTGCGGCAGCACGATCGTCGCCGGGATCGACGCGCACGACCCGGATTGCTTCTTCCAGCCCGAAACATTTGCGCCTTATCAGGCATTTGTGGCGGAGTGCGGGCTCACCGTAACGGATTCGATCACGCTCCGGCCTGTCCGGCGCTGACCAGTCAATAAAAGAACAGCCGCGTGGGAACACTCCCGCGCGGCTGTTCTTCTCAAATCGTATCCAGAATCAGCTGGAAGACCGCATCGGCAGCTTGTTCGCGGATTCCGGCACGGTCGCCGGTCAGGTGCAGCTCCCTGCAGAAGGAGAAGCCTGCCGTGTCGACGGCGATGTAGACGAGGCCGACCGGACGGCCCGTGCCGTCCCCATCCGGCCCTGCGAGACCCGTTACAGACACGGCGCAGTCTGTCTTGAGACGTTCGCGCGCACCGCGCGCCATTTCATGCGCCGTTTCGCGCGAGACGGCAGTGCAGACGTCAAGCGTCTCCTGCTCCACGCCGAGCAGACGGTGCTTGGTTTCGTTTACATAACTTATCACGCCGCCCTTATATACGGCAGACGCGCCCGGCACATCAGTCAGCAGCTTGCCAATCAGGCCGCCAGTGCAGGATTCTGCCGTAGCAAGCGTCAGTTCCTGCTCCTTCAGGCGCTTGACGACGGCCTCAGCCCCTGTGTTCATCTTCATAGTACCGGATCTGGTTCTTTTCCGTGTTGGCAATCGCGCGGGCGATCAGGCCCTCCACGTCCAGCTTCTGCTCCTCGGCCTCGACCTGCGCGAGAACCGGCTTTGTCTTCGGATGCTTGGGCGTAAAGACGGTGCAGCAGTCCTCATACGGGAGAATGGAGGTATCCAGCGTCCCGATACGGCGGGCGACGGTAACGATCTCCTCCTTATCCATGCCGATGAGCGGATGGAAGATTGGCATATGGACGACCGCGCCGGTCACGGCCATGGCGTCCATGGTCTGGGACGCGACCTGACCGAGATTTTCGCCGGTGACAAGGCACTTCGCGCCGTGGTCGCGGCCGATGGCCTCTGCAATGCGCATCATAAAGCGGCGCATGATGATCGTGAAGTATTCCTCACGGCAGTGGTCGCGGATGGCCTCCTGAATTTCGGTAAAGCCGACGATATCAACGGTCATGCGGCCGCAGAACTTCGTCATGATGTGCGCCAGCTCCAGAACCTTTTCCTTGGCAAGCTCCGAGGTGTACGGGTACGAGAAGAAGTGGATGCATTCGATCTCCACGCCGCGCTTGGCGATCATGTAACCCGCGACCGGGGAATCGATGCCGCCGGAGAGCAGGACTGCCGCGCGTCCGCCAGTGCCCGTCGGCAGGCCGCCTGCGCCGGGGACGGACGGGCCGTGGACGTAGGCCGCCGTCTCGCGGACCTCGATATTGACGGTATAGTCGGGGTTGTGGACGTCGACCAGAACGTTCGGGAATTCCTCTGCCAGCCGTCCGCCGATCTCCTGCGAGATCTGGATGGAGTTCAGCGGGAAGCGCTTATCCGAGCGCTTGGATTCGACCTTGAAGCTTTTGGCTGCGGACAGCTCATCGCCCAGATACTCGCAGACGGCGTTAAACATGGCGTCGAGATTTTTTTCGCAGGCACGGCAGCGGCACATCTGGGCCACGCCGAAGATCGTGCCGCAGGCCTCCCACGCGCCGTCCAGATCGCAGTCCTCGGTCAGCGGCTCGACATAGAGCGTCGACTGGACGATATTGACCTTGAATTCGCCGAATTTCGCCATGCGGCGGCGGGTGACGGTCTTGAGCTTATCCTCAAAGACGCGGCGGTTCTGTCCCTTCAGGACGATCTCGCCCAATTTCAGTAAAAAAAGTTCTTTCATGATATGTGTCCTATTCCATAAAAATGAATTTGGTTTTATAAAATTATCTTGCGTTTTCTCCGCCGAGCTGGAAGGAGCGGTACTGGACAGCCTCGGCGATGTGTTCGGGGCGGATCTGGTCGCTGCCGGCAAGATCGGCGATGGTTCTTGCGACCTTCAGCACGCGGTCATAGCTGCGGGCCGTCATGCCGAGCGCGTCGAACGCCTGCTTCATAAGGGCGGTGCATTCCTCGTCCAGCTGGCAGAACGTGCGCAGCTGCGCGGGCTGCATATAGGCGTTGCAGCGAGTCGACGTGCCGCTGTAGCGTGTGTTCTGGATGCTTCTTGCCGCGTCGACTCTGGCCTTGATGGCGGACGACGGCTCCGCCTCTGACCGGGAGCGCAGCTCGTCAAACTTGACGGAGCTGACCTCGACGATCATGTCCACACGGTCGAGCATCGGACCAGAAATGCGGCTTAAATACCGGTCGACCGCTGCCTGTGAGCAGGTGCACCGGCCGCTGGGGTCGCCGTACCAGCCGCAGGGGCAAGGATTCATGGCACAGACCAGCATGAACTCGCACGGGAAGGTCTGCGAGCCCTGCACCCGGGAAATGGTGACCTGTCCGTCCTCAAGCGGCTGGCGCATGGATTCGATGGCGTCCCGGCGGAACTCCGGCAGCTCGTCGAGGAACAGCACGCCCTTGTGCGCGAGAGAAATCTCGCCGGGCCGGACATTCGCCCCGCCTCCGGCCAGTGCAGCTGCGGAGACGGTATGGTGCGGGCTGCGGAACGGACGCGATTCGATGAGCGGATGATCCGGGCGCAGAAGACCCATGACGGAATAGATCTGCGTGACGTCCAGCTGCTCCTGCCGCGTCATATCGGGCAGGATGGACGGCAGGCGCTTTGAGAGCATACTCTTGCCGGAGCCGGGAGGGCCTACCAGAAGGATATTATGCCCGCCTGCCGCCGCAATTTCAAGGGCGCGCTTTGCATTTTCCTGCCCTTTTACATCCTTGAAGTCCAAAAGCTGCTGTGTTTTGTGCTCCGGCTGCCAGATGGGCGCGGGATCGATCGGCGTCTGGCCGGTCAGGTGCGCGGTCAGCTGCCGGATGTCCTTTACGCCGTAGACGGCCAGACCGCCAGCCAGCGTGGCCTCGCGCGCGTTATCCTCCGGGACGTACAGCTCCTCATAGCCGAGCCGCTTCGCGGCCAGCGCCATCGGCAGGACGCCGGGAACGGCGCGCAGCGCCCCCTCCAGACTCAGCTCACCGAGGAACGCGCAGCGTTTCTTCGGAAGCTTTACCTGCTCGGAGGCAGCCAGAATAGACAGGAGGATTGGCAGATCGTAGAGCGTGCCGGATTTCTTCGTACCCGCCGGAGCGAGGTTCACGATGATGCGGCTGACCGGGAACCGGAAGCCGCAGTTTTTGATCGCGGCGCGCACGCGTTCGCGCGCCTCCTTGACGGACGCGTCCGGCAGACCGACCAGATCGAACGCCGGAAGCCCCGTACCGATGTAGCATTCCGTCTGCACCTCGTATCCGTTGACGCCGGACAGGCCGAGCGAGAGCACTTTACTGAGCATCTGCATCCCTCCGCTTTTTTCTTCGCATCTATCATAGCGCATTTTGCGTCAAAAACCAACAGGTTTTTCAAAACTTGCCGGAATGCGCGGCAGATTTTCGAAAGATTTCCGCCAAATCCAAAAAGCTTATCTCAAATTTGATTTACATTGACAAGAAAATGTGATATAGTCATTATGCATGAATATGTAATTACTTTTAGGAGGTAATTGTTTTGGTTCGTAAATTCAAAACCATGGACGGCAATAATGCTGCGGCTCATGTATCCTATGCGTATACCGAAGTCGCCGGTATTTATCCCATTACGCCGTCCTCCCCGATGGCGGACTTTGTCGACCAGTGGTCTGCTGCAGGTCTCAAGAACATCTTCGGCACCCGCGTCAAGGTTGCCGAGATGCAGTCTGAGGCCGGTGCGGCCGGTACGGTTCACGGCTCCCTCGGCGCAGGTGCTCTGACGACCACCTATACGGCGTCTCAGGGTCTGCTGCTGATGATCCCGAACATGTACAAGATCGCGGCGGAGCAGCTGCCCTGCGTGTTCCACGTCTCGGCTCGTACCGTCTCGACCCATGCGCTGAACATTTTCGGCGATCATTCCGACGTCATGGCCTGCCGTCAGACCGGCTTCGCCATGCTCTGCGAGACCAACCCGCAGGAAGTCATGGATCTGTCCCCCGTCGCACATCTGTCCGCGATCGAGGGCAAGGTTCCGTTCCTGAACTTCTTTGACGGCTTCCGTACCTCCCACGAGATCCAGAAGGTCGCCTGCTGGGATTACGCCGATCTCAAGGAAATGTGCAACATGAAGGCTGTCGAGGAGTTCCGTCAGCACGCGCTGAACCCGGAGCATCCCGCTGCCCGCGGCTGCCACGAAAACGGCGATATCTTCTTCCAGCACCGTGAGGCCTGCAACCGGTACTATGACGAGTTGCCCGCAGTCGTCGAAAAGTACATGGGCAAGGTCAACGAGAAGCTCGGCACGAACTATCAGCTGTTCAACTACTACGGCGCTCCCGACGCTGACCGCGTCATCATCGCGATGGGTTCCATCAACGACGTTGCTGAGGAAGTCATCGACTACATGAACGCGCACGGCGAGAAGGTCGGCCTGGTCAAGGTCCGCCTGTACCGTCCGTTCTGCGCAGACAAGCTGGTTGCGGCTATCCCGGCTACCGCCAAGAAGATCGCAGTCCTCGACCGCACAAAGGAGCCCGGCTCTCTGGGCGAGCCTTTGTACATGGACGTTGTGACCGCTCTGGCCAACGCAGGCGTCAAGGCGACCATCATCGGCGGTCGCTACGGCCTCGGTTCCAAGGATACGCCTCCTGCTTCCATCTTCGCCGTTTACAACGAGCTGAAGAAGGATGAGCCGAAGCACGAGTTCACCATCGGCATCGTCGACGACGTGACGAACCTGTCCCTCGAAGAGGACAAGAACTGCCCGAACACCGCCGCGGAAGGCACCATCGAGTGCAAGTTCTGGGGTCTGGGCGGCGACGGCACCGTCGGCGCGAACAAGAACTCCATTAAGATCATCGGCGACCATACCGACAAGTATGTGCAGGCCTACTTCCAGTACGACTCCAAGAAGACCGGCGGCGTCACCATCAGCCATCTGCGCTTCGGCGACAAGCCCATCAAGAGCCCGTACTACATCAACAAGGCCGACTTCGTCGCCTGCCACAACCCGTCCTACATCACGAAGGGCTTCCCCATTGTCCGTGACGTCAAGCCGGGCGGCGTATTTATGATTAACTGTCAGTGGACGCCGGAAGAGCTGGCCCATCATCTGGATGCCGCTTCCAAGCGCTACATTGCCAAGAACAACATCCAGCTCTACACCATCAACGCCATCGATCTGGCGCAGTCCATCGGCATGGGCAAGCGCACCAACACCATCCTTCAGTCCGCGTTCTTCTCCCTGGCCAAGGTCCTGCCGGAAGCGGACGCCATCCAGTACATGAAGGAAAAGGCCACGCAGTCCTACTCCAAGAAGGGCATGGACGTCGTCGAGATGAACCACAAGGCCATCGACGCCGGCGCTACCGCCTATGTGAAGATCGACGTTCCCGCTGCCTGGGCCAACGCAGAAGACGTTGCCGCCCAGCACAACCTCGAGGGCAAGCCTGAACTGGTCAAGCAGGTCAAGAACATCCTCTTCCCGGTCGACAAGATGGACGGCGACTCTCTGCCGGTTTCCACGTTCGTCGATCATGTTGATGGACAGTTCGAGCTGGGCGCTGCCGCTTACGAAAAGCGCGGCGTTGCCGTTGCCGTTCCGGAATGGGATTCTGCAAAGTGCATCCAGTGCGGCAACTGCGCATATGTCTGCCCGCACGCCACCATCCGCACGGTCGCTCTGACCGATGAGGAAGCCAAGAACGCACCCGCAGCCGCCAAGATCGTCCCGGTCAAGGCCGGCAAGGGCAAGGGCGTTTATCAGTTCACAATGGCCATCTCTCCGCTCGACTGCATGGGCTGCGGCGTCTGCGTCGGTGCCTGCCCCGAAAAGGTACAGGCCATCAAGATGGTTCCGCAGGAAACGCAGCTGGATCAGCAGGACGTTTTCGATTACTGCGTGAACAAGGTCTCCGAGAAGAAGGAGCTTCAGACTGCCGACGTCAAGGGCAGCCAGTTCCGCAAGCCGCTGCTTGAGTTCTCCGGCTCCTGCGCAGGCTGCGCCGAGACGAGCTACGCACGCCTCGTCACCCAGCTGTTTGGCGACAAGATGTATATCTCCAACGCCACCGGCTGCTCCTCCATCTGGGGCAACCCGGGCGCTACCAACCCGTACTGCACAAACGCAGAGGGCAAGGGCCCCGCATGGTGCAACTCCCTGTTCGAGGACAACGCGGAGCACGGCTTCGGTATGTACCTCGGCCAGAAGGCCATCCGTGACAGCCTGATTGAGAAGACCAAGGCTCTGATCGCTGTCGAATGGACGAACGCCGACCTCAAGGCCGCCGCACAGAAGTACCTCGACACCGTCAACGATCTCGAAGCCAACGCTGCCGCCACCAAGGCGTATGTCGCGGCTCTGGAAGAGAACGTTGCGACCGTCGACGAGCTGGCACAGGTCCCGCAGTTTGCCGAGCACGCTGCCGAGCTCAAGGCCAAGGGTGAAAAGTACTGCGACTGCGACGCCTGCGCACTTGGCGCAGACATCCTGTCCAAGAAGGATTACCTCAGCAAGAAGTCCGTCTGGATCTTCGGCGGCGACGGCTGGGCTTACGACATCGGCTTCGGCGGTGTCGACCATGTCCTCGCCTCCGGTGAAGACGTCAACATCTTCGTCTTCGATACCGAGGTCTACTCCAACACCGGCGGACAGGCTTCCAAGGCTTCCAACATCGGTCAGGTCGCACAGTTTGCGGCTGCCGGTAAGGAGACCAAGTCCAAGTCTCTGGCGGAGATCGCCATGTCCTACGGCTATGTCTACGTCGCGCAGGTCGCCATGGGCGCAAACGCCGCGCAGACGCTGAAGGCCATTCAGGAGGCCGAGGCCTACCACGGCCCGTCCCTCATCATCGGCTATGCACCGTGCGAGATGCACTCCATCAAGGGCGGTATGCAGAACTGCCAGAAGGAAATGAAGAAAGCTGTTGACTGCGGCTACTGGAATATGTTCCGCTTCAACCCGGCTGCGGAGAAGAAGTTCACGCTGGACTCCAAGGCTCCCGCCGGCGGCTATCAGGAATTCCTGATGAACGAGGCCCGCTACAGCCGTCTGACCCGCGAGTTCCCGGAGCGTGCAACCGTTCTGTTCGCAAAGAACGAGGAGAACGCCAAGGAGCGCTACGAGCACCTGCTCAAGCTGGTCGATATGTACGACAAATAATTATCTCCTATGCAAAAG
>OOCB01001265.1_pt1 | contig 34834 bp, 49 predicted proteins | sample 1671351 | NCBI WGS metagenome assembly OOCB01 (sample SAMN06348148, study PRJEB24527) | human gut metagenome | biome: human gut; feature: ankylosing spondylitis patient; material: feces | host: Homo sapiens | place: China | collected 2015-10 | reverse complement strand
AAATTTTTTCTTTCCGTGCCTTTCTTCTGTATCGAAAAAAACTCTCCGTAACATACTTTCATTTCTCAGAAATATGTCTTTAATAACTCAATACACTTTCATTATCAGATGGTTACATAGAAAAGCCTCTCTACTCATTACAAAGCTTTTCCCTTCCTAAAAAAACTCTTCTTTCACAAGAAAACGATTACAACCATTCGGCCCTCCCTTTTGCCCACAAAAAAAAGGGCAGCCTCGAAAGGCTCCCTTTTTTATGGAAAGGATTTTATTGGCATAACTTATTAATAATATTGTTTTTAAGTGTCATTTTCCGCACCATTTTGTACCCAATTGGTGCAAGCGGACAGGGCTATTGCTGCACGGCGTTGGGACGAGACGAGTGCGTGGGTATAAAAGCCTCCGGTAGTAGTGATATTCTTGTGACCAAGCTGCGCCGCTATCGCTGCTATGTCTATCCCATTCGCCAACATTTCAGCTGCGACGATATGACGCAACGCATACATAGGCATTGCCCCCCCCTGCTTTCTTGCAAGCTCGTCTCCATGTATCTTTGTACTTCGACTTACTGACAGCTAACCCCCTCCTAATCATAGCAAACCAAGATTTGTCCCACTTTCATGTCTTCTTGATAGCGTGGGCATGCTTCCTCAAAGTATGTTTCTGGCGGGAACACAAGTTTTGTGCTATTAACCTTATTGGTTTTCCAATCAAATACGGACCATTTTAAACTGAAAAGTTCGGACACGCCGGGACGCAGACACAGAGCTATAGCCGTTTTTGCCGCCCACTGAAGCCACGGAGGGAGCACTGGAAAGAGTTTGTGGAAATCTTCCAGGGTTCCTGTTCGTGGCTTGCTTTTTGCTCCGGGAAGCTGCCGATACTTTCCCCAAGGATTTTCATGGGGCAAGTCCTGTTCAACACACCAACTGAGTGCGGCTTTTAGCTTCCCAACATAAATATTGATGCTCGCCGTTGATAGGCCGTCGCTTCTACACCTTTCGCGTACATTTTCGAGGTCACGACGTGTCAACGTATCCACGAAACGGTCTGCAAGGAATTCCGCTGGCCCCTCTCTGTGGCTTCCGTCCTTCCGATCATGCCCGGACACGAGGAATTCATAGATACCTACTGTACTTTCAACATGTTCGGTGTTTTTCAAAAAGACGAGCACCGCTTCCAGCACTGTCAGTTGCGTATTTTCGATTTGGTCATACTGACAATCCGCGTCGAACTGCTGCGCCTCTGCCTCTTCATCAGGACGAAAAGAGCGCTGCCCCCAGCGCCCTTCTTCACCCTTGAACTTGACGCCAAACCTACCGTCACCGCGTTTTGCTACGCTCATGAGCTTTCCTCTTTAAGCCAGCAAATTGTGCCTTCCCTGTTTTGGTGGATAGCGTATCACGACGCGGCTTTCTAGCCCCCTGATTGAGCTCTAGGATTTCGCGGCGTTCAAGCTCTCGAATTTCAGCAATCGTCGTGTCCATATTCTCTCCTACGCGGCCCGCTCGTACACCCGCGTCCCAATCTCAGCGATCTGCGGGTCGACATTTTCGAGTGCATTACAGCGTGGTCAGCGTTTTGAGCAGGTTGTGCCAATGAAGGTCCCGGAAGTAGGCGGGGCAGGTGTTCCGGCAGTCCTCAAGGAAGGTCAGCCCGGCCCACACGCCAGAGGCCCACAGGCTCCATTTCTTGGCGTCATCGGTTTCAGTAAGTGCAGAATCGACATGTTCCGCCAGTATATGGAATCTCCTATCGAGGTCTCGCTTTGCGCCGGAAGACAACCTGCGCTGGACACCATCGCTACACCGTTCGATCCAGCGGTCGACCTTCTCGACCTACTTTCCAAGGTCTCCAAGCTGAGGAAGCATTTCGGGCTTAAGGAGGGATAGCGCCACGGTGATCATGGACAGGGACAGAACACAGCGGGTGTACTGGATGGCCTCGTGGGGGTATGGGATTACGGGGTTGATGGGTCTTCGCATGTCGTTTCTCCAGAAAAAGGGGAAAGCCCCGGACATTAGTGAGGGGCTTCCTTTGGCTTCAAAAAAAGGTTGTCGGGAAAAGAGATTGAGAATAAGGTAGTTAGAGATAGGGAGGAAAAACGGAGCTTTTGAAGCCTTTTCAGATGTAACCTGCTGAAAAGCAGAGATACTTTTCAAAAGCCCCTAGGTTATCCGCCGTGTAGGCGGCTTAGAAGTTTGGCGAGCGGCCCCCCTTGGGGGGGGTGGGTTATCCGCCGTGTAGGCGGCTTAGAAGTACTTCAAATGCGAGACGCGTCTTCCCCACGAGTTATCCGCCGTGTAGGCGGCTTAGAAGCGGGCGTAGGCTTCAAATGCGCGGGCAAACTTGTTATCCGCCGTGCAGGCGGCTTAGAAGTATCTGGTCGGACGACTAGCCACTTCATCGGCATCACCCCCTTCCGGGGCCAGTTGTCCACAACACCTAAAGAAAAAAGGCGACCCACATCAAAGTGAGCCGCCTTTCGTTTGGGGTCATTCGTCGCCTTCGTATGGTGTTACATCCAGCACGTTGTAGGCGTACCTGTGCCTTCGGGACGGTTTGCCCCCTTCCGTGATGGGGAGCACGCGCAGGTCGTAGTAGGGGTAGGAGGGGGTAAAGAGGATTTTATCGACCTTTGCCGGGCAGGTGCCGTCGCGGTCCCATCCCGAAACGAGGTCGCCTTCCTTGTAGGGGCAGGCGGCGACGGCGGCGTCACGTTTGGCTACTTCAAGAGCGTTCTTCGCCTGTTGCACGGCGCGTTCGCACCTTCTGACCTCATCAACGAGTTCCATGATTTCAGCATCGTTCATTACCGTTCCGTGTGATGCGTGTTGAGGTTATGTGATGCGCGGCGTGATACCCCCGCCTTTAGCGGCGTGATAACTTCGACAAAAACCGAATTGCAACTCTTGCAATAAAATTACAAAAATCCCCGTCGGTATCGACGGGGATTTTTTTTACCGAAGCGCGGTAGTCGCTGCCTCATCAATGACAGGCCACGGGATAGCCTGATCATCGACTTCTCCCGACCACGGGAACCCCTCCTGCTGAGGAATGTCGCGCAGGGCTTGCCGGTAGGTTTTGACAAGCTCCAGCTTCTCCGCATCTAAGGGATAGTCCACGGTCACAAGGTAGTCCGTCGCGCCGAGGCGGAGGTCACGCTCGGAACGGATGCGCGCGGCGCGGGATTCTTCGCTGTTATACTCGGCAATCCGGGCAGCCTCGGCTGCTGCGGCCTCTTCATCAAGCCGGGCCTTTTCCTCTTCCCAAAGCTCGACGAACGGGGCTACCTGTGCCTCGTAGTCGGTTTCCTTCATGTCGGTGTTGTTCTTGCCTGTCCACTCGACATGTCCGCTTCCGTCATGCCACTGTATAGCGTGGACGCCTTCGGGGGCCTTGAAGTCGAAACGGAGGGCTTCGCCGTCGACGATGACGAGGTTGTCCGAGGGGACAATAGTAACATGTTGTTTCATTTTGTTTTTCCTTTTTATACTGTCACTGGCTCAGCGAGCCAGTTAACGGCGACAAAGGGGAGGCTGGCATTGTGTCAAGCTCCCGGCAGCTTGACACAATAAATAAGGCTGAAAAATGGCGGGATAGTCGAAACCGGGGATGCTTGAGCTGTATGGATGTGCTTAGGATCTGTTACCCCGTGTATATGAGGTTGAGAGCCGCCTACGGAAGAAATGGTGTTATTATCCCACTGGCCAGCTCCATCTGGCGCATATGTATAACCTCCTGTATTTGATTTCAAAGATATTCTCAATGAATGAAAATGGTTTGCCAATGTATTATCATTGAGGGTCGTTCCTTGAATTGAAATTCCGCTTGCTGAACCTTCAACTGTGATAATGGGAGTGGCACTGCCTTCGCCGCCTGTCTGTCCGGCATCATCAACGCCATCCGCACCCATGATAAACTTTTTGCGCAGGTCGGGCACGGAGCCGCCCCGCCCATCGCTGCCGCCGTCGCAGATGAGCCAGCCCGTATCGGGTTCGGACTGTCCCCAGAAAATAGGGTTGCGGTTGTCAGTTCCTCCAAGCCTTACATTATAAAAGGTCATGACGGAACCGGCGGGCACGGTCGCGCCTCCGCCCCCGCTTCCTTCCACAGGCTTCCAGTAAGTCTCGTCCATATCCGTCGTCGGGTCATGTGCGCCGGATCCCACCTCTGCACCGCTGGCGCTGACCCATTCATAAAGTGTGCCGTTACTACCGAGCACCCGACAGGGGAATGGATATGTCAGTTCGTCGCTCCACTCAAAAAAAGCGCCGGTTTGTATGAAGGATAACAGAACACCGTAGGCGTTCAACACGCCGTTAAAGTCATTCCGTTGCGGCGGGATACCTCCGGCCGCGAGAGGGAGTTGCGTTATCGGTGGAAAGCCGCTCGACCAGCTTGCGGCTCCGGCGTCCGCTCCCGTGTCCGGGATAGTGTTCTTGTCGCCGTTGTAAGCGAAGGGGCCGGGCAACAGCGGCGGCCTAGTTGGTACGATAGGCATTTTCAGGACCTCCCTGTATAAATGTTCCCTGATTGAAAGGATGGTGGCCGCTTCCTGCAAAGCCGAAGGCGGGGTAGGCCAAAGAAAAAACTTCATATCCGACCCCGGCGGGTTTCGGCGGCACGTCTTGGCGGAGCATGAGCGCCCGCTCGAAAGGTTCAAGTACAAACTCAAAGACGAACCGGATCTTCATGGTCCCGACCTCAAGCACATACGCTTTGCCCCGACCTGCGAAGATGAATTGCAGGAGCTTGTTGAGCGTAGGAACCGAAGTATCGGAGATATTTGCGGCGGCCTTGAGCATGAGGAACGTCCGATAGGCATCGTCTCCGAGCGTATAGGTAGTTGTGATGCGCGCCCGGTAAAACGTCCCTACGTTGAACGGCTGCAACCCGGAGCCGACGAAGCCGAAATATTCGTCAGTCCCCTCCAGTTCGATGGTCCGCGAAAGTCCGAGAATCCGCCCCCAGACGTCCAGTCCCCACGTCCCGGCGGTCTTGATGTCGATTACATCCTTTAAGATAAGAGCAACACCTGTCTCCGCATCAAGACCCTCGCCCATAGTCTGAGCTAGGGCCATGATGCGCGGACTATGCTCGTACTGACTGAGTATAGTTTCGCGCCACGTCATGCCCGACGCTCCTGCACGACAACCGACACGTCGTCCGCCGATATGGTTGGGAGCTGATCTATTTCACTGCTTACCGACGCCTCCCAGACGGGATCTCCTTCTTCTTGCATTACGGCGACCTCGATACTGACAAGTTCGGAGGCGCCTACCCCGATCACGACGCAGTAAAAACGGCTGGCATATGTGGTATCGCCTATGCCGATCCGGGCCGATCCGTCGGTGCCCGCCGCACTAGCCACAACAGCGGCCTTAATAAGATCCTCGATGTTTGACGGCGTCGTCGGCGTCTCGACAAGCGTGACACGGACGCCGATCCGCAGCGACTCGGGCCTCTCGAACGTGATAAGCTGTTGCGCGCCGGTCACGGCATCCATGACGGTGTAAGAGGTATTCCCGTTCATGTCGCTACCCGCACTCTTGCTGCGGGCGATAGCCTCAGCGACGTCGGCGTCCTCACCCCCGACGACGGAGACATAGACGCTGTGCGGTTTCAGCGCTACCGTGCCGATGTAAATCGGCTCATCGGTGACGTTTTGCTCGACCAGGGCGTCAATGACTCCTTCCACGGCCATGACCCGGCTGTAAATCGCAGCCACGGGGCCGAGTCCGTTGAGCGCCACGGACTGCCGGCGACGTGTCTCGAAGGCTGCCCGCCCCTCAGTATCCTTGCCGATGATGCCGGCCGATGGATTTATGACGGTATCCCAACCGGCTATGACGCTGACGATGGTAGTAATGTTTCGCGCCGGGCATGGGATGGGGCCGGTATCGACGCTCGCAAAGGGCAACGTCAGGCTCCCGCTTTCCGGTATCGTGCCTGTCCTCGTGCAACGCCATTGTCTGCCGCTCTCATCCTGAGCCAACGCCGGGGTCGAGTCCCCATCTGTGCCTGGGATAACCGTACCAGGGAGCCCCACGCAGAGACAGTCCGCAACGCTGGAAGCCGCCGCCTGTCGGTTGAGGAAGTAAATGCGCCCCAGCGCATCCTGAAAAACGCCTTCGGCCGTGTCGGGGTCGAACATTTGCGCAAGGTAAAGAAGTTCGCTGTTTTTGGCGACGATGCAGGCCGTAAGCGTCGTGATAAGCTGGCCTTGCGGAGTCGACTGGTCAAGATTGAGTTCTGGGCCGAATGCTTCTTGAAAGCGGGCCTGCACCCATGCCAGAACTTCGGGCGTGTCCGGAACCTGCGGGCCGCTGGCCGCAAAGGAAATGTCAGGCAATTGAGACATATTGCGTATTCCCCTCGCTGTCGGTTATGCGAATGTCTCCAGTAAGCTTGCGCCCCACAAGTCCGGCAAACGTCACGCGCGCAGACTGCACCCCGGGCACCTCCAGAGATTCGCCGTGCATGTAGTCGCGTACGAGAGCATCCGGCGGCGTCTTGCCGAGCACGTCGGCAAAGTAGGGAATTCCCTGGGCCTGTGCATAGATACACTCGCCCCGAAACGTACGGCACCGTGTTGCCACATCCTGAGCTTGACGTGTGGGTTCGTCCACTGTTGCGAGATTTCCTGCCGGAGTCAGAACAAGATCCCAGCCGGGAGAAAGATCGAGGCTTATCACTGCGGACCTCCGGAAGTGCCGCTTCCGGGTTCTACCCCGGTATGTATATGGGTTTCCAAGACCTTGCCGTTGCTCTCAACCGTGCCGCCCGCGTTCGTGAGGCCGCCGGAGAACCGGGCCGGGCCGCCGTCGCCCTGCGCCGTACCCGTCCATGTGAGGCTGCCGTTGATGCGCACGTCGGCGTTGATCGTGAGGCCGCTTTCCGCCGTCAGGACTGAGGTTTCCCCGTGCATCGTCAGCTTGGTCACGCCTTCGATGGTGACGCCCTCGTCGTCGATCATGACATACCGTTCGGCGGCGGGGTTGAGGAATCCACCAAGATAAAAGCCGTCCGCCGCCGACATGTAGCGCCGGGAACCGGGCTGCACGGGGCCACTGCGGGAAGACTTGAGGACTGAGACGTCACGCATGGAGAAAAGCGCAAGCCCATTGTCCCCCGGCTGCGGGTTGACGATCACGGCATTTTTTCCGCCTTGGGCGCGGAAAAAAGGAAGGCGATACAAGCTTGACGCGGCGATTGCCTTTCCTTCGCCGTCTACCTGCCTGATAAGCGGTACCACGTCGACGAATCCCACCTCTCCAGTCGGATCGGGTTGTTCGACGGACTGCACCGACACCGGAAGAACCGTATAGACTTGGCGCAACATCTTCTCGATAACGAAGTTCGTGGCCCCGGTCTCGGACTGTCCGTCCGTAAGAGTCCTATTTCCCTGCACGATACGCCCCTTCTACCGAAGTATGCCAAGCGGTTGCGCCGGTATAGTACGCCTGTAGCTTATGCTTGAGGCTTATGATTTTCCACGAACCGGAGGCTTTCGGCACCACGCTTTCGACGCGAAGAAGGCCGCCCTGCACGAGCGCCGGCGCATAAAGCCCGGTGACGCTGATCCCTGTTTTGGTAAAAGTGGGATACCCCTTTACCCCTGTAGTATCGCGCCAAACCGGAGGGGATGCTTCCGGGTCGCGTACGGAGTCAAAGGGCTGGATCACCATGCTTTCATCGTCAACAATGAGCTCGAAATTGGCCATACGCGCGACGCTGTGAGCCTGCTCGAAAAGTCCTCCGGAAAGGGCCGGATCAGGAAGGCTGCCGGAAACGCCGTTGTTGACGTATGCGAGGCCCATCTCCCCGGCGAGCTGACGCATGACGGCGTCGATTGCGACGCTCCCTTTTGCCGTATAGGGCACGCGCGGCGTCACACTGGCGACATAGCCGGTCAGGGCTTCGATCTGAAAAGCCACATCCGGGGCGGGATTGAAGTCCGGCCACGCCGTGGTGATGTCGCCGGAAAAGGCGAGGGACAAGCCTGCGTCATCCCCGGCGTAGACGGCGATCTTGTTCTTGTTCGCTTTCAAGGGTTCAAAGGCGAGCATCGTCATGGCCTCCATGTCGGCGCGCGGCATTCCCCAGATCGTGACTTTGCACGAGTTTTTCGCCGGAAGCCCGGGCTTCGTAATCTCGACATCGCATCCGAGCCCGTTGATGACTTTGACGTTTTGGCCGCCGGAAAAGCCGCCTTCGGCAAGAATAAGCCGGATTTCGATCCTTTTTTGCGTAAAGCTTTTACTCATGAGACGAACTCTTTGGCGGCGCTGGCCGCCCCCTGATAACGTGCGCTCTGTACCCCGGAAGGAAGGGCTTCACTTTCTGCGGCATAAAGAAGGGCATACCGTTCCCCAAGCCCCTGCCACTTCGGATCGGCGCTGCCCTGCATATCGACGAACCAAAGCGCGCCCTCAAAAGGCAAAGCGGGATAGCTCTTGATGTCGACAAGGTTGCGGCACAAAACCCCGCTCCATACCTGCACGCCGGAGACGGCAAGATCGCAGTAGAGGCGGGTCGCGGCCCCGGAGCCGCGCGCGTAGAGAGCGATCGTGCAGTCTTGGCCGCCGAGTACGACGGAAAAACGCTGATTGGGCGTGGCTTCAAGTGGTATCTGCTGCATACTGCACCCGGTTAAAAGAGGTCGTAAAGTACGCTGCTTTTTTTCTGCTGCGCTTCCGTGGCCGGCGAAGTCTGCCGCTTGCCGCCGTTCTTGCTACCCGCATCCGCCGGATTCCGTACGGTATCCGGCGGCATGGACTGATAGACGGGAGCCACTTGCCTGATTTCCTCAAGGCCCAACTCGGCGATAAGCCGATCGACGCCGGTCTCGGTGGTGCGCTGCCAGCGCAGGCTCGTGACATTCGCCGAGCGGTAGACGCGCTCCGGAGTCACGACGCTGACAAGCCGCATCCCCCTGGCCAGTTCTTCCAGCGCGTCGGCGAAAGCCTTGAGCGTTGAGGGGTTGCCGTTTTTGGCGAGCGTGACCTTCACGAGATAGGGGCTTCCTACCTTATTATAGGCCGCGAAACTCCCTTGCTCGATCGGCTGCTGCGGGACTTTCGCGTCCTGCGCGTAGTCAAGGCCGAGAAAGGCGTCGAACTCCAAAAGAGGCTGCCCGCTTTCGTCGTCAGCAACGGTCCACGTGCGCGCCGTGCCTACCATAGCGCATACTCTTGCTGCATAACGTTGCCGAGCTCCGTCCCGAAGCTTTCCGCGACTTCTTTGCCGTCTTTTGCCTGTGTGTTGATCGTGAGGTTCTGGACTGTCGTCGTCGCCGTCACCGTCTTGCGGTTGTCCTGGTTCGAGACGCCCGGAGCGCCGGACATGGCCGCGCCCTGCATGGCGACGGCCTGCATCCCTCCCTCGGTTGCGGTACGGGGAGTTTCGCCGGCGTCAGCCCCAGGCTCTTGGGCTTCATTGTTACCCTCATTGTCAGCCCCCAGCAGCTCAAGCGCCCAAGGCGGGAATACGCTGAGAAGCTTTTTCTTGATTGCGTCAAGCATCGACGAAAAAATCTTTTTCAGGTTCGAGATCTTGTCCGTTATACGCTGAAAAGCCGCCGTAACCCCCTCACTGTCCTGCGAAAAGAAGCTCTTGACCAGATCGAGGACATCCCCAAGTATCCCGGCGAGGGGCTTGAGGAGGCTGCGGATCGTTTCGATCTGCTCGGAGTTGAGGCCGAGCCAGTTAAGAAACTCTTCAAACTTGGAGTTGCCGCCGTCGATGAAGACCGACAAGTCGTTAATGGCAAGCGAGAGCGCGGCAACGAGCGCAATGAGTGGGAGAAACGGCGCAATGGCGGCAAGCCCCGCTGCCGCCATTTTGAGCAGGGCGGGGAGCATGACGGTCGTGATTGCCACGGCGGCAACCACAAAAAGCTGGCGCAGGAAGTCCCGGTTTTTAACCGCCCAGCGTGCAGCCCCGGAAAGCCACCCCGAAAGCCACTCAAGAACCGGCGTGAGCGTGGTCCCCACGATGTACGTCGCCGCCTTGATCGCGTCGACAAACGCCTGACGGGCGCGCGTCGCAGCTTCGGTGTCCCGCTTCGTCAGAATGCCGAGCTCACGCTGCCGGCTGAGCAACGCCTCAAGCTCTGCGCCTCCCTGTTGCAACATCCCAATAGTCGCGGGATCAAAGGAAAGCTGCATTCCGTACCCCACGGCCTCCTGCTCGCCGACGCGCTGAAAAGCGTCGGCAAGGTCAAGCATGACGTCCTCGGCGTTTCTGGCCTTCCCCGTGGCGTCCGTCAGACTGACCCCGATCTCTTGCGCGATTTCCTTGAGCGGCCCCGAGTCGAATTTTGTGGCATCCGTGATGTAGTCGTTGAGATCGCGGAAACGGTCGGCGATCTCCTCGGCGTCTCCGCCTGCGGCCTGGGCGGCCCCCTGCCACATCTGCAATCGCTCGACGCTCAGCCCCAGGCTTTCCGCCGTCCGATCAAGCGAAGCGGTATTCGTGATATAAGCGTAAATCGCGGCTATGCCGCCGGCCGCCGCAATGACCTCTTTGATGGAATCTTTGAGGGTCTTCGTCTTGCTCGTGGCATCCGCAGCGCCGGCGGCGATCTTATCTCCCGCTTTCCTGCCTTCTTCGCCTTCCTCGCCAAGGGCGGATGCGGCATCCTCAGCTCCTTCCGCGACCTCGCGCCCCGCCCGCCCGCCTGCCTGGGCCGCGTCATCCAGAGCATCGCGAGCCCTGTCCGCAGCGTCGGCTGAGGCCGCGCCCATTTCGCTTAGTTCAGCGCGCGTGTCGGCGATGCCCTGCCGCGCCTGCGTGCGGTCCAAAAGCAGGCGGATGACAAAGTCTCTAACGGTCACGGCTGGCCTCCATCATATGGCGGTTGTGATCCCCGACAACAAGCGTCTCAAGAAGATCGTAAGCATCTTCAACCCCGTACACGGTATCAAGTTCGTGCAGGGTGGCGCGTCCCCTTTCTATAAGTACGGCGATCAACGTGGGGACGTTGGCGTAGTCGGCGAGGTCTCGGCGGCACTCTGGCCGATCAACGTCGAGAGAGCGTCGCCGAGCGAAAAACCCACATGGAGCCCCAACGCTTCGGCCCGGAGCCGCATGAGCGTCGTCATCTCTTCGACCTGCGTGTCGGCCTGTACCGGCGTAAGCTGTACGCGGACCTGATTGCTGTTGGGCTTCGGCAAAGCGTAGCAGCACATGAGCAGCTCGTCATACAGCGGCTGCACGGTCTCCCAGTCGAGCGCTGCGAGCTTGTCAAGCCCGGCGCTGGCGAGCCCGGCCATGCCTTCGCCCGGCTTCACGTCGCCGATGTCGGCGTTGCCGCGCATGAGAGCGAGGATCGCCCGCATCGCCCATTTTTCCGCCTGCGTCGCCGGCATTTCGACGATGAGAAAACGTTTTCCGGCGTCGCGGTTGCCTTCGGCGGCGGGGACTTCATAGATCATCTCTTTGCGGCTCATGCGGGCACTCCTTCCCACTTTTCAAAAGTGATCGTAAAGGTCAAAGCTTCAAGCATCTGCTTGGCGCTGGACATATTTTTCCCTGTCGTCAGATAGCCGCATGTCCCCGTGTACTTGCGCGAGATCGAGGGTATCCAGAAGACCATGTCGCACGTAGAAACCTCACGATCGGTTTCCATCTGGTTAAGCCACGTCTCGAAGATTTCCACGCTCGGACTGTTCGCTTCCAGACTGATCTTGATGACTTTCGGGGTGGGCCGCCAGCCGCCGGAAAGATAGCCGTCAACGCCCATCCGCACCTCGGCCGGGTTGTAGTCATCCATCTCAAGGGCGCTGTCGGTACTGTAGCCTTCGATTTTGACCGGTGACGAAAAAAGGCCGTCTACCGTCAGGTAACACGTCGAATTTGCTGAGGTCAGCTTTTTGCGCGCCATCGTTTTCTCCTGTCTTTTTTTACAGCACGGTGGTGCTGCTCATCTCGATCTGCTGGATCGACCCGCCGTCCATCCACCAGAGTTTGCACGGCGGACTCTTGCGCTGTGCGCGAACCTGCGCCGTGGCGTCCTTGATCTGGAGATACCAGCCGCGCGTTGAAAGCGTGTCAGAGATACGCACGCCGGCCTCGGTATTGACTTGGGAAATCTGGGCATTGGACAAGCTCACGCCCGCCCGGATTGCCCCGAAGTTCAGGTAGCGGACGATCGGGTCAAGGCAGGCCGCCTCGATCTGCGCATAGCCGTCGCGGTTGTACGGCAGGCTGTGGGCGTTGGCGAACAGGTTGACGAGCGCAAGCTGGAGATCGTTATTCAGCGCGATCTTGTTAAGATACGTGTCGATCCATGCGGCGGAACCGATACATGATCCGGGCTGGAAAAACGTAAATTGATCGTTGGCTGTGGCGTAATCGCCGTAGAAGTTGTAGCCCTTGGCGATAAGCGTCTGGGCTATGGTGCCGTCGTCACAAGTCACGTCAAGGCCGTCCTGCGCTTTGAAAGCGAAGGTGATGCGGCCGTTCGTCTCGTCAAAGTCGATGCTCGCCGCCGTGGCGAGGACAAACTGCGCATGTCTCGCCTGCCCATAAATCGGGATGGTCCCCGCGTAGTCGAGTTCCGCAGCCTGCTCCGCGAACGTCCCGATCGCGAGCTGCTGCGTCGCCCGTGCGTCCGTATCCCATGCGGCATAGGCATAGCGCGGGGCATAGCCGTTGCACCACTTGGCGAAGGCGAGTTTTCCGTCAAGCTCAGGCTCCCAGATCGTCATGAAGCAAACCCAGTTCCGCGAGCTTTTGAGGATCGCCTCCATGTTTTCGGCCTCGGACATGGCCGCCATGCCGGGAGAGACCACGGCTCCGGCGTTTTGGGTAAGCCCGAAAAGGGTCGCCACGTCAGTCCCGCCAGAGGTGGGAGGCGTCGCGTAGCTGACCGAGCTGTCCGCTCCCGTGGTGCCGCTTGTGATGCGGAACACGTTCCCCAGGCTTGAAAAGGTCACGCTCGGCGCGGGGGGCGTGACGGCTGGCGTCCCCTGCGTTTCCGTCGCGCCGGTCGCTGAGGTGAGGCCGAGCGAACCCGCGAGATCCGTTGTCGGCGTGGGTTCCGGTTCGCTTCCATTACCGGGATTGCTTGCAAAAGACACGCTTGAGCTTGCGCCTGTGGTCTTGCTTGTGATTATTAGATGGTCGACCTCAAGCGAGACGGTCGCCCACGCGGAAAGCGCGGTTTCGAGCACCCCGGCAATACCCGCGAGATCTTCCGTCGTAGAAAAATTCAGGCCAGTCAGCTCGTGCAGTATGCCGTCAACGCTGACGTTGAGCGCGCCCGCGTCGACCGTTTTAAATGCCGAAGGCTCGGCGCTGATCGCGCCGCCATGCAGGCTGCCCGCCGTGGCCGGAGTTTCAGCAGGAGCGAGAGCCGCCTGGAGAACTTGCGCGGCTTGGGAAAAGCTCGTCACGTTGGAAAAGTCGAGGGCGGTGAGGGCCTTTTCTTCCCCGTCGATGCTGACAATCATGCCGCCGAAAGTCACGGCCTTGATCTGCTCAAGGGTGGCCGTAAGGCTTGCGCCCTGGAGCCAACCCGGGACAGCTTCATCGACATATCGCGCAAAAAGGAGCGTCGAGGGCTTTTTGTTCGAGTTTTCAAAGCCGGTAAAGTAGCGCTGGGCGAGGTCATACTCCTCGCTTTGCAAACCGAAGGCGTCACCCACGCCGGAAGCGTCGGGATACCGCACAACGCCCCCGGCGGGGATCTCCGTGCTTTTGCTTAAGATCAGCCCGTTGAACTCGAGGCTTGCGCCCCCGCCCGAGATCGTGCGGTCCGTAATACTCACAAGCTGCGAAGCGTCTATACTCATAGCCTATCTCCAGCCGCTACAAGAGCGGGTAAAGAGTGATGTCGACGGTATCGAAGAAAGCCTGCCGGAGCTTAAGCTCGTCGAAAATACTGGCTGTCGCTTCAACCATCCACCGATCGAGAAACTGCTCATCACCGCCGACAAGCGGCAAGTGGCGCGGGTTGCCTGCAACGGTCGGTGCAATCCCCGCCGGCTCGAGGAAGTCGCAAGCTACGGCGTCCCGCCATAACACTGCAAAATCATGCGCCCAGACGTCCGCCATGCTTGCCGGGGCGGTTCCGTAAAAGTCGAGTTGCATCGTGACCAGAGCACTTTCGGCGAGCGTGAGGCTTTCCCCAGCGGGGTCATACTCCGCGAAGTTCGTAGCCCGGCGCTCATGCGCAAGAATACGCATGAGGCAAAAGCCCCCGAGCGGCGCGGGAACCCTGTTGCTCCACCCCCTGACGATCCGATCCGCCGTCAGCTCCGGGATGTACTCGACGAGGAGCGCTTTTACAGCCCTGTACACGTCGTCATCACGCATCGGAGACCTCAACCTCCGGCGGTTCCGCAGCGCGTTGCTGCACCACACGGATCAGCGTCCACCCCGCCGTAGGGTTCCATCCTTCGACGACCTGATCGACAAGCCACTCGAAGCCGTCCCAGTAGACCAAATCCCCACCTTGGCCCGTAGCCCGATCAAGGCCCGACCAATCCCCCGCAAGGTACATATGCCGATAAATGCTGCCCTGATTATACCCCTCAACATGCTGGAGGACGGTTTCCGGGACAGGCTGCACCTGAGCCCGGGCCGTCACCGGGGCCGCATACTGCGGCTCCTGCCTTCCCGTATCGTCGACCGTATATCCGGCCGAACGCAAAATGACGGCCTCCTGATCCGGATTGACCAACGGGATCACCCCACGAACAAGCGCGTGCAGATTCATCAATCCCCCTTGCTGCCTTTAGGAACAACTTCAAAAGCCTGAGCGTCGCGCATGTCTCCCCAGTCGACCAACGGATCGTTTTGCCGGTTGTTCGGGTTGCGCTTGCGGGCGATGGTTTGAGGGCTGTTCGCCGGCGTCTGCCAGTCGTCGATCGTCATCTGAACATCGGCTACGGCAAGCTCTCCTACGATTTCCAAGGCTTCGCGGCCGGAGGCGCCGTTGGCAACCAGCGAGGCCACGCCCCGGCTCCAGTCGTCCCAGTGTTCTTTGGCCGTCGCCTCAAGGTACGGGCGAGGAGGAGCCGTGGCCGTCCCGAAGTGGTTCCCGACGGCGCGCGGGACGATAGGATCGCCGTCATGATCCGTCGCGCCTTCCAGCGTGCCGATCCTCAGCTCGAGCCCGTCGCCGTCATCGTCGACAAGGCTCAGCAGCGGCCCGAGCGCTATATCGATCTGGTCAGCCACCTCTAGCACCCCCGGAAAAATACAGCGGGCCGATAGCCCAGCCGCGCAAAAGCTCCCACGCCGTGGCCCCGCACTGCGTCTGCTGCCACCATTGCGGATTGTTGCGGACGGAACCGTAGGCAAGGCTCATATTGACGCTGCCTTGCGTTGCACCGCCCACGCGCCCCACCACATCGCCGCGCGTCGCAAGCGTGGCAAGATGGCAGAGCAGCGCGTAAAGGATTGCGGCGCGCGGGTTTCCCGAAGGCTCGCGCGCCGCAATGGGCGACGCGGCCGAGTTGTCGACGAGGATTTCGGCCTCTCCCCAAAGGCGCTCGATCACCGCATCCGGAAGCGCCCCGGCATCCGAAAACTGAGGATAGGCCGCCCGGAAATAGGCGATGTCAAGCGTCACAATCATCAGTCGGCCTCGTAGGGCTGGGTTTGCATCTTGCGGACGTCAATCTGCTCGCGCCCGTGGCGCGTGCTCGAGAAGCCGCGGGCAATGGCGTCGCCCTCGGCTTCGGTAACGGCCGCAAAAACGAGGGGGTTGGACGCCGAGAAATAGGGCGCGTCGCGGTACGTTTTGAAGATCCACTCCCAGTCTTCCCGCTTCACGTCCCGCGTCTTGCCGTACCTGCCCGCCGGAAGCGCCTGGCCGTCCGGCCCGACAAGGCGGGAGACGGGGTAGCCCTTAAAAATGACGGCGCGGCCGTCCGGAAGCTTGAACTTGAGCCCTTGCGGCAGATTGCAGTAGACGAGCACCGTCGGCGAGGCGCTCCCCGCCGTTGTCGACGGCGCGGCCGTGGTGTCTTTTTCGCCTGCATCGGCTCTGATTTCGCCGTTTTCCTTTATCTTCGCCATGCTCATACCCCAAGCATTCCCGCCACGCCGGCAGGTGCCTTGATGATCGCGCCGTAGGTGCCGGCACGGAATTTCTGGACAATGGAGCTCGTCTTGCGCACCGGAGCGAAGGCGAAAAACTTCTCGTTAAAGCCGATGACGCCCGTCTCCTGTCCGTCGATCTCGACGGCGATGCACTGCACAAGTTCACCGCCCGTGGTCGCATATTCAGGCGCGGTGACGATCGTGTAGTTCCGGAAGTAGCCGTCCATCATTTTGGTGACGGAGACGTTGAAGTCCGTAGCGCTGGCCAGCCGTACAGCGGTTTCCGGGCTCATGGCGAAGATAAGCTTGTCGTCTTTGCTCACTTTGCCCGCCGTCTGCAAGACAAGCTGCTGGAACAGGCTCAGGATGTCGTCGAAAATGAGTTTCGTGGTCTTCGTCTCCCATTTCGTCCCCGAGCTTGTGCCGGTCGCGGCCGGGGTGATCGTCGCGTTCAGCCCGGGATCGTTCAAAATGCCGTAGTTGCGGAGCCCCGCGACGCCAAGGAAGGCAAAACGGTTGTAGTCCGTATCAATGATCACGGCGGCGCTGCGCTGGGTCGCTGCGGCAAGGCTCAGCTTCGCGGCCGCGTTTCGCATTTCTTCGAGGTTGCCGTACCGGCGGATCGTCTGGAAAAGATAGGGATCGCGCGTCACCCAGTTCGCGTTGATGTCGGCGGTGCCGCCGTCGGCATAGTCGTCATAGGGCTCCGTATGGCCGACGTACTCGAGCATCTGGAACTTGGCGGAAGTCGAGGCCGCATCGCCGTTCTTTTCTTCCGGGAAAATGGCCCTCGCCCGCAGCGGGGCGCGCAGGACTTCAACCACTTTGGGATTAAAGAACGTCGTCAGTTCGGAGGGGACGCCCGCGTTCGGAGCCGTCACCAGATCGGCGTCGCGGGCCATATCCCCGCTCATTACGCGGGTAGCCCCTTCCATGCCGAAGCCGTACAATGCAAGGGTATCAAGAGCTCTATTCACTGGGCACCTCTACAGTTTTCGCATACCACGCGGAGGCGTGGAAGATTTCCCCAGCCGCCGCGCTCTCTGTAATGGTCCACGGGGTTTCAACGGCACCGGAGACCGTGCCGCCGGCCGTGCCGGGGACGAGCGTGCCGTCCGCCGTCTTTGCAAAAAGGGCTTGTCCGGCGGTTACGGCCTCTGTGCTGGTCAGCAGGAGGTCGCCCTGGATGGCGATCGGCACGGCCTGGCCTTCGATGTACGTCATCGTCGCTTCTTCCGTGCAAGGGATGACCGCCACTTTTTCGCGGATAACGATGCCGAGCGGAGCGCCCGAGCCGGTGTTTTTGACTTTGCCCGCCTCACTCCACCACGCGGCCCGGCCGATGATGACGCCGCCCTCGTCGGCCAGCGGAATGGGCAACACGAACGCGATCGGGTTGTTTCCCGCCTGCATTCCGGTCACGCCCCGCGCCGGATAAGGCTGAACCTGTTTTTGAAAGGCCATGTTTTCCCCCTAAGAGTTGAGTTTGATGCCGGAAAGGAGCCTGCCGACTTCACCGCCCATGTCCGGCGCAGCGTCGCCCGTCACGCGGGCGCTTTTTCGGCCTGCGGCGCGGATCGCCACGTCGAACATCCCCCGCCATGCGGAGGGAGGGTAGGCGCGCCGGTCGACGCCCAGGGCGTCCAAAGCCGCCCCGTACACGGTCTCAGCACTGTCGCGGGCGATATTCACGCGGATCTCGCCGACATGCGGACGGACGGCCTGCTGCGCGTCGGTAAGCCGCTGGATGCGCTGGAGCGCGGCATCCATCGCCTTGGCCGCCTTCTCTTCGCCTTTTCTTTCGTCTTCGCGATCCTTACGCTCCCGCTCGACCTTTTCGCCGTAGGCCACGGCTTCGGCCGTGTTCAGTGGTTCGGCGTCGTCGGTGCCGCGCTCGGAAGGCTCATAGGCAAGCTCCTGGAGGGCATCGGCCAACTCCTTGCGCCGGGCTTCGTCATCGCCTCCGAACTTCGCCAGGATCTTTTCCATCTTGGCGTTCTTGTCCTCGTCGCGGGCGCAGGCGTCCCCGGTGGCCCGGTTGTAGGCCAGCCCGGCAAGGGCATCCTTGAGCTTTTTCAGCTCTTCCGGCTCCAGCTTGCCCGCCAGTTCGCCGAGGACCTTGCGCATTTCCTCGGCCTTGTCTTCGTCCTCGGTCACATCGACGATCTCGCCCGTTTCGGGATCGGTCTTGTGCAGGCTGAGGATGATGTCCGCAAGATCTTTGACGCCCTGCGCGGCATCCACTTCCTTCCTTTCGACGGCGGGATCGCCGTCGCGGGCCACTCTTTTCGTCATGTCTTCGCCCTCGCGTTGAATGTTGATGCTGTCCGCATCCGCTACAACAACGTCGCGCCCGGCACGCCCGCGCGGGACCAAAGCGAGGTGGTTCGCTTTGATGTTGCGCATCACGAAGTCGTAAGGGATGCCCTCCCATGTCCCCGGCGTAAAATCGGGGTCATACACATACCCGAGCGAAAGCTCGCAGGCTTCGCCGCTCTCGATCTCTTCAATCGCTTCGGCGTCGGTAAAGGCGAGCGAGTTGATGAGGTATGGAGCCTCAAACCGCCCGTCGCTGCCCATGCTCCCGATCCGCGTGTCTTTTGCCGGGGCCTCCGCGCTCTCGTCGTGGTGCCGCCGCTGGATCGGCAGGCGGTTTGTGGTCGGCGCGGCTTTTTCCAGCTCTTCGCCGGGCCTGTACCCCATGTAGATGCGATCGGGTTCCAGCCCCAGCCCTTCCCAGCCCGGGATCTCCCGGCCATAATAAGGGTTGACCGTCTCCTTGCTGATATTGCTGGCGTCGACGTGCAGAAAGCCGTTGACGTCCTTATGGCGCTTGCTTGCCGCATCAAGCGCCAGCGCGCGTTCCTTCATGCCCGCCCCCGTCTGCTTGCCGCGAAAGAGGCCAGCACGGGCCGCATCCGGCAACGGCAATTGATCTTTTGGCCGGGGAAAATCATCTCCCCGTCGATTTCCAGCCCCTTTGCAATGTCAAACTCCTTTCCGTCGGCACGGACATGAGAGAGGCGCGGGTCCGTCGTGCCGCCCATATGAACCCACGTTGCCCGCGTAATGCCGTTCTGCTTTAACCGCTCCCGGGCAAAAGACTGCGTCGCCTTGTGGCTTTGGTCGCGGGCTATGGTCCGCGCCCGCCGTTCTGTGATCTCATAGCGGCGCTGGAGTTCCTTTTTCAAAAAGCCGAGATCGCGGCCGTCCCTTACGCTGCGCATGACCAGCCCCTCCACTTCCAGCGCATATTCCGAAGGTATGGAGCGGATAAGGGCGACATTCTCCGCGACCAAGCTCCTAAGAACGGTGTCCAGAGCCCGGCTTCCCCGAAACTGAACCGTGAAGCCCGCCAACTCAGACAAGCTCGCCTTGACCTGCGTGTCCGTGCTGCGCAGGGCCGCCCGTGTGAACCAATCCGCCACGGCGTCGGCCTGCCCGTTAAAGGCCCGAATCCATCGCCGGGTCTGCTTGCGCAGCCGATCGAGCAGATCCGAAACCGGCGAGGCGTCCCCCGGAACGCTGCGATCCGGCACGGTTTCGGGAGGCGCATTATACAGCTCGATCCGGGGCTCCTGCCTGCGGTATTCGGCACTCAGCCAGTATTCCACGCTCCGGCTCATTTCCCGCACAAGCTTCTGGAGCCGGCGCTGGTACTCGGCCTCAAGCCCCGCGTTGGGCGCGATAGCCCTCCCCCGGATGAGCCCGGGCCTGTTGCGCCTGCGCATCACACCACCCTCCCGGCCTTATCCACGTCGTCGATGTCGGCCTCGCCTTCGGCGGGTGGGAGATCGTCCGGGCTGATGCCCGCATAGCGGCCTCCGGGCTGAGCAGACAAGGCGTTGCGGACTTCCTTTTCCCAGAGGACTCCCCGGTCGAGATAGACGGCGTCCTGATCGGCCAGCACCTTGTCCCGATCTGCCTTTTCCCGCGCCGTCATCTCCCAGAGCGGAACCCACGAAAAACCCGCATCCGTGTCGATCCTTCCCAGCGTCGAAAGCTGGATCGCCTTGTAGAGCCGCGCGAACGGCTCCCCGAAGACCTTGACCTGCCTTGACGCCACGAAATCGTAAAAGTTCCGCATGTCGCTCTCCCCGGTGGCGTTGAGCCCGGAAGGGGAGATCCCGAAAAGCTTGACCGCCGGGATGCGCCAGACGACGGCGAGAAGTTCGAGGGCCTGACGCACGATGTCGGTTACGCCGGATAAAGGCGTGTTGAGCTGCTCCATCGCCTCGCTTTCGTAGTCGAGCACGGCTACGCCGTCATTGTCGCGCATGGCCGCAAACTGCCCGATCCGCCGTTTCGCCTGCGTCGCGTCCCCCCCGTAAAGCAGCCGGGAAATGTCCGTCTTGAAGACGGTAAGGGAAAACTTCTTGAGCAGCCGGGCCGCGCTCTCGCGCGTCCCTGTGAAGTGGGCCACATAGTCAAGCGCGATCTGGACGGCGGGCACCCCGAAAAAGTTGTAGGCCGCCTTGAGCAGCAACGGAGGGACATTCTGACGGAAGAGGAGCAGACGCGAAGCGTGGACTTCCGTCGACTGGACGAACCAGCTCCGGGGCTCGAAGTAGTCGGCTTTCAGCGGATCGCTCGACTCGTACCATCCCGGCGTGCAGACCACGGGCTCGATGACGCGCAGTCCGCGCAGGCTCCCCCGCGCGATGAACTCGGGCGTCAGGGCAAGCGGCTTGCTGAGCTCTTCCGGCGCATCTCCGGTATCCAGGTAGACGAGGCATCCGCCGAAGTAGCCGCACAGGGCGGCCGCGCGATTGAAGACGCCCGCCACGTCAAGGCGCGCAAATTCGGCCTCGACGAGCTTCTTGTCTTCCTCATCGGGGAAGGAAAGCTCCGCGAACTTCCGGGTCATCTCGTCGGCCACGGTCTCGACCCCGGCCTGCATGAGCCCGTCCTGCATCAGATCCGAGCACTGGGCGTACCCGATGAAAGGCCGTGCCAGATAAGTCACGTCGCACGCCCCGAAGAAATCCTTGACCGGGCCGCAAAGCGCTGCGCCGGCAGGCGCTGCATCGCCCACGATCGGCCTTTTCGCGGCCGTCACCAGCGTGAGCGGCGGGGCATAGGCTTCGTCAAGGGGCAGGCGGCGCGGACGGTCGGGCTCGGGCATGTCGATCCGCCGTTCATCAATCCGTGGCTGCAACGTCGACCGGCGGGGGATACGTCGTTTCATCGTCTGTCAACCTTTCCGCGGATCACCGGCTCCAGCGCATAGCGCAAGGCGTCAATGCAGTGATTGTGCTTGTCCACGAGCACGGGGAGAACCTCATCCGTCACGCTGTCCACTTTGTAGCTGTAAAGCCGCATCTCTTCGGCCACATGCGGGCATCGGGGATGCACCACGATTTTTTCAAAACTGCGCATCACGTCCACGCCGTCCTCAACGCTCCCCGGCCACTTTTTGCACGGCCGCACCACGTAGCCGCGCGGCCGCAGATGCGCGTGGATCTCCGGTCGCGAGGCGTCCCCGCGTATGACGTCCCGCCGCGCGCCGGGCACGCGGTCGAAAAGCGTGGGGAGCTCGTCAATGGTGGCCCGCTGCGCCCACGCCTCATGGTCGACATAGAGCACGTTGTCCCGAACCCAGCACCGTACGAGCACCGTCGGGTCCTCGGCAAAGCCCCAGTCAGCGCCGTAGAAAAGCCGAATCGCTTCGGGTGTCTCGAACTCCCGAACCTCCCAGCGGCCGCCGAAGACCTGCGCCGCGCTCTTGCGTCTCGGCTCGCCTTCCCAGATATGGGCGTAGTCTTCCGGATCAAGCGTCCGCTCGGCATAGGCCCGCTCTGCCTCCAGCGTATCGGAAAACCACGGGTTGTCCCGGTACGTCACCTTGACAACCACGGCGTCGTCCGGCGGATTTGCGATAAAGCGCTGGTACGTGTCGTCAGTCTCAAGATCAGGGTTCAGGGAAAGCCATATCTCGGCCCCTTCCTTGCGGATGGTCGGGATAAGCAGCTCCCAGCTCTGGCGGCGGACTTTCTGGGCTTCTTCAACCCATGCGTAATCAACGCCCTCCAGGGACTTGATCTCCATGATGTTGTTCCGAAGCCCCTTGAAAAGGAACTCGGAACCGGTGACGCTTTCGATCCCCGTATTCGTCCACCGAAAAAAACGATCCAGCTTCCGGGCATTGATGCGGTCGACGAGCAGGCGATGGACCGAATCCGCGATGGAAACCTGCAGCTCGCGGGCGCACAAGATCCGTACGCGGCGCTCAAGCGCGATCGTGAGGAGGGCGTCGGCGAAGCTCCAGCTTTTGGCCCCGCCACGCCCGCCGAAAAAAACCTTGTAGCGATGCGGCTCGAAAAGCGGGGCGAAGGCCACGGGGAGGGAAAAAGCATAGACGGAAGGATCGACCGCTGTGGACCCCTGTTTATAAACGTTTATAAACGGGGTTTCCGGCGCGGAACCCGTCTTGCCCGAATGCTGGCCCGGATTCGCCGGCTTCACTCCCCTGCGGGTTTTCTGTGCGTTTTTCGCCTTTGCCATGTCCTACTCGCTTTCTTTCGCCTTTTCCGCACGCGGCGCGTGTACAAATTCCACCCGGATCGCGCTGTCGCTTTCCGCGAGCTGATCGCCCGCCTTGTCGTCGGCGAAGTCCGAAGCTTTGATCGTCTTCTCGGCGTCGTCCCGCGTAGCCTTGGAGAGCAGCATCTGCGCCATCGACGCTTTAGTGATCAGCTTGATAGCCTTCTCGGGATCGTCCTGTGCAAGCGAACGCAAGGCGGTCATCGCCCGAAAAATCCCCGTCTCGAGAAGTTCGACATTCATGCGGGCCGTCTTGCTCTCCGGCATGTCAGCAAGGCTCCGTACCGACATTTCGGCGAATTCCCGGACTTCGCGGAGATCGTTCATCGCTTCCTGCCAGTCGAGGCGATACCGCCCCACCGAGCTGCGGGAAACGTCGGCCCCGGCCCGGGTCAAGGCTTCGGCGACTTCCGTCACCGTCCGGCCTTCTTCCAGCATCCCGTTGACAAGCTCCTGCAACTGGCGCGGGAGGCGCTTGATCTTGCTTACGCCTGACACGGACCGCCCCCAGGCAACGGACGCCGTACACCCGGAACCGTGGCGCGCCCCTTGGCCACATCCGAGCCGCTGTTCGTCAGCGTCGCGATCCAGATGCACATGTCAGAACCTTCGACGCACTCAAGCTTGAGCAGGCCGAGGCTTTCGAGCCAGCGCAGATCCGCCGTCACCTGATCGTGGCTGGCCGTGAGCCCAACACCCTCAAGCGCCGCCTGTATGACAAGGTGGTTGGCTTCGTAGCTCGGCGCTTTCGTGAGCATCCGCAAGATCGTAAGCCGGCGGTTCTCGCGCAGCAGTTCGTCAAAATTCATTTCCTCTCCCCAATGTGGTGTTCAAAAAGCATGGCGAGCTGGTTTTCGACTCTTTTCAGTGATGCCGCTATGCCCCGGTTCTGCTCGACGAGGGCGTTCTGCTTGCCCTCGAGGTCTTTGAGCAAGAGCTTTAGGTTATAGATGTCTTCCGAGCGCGGAAGCTGATCGAGCTTGAGCTCTATATACTTGAGCTCCTCCTCCGCCTTGCCCAACCGCAGATCCGTCTCTTCGACATAGGCCGCAAAGCGCTTTGAGCCGACAAACGTGGTCCTCAGCCAGAACAGCGCGGCGACCCCCGCGACTTGGACGGCCGAAAGCGCCCACGGCAAAAAGTCCGCGATCTCAGTCAGCAGTTCCCGCAGCATCGGCACCCCCACGATCCAAGGCGCTGAAAGCGACGGCGGCCCGGTATCCGGCTTCGAGCTTCCGGCAATACCCGCCGTAATCTCGGACATGCGCGAGCACATCTTCCGGCGTCGCTAGTGCGTCCTGCTGTATCCAGGCGCGAGCGGCTCCGGCGGAACCGGGGGCGTCATGAGCGCCGCCGGAGGCGGGTCCTTCACGTCCGGCGCTATCACCGGAACCGGCAAGGCCGAGGGCTTCGTTGTACAGGCGCACCCAGCTATCAGACAGGCCAGCGCAATCACGGCGGGCAGTTTCAGCGGCATCTTTGAGCCTCTTGGTTACGGACGCGCGCTCCGCGTCCAGTTCGGCGTTTTTCGCGGCGAGCTCGCTGGCGAGCTTCTCACCCAGCGCCGTGGCCGCCGCCAGACGCTCGCGGGACTGCCTTTCCGCCACGGCGACGGCTTCGGCGCGAGCCTTCTCCCGCTCGGCCCAGTCAGCCTTCAATGAGGCGATCCGAAATTCATAGTCGAGGCCCGTCACATGATCGCCCCGGACATATCCGGCGAGGAACGTGAGCAGGCAGAGGGCCAGCGAAAGGCCCGAATCGGCGAACCATGCCAAAACCTTATTCAGCACGCTCGATCTCCTTTGCGGCGTCTTCAATCCGGCGGCAGGCCATGTCGAAGTAGATCTCTTCTTTTTCGATGCCGATAAAACGCCGTCCGGCCCTCAGCGCGGCCACCCCCGCCGTACCGCTCCCCATGAAAGGATCGAGGACCGGGCCGGCATCGTCCCTGCGCAGCGCCAAAACGCTCTGCACAAGCTCCACCGGCTTTTGCGCGGGATGCACTTTGACGTCGCCACGGGGCACGAGGAGCGTCCAGAACCCGGGCAGAACCGTGTCCCCACGGTTGGGGCCGCTGGTCCCCCAAACGACATACTCGCACTGCGCCCTGAAACAGCCTTTCTGCGGCCTCGCGGCTTCCGTCTTGTTCCACGGGATGATCCCGCGATACACCCAGCCCGCCACCTGTATGGAGTCGATGACGCACGGCAAATTGCGCCAGTCGGCAAAGCACAGGAACAGGGCGGAAGGGTTGGCGGCGTTCAGCGCCTTGCGCATCCAGAGGATGTTCCACAAAGACAAGAAACGCTGATCGCGGTTGTCCCCGGAAAACGTCGCGTAGCTTTTCCCCTGGCCTTTCTGCACGTACTTGACGTTGGTGTCCGCACTCCGATCCGACCGGAACAGGCCTCCGGAAGAATACGGCGGATCGGCGACAAGGCAGTCGACGCCGGAGATGTCCGGCAAAACGTCAAGACAGTCGCCGCAGTACAGCGTGGCTCCGCCGATCCGCTCAATCCGCACAGCACGCCCCCGTCCCCCAGCCGGCCCGGACATAGGTCGGCTCGAAATCGTGCAGGATGCGCCGGACGTACGTCCGGTTCTCGCGGAAGGCCGACGCCCTGCGCCCGGCGTTGGCATTCTCGACCTCACCCCACCAGCGCCGGGAGTCGAACCCGAGCGCGGCGGCCTTCTTCATATCCCGCCGTACCCAGCCAAGGCCGCCGTTGTAGGCGGACAGGGCGAACGCAATGCGGTCGCATCCGGTCGCGCCGTCCACCCGGTCAAAAAGCCACTTGTCATAGGCAACACAGGCGCGCAGCGACCAGCGGGGATCAAACGGTGCGGCCGAGCCCACCGCAGGGATCACGCTGGGGAGCCACTTCCCGGTGGAGGGAAGGAACTGCGCAAGGCCCTGCGCCCCCGCAGAGCTCACCGTGCCGGGCTTCCACCAGCTTTCAGTCTGAATCTGCGCCCCGAAGGTCGCCACGGGCGCGTCGAGCCCCCAAAAAGCATGGGCGGCGCGGGTGAGCTCGGAACGGTACGGCAGGGCCGCGCGGGGGATCTGGGCTTCGGCGGCACAGGCAGGATCTGCAAAAAACAAGCGTGTGCAGAAAATGAAAAAGAGGAGCAGAAGAATACCCGTTGCGATCATGCAACCCACACAGATTATATTGGCGATTTTTTCAATCAATTCCTCTATATCGATGCGCATGGCTACAGCCCCAGGCACACGCCGAGCACGAACACGGCGACGATTGCCGCCTTGCGGAGCGTGGCGGCAACAAACAGCGCTTCACAGCCGGACGCCACGGGAAAGTCGGCGTCGCCCTCATGATCGGCGTCGGGATCGGCGCGCCAGTCGGTGCAAAGATAAGACGACGGCATGGCGTAAGGAAAAACCGCGCAGTCGAGCAGATGCCCGGCGATACCCGCAACCAGTGCGAGCGCCAGCTTATAGGCCGCAATCGGCACCTGCACCGGAGCCGCCACAAAGATGACGGCGAAAAGCGCAAGCACGGCGAAGAGCGTGAGCAAAAGCCAGCGGCGCGGGGAAACCGCGTAAGGGATGGACTTCTCGGACATTGAAAAACCTCCTGTGGCCGTACAATGCCACAGGAGGTTTTCCAGTGTTAGCGGGAGGTTGTTCCGGTCAGAAAAACGAAAGCTGGCGGTTCCGGGCCTTGCGCGAGGCAAGCTGACGGACATAGCGCTCGGTCACGCCGACGTCGAGGGCGATCCGGGCGTGCGGTTCGCCCTGTGCAAGGCGTTTTAAAATGACATCTTTATGAGGGCGGAATTTGCCGTTCGGGACGGCGATCATCGTCCCCCCGTAGGCGGCGACCAGCGCGGCCAGCTGGCGCTGCGGCAAGATACGCCCGAGGCGGCAGGCGGGATTGGTTTTGACCGGGACGTAGATCGGAACGCCGCCGGCTTCACGGCACAGGAGCGCGGCCCCGTCCCGGCCGATAAGCCCCTCAAGCTCTTCACGCGGCACCCACGTTTCGGACATGCGCATATCCTCCATAGTATGAAAGGGGTCCGAGGAGAACATACACAAAATTTCAATGGTTGGGGAAAAATTACACTTTTCGCCCGATCCGTCGGGAAATCTGCAATCGAAAAAAAGAAAAAACACAAAAAAGCCGCCCGAAGGCGGCCTAGGGGGTTATGCCCAATTCCGGGCATTGCTGAGTACGTTCGCAATGAACCACGGATCGGGCACGACGAACTCAAGCGGCCGGCTGCGGGCTCCATCCCGGTTGATTACGACCGAGTTTTCTGTAGGAACGATGCTTATGATCTTGTCATGCCTGACACGGAACACATCGTTCCCGGCGGCAAAGTACAGATGAATATTGGTAATGCTGAGGATACCGCGGCCGATGCTCTCTTGCACCTCGTGCTGGACGCGGCGGCCTTTCATCGACCCGGTACGCCAATATACGCCCTTTGCGATACGGATAGAAACCCCTTGGCTGGAGCCGACATATTCGGTGCGGGTCTTATGCTCATAGCCTTCGACCGACTCCGTCCAGATCAGCACTTCCTTTTTCATAAGGTTGAAGGGCAGGTTTTTAAAAGAAATCCGGGGATGAACCTCGCCTTCCAACAGGTCACGGATGATCGCCGCTTTGAGGAGCCTTTCGTGCTGAAAGGCTGAAATATCGCGCTGGTCAATCCCAGCATACTTGAGCAGATCCATCAGGGCGGTTTCTTCGTCAACCGTCAGGATGCCGTCTTCCAACGCTTCGTCGGCGAGGGCGGGGACGCTTTCGCGGACGATACGGCGCATCTTCTCCTCATCCATCCCAGCCTCCTCGCCGTGCTTTCGCAGGGCTTCCCATGCGGCTCGCGGGCCTTCCGAATACAACAAGGATACGAGGAGGGCTTGCTCCTGCGTCCTTTTTTTCGGGGTGCGTTCGGGGGCTCTTCCGGCTGCGGAAGCCTTCGCTATCCGCCGGGCGCGCCGCCAAAACGCCCACGCCAGCCATGCGCAAATAAGCACGACGGAGATCCCCAGCCCGCTCATGCCTTTTTCCACTATGCCCATAGCAAAGACCGCACCAGTCAGGCCGAACAGCACTGACAACGCATACCATAAGACTTTCAGAACGGTTTTCATTTCCCCCTCCGTTTTCCTGATAGTTGTATGTGAATGGCTCCGGCTTCTTTTGCCGGCGGCCTCAACCTACTCCCCACCCCTTACTGACGCCCCAAGGCTTCCAGCACAAGGATCGCCAGCACCAGCACCGGGAACCACAGTCTTATCCGCTCCTGTACCGTGTGCCGGCGTCGGCTTACTTTTATCGCTTACATCCACCGGGACCGTCTTCGGCAACTTCGGGCGCTCCGAAAGCTCGCGTTCAAGCTCGGCAATCCGGGCTTTCAACACCGGGATTTCGGCGTTTTCGCGTTCGAGGTCGCGGATGCGGGAGTCTTTGCGTTCAAGCTGAATACGAAGATCGGCGTTTTCCTGTGTGGTTGTCATAAGACGCTCTTGGAACTCCATACTTTTTTGAAGAGATTTCATGAGTTCATTTTGAAGCCCTAAGACTGGTGACATGTCACCAGTCTTATTTTCCCGTGGTCTTGTATTTTCAACATATTGTGGGTTCTCAACCGGGGGAAAAACTGGTGACGTGTCACCAGTCTTGCCTACTTGCTCATCCCGATACATCGGCCCCGTGCCCATAAGGAGCCACTCAGGAGATATTCTAAAATTATTACAAATTACCCCTAAAGTGGTTGCATCTGGAACACGACTCCCAATCTCATATAAAGAGAGACTAGACTGACTTACACCGATTTTTTTAGCAAAATGGCTTTGTCCCAAGCCACCACGAATTTTTTTGAGCCGTTCACCGAGAGTCACAGGTAACCCCTTTAGATATAAATAGAAGTTTTTTATTTTTATAGTGGTTGACTATTTACCACTATAAGGGTAAAACTATTTCCAACGAACCACAAAAAACCACAACTTCCAAAACCACCCCTACACGGAACCGAGAAGGGGCGCAAGAAAGGGAAGGGTTATGAACCAGACAAACACTCGAAGGACGGACATTCCGCTGACGCTCCGGGAAAGCGTGAAGGACGCCTTTGCCGAGCGCGGACTCAGCATTTCCGAGTGGGCGCGAAAGCACAATCTCGCCCCGCAGTACGTCTATGATTTGTTGAATGGCCGGACGAACGGGGCGCGGGGCGAATCGCACCGCGCCGCAGTACTCCTCGGCCTCAAGGAAGGCGTCATCGAAGAGCGGGCGGCGTCATGATGCGCCCCGCCAGCCGGAACATGGCGAGGCTCATGCGGCGCATCAGGCGCAGGGACATGAAGATCGGAAAACTGAAACGGGAGCTTCGCAAGCTCCGGAAGAGACAACGCAAGATGGAAGAGGAACGCAAGGCCGTCATCACGGTCACGGAAAACGGAGGAATAGACATAGAGATCGAGTTTTTCCCTGACGCCGGACGTGTCGGCATCTGTGGAGAACTCGCCGCGTTCGGATTTGGAGCCATCGTACAGAAATACAGTCAGTTTAAAGACGAAGAACAGGACGAAGATTAAGGAGAAAAAGCATGACTGATAAAAACGGCTATGCGTTCTGCAACTTCTGCGGACGCCATGAATCACGGGTGACGTTTCTGGTCGCCGGGCAACGGGACACCCATATCTGCGACTGCTGCGCGTGGGACTGCGCCATGCTGATCTACGAAAAGATGAAGGACCGGTACAACGGGGAACAGACCGACACCGTTATGGAAAAGCCTCAGTATCCGAACCTTCCCCGCCTTAACGAACTCCCCGACAACGAACAGTCCGCCTTGGAGGATGAAGATGAATAACCTCACCGCAACCACCCTCGCGGCCCATTTCCCCGCCGTGGCTCCGGAAATATTTCGGACACTCGAAAACGAAAAGCCCCTCACCGCTGCAACGGTGAGAGGCCCAAAGGGGAAGAAACGAAACGGTGTTTCCGCTTGGCCTGTTACCATACTCGACACCCCGGCGCAACTCCCGCCCTTGGCGGCGAGGATCGACGGCTTGGCCTCCCAGATTGCGCGGATCATCGACGGGACCGTCAGCATGGGCGTGGAAATGCAGCTTATCATCCTCGCCTTCAACCTCGCCGCCGTCGCCGAACAGGTAGCACACATGGAAAACAATCTGGAGGTGCCCGCATGACCGAAAAGAAGAAGCTTACGCAGCTCGGACGGGCGTTCCTGCTTATCGAGACCTTGGCCCCGTATGTCGTGACCGGGCTTTCCGTGACCGACCTCTCCACAGCTACCGGCATTCCTGCCCCGTCGGTTTGTCGGGACATGGACGCCCTCGCCGCCGAAGGCATGGCGCAAAAGCTCGAAAGCGGGCGATGGGCGCTTACTGCAAGGCCGCTTCGGGCCTACCGGGCCTACGACATAGCTCTCCGCAACCAGCAGCAGCGGCAAGACGACTTCAAGCGTAACATCGAAACCGGAGCTTACCGGATATTGGGGTGAGCAATATGAGAGAGATTCCCGAATACCAGTGCATCAGTGAGTGGGAAATGGGCGATGATTTTTCCGATGTCGATTGGGAGGACGCCTACACGACGAAATGCCACAGCGCGCAAGGTGCTGCGGAAGACTACGCCGAGCGTGGAGAGTTTACGGACGAGAAAATCGTCGTTGTCCGCAACAAGGCTACGGGCGAAATCACCCGCTGACGCGTCGAACCCGAAACCGTATTCAACGCCTACGAAGAGGATTAGGAGCCCCCGATGAACGACACCACCGTCACCCCCGAAGAACTCCCCGCTTCCACCCCCGCCGTTTCCGAACAGCCCGATCCGGTAAAGGAACTTGAGGCCGTCCGTACCGGCACCGTCTCCGTTCATGCGGAAGACTACGCCCGCGATCTCGCATTCCAGCAGCAGGCGGGCCGTGTTCAAGGTTTTCAGGCCGTCGCTTCCGGTCTGAGTCTTTCCGTCATTCAATGGTTTTCGGCCATGAAGGCCAGCGGCGAATACAAGGGCCGGAGCTTTACGGATCAGCGCGGCAACATCCACCAGCCACAAACGTTTGAAGAACTCTGCAAGGCTATGGGGTTTTCTCGAGAGTCCATTGATGAACATCTTCGCAATTACGCCACGTTCGGCGAAGAACGCCTGACGGAAATCCGCAACCTCGGCCTTACCGTGCGGGACACCCGCAAAATCCGCAAGGCCATCAAGGACGTGGACGAGGACACGAAAAAAGAAATCTTCCGGGAGCTCAAGAGTTCCACGCCGGAAGACCTGCGCGTCACCATCGACGTCATCTGTGCCCAGCACGCCAAGGCGCAGGCCGACAACAAGAAGCTCGAAAAGGAAGCCGAAAAGCTCAAGGAAAAGGTCGAAACACTCGAAAAGGACAAGGAAGCCCAGCAAAAGGTGGCGCAGGAGCGAAACGACCAGATCGCGGCGCTGAAAGAAGAGCTCATCGTGGCCACGTCTTCGGCCATTGCTGACATTGAAGTCAAAAAGATGAAGAAGAACGCCAACAACCGGGAGATCATCGACGAAAAGTGCAGAGACGCCGTTTTCGCCGTGGCGAACCTTGCGGCGTTCGGTTCGTCGGTTCTCGCCGACGATGAAAATTCGGAAGAGACGGCGGCCTATGTCCACGAGCGGATTTCTTCCGCCGTGCGGGGCATGGCCGCGCATATTCTCTCCGCCGGGATCGACGTGGACCTTACTGCGGAGCTTGTGCCGGACTTCGGCCCGGACTTTGGCCCGGATGCGTGCGGGGAACCGTTCCCCGAAGCGGACGATCAGGAACCAACCGACTAGGGAGCCGCCATGCCTTCCACACCTTCATCAGAACAGCTTCGCCTTATAAGCGACGCGGCCCGTGCGCTCGAAAAGGCGGACCCATGCAACGGGGATCGCGGGCGCATCGTGGCGCGGCTTGCCGAAACGCTGAATCGCTCCCTGAACACCACCTACCAATACCTCAAGAAGTACGGCGGGTGGGAGAGCGGCAAAAAGCCCCGCAAGGGCAAGGGCGAGACGTGCGTCCCCGAGGCGCTTTGCCGGAAGATCGCGGGACTCGTCATCTGCGGCGACCGCGCCAACGGCAAAAGGCCCATGTGCATCAAGGACGCCGTGAAGCGCTGGGAGGCGAACGGGGAAGGCATCGCGGACCCGGAAACAGGAGAAGTCACCATGCCGTCGGTTGAAACCATCAGCCGCGCCATGCGGCGCTACGGGTGCCACCCGGATCAGCTCAGGGTGGCGAGTCCGTCCGTCCGTATGCGGACGGAGTACCCCAACAGGCTCTGGCAGGCCGACGCCTCGGTATGCGTCCTGTACCGCATCCGGGGCACCGGAAATATCGGGCTCATGAAGGAAGAGAGCTACAACGAAAAGAAGCCCGAAAACCTCATCAAGATCAGAAATACGCGCATCGTGCGCTATATTGTGGTCGATCACTGTTCCGGCAACTTCTACCTGCGCTATGAGCAGGCCGCCGGAGAAGACGCCAAGGGGTTTCTCGATACGCTGATTGATGCCATTACCGACCGAGGGCCGCAGGACGTCATGCACGGCGTCCCGGAAATCCTCTATACGGACCCCGGCCCCGGCCCGGCCTCTTCGCTCGTCACAGGCTTTTGCGGGCAAATGGGGATCACCCCGGCGCAGCATGTGCCTGGAAGAGCCCGCGCCACCGGCTCGGTCGAAAAGTGTCAGGACATCGTCGAATGCAAGTTCGAGAGCCGCCTGCGCTTTCTGGAAGTGCCTGACGTCGCGCAGTTGCAGGCGCTTGCGGATCGCTGGCGCAGGTATTTTTGCGCCACGGCGATCCACAGCCGGACGAAAAAGACCCGCAACGATGTGTGGCTTTCCATTCCTGCGGAGAAGCTCCGTACGGTTGAAGCCGACGTCATGCACTCCATTGCGACGTGGGGCGAGGTACGGTGTCAGGTGAAGGACGACTTCACGATAAGCGCCGACACCCGGACGCATTACGGCGTCCGGCGCTACGATCTGCGTGAGCTCGGCTACCACGGGCTGCAAGTCAGGGACTCCGTATCCGTCCGCCTCAACCCCTACAAGGCCCCGAGCATCATTGCCGTCATCGAAAAGGCCGACGGCGAAAAGCTTTCCTTTGAGGTGCCTCCCATGCAGTTCGACGGCGCGGGGTTTGATCTCGGCGCTCCGGCCTTCGGGGAGGGTTTCAAGGCCATGCCGAAGACGCGCGCGGAAAAGACCCTCGAAGCGATCAAAAAGGAAGCCTACGGCGTCCAGTCCGTGGAGGAGGCCGACAAGATGCGCCGGGCCGGAAAGCCCGCCTACGCCGGGATCGACATCATGGCGGACGTGAAGGAAGCGCCCGTATATTTGAAGAAGGCCGGGACGCCTTTGCAGGTAGAGGAACAAAAAGCCGACGTGCCGCCGATGAAGCGCCTTTCCTTCGCTTTGATGATGCGCCGGGATCACCCGGACGTCTGGCGCGACGACAACACCGACGAATGCGCGGAATGGCTGCGGACCCGGTATCCCGACACCGTACCCGGAAACGAGATCGAGGCCGTGATTGAGCGGATGCGCGAGAAGTTCGCGCCGAAACGTGCCCGGCGGCTTGAGTTCCGGCCAAATGAAGGGAGGGCGGCATGTGCCGGATAATCCCCTACGATCCGACGGTAAAGGCGCTCTTTGAAGAGACGGAGCTCAGCCAGCGCGAGGCCGCCGCAAGACTCGGCGTTTCCCCGGCGCTCGTCAACCAGCTTTTGAACCGGGGAACCCTCCCGAAAACGGGCTGGGCCGGACTCAAAAAAGGGCTCGCCTCTTTGCTTGAAGAGCGCGGCGCACAGGCCGCCCTTGTCGACTATGCCCTCGGCAAACTGGAAAAACTTGCCGGGGATGAAGATACCCCCGCCGGGGATACGGCGGAAAGCGAGGAACCCATGATCTTGAAGAAGCAAACGCTCACGATGAAGACACGGCAAGCCTTCGGCATCGTCAAAAACCACTTTGCCGATCCGCAGGACACCGCCGACGACTATCTTTCGCCTGAAATCCGGTATGTCCGGGAGATGATGTATGACGCCGCGACGAACGGCGGTTTCCTCGCCGTGGTGGGCGAGTCCGGTTCCGGGAAGTCCACGCTCCGGGAAGAGCTCATTGACCGCGTGAAGAACGAAAACGGCAAGACCGTCATCATCGAACCGTACACGCTGGCAATGGCCGAGAACGAATCGAACGGCAAGCCCATGCGCTCCCAGCACATCGCCGAGGCCATCATCAGCACCATCGCCCCCGGAACTTCGGTCCCGTCGTCTCCGGAAATGCGCTTTCGCAGGCTCCACCAGCTCTTGAAGAGCGCCCACGGTGCCGGGACGCATCATTGCGTCATCATCGAAGAGGCTCACGACTTGCACAGGCATACTCTGAAAAGCCTCAAGCGGTTCTGGGAATTGAAGGACGGGTTGCACCGGCTCCTTTCCATCATCCTGATCGGACAGACGGAGCTCGGGGAAAAGTTGAAGCCCGCCGACGCGGGGGTGCGCGAAGTTGTGCAGCGGTGCGACGTGCTGCATATCACCCCGATCGAAGACGTAGCGGATTTTCTCCGCTTTCGGTTTGCCCGTGCCGGGCTCGACTTCGGCAAAATGTTCGCCGAGGACGGCGTCGACGCAATCAAGGAAAGCCTCACCGTGGCGCAGGACCGTTCCGGCAATGGCGTGTACATGGGCTATCCCCTCACGATCGCCAACATGACCATCGCCGCCCTGAACCTCGCGGCAAGTGCCGGGGAAAAGCAGGTGACGGCGGATGTGGTCAGGATGGTGCGGCCGTAACCATCTTTTAGGAGCATATCATGGAAAAGCATTTCTACATTGGAGAAGGCCCCGAAGCCGACGCGCTCGTCGCCGAAGTTCTCGAAAGAGAAAAAGCGACCCATGAGGCACGAGAAGCGCTTATCTCAGAGTACGAGGCCGACGGCCTTATCCTGAGCGTATGGAACGACGGAAAGGTGACGGGACTCGCCTTCAACAGGCCGACGCACCGCCCGTACCTGAAAGGCGAAACCCGAACCTCGGGGGAAGAAGGCTACGGATACTATCCGAAACTCAGCACAAAAGAAGGGAAGCGCCTTGCCCAAAAGCTCGAAGCCGAAGAACTGACCTTTAGCGCGTCCAAGTTCATACTCGACAGGCTCCGGCTTCACAGAATCGTTACAGGCCCACACTCCGCATCCCGAACGGGGCACG
>OOCB01001253.1_pt1 | contig 34995 bp, 29 predicted proteins | sample 1671351 | NCBI WGS metagenome assembly OOCB01 (sample SAMN06348148, study PRJEB24527) | human gut metagenome | biome: human gut; feature: ankylosing spondylitis patient; material: feces | host: Homo sapiens | place: China | collected 2015-10 | reverse complement strand
CTTTTTATCTATTCCGTTGTTGCAGGATATTTGGCTAGTAACCATGCCTCTCATCCACGGACAATATCGGTAGAGCCTATTTTTTCCTGGATACGTAATGTTTATACTCAGCAAATAGTGTATCTGAACCAGTTCGATTTAGAAGAAGCCCAGGAGGAAGGATGGTTTACAGCAGATTTCACCTCCGAACGTAAAAGAGTTATTGATAGTGGAGGAAGCGACGAAGCGATTCGTTTGCTGGTAGAACATTATGGAACTCATATTATTCTTCAGTCCTTGTTAGGAGGATGTTATGATTATTACTATTCATCGGTGGTAGAGCAGCATAATGATAATTTGAACATTCAGGCCGCCATTGAGTTTGGGTTTAGTTCAAAATTCAAGCTCAATGCTGATGCTACCTATAAAGACGACTTCGAGAATCTGAGCAATGAAACAATTGAGAAGTTTTCTGTAAAAGGTGGAGATGCCATCACATTGGCCAATGCTGTAGAGTCCGGAACTGTAACAAACGAGATGACAGATGCATGGCTGGCGTCATTGCGTGACCAGAACAAGCTGGAGCTTATTTCGTTTAAAATCACTTCCATTTCGGCATTGTTTCCCGATAATATAGCCGATAAGATAGATAATTACATGGAACGTATGTATTATAAAGATATTAATGTAACCCGTTCTGTTAATAATATAAATTAAGATATGAGCATGAAAAATATATTGTTGAAGTTTTATTCCTTTTGTTTCCTGTTAGTGATTGTATCCTTCTTTTCGGCATGTTCGGACGATAAAATTACTATGCCGGCAGTGGATGGAAATACCTCTTTGGAAAAAGTAGAACTGAAGCGCATCAATACCTTTTTCGATTTGGATTTGCCTGTCAAAGGAGATTGGACTGTAGTCTATGCTCCTGAGTGGGCTTTGCCTATGGAAGAGCAGGGACGTTCGGGTGAAGCCGTTCGGCTTTTTGTTGAAACCAATGATGAAGAATCAGACCGCACTGATACGCTGAAATTGGCAATAAACGATAATTCTGAGCTGAAAATTGTATTGGTACAGCATGGAACGTTCAGCGATGATGAAAATGGCAGTTCGCTGGAGTATGAAGATATGAAGTTGACCTATGGGGTAGGCTTTTGCGTAGACGTACTGAAAAGACCGGACAATGGAAAATATAAATTGCTGTCAAATACTCCCTTGAACTTCAAAAAGCTCATTGCCGCACTTGAAGAAGCCGGAGAGTCGGACGCACTCTATAAGGAGGAGAACTATTATTCTCGTACTGAGTCGGTGACCGGAAATAGTACTTTGGCCATAGCCAATCAGCTGTCTATTAATGCAGGAATAGAAGTCGGTATATCTGCTTTCAAGGGATCGGTAGAAGGAGGATATAGCAAGAATGAGTCTGGCAACGAACGTATGTCTTATGCCATGGAAGAAATTCAGCACATTGTAGGTTCGCGGTATATGCGGGCCGGCATGTTACGCTATCTGGCTCAACATGAAAGTGATATATTTCAGAAAACATTCTTGAAATATATCAATAAGCTGAAAGATAATCCGAACGATGTAGCTACGATGAAACAGATTTTCAGTACATACGGAACACATATCATTACTCATGGCACATTGGGAGGAGAGTTGAAGCTTTCTATGCAGATGAAGGTAACCGATGATACTTCAGATAGCGATATCCATGCAGCACTTGGTTTGGGTGCCAAGGTGATTGATGTGAGCGGTGAGTTCTCGATGACTGAAAAAGAAAAGGCGATAGCCAGCAATACTACTATTTCACTTGTCACCTACGGAGGTAGCAATGTCTATACCATTGCTCCCGGAACTACCTTCCAGCAGTTCCAGCAGACAGTCAAAGACAAGGATAAACTGGATGCTTGGGTACAAACCATACAGAACGGTACCCAGTTGGCCCTTATCGATATTGTAACTACCCCTATTTACGAACTGATGCCGACAGAAGAAGCGCGTACTGCTATGCGTAATTATCTGGTAGGTGATTATCAGAAATCCGTATATGCTGACGATGAAACCTATACCGGTCCTAATTTGTATATGGTTCACGGATATGATATCAGCAGTAATGTGGCTGTAAAAAGTGAACTGTATATTCCGGAAATCGATGTCAGACTGGAGGCATATCGGAAAATCATTCCAGAACTGTCCGAAGATTACATAACAGTCATTTATTCGGGCACTAAAGAGGAAATGAACTATAAAAGTGGCTTTTTTGTTGGAAATAAATCACTTAAACCCTGTAAGTTCCGTTATACCAATAAAGGAGAGTTTACTACAGAAGTTTTCGACCTTTTGGACGAAGGTTTTATAACAGAACTGTATGTAGATGCTACAGGTGATGTGACTATTGCACCAAAGGGAGCTGAAGATATGTATCAAGACCTGAAGTTTACAAATCAGAGTGTAGATGTGACACTGGCTCAGGAAGATTTCCGGGTAGCGTCGGATATGTCTGTTACCGGACAGACCGATAAGTCTTTGATTCTGGCAGATGGAGTGACTCTTACTCTGAACGGGCTGAAAATAAACAATCAGATCAAGTGTGAAGGTAATGCCCATATCATACTGGCTGACGGTTCGACAAATGTAATCAATACCTCTAAGTTGTTTGGCATGGCAGGTATAGGTGTTGCCTCTAGCGGTAAGTTGGTTCTTGCAGGAAATGGTCGTATTGAAATTACTGCCGGTGAACATGCTAGTGGTATCGGTTCCAGTTATTACCTCGTTGCAGGCAAAACTTGTGGAGATATCGAAATTCAGGGCGGTACGTTGTCTGTTAAGGGAGGTGATGCAGCCCCCGGTATAGGCTTTGCAGTAAAAGGAGGAACTATTACTGTTACAGGAGGAGATCTGACAGTTACCGGTGGATGGTGTGGCCCGGGAATTGGAACCACGTATGGTGGCTCTTGTGAGGGAATCGTTATTAGTGGAGGAACAGTCGTTTCTGTTGGCAATGATGTAGCGGCCGGTATCGGTACCGGTGAATTGTCTTCCTGTAAAAGCATTCTCATTACAAAAGATGTAAAGAGCGTGATAGCTCAAAAAGGCAATGATGGTTATGAATCGATAGGTTTGGGAAGTAATGACGATGGAAGTACCTGTGGTGAGATAACTATCGAGGATCCGTCTAAAGTTACTCAAAAGTAAGCAGTATATATGAAATTGATTCGGTTAAGTCTTTGTATATTATTGTTCTGTGTGACCTGGTCTTGCAGCACGTCAGATGAAAATAATATAGAAGTGGGTTTGGACTCTGCATCGGAAGTAGTCTACGATGCACGCTGCCAGACCGATACCGTACGTTTTACTGTTTCCGGACATTGGAGAGCGACAGTTTCGGATGAATGGATAACCTTGTTGCAGACCGAAGGAAACGGTAGCGGTGTCATTCCACTTTATATCCAGCAGAATGATAGCGAACAGACCCGTCGGGCTACGCTGACGGTGCAGCTCGAGGATGAACGGCAGTTGACTGTTTCGTTCATTCAGTACGTGCCCGATACAAATGGCAGTATAATCGTCGATTTGCCACGTACTTTTGGATTGGGGTGGGGGTACGATTATAGTATTGACCATGCCGATCTGGAAGGTTTGCGGGGACAGGTTTTCGATGCGGCTGCTTTGCACAACGATTATGGAGAAGACGCTGTCATGGTAGACCGTTCTACTGCCACCCAATTGTATTTTGCCCGTGCAGAAAGCAGTCAGCAATTGCAGAGTGAGATTGCAGGTAAATTTACGGGTTCGGTCGATCTGTTGGTGGCAGGTGTCAAAGTTTCCAGTGAATATAAAAATCAGATTGAAGAGCAGAAGGACTGCCTGTATATCTGGTGCCGCGACTTCCGTACGGTTAAGTGTTCTTACTTTTCGAATGATGTAGACTTGTTGAGCGACGATGTAGTACGATGGTGCACTACTCGCGATTTCCGGAATTCCGTCAGACAAGATAATGCAGAAGAGTTTGTACGCAAATATGGAACCCACCTGATAACTACGTCCTACTTAGGAGGAAAACTCGATTATTACTTTACCGTCAGTCAGGATGTCAAGACGTCAACCGAGCAGATTGTTACAACTATAAATGTAAAGCTTCTGTGGTTCAAGAAATCTTCTACGACAGTCGATGAGAAAGTCTGGACTGAGATAAAGAAAGATTTCGAAGGACAGTTCCATGTATCGGGAGGTGGAGAATATGGCAAGCGGCTTAATGAGGAGTTTGATAAATATGTATCAAAAGGAGAACCACTCCAGGATCAGACTTTGACAGACCAGTGGTATGCTTGTTTCGAAAATTCGAATACCCCCGATGAAGATCTGGTCATGGTCGATTTTTATGTGATTCCTATTTGGGACATTGTAGAAGTCTTAAACCCTTCAAAAGCTCAGGAGATAGAAGATTATATAACAAATAAATATTTGAAAAAATAAAGGAAAAAAATAATGAAAAAGAAAGCTATTTTTAGAAGTCTGGCTGCTGTTACATTGCTTGCAGCACTTGTATTGAGTTTCACGGCATGTTCAAGTGACGAAGAAGAAACACCGCGTGTATATACTTACGAAGCTTCTGGCAGTCTGTCAGGAACAGGAAGCGACGCTTCTGCTGCGTTTACAGCTCTGATAGATTATACCAAAGCTATTGAGACTGTAGTTGGAGGCTCATATACATTTAGTGAAAAAGATACTGAAGTAATCAATACTTGTGATGCTATATACCAGAAGCACCAGACAGAGCACCCTACACTAAAGGGAACAATTGAAATACGTAAGACTGTAGGTACAACTTCTTCACCCGATGAAACATTGCCCAGCATTGTGCTTAAGACTTACAAGTATGAGTGATAAATGGCAAAGCTGATACGTTTTATATTTCAGAGGCTGCTGCTGTTTACTCTGGTCCTGTCGGTAAATACTTCCTGTAGCGACGAACCTGCCTCCGATGCTGACACCCGTCTCCGGCTGACAGTCGTTACTTCCATATCCGGACTGGGAGATATGGGCTACAATGACAATATGATGTCAGGCATCATGAGATTTTATGAACATCATGATGTCAATATGAGTCTTATCAGACCTAATAGCCTGGATGAAGTACAACAGGCTATTCAGAATTGGCAGGAAAGTACTAAAGAGGGCCCCCGAAGCTTGTTGTTGCTTGCCGATAATGCATACGAGCCAGTCTTGGAGAATTCCAGTCTGGCCCTTGCTCCGCAACAGCAGGTTTTGCTTGTCGAAAGTAAAAATACCCGTTTGCCTGAGGGAGTCTGTACATTTAATATCAATCGCTACGGAATATCGTATCTGGCAGGATGCATGGCACGGAAACATCAGGAAGCCTGTGTGATAGCTGCTATGCCTGATAATCCGATTCTGGAAGAAGCCGTCAAAGGATATACCGATGGTTATCAGACAGACAATGACAAGAAAGTAAAAGTCATTTATCTGGCAGATGATACTTCAGGCTTTAACATGCCTGATAGTGCTTACCGGGTGACCGGAACCATTGACAATGCCTTTATTTTTCCGTTGGCCGGAGGCTCTAACAACGGCATTTATAAGTATTCCCGTGAGACTCCTTTTTATATGTCTTTAGTTGCGGGAATGGATGCCGATTGTTCGCTGTTCAGCTCGCGTATACCTTTTTCCGTTGTTATATATATAGACCGGTTATTGGAAAACTATCTTGTAGCCTGGTACGAAGGACAAGAGTTTGAATCTTTCCGTACCTACGGCATGGATTCAGGGATGGCAGATATCATTATGAATCCTGTATTTTATAAATATCTGGAAATTTGGGAAGAGTATTATGGTGATGTGGAATATTGGAATAATGCTTACCGGAAATATAAGGACGAAGCTTTGGAAAAAGAAATGTCCTATGTCGCAAATTAAGAAACTAGGTTATCTGTTGCTTACAATATTCATATTAGCTTCATGCCGCGATAGGAGTGATACCTCTTTGGTGAAAGCTGATAAAGTTTGTAAGGTAGCCGTCATTATGCCGTCAGAAAGCCAGGCACGTTGGGACAGAGTAGCCAAATGGGCTTTAGATAACATAGATATGGCGCAGCAGGGACTTCAGAAGCACATCCGTCTTGAATTGGAATGGCTGGATGAAAATGCAGCCGGTTGGGAAGAATTGGCGGCACGTGTGGTTGACGACGACAGCTATGTAGCCATTATCGGCCCCCAGTTATCAGTACATGCACGCCGGATGGCACAATTATGCCAGAAAAAGAAAAAAACATTGATTCTTCCGATCGCCACTTCCACCGAGTTTCAGCGCAGCTTTGCCGGATCTGGTTATGTGTGGAACCTTTCCCAGTCCGACATCACACAGTGTGAATTGTTGCTCTCTCAAGCGAAACTCTCTGAGTGCAAGGAAATAAGCCTGCTCACTTCCGACGATGATTATGGCAAGAGTTTTAGTGATTGGTTCGCTTTTCAGGTCACCGAGCTGGGTATGACTGTAGAAGACATTGTGGTTTACCATTCCGAAAACCAGATTCGCGAAGCAGTTAGAACACAATATAACAAGCCGTTAAAGTATAATAAAGCATTGATTTTTGCTCCGGGAAGCAAAGAAGATGCCTTGATTTTTGACGATGAACTCTCCAAGCTTAAAGCTTCTGTCAGTGGCTTTTTTGAATTTCCGTTACTTCTCTGTTCGGATGTCATGAACTCCCCCTTTCTGCTTAGCCACTTGAAATATTCCAAATACGAAGGACTTTCTCCGTCTGCTACACCGGAGTCTGGTTTCAATAGTATTTATCAGGTAAAGTATGGTGAAGAACCTTTGAGTGGTGAAGCCCATTTGTTCGATGCTATCACGCTGCTTTCATACGCTTTGACTCGTCAGGAGGCTACCGGCGAAAGCCTGAATGACGCCATACTTGCCGTAGTCGATGGTAAGACCGCATGGAATGTCGGTTGGTTGAAAGACGATATGTGCCGTACCTTTTCCATGCTTCAAGCAGGAGTGGATGTCAATTTAAGCGGAGTGACAGGAGACTGGACCTTCGATGAACGTACCCATGCCAGTGTGCTCAACACAACTTATAGCCATTGGATGCTGCGAGACGGTACGTATGCTACTCTGGAATACCTTTCTACTGATGGAGGCGCTAATACGATATCCACTACCCAGGCCTGGGAATGGAAGAACAATCATATGCTTTCGTTCAACTATGACCAGCAGGACTTTCAGTATCCTGAGCTTCAAGACCGGTGGGCAGTAGTTGTCGGAGCCTCCGATGATTGGGCTAATTATCGTCATCAGGCCGATGCCCTTGCCATGTATCAGCTCTTGAAGCGTCATGGTTACGACGATGACCATATTTTATTTGTTATCGAAGACAATATTGCCGATAATCCCAGAAACTTGTACCCGGGAGTTGTCAAGGTACGTCCCGATGGCGAAAATGTACATACAGATGTTCATGTAGATTATAAACTCAGCCAGTTGTCATTCAAGCAATTTTCCCAGCTCATGCAAGGAAAGAAACTTCCGGAATTTACACAACACTTACCCTCTTCTCCCAACGACAATATCATCATCTTCTGGTGTGGGCATGGTGTACGCAACAGCTTAGCGTGGGGAAGTAACGGTGACGTATATGGTACTGACATCCGTGATATGGTAGAGAAAATGCAATACAGAAAACTCCTCTTCGTACTCGATGCCTGTTATAGCGGCACGATAGGCGAGGCATGTGAAGGACTGCCCGGCGTATTGGTTATGACCGCGGCAAATGCAGATGAACCTTCTAAAGCTGATATGATGGATCCGGAGATGGGGATATGGCTTTCTAACGGATTTACTCGTGCGTTTCAGGAAGCGATTGATACCAATGTACACATTTCTCTGAATGATCTGTATTACAAGCTTGCCCGTCAGACAGTAGGATCACATGCCATGGTGTATAATTCGACTAACTATGGCAATATGCATCGCAATACAATGGAAGAATACCTTAAGTAGAGACTACGGGCTTTTTACAGCCCGTTTAGTCCCTGCGGAAAATATCACGCGTATATACTTTATCTTTCACATCATCCAGACACGCATCATAGCGGTTGGCGATGATAGCCTGCGCCTGTGCCTTGAAATCCTCCAGTCTGTTCACCACCTTCGATCCGAAGAACGTACTGCCATCCTCCAGCGTCGGTTCGTAGATGATAATCGTAGCCCCCTTCGCCTTGATGCGCTTCATCACACCCTGAATGGAACTCTGGCGGAAGTTGTCGCTGTTCGATTTCATCGTGAGGCGGTACACCCCGATGACACATTCCTTTTCCTCCGCCGGATTATAGCTGCCGCGGTTGTAGTAGTCATAATATCCCGCCTTGTGCAGCACCCTGTCGGCAATGAAATCCTTGCGCGTGCGGTTGCTCTCCACAATCGCCTGAATCAGATTCTCCGGCACATCCTGATAGTTCGCCAGCAGCTGCTTCGTATCCTTAGGCAGACAGTAGCCCCCGTAGCCGAACGACGGATTGTTATAATGCGAGCCGATGCGCGGATCCAGACAGATACCCTGGATGATAGCCTGTGTATCCAGTCCCTTCACTTCCGCATACGTATCCAGCTCGTTGAAGTACGACACACGCAGCGCCAGATACGTATTGGCAAACAGCTTCACCGCTTCCGCTTCCTTCATACCCATAAACAGCGTGTCTACATCCGGCTTGATAGCCCCTTCCTGAAGCAACGCTGCAAACTCGTGCGCTTTTTCCTCCAGCTGCTCGCCTGCGATTTCCTTGATGGCTCTGTTCTCCTCATCCAGTCCCGCTATCAGTTTCGGGAATCCCACGATGATACGGCTCGGATAAAGATTGTCGTACAGCGCCTTGCTCTCACGCAGAAACTCCGGCGAGAACAGCAGGTTGAACTTTTTTCCCGCCAGGGCAGGAGAGGTACGGAACTTCTCCGCATACTTCACATACAGACTCCGGCAGTAACCCACAGGGATGGTACTCTTTATCACCATCACCGCATCCGGATTCACCTCCAGCACCAGGTCGATCACCTCCTCCACGTGCGACGTATCGAAATAATTTTTCACCGGATCGTAGTTCGTAGGAGCCGCAATCACCACAAAGTCCGCCTCCCGGTAAGCCGAAGCCCCGTCGAGCGTAGCCGTCAGGTTCAGTTCCTTTTCCGCCAGATACTTCTCGATATACTCATCCTGAATCGGGCTGATACGGTTGTTAATCTTCTCCACCTTTTCAGGAATCACGTCCACAGCCACCACCCGGTGATGCTGCGCCAGCAACGTAGCGATAGACAGACCTACATAGCCCGTACCCGCTACAGCGATTGTATAGTTTTTCATCATGGAAATGCTCTTTTGTTACAAAGCTAATATAAAATATCAGACAAGTCAAATGAAATTCTACTTTATAATTGCGACATCAGTGCATCGAAATCTCTGCAACCGATAAAATAAGTTCTGTGTTCCCGAATCTGTGTATCCAGTTGCTTTTTTAATGCCGAAGTACAAACCTTTTCCCAGCTTGATGTCGTGAATGCCAGCATATTCAGTTGCTGTGTTAGTACATTTAGAGGATTACTTGCCACATTTACATCCGTTACCAGAATAAAAGCAATCTGAATTTGCCCTGTGTTCAGGTTACAGGTTGTAATATCTTCACATAACTTTATACTCTCCAGCAGTTTGCGTTGCAAGTCATATTTTCCTGCCTGTCTGGTTATCCTTTTTTCAAGTACTTGTTTTTCCTTTTCGGAAGCCAATGGTTTTTGAGCAATTGGCTGATGTGACAAAAACTCTTTCCACCCTTTCAGTTCAACAAAGCACAATACTTTTTTCGTATACGAAAGAGCATCAGACGAAGGAGAAGAAGCACATCCCTGCGCACTGTGCCATTGTGTTTCCACTTCATCCAGATTGATAACAGGCGTTTGTTGTAAAGAGAGGCAAGAAGGTGTGTGCTGGCAAGGAACATGCAACTGACATAGACTGCATGGTGTGACACCTGTTTTTGTCATTACCTGCTTGTAAATATGTTCAGGAGTCATATTCATTGCAGTTACAAGCCAAGGTTTACAATTTCATTCATAGGCTGTGCCAGTTTCATAAAAATCCGGTTCAAATCGTCCGTAACATCTTCCAGCACACACAGTTCGTCTTCTGTTTCCTCTGCCAGATAATAATTTACAAAGTCATTCATCGACAATTTATCAGCGAAATATCTCACGGCTTGTATGAAATAAGGACTGTGTGAACTTATTAAGATAGGGATTCCCGCTTTGGCAAGTTCTACCAGCACAGACGCGAATTTGATCTGCCATTCCGGATGCAGATGATTTTCCGGTTCATCCCATATCAGAATTTTACTTTCATCCAGCGCTTGCGTTTCCAGTAACATCTGCAAGACACCGAAAGCCTTTATTCCGGAAGCAACATTAACCGGTGCATAATTCTGTTCTCCCTTTTTCCAGTACATGTTTCGTTTTGCATTGTCAAAATAGAAATGTCCGCCAGTGATGTTATCAGTAAGTGTCTGTGCCTTTTGTATAAAAGGAGAGTAGACGTTATCAGGCAGCGAGAAACGGAAAGCATCCAGTTTCTGTGCCATATCCTTTATGTGATAATTTATCAGCGGGCGTAATACATCCTTTCCGGCAATATTGAAATAATGTCCTCCCGGCATTTGTGCATTTGCCAGGATATCTATCAGATGAATATACAGTGGCGATTCTACCAGCGTAGCGTCTTTGACAAAAGTTTCCGTTTTACATTTAAACTCCGTTACCTTATTCTCTTTTATCTGTATGGTTATATCTTTACCTTGTCCTTCAGAAAAACAAATTTCAGACATTTCAGTATTGTATGTACAGATAGAATTAAGAAATTCGGCTCCTATGATACTTTGGAAAGCCCGTTCCAGCATTTTTTCGGAGTTGCTGCTTTCGGTAGCCAATTGTACCAGTTGGTCTATGCTTCTTATAATTTTAGCCCTTTGCTGCGGTACAATGTTTATTTTTTCCAGTTTATCTTTCAACTGACTGACCCATCGTTTGTCATTCGCAAAAGATTCCACCTCTTTCAGGAAAGCGGCAGCAGTAGACGGCAGAATCACCCCTTTGATTTTTTCTCCCGACTCTGTCTCGGTATGCTTTACATACATATAAAGTGCTGCGCAGTTCAATCTCATGATTCTGTCCTGCGATTGTGAGCTCAGTCTGTCAGCATTACTGAGTGACTTAATGACTGAAAACAATAGCTTTCCTACTGTACTCTTTCCCGAATCATTGTTTCCGGCAATGACAGTCAAACCATTTAGAACAATGTCAGCTTTCTTTATTTTGTTGATATGGGTAATATTCAGTCGCATCTGCTTTCTTTAATGTAAAAATGAAATAACTTTTGCACTTGTTTACAGCTTGTTTATTTCCTCCTCTGCCAGTCCCGTAGCTGCTGCAATCTGTTCGTTGCTCATGCCCAGCGACTTCAGGTTACGTGCGATAGCGGTTTGTGTTTCCGCACGACCTTCTGCACGTCCTTCCGCACGACCTTCCGCACGACCTTCTGCACGTTCCGTTTCTATATTGTCCCGTAAAATCACGATATTATCCAAGTGTTTGTAATACGCGTTCAGCTCCTCCCGGCTCATGCGATCCAGCTTCAGCCGTTCCTTCACCGCATCCAGTCCCGGCGCCGTAGCATTCTCCGGCACATTTCCCGTATTCAGGTAATAAATCCATTCTTCCAGTGGCGTCTTTGCCACCCGGTTAAAATCATTTACTTTCAGTATATAATATTCCGGATAAAGCTGGCTCACTTTGTCCACTTTGAATGTCTGTTTCTGAAACGGACTCAGTTCCAGCACATCCCCTTCATGAATTCCCACGAACTCCGTCTTTCCGTGATATACAAAATCCTTGCCGTGTCCCAGAGAGAAATACACGATGTTGATGCTGTACACCTTACGTACCTTGTCGTATCCCTGTCCGCGGTTGATGTACTCTGTTACCAGCTTCGAAGCGCCAAACAGCATCCGCTGGAAATACGCATACTCATTATTGTTCTGAATCTCGATGAGCACCAGTTCTCCCTTCGAGTTTTCCGCCAGCATATCCACACGGTTATACTTGTCGAATTCATCCTCCTGGTTACTTTCACTCTCCAGCAGCTTCTGGATGGTCACTTTTTCCTCCAGCAGTGTGGTAAGCAGTCCCTCCAGCACCGCATAATTAGCCTTGTTGCGCAACAGGCGCTTCATAGCCCAGTCAAAACGAATATAGCTTTCCATACTGAGTGCATTTAGTAGTTGATAATTACAAAGTAAACAAATAAACCTTAAAGTGCCAAGCCAATACAAAAAAATCGCCACGATACCCTCTGTATAGAGTACCGTGGCGATTTTGTGTTAGCGGACGTACCGTGTGACTGTCGATGAAACTAACTCCTCCGCTAACTAATTCTTTTTACTTTTATTCTCATGTTGAATACGCTGTGGCAACGTGTCAGACTTGCGGGAAATTATCAGTTGGTCTATTTGCTTTATCAGGCTATCTTGTTTTATTTGAATCAACGAATCTGCTTTCAGTAGCTGATTCCTTGTCGTATCAGGTTCAGAAGGTCCATATTCTAGAAAAAGAGTAATAAAGATGGAGATTAAGCCTAAAATTCCCCCCGTTATTCCCCATTTCTTGCTGGCTTTCGAATCACTGAAACTGATGGTATCCACATAAGCATGATACCAGAAATCCAAGTCCTTATAATAACTAAGGAAATCCTGGTATGCCAGTTTGTTTTCCGCCTGTTCTCTATTTTTTATTACGGTGCTATACCTATTTAGAAGAAATTGGCAATAATCCATTTCTCTTTTCACTTTATAGCCATCATGCAAAAGCTTACGTAGCGTATGAATATTCTTTGTAACCTCTTTATTTTGGCTGATAGATGCTATGCATTGCTGCAAGTTTTCTTTTCCATGGTGGTAAAATCCGTTGAATTTATCCGTATAGGCTTTTATAATGGGAGTGACTACCGATTCTTTGATATTATTGTCTTCCCAGTCAATAAGCATTTCTGAGTTATAAACAGGCAAGAGAGAGTCTTCACCGGCAGCATGCAGCGAATGTATATGAAAAAACTCTTTAAAGTAATGATAGATTGATTTAGGCATTTTCCCAGACAATCTTCTGCACACAATGTCTTTCTTATCTTCATTATCCTCCAGTTTCAGCGAATAGAAGATAAATCCGTCTGTTCGTCTGTCTATATAGTTAAAAAGCAAGTTTTTCCACTTGCTTTTGTTTATTCTATATTTAAGACAGATATCAAGTGATTCTTTGTTTATTGTTCCTTTTAGCCAGATAGTATCGCTTTCAGGAATGTCTTGCAATTTTATTTCGTCCAGCTCTTCCCGCTGGATTTTTGGAATCTCTTCTTTATACGAAGGAATCCATAAAGCATAGTAGATTGTCACTTTCAGATATTGAAGTCTATTCGGAGAATATGTTTATAATACCAGTCACTGATTCGTTCCGTCAAAGACGATTTTCTGGTGATACTTTCGTATCTTTTTGTTGCTCTTTCACTTATCCGCCAAGTATCAGCATGCTTATCGAATGCATTCTCTATGTACCCCATTGCTTCCAGCTGACGTACCACTTCAGTGCCCAATTTCTTTTCTAGGTCCTCAATGTATCCGTGCTTCTGGTTATAGATGTGGGCCAGACATTCGTTGTAGCTTACATTAGTCATAACGGTTATATTTTTATCGGGGAATAACGAGTTTACAAATTTATTGATTCTTTTTGTTTAAGCCAACTTTTTATGTGTATTTTTTTAAATTTTATATTGAAAATCAGTAAAATTAGCTATGCTTCACATTATTCATCCGGCAACAGAAAATACCAGAAGCTTACTTCCCCGCTGCAAAGTCCTTGATGCGCTGCTCCTCACTCAGGCGGCACACCAGCAGACGTCCGTCCTTCTCCGCTACGATGTAGCCCTCCAGACCTTCCAGTACCACCTGCCTCTGCTCTGCCGCATGCACCACACAGTTCCGGCAGTTGTACATATCCACCCGGCCGCCTACCTTGGCATTGCCCGCTTCATCCTGCGGCAGCAAGGTGCGCAGCGAACCCCAGCTACCCAGGTCACTCCATCCGAACTCCGCCGGCAGCACAAAGATATCCTCCGCCTTCTCCATCACCGCATAGTCGATGGAAATCTTCTCGCAAGTAGGGAAGAGGCGCTTCAGCTCCTCCGCCTCTTTATCCGTAAACAAGGCAGGCTCCAGCTCGTCCATCACTCCCGCAATCTGCGGCGCATACCTGCGTATGGCATTCGTAATCGTGTCCGCGTTCCACACAAATATTCCCGCGTTCCAGAAATAATTTCCCGCAGCCAGATACCCCTTTGCCGTTTCCACATCCGGTTTCTCCTTAAACGCTTCCACCTTGCAGATACCCTTTGCGTCCGCTTCCCCCTGAGCAGCTATGTACCCGTAGCCCGTTTCCGGTCGGGTAGGCTTCATCCCCAAGGTCACGATAGCCTGCGAGTCCGCCGTCTTCTCCAGCGCTACGGCAATGCAGCGTGCAAACTCCGCCGTATCAATCACCAGCGCATCCGAAGGCGTCACCACGATGTTCGCCTGCGGAAACTCCTTCCGGATCTTCCAGCACGCATACGCGATACACGGCGCCGTATTCCTTGCTTCCGGTTCCGCCAGAATATGCTGAGCCGGAATCTGCGGCAACTGTTCCTTTACTATGTCGACATACTTTTCCGATGTCACCACCCAGAAATTCTCTTTCGGGCAGATATCCTTGAAACGCTCCACCGTGAGCTGAATCAACGATTTTCCTACCCCCATTACGTCGATAAACTGTTTGGGATATTCGGATGTACTCATGGGCCAGAAACGGCTTCCTATGCCGCCTGCCATGATAACTATATGATTTTGCATGCTGGTTTTTGTATTGTTTTTTGCTTTTTAGTCCCTGCGGAAAATGTCACGCGTATATACTTTGTCTTTCACATCATCCAGACACGCATCATAGCGGTTGGCAATGATGGCATGTGCCTGAGCCTTGAACTCATCCAGATTGTTTACAACCTTTGAGCCAAAGAATGTACTTCCATCCTCCAGTGTAGGTTCATAAATGATAATCTGTGCACCTTTCGCTTTGATGCGCTTCATCACACCCTGAATGGAACTCTGGCGGAAATTATCACTGTTCGATTTCATGGTGAGGCGATATACCCCGATAACACATTCTTTTTCTTCAGCCGGATTATAGTCCCCACGATTGAAGTAATCATAATATCCTGCCTTGTGCAGCACTCTGTCGGCAATGAAATCCTTGCGAGTACGGTTACTTTCCACGATAGCGTGAATCAAGTTTTCCGGCACATCCGCATAGTTGGCAAGAAGCTGCTTCGTATCCTTTGGCAGACAGTAGCCACCGTAGCCGAACGACGGATTATTGTAGTGTGTGCCGATACGTGGATCCAGGCAAATACCCTGAATGATAGCCTGTGTATCCAGTCCTTTTACTTCCGCATACGTATCCAGTTCATTGAAATAACTTACACGCAGAGCCAGATACGTATTGGCAAACAGCTTCACCGCTTCTGCTTCTTTCAGTCCCATGAACAGCGTATCTACATCCGGCTTGATAGCACCTTCCTGAAGTAATGCTGCAAACTCGTGTGCTTTCTCTTCCAGGTATTCGCCTGCAATGGCTTTGATAGCTTCATTTTCCTCATCGCGTCCCTCTATCAGTTTCGGGAATCCTACGATGATACGGCTCGGATAAAGATTGTCGTACAGAGCCTTGCTCTCACGCAGAAACTCTGGTGAAAACAGTAAGTTGAATTTTTTACCAGTCAGGGCAGGAGTATTCTTGAACTTCTTGGCATATTTCACATATAAGCTTCGGCAGTAACCAACGGGAATGGTACTCTTGATGACCATTACCGCGTCCGGATTTACTTCCAGTACCAGGTCGATAACCTCCTCTACATGCGACGTATCGAAATAGTTCTTTACCGGATCGTAGTTCGTAGGAGCCGCAATCACCACAAAGTCCGCATTTTTATACGCTGAGGCTCCATCCAGTGTAGCCGTCAGGTTCAGCTCCTTTTCTGCCAGATACTTTTCAATATATTCGTCCTGTATCGGGCTGATACGGTTGTTAATCTTCTCTACCTTTTCAGGAATAACATCTACAGCTGTCACTTGGTGATGCTGTGCCAACAGGGTAGCGATGGATAGACCGACATAGCCTGTACCTGCTACTGCGATATTCAAGTTTTGGCTTTTTTTCATCGTATTGTTCTTATTTTAACCATTTTTGGTTATTATCATTGAACCAGTCATTAAGTGCTTCTTCAAAAGTCCATTTAAATTGATAGCCTGAGTTTTTCAGTTTCTTGCCACAAATATTAGTCGAAATTTGTAGCTTTTTTACTCGGGCAGGGCAGATACCCATAGGTGCTCCTAAAGCACCGATGATTGTTGCTGCCGGCATAATTACCCAATTAGGAATATCAAATACAGTTGAGGTTAATCCTGTTACTTTTTTCATAGCCTCTACTATATGTTGAATGGTGTAGGCTGGTTCAAAACAACAGTTGTAAAGTTCTATACCTTCTGCATGGTTTTCAAGTCTATATACCATGAAGCGTACTAATTCTTTTACATAAATACATGCTTTAATGGTATCTTTACGCCCTGGGTAAGCAAATTTATGTCCTCTTATAGCCCAATACAAGCGTGTAAAATTTCCATTTTCTCCCTTACCGAAAACAACTCCTGGGCGTACGATGGTAAGCTGTCTTTCCTTTTCGTTTTTGGCTTGCCAAATAGTATGTATCTTTTCTGCGACTAGTTTTGATATGCCATATGGAGTATTAGGTGTAGGAAGTGTTGTTTCTTCTTTCAGTTCTTCTGCTGCACCGTATGGAGCTATGGAACTGGTGAAGACTATTTTCTTTATACCATGTTTCTCTGCGAACGCACAAACATTTTCAGCTCCACGAATATTAGTCTCAAAATATTCATAATCAGGATGTCCGGGAGTACGGTGTACGGCTGCAAAATTGAAGATGATATCCTCACTTGATACGGGTACGTTCAGTTCTAATGGTTTACGTACATCACAATAAATAAATTCAGCTTTTACGGTTTCTCCTTCTTTCAAAGGAGATTTGTAATCTTTTACAGTAGGAAGTGGAGTTCCTGGTTTTACAATATCCAGATTATATACCTTAGCTTCAGGATGAAGCTCATTCAGTAATTTGGTAAGATGGGTACCGATGAATCCGGTACCTCCAGTAATGAAGTAATTCATCTGTTGGGATTTTTAAATTCTTTGTATTTGGTTTCAACAAATTCTTTGATTTCTTTTTTGAATCGTTCTTCAGAGAAAGATTCAGCCCACTTTCTGCACTTTTCATAGCTGAAAGGAGCTTCTCCTAAAGATTCAAAATGCTTAACAGCTTCTATGATACTCTCTGGAGTTTGTTCATGAAAAAATAATCCGGTTTCTCCATCAGATACTGTTTCCAATGATCCACCGTGACCATAAGCAATAACAGGAGTTCCACAAGCTTCAGCTTCTATAGGAATCATTCCAAAATCTTCGTCTGCTGCAAAAACGAAAGCTTTAGCTTTTTGCATTTTTTCTTTCAGAACATTAAATGGCTGATAGCCCATAACGGTCACGTTTTCTTTAGCCATTTCCTGATATCTCTTTAGGTTTGGACCACCGCCAATAACTACTAGTTTTTTCTCAGGCATACGGTTAAACGCTTCAATTATGATATCGATTTTTTTGTAAGCAACTAAACGGCTACTTGCCAGATAGAAGTCTTCTTTCTGTCCACAGTATTCGAAGTTAGAAATATCAATATTGGGATGGATGGTCGTAGATTCTCTCCTGTAAGTTCCTTTTATTCTTTGTCCTACATAATCGGAATTACTGATATAATGATCTACCCGGAAGCTTGAAAGCATATCCCATTTTCTGATTCTATGAAGTAAGTATCTTACTAACCAACTCTTTGGGCCTTTTGTCAGGTTGGATTCTTCCAAATATTCATTGTACATATCCCATACATATCTGATAGGAGAGTGGCAATAGCAAATATGCAATTGGTCTGCTTTTGTTAATACTCCTTTTGCGACACAGTGTGAAGAAGATATTATAACATCGTATCCTCTCAAATCAAATTGTTCTATGGCAAATGGAAATAATGGTAGATAAGCTCTATGTTTCTTGGTACCTAGTGGCATTTTTTGTATAAAAGATGTATGTACTTTATTCCAATTAATACCAAGTTCATCGCAGACTTCTTTTTTGGCTACTAATGTATAGATGTCTGCATCTGGAAAAACATCAGCGATTGCTTTTACTACTTTGTCAGAGCCTCCAACTGTTACCAGCCATTCTTGAATGATTGCTACTTTCATAACTATTTTATGTGGATAATGATTTTTATATAGAAATCTTGTGTAGAATTAAATCTTGGTAGTTATCAGTAAAACAGGAATAACTAGCAATTCTCATATATTGAGATAATTTTATTTATCATTTTCTCTATGGTGAAATTCTCAAAAAAGAATTTTCGAGATTGTTTTCCCATTTCTTCACGAATTTTATCGTTTTGTAGTTGTTTGATATAAGATACTCCTTCTTCTATATTGTAGAATAGAAATCCTGTTACCTTATCTTTGATACATTCATTGTTTCCTTCAACATTAGTTGCTATGATAGGTAGCCCGACACTTGCAGCTTCAATTAATGCATAGGGGAGACCTTCAAAGCGTGAAGTAGATAAATATATATCTGCCTCTTTCATGTATTTTATAGGATTATTTGAGAATCCAATAAAATTAATGTTTATTCGTTCTTTTTGAGATAATTCCTTTAAGCGTTGAAAATCCTCACCATCTCCGACCCATGTAAAAATTATATGCTCATTTGTTTTAAAGTGTTTGGCTATAGAAAAAGCCAAATCCATATTTTTTTGGTAATCAAATCTGGATAATGTGATAATATTGAGTTTTGAAGTTTGTCTAAATTGTTTTATACCGGTATCATTTATTCCATTGTAAATAACATGACTTGTCTTGGGATTTATGAAACCAAGTTGTATACCAAGTTGCTTTTCTCCATTTGACACTAATATAAACTCATTAGTTAAATATTTCAGCCCTTTTCCTATTATAAGGTTTGCAATATATTTATACCATGAATTATAGTTTTTGGTAATTCCATGAAAAGTATGAATTATTTTTATTTTAGGACATAATAGCTTTAGTAATCTGCTGTATAGTCCTGCTCCATTCCCATGGGAATGGACTATTGTAATGCCATTTGTTTTTATATACCCCCTCATATGTAGTAGAGCTTCTAATGAAAATCTACGGTATGGTATAGTTAATACTCCTTTGATATTTTTATTATTTCTCCATTCTGTACCATATGGGTTTCCATATGGAGCGGCTAGATATAGCTCATATTTTCTTGATAAGTTGTTAACCAATTGATCAACGTGACGTGGTCCTCCACCGAAATCTGATCGAACAGTTATGTATAGGATCTTCATAAAAAGTTAAAATCTTATGATGATATTTTGTATTAAAAAGACATTTTAAGTAGTAATGGTATGAATAATATAACTCTCGAAAGAATATATCTTGATTAATTATATAATTAATATGTGTTAGGTTTTATGGTAAATTGTATATAGCTTTTTGTAGATATTCAAATAACTATTTGCAATTGTAGTATTGTCGTATTCTTTTTGTTTCTGCTCTATTGAAAAAGATAATTTGCCATTAATGAATTCTTGTAACATTATAAATAAAGAATTCTTTTGTTCAAGGTTAAACACTTTTCCATTGTTTTCATTGATAAGCTCTGGCATACCTCCTCTATTTGAAACTAGTACAGGGCAATTACAGGCATTAGCCTCAATAATGACTCTTCCAAAAGGTTCTTGCCATAACGAAGGAACAATTAAAAGTTTGATATTTCGAAGAAATTCCTCTGATTTGACTTTACCTATGAATTGAATTCTCTGATCACAGTATTTTGCTTTTAAAGTATTAATGTATGTTTCATTTCCATTGCCTGCTATTTGCAAAATATAGTTTTCAGAATTAACTTTTAAAAAGTTTTCAATTAAAATCTCTATACCTTTACTTGGATGAATGCGACCTAAAAATCCAATGATATTTTCTCTTTGTATTTTTCCTTCTATTACAGGCATTGATACCGAATTGGGTATAATTTCTTTTATAAAGGCATTTTTAAAATAAGAATGTTGTAGGTGCGTGTTTAAAATGAATTTACTAATACCTATAACTGCATCTACTTTTTGAGATAATAAAAGTTTAGGGTAAGACGCTAATTGGCATGATAAACATCTTTTAGAACAATTTTGTGAATTATTATAGAGTGTAGATTTAATACACATTAAATAGTAATCACGTAGTGTATGAACGATAGGAATATGTTCTTGTTTGGCTATTTGCCATATTATAGATGAAAATCCAGTAAATACATTAGTATGTATTATATCTGGCTTTAATTGGATAATGATATTTTTTATATCCTTATAAGCCAATATATTATACATTTCTAGAAAATGCCAAAAGATCTTTTGATAGGAAGTATGGTTGTCTTTCTCATATGACCAATAGATGTTATGTTGTATTCTTCTATGAACAAAGACTCCATTTATTTTTTCATCATATTCTTTGTTAGATGATGTGCAAACATGTATCTCATGACCCAACTTAACTAAAGTTTCTGCTAATAACTGCGTAGATTTTTCTGCTCCACCTTTGCTATACGGGGTATATAATTCATTAAATATTAGAATTTTCATAAATCAAAATAATTTATGTTTGTTTCTGAAATGGCTCTACTTATCATATCATTAATAGTATAATCACTGGGCCATGTTTTTTTCCCTTGTAATTTTCGTCTATAGCGCATTAGGAAATCTGGCATTAATTGTTTTAATGATAGAATAATTTTAAGTTTTAAAATTTTAAGTCTTAATAAAGCTAAAGCTTTTTTGTTGGATTCACTTCCACCATAAATATAATAGTGTTCCCGTTTGCTTATTGTTTGTCCTTTTACAGATGCTCCATCCCCAACGTTGAAAATTGCTAATATCACGGGAACATATTTGAACTTTAAGCCATTTTTCTTACATGATAAAATGAAATTATGGTCTGCAGCTAGTTTATATTTTAGATCGAACTTATTTTGTTTATGTATTGTACTTCTTATAAAAGTTGAAGGATGCCAAACAGGCATTACTCCAACTCTATTCTTTTCTTGTAATTCAGGCTTTTGTATCCAATATCCATATTTATCCCATAGTAAGGCATCTCCATAAATTATATCATAGTCATCATAAGTTGATTTATTAAATACATTTGAAATATCGGATAGTGAAGCGAAGTAGTCCCCACAATTTCTGAATAGAATCCATTCACCTGTACATGCTTCTATTCCTTTATTCATGGCATCATAGATACCTTTATCAGGCTCGCTTATCCAATAGGAAATTTTATTAGCATATTTTTTTATTATATCAATGGTGTGATCAGTGCTACCTCCATCTATGATGATGTATTCTATATTGTCATAATTTTGGTTTATAACACTAAGAATGGTATTTTCAAGTAGTTTTTCGCCGTTATAAACTACGGTAATTATTGAAATTTTAGGTTTCATTATAGTTGAGTTTTTAAAATATTCATTCTATATTCATAAGGAGAATAATTCCATAATATATTATCATATTTAAATAATGGTCCTTGAAAATTTACTATAGACTGTGATACTGTTGTTAAACAGATGAATATTAAATATATAAGTTTATATTTTTGGTTAAGCTTTATGTATAGGTAAGGTATTATTATACAGAGTGAAATTGCAAACATTAATGAAAACCGTAATCTGAAAACAGGAATTTCGTTAAAGAAAGAAAAACAAAATAAATAACATATAGTTAAGTTTGCATAGATTCTGTAAATAGGTTCATTTATGTCCTTATAAACTTTCCATAGAAAGAGGCCTAGAATAAATCTAGTTATTGCTCCTGCCGAGAAGCCATTGCTGGTTAAATCACTTGTAAATAGTAAAGAGGATGCTGCATAAATTCCCCCCATCCATGCCCCTACTAACTGGATGATAGTTGTTAGTATATTAAGCTGAAAGATTACAAGTAGAAAACCTATGATAACACCAGGTAATAGGATAGGCTTCCAATTTTTGTTAAGAATAAAATAGAGAGGAAAGTAAAATATAGCTGTACTATGGAAAGATAATCCTATTAAATTGATGCAATAGAAACTTTTCCAGTCTTTTTTTACTATATAATTGAGTGATATAAAGAATAAAAGAATGGAACGGATATTCCTTAAATTGTTAAACTCCAAATTAGCACAAAAAGCAATAAAAATTATATAACCTAAAATGTAATATTTTTTTAATAGCTTTTTAAATATTATATGTAAGAAAATAATGTTGATTCCAGTAGAGAAGGCTATAAAAGCATGATAATCGTTCCAAATATGTTTAAAAAGGTAAGTATATATTACAAAACCGGGTTCAATACGTTCTTTATCACCAAAAGCATTTATTAAACCATCCGATAGATTGTTAAAATATGGGTAATACCATGAAAAATCAGTTCCGATAAAACCACGTAATCCCCAAAATAAGAAGTATGAAATAATGCAAATTATTTTAGGCCCTGTAAGTATATAATTGTGTGTGTTCTTTTGTTTTTTATCTATTAAAAAAAGACAAAATAAAAAGAACATAAAAAATATATAGTCAAGATTGAACTCCATGTGAAAAAATTATTAAAACTCTTTTTGACCTAATATTATTAACTATTACTAATGAGTTATTTGAGAACACATATAAGGAAATATATATTTATAATATCATTTGATGGATAATGCTTCTTTAAAGCTTTTCATATCATTGAATAAGTACCAATTCTCTTCTAGCCACTGAATAGGTTTGTTCCACCATTTAGTATTTAATAGGAATTGTATTGTATTTTCATCATATCTGTATTTTAATATTTTAGCAGGTACTCCGCCAACAATGGCATAGGGTGGAACATCTTTTGTTACAACTGCACCAGCTAAAACTATAGCTCCATCTCCTATATTTACTCCTCCAACAATAAAAACACGTTGACCTATCCAACAGTCATTACCAATATTTATAGGTTTCTTGAATTCATGAAATGTTTGCTTTTTAGCGAATGTTCTTCCTGATTGTTTTAATAAAGAAAAAAACATTGGAGATGTTGTAACAAAAGGGCTAGTTAATGGATGGATTCCTAAATTTGTACAGACTTCAGGAGCTATAGAAGTAAATTTGCCAATATTACCTACAATTTTAGAGTTAGAAGCAATGAAACTTCCATAACCCATATTGCCGATAAAGAATGAATTTTCATAAACTTTATTGGCTCCTTCAAAAGTAGATTTCCATCCGATGTTTGAGGAAATATAGAATTGGACTTTATTCTTATATTTTATTCTTAAAAGAATGTACTTCAATATTCTTTTTATGAAAAACATAAACTTTTAGTTTAAATTATAGATGCAATAATTATTCAAAAGATTTATTGTATGCTGTAGTATTTTTATAGGATTTTAATAACTCCTCATTACAATAAACATTTTCATTAGGATTATTCTTAAACCAGTTATTTAGTTCTTGTTCAACTTCTAGGGATAAAACTCTCGTACAATTGCCAGTAACTATTCTTGCTGGAGATCCTGCAATTACTATATTTTCTTTGTTTTCTCCTGATTTAATGAAATCTTTATTTAAAAAGCTTTTCGATGCAATAATAGCTCCATTGGGTGTGTGTGTACCTTTCATTATAGTCGTAGTATTCCCTATCCAATTGAACTTACCTATAACGATTGGAGCACTTTTGGAACGGACAACTCCAGTTTCGGTATCTATTGAATAATGATAGTTTGTATCCATAAAGCAGGTTCCAAATGGTATTCTGCAATAGTCTCCAATTGTAATAGAGTTTTCTGAATATATTTTTATATCATTGCCAAAACCAATATATGCTCCTATATTTACAACTCCACCATTTGTTATTCGAATGGCATAATTATAGTCAAATTTACATGGACCATTAAATATTAACTTTGATCCTGTTGAAAGACAAATTATTGCATTCCCTTTTGAAGCTGTAAAAAAACCTTGAGGAATACCAAATTTTATCATTCCTGCTTTTAAAGGTGCCTTAATTATAATATTTCCACCTAAGTTATGGAATTTTACTCGACCATATATATATATGGGGAATTTACATGCTTGTGAAAAAGGCAATGTCCTAAAATTGAAATATAATGTCGCAAATGGGTTTAAACAAGGTTTTGATAGAGCTCGTTCAATCTTTCCCATAATTCGGTTAATAATATTATTGTTCATTTTATTTTTTTAATTTATGAAATATTTGAATTATACGTTGTTTTTCGCTTATATCCATTCCAATTAGCCAAGATGTGATAATAAAAGAAGACCAATAAAGAAGACAACATAGAATTAATCTCATGAAACTTTCTGAAAAAACTATTACTGGAATAATACCTAAAGCTACGGATATTATAGTTACTATTAATATTGGTAGAAGTGCTTTGACTATATATTCTTTAATAGAAATACCTACAATTTGTTTTGCGCATATCATTCGTACTATCATGCAAATTAGCTCCTCTATCACAACAATCCAAAGAATTGTATATATGGGTAAACCTATTTTATATAACAGATAGCCTATAGGTAAAATTAGAAAATGTAAACATCCTACAATTACATATGTATATTTAATGTTTCCTGTTGCATCTACTGCCGAATTTAATCCGTTAGAAATCATAAAGCAAAGAGTTGCTAATAAAATTAATCGACAAAATTCTATTGTATATAGTGGAACATTTCCTAACCATAATTCAAGTATATAAGGTGTTTCAAGTATTACTGGTATAGTAAAAAAAGCACATAAAAAATACATATATTTACATGCAATTAAAGATAAACGTATTGACCGTTTTCTATCACCAGATCCTTCACTCTTTGTAATTTGAGGTCTAATAGATTGCATAATTGCCGTAGCAAAAAATTGCATAAGTCCATTTACTTGGTTTGCTATTCCATAAGCAGCATTAGCTACTACTCCGAAGAATAAATTCATAATAATTGGGATTCCTTGAAAACGTCCTATAGACCCTATGGAAGCAAAGGAATACCAACCAGCATAACTAAGAAGGCTTTTAAATAATGATTTGTCGTTTAATTTTTGCCAATGAAAATGAACTTCAGGATATTTTATATTACATAAAATTATTTGAAAAATTAAAGTTAGTATCATAATTATAGCCATTAGCAGAGAGTAAATCAATAACCTATTACCTATATATTGCAATAAGAAAAAAGCTAAGCCTAGTTTCATTATAGATTGTAATATTTCAGATATTGATAATAATAGCATATTTTCTCTTGATATGAGAACTGCCATATAAGGAACGGATACAATTGTAAAAAATATGCTAACACATAATAAATGTAATACTGAAACAGCTGTTTCTATGCGTGAATTATCAATTACTAACCAATTTCGAATACCATATGTACCAATAACTTCAATTAATATAATAACTGTAAATGCTATTAGTATATGCAAAATTACACTGTAATAGAATACTTTTGATACTTTGTCTATGTCATCTTTTCCTAAAGAAAAAGATAAAAAACGTTGCGTAGATGCTGCGAGAGACGTATTTAAAAAAGATAACATAGAAACAATACCAGCTACTAAATTATATAATCCGTAATCTTCTACGCCAAGTGCTTGTAATATTAGTCTGGTTGAATATAATCCTATAACTATTGATACAGCCATTTTTATATATAAAATGGCTGTATTTAAAATAACTCTATTTCCTGATTGCATTTAGATATATGCTTGATGTTTAAAATTTAATTAATTTTCAAAAGCTTCTTTAATAATAGCTCAATTTTGGGGCAATATTAAATATTGATTATTAGTAAGATTTGCTTAGATTCTTTAATTGGTTTAATTATTAAAATTCTATTATGGAGCATACTTGAGGGGCTAACTATAAGCATAGAATATTGATGTATTTTATAGAAGATTTAATTTTAATTAAATCTTTATTGGAGAGTTATATCTTAAAACAGTTGTTGAAAACTGTTTATCATTACTTTTGACATCAATAATTTTACAAAGTTATTCATTATATAATTTGTCTTTTTAGGCTGCTTATACTAAACAAAAGTACTATATAGCTATTTATTTAATTGTTTTTTTAACTCGTTCCAATAGGGATATCCAAACAGTTTCCATGCTCCTGTACTAAAAACGGATAGAAATAAGATGCTTAAAATAATCACAATTCTGCTGATTCCTGAAGCTAATAGCGGTATTGTTGCTGGTTCTACTACGGCGAAAACAGGTTTCTCTTCTTGTATTTTTGCACGTGCTACCTGTAACTGCTGTGCTACTTGGCTATATACCTGATAGGCAAGATTCATATCGTTTTGTAGACGTTCCTGTTCGGCGCGTACGCTCTGGAAAGCGATATTGCGGTTGGTGTCGAAATAATGAGCGTACTTACTTTGTGCTTGGTAATATTCCTTCTGGCGTTCTTTATACAGCTCTTCCAGATAGGCACAGTCTTCTTTGGCTTTTTTGATACGGTAGTCAACAATGTACTGTTGTAACTTGCCTACTACGCTGTCTGCTACAATGGCAGTTACTTTCGGATCTTGCAAAGTCACAGTTATTGTTGTCATAGCTGTTTTTTTATCGACATTAGCTATAATTGCTTTTCTCAATCCTTCTACTTTTGTAGCTTCTTTTTCAGTCAATTGGAAGGGATTTAACATTGATACTGTATCAACTTTTTCAGTAAAGAGTGACTTAACAGTATTGATTGCTATACCTGGAATAGCCTTGATATATCCCCACCAGGGTTGTTTTTGTTTATCCAGATAAGCTACCAGAGTTGTATCCAATTCACCGTCGAGTGTTTGTACACGGGTATTGAAGAGTTCGAGTACGAATGGTGTGGAGGCTACGATATCCGGTGCAAGAGTTACATTCAGTGCATCATTGCTGCTGCTACTTGTTCCCCCGCCTAAGAATGAAGAGGCCAAACTGGCAAGTCCGTTTGCTTTATCTCCACCCATTTCAGGGGAGAGGGTAACTGTTACAGTATATTGTTTGGGAATGCTTAGGGCAATAATAATACCCAGTACAATGCCTACACCAGCTGCCTTATAGAGTGTCTTACGGATGGCGTAGATACGACGTAAAATATCCATCCAGTCTATTTCGAGTTCATCGTTTTCCGGCTCCTGTATTTCCGGATTTTGGTAGTTTTTGTTTTCGGTCATAGGTTTTATAAAGAGGAAAATGCCACAGGAGATTTTCCTGTGGCTTATGAGAAATCTATATTATTTTATCAAGTTAGCAATGGATGCTGCCATGGTTCCCAGTGAAGCGAACGAAGTGGCATAGCCCAGTATGCTGCCCAGTTGGTTCGGCTTGTGGCGTTTGCTGGGCACGATGATTTCGCAGCCCGGTTCGATCTGCTTCTTGCCGCTGCCTTTCACTTCGGCTATCTGGCCGTTCATGTAGACAATGAACTTCTTGCTCTTCTTGGCGTTCTGGCTGTAGCCTCCTGCCTGGCTCAGGTAATATTTCACACTTTCGCCCTGCTTGTAGGATACGGTGTTGCTCATCATCACTGCACCGCTGATTTTCACGGTGTTCACGTATTCGGGTACGCTGATCACGTCGCCTGCACGCAATACGATGTCGGCATCGCTGCCCGGATTGGCAAGGGCTTCTTCCAGGTTGATTCCTACGGTAAAGGTGTCGAGTACTTTCAGACCGAGTGAGTCGATGGCTCCGTTACCCATTTCCTTGCGCATCATGTCCACTACATCCTGCATGCGGCGTTTTTCTTCGTCGTTTGCTACACGGGTAAGCTTGGCTCCCTTTACGTAGGCAAACTGAGTGGCGCCTCCTGCCTTGGCGATGATGCTGCTGATGCGTTCGTTCTTGCTGCTCAGGGCGTAGGTTCCGCCGTAAAGCACTTCACCGTCTACTACCACGTTCTGCTGTGCGCTGTAGCCCGGGCTGCGGCGTACGAATACCTGGTCGTAAGGCTGGAGGGTGAATCCCGGTTCGCCGTCTACCACAAAGCCGTCTTTCAGGCCGAAAGAGAAGTTCTGTCCGATGGTAGCGGGACTTTCGGTGCTCTTCGGATCTTTTACGCGGCGTGCCACGTCGACACGTACTACGGAAGCCGATTCACGCAGACCGCCTGCGGTGATCACGAGGTCTTCGAGGGTCATGTTATCGGCATACGGATAGTCGCCCGGATGAGCTACTTCGCCGAATATCTGTACGTTGCCCAGGTCTTCCAGGTCGTGGATGCTGGGGATGTAGAGTACGTCGTTTTTCTGCAGCGGGATGTCGGGCTGGCTGCCGTCCATGATGGCGCGGATGTCTATCTGCTTCACTTCGCGGGTCTTGTTTTCACGTTCGCGGTACAGTACGGCACGGCCGGTAAAGGCGTCGGCCATCAGTCCGTCGGCTTTCTCTACCAGTTCGCGTACGGTGTTCAGCTTGCCGCCCAGCTCGTAGATGCCCGGACGGTATACGGCGCCGCGTACTTCCAGCTTGTTGGTGAAGCGGTCCAGAATGGCTTCGGCGGTGATTACGTCGCCGTCGTGCAGCTTGCATACGCTGTAGTCGGTGTCATCCACGGTGTTTACCTGATATTCCTTACCGTTCTGGCGCACGATGCGCAGGCTCTTGGTATAGGCGTCGCTGGTAAATCCGCCGGCATATTTCAGCAGGGTAGAAAGGGTTTCGCCTTTCTTCATTTCGTAGCGCATGGGGCGTTTCACGTTGCCTGTAATCTGTACCAGTTCTTCGTAGGCAGGAACGATGATCACGTCGCCTTCTTCCAGGCGGATGTCGTCGCGGGTCTTGCCTTGCATGATGAACTGGTAAACGTCTACCGTAGCTACGGTCTGTCCGCCGCGCGATACTTTCACGTTACGGAGGCTACCGATGTCGCTCACACCGCCTGCACGGTAGAGGGCGTGGAATACGGTAGAGAAGGCCGAGAGGGCATAGGTGCCCGGCTGTATCACTTCGCCCATCACGTTGATCTGGATGGTGCGGGTGTTGCCCAGCGTGACGCGTATCTGGTTGCTCTGGTCGGAATAGATCTTGCGGAGCTCGCCGGTGAGGTACTGCTGTGCGCGCTCGATGCTCATGCCGCTCAGGAATACAGGGCCGAGCTGTTCGAGGTTGATGGTTCCGTCGGGCGAGATCTGCTGGCGGATGGTGTTCTGGCTGGCTCCCCAGATGTCGATCACCACTTCATCGCCCGGACCGAGACGGTAGTTGGGCGGGGTGGCTATGTTGACGTTCGGTTCGAACGTAAGGTTGCGGGTATTGAAGATGTTGCGGCCGAATACGGCGTCCTGCTGTGCCACTTCCTGTGCCTGTGGCTGTTCGTCGAGCAGGGTAGAATTGTCTTCTTGTGTTTGCTGGCGCAGGCGTGCTTCTGCCTTGGCAGTTCCGCTCAGGTCTTCCGAGCCGGTGTTTGTCTGCTGTTCGTACATTCTCTTCACGCGTTCCGCCTGTTCGCGGGTTACACCTCGGCGTGCCAGCTCGGTAGCTATGGTACGCTGGTCTTTGCCTTGTTTTACTCCATCTTTAGCATATTCCAGCACTTGCTGGTCGGTCATGCCCGACTGCGCCATGAGCAGGGGCGAACATGCCATAAAAATAACAAGTGATAAAGCTTTTAGTTTCATGCTTGTCTGTTAATGATTTTATATTGTTTTTCTGAATTTACTCTTCGATGGTTTCGCACCAGGTGTAGCTCACTTTGAGCAGGGCGGTGCTTTGGGGCATTTCGATGGCGATGTAGTGGCGGCCTCCGTAGCGGAGGAACTTGCCGGTTACACCGTAGAGCGGACCGCGGCGTACTACCCGGACGGGGACGCTGCGCTTGCCGCGAAGCTTTTCGGAATCGATGAACCGCGTGCCCTGGATGTCGGGGTTGGTGGCATGCATGAAGTTCTGCATGTCGCGTTCGCTCACCGTGCAGTAGTCGTTGCCGTTGCGTTCCTTCTTCAGGAAATAGACGGGCAGCGGGGCTTCGGAGGCGAACTGCCGGCACCAGTTGGCGTCGTAGGGACGGTGGATGAAAATCAGGTTGTGGATGGCGGGTACGAGTATGTGGGTGCATTCACCCTCGTGTCCGGTGTCGCGAAGTTCGTATGTCATGGGGATGTAATGCTCAATGCCCTGCTCTTTGAGATAGTCGGCTACAAGCAGCTCTTTGTTGTACACCGTCTGCAGGGGCAGCCATACCTGTTCTTTTTCCATGTCTGTGGATGTTTGTCCTTCTGATTTTTTGTTCCCTTTTTTCTTGATTGAATGTTTGTTGAGGTACGGATGCACCTCTCTCTCCTTCCTAGCGTCTGAAAAACACTATGAATCAGTTTGTTATCTCCAAATACGGAAGATGACGCACATCGTGCTTCTGTCTAGGATCCGCTCCCACAGCCGCATAGGAAGTCGTTCTTCGCTGCAAAGATAACAAATAATGGGCAGAAAGGTTCACTCGGAAGGGCTTTAACTTGCGTTTGTTGAGCTTTTTTGTGATATGTTATTGACGTTTCAGCATGTTTGCGCAAACGGTCGCCCGGTTTGTCGATTTGTCCGGATTTTGTCGATTGGTACGGATTGGGTGACCGGACGAGTGTTGCCGTTGGTCTTTCGGTCTGATTCTGATGCGTAAAGATGTTCCGGAAACGGATGCGATGTGCAGACAATGTCCGGAGATTTTTTTGAATATTCGTACGAAAAGCCGGAGCTTTTGTACGAATATTCGGGTAAACTTCCTGATGTTTACTTCAACTTTTCAGCTTTTTTTCCCGTCGGGCTGCCTTTTCGGGAGTCCGTGCCTACGGAAAGCTGCTTCAGAATCCTGAACTCGTTTTCTCCCGGCTCCTCGTCGGGATCGGCCTCGCGTACTATCAGGTTCGTCTTGTGCATGATGCAGCTCTCTATGATCAGCCTCAGGGTAGTTACGTCGAAATCTATCTCGCACACCTGTTCGGCTGCCTTGAAGAAGGTGGCCAGCGTCTTGAAACGGAAATTGCGGACGGTGTCGAAACACGTGTGCGTGCCGATGCCCGTGATGCGCTGGATTTCCGACTTCGATACGTGCGACAGGGCGTACAGTGTATCGATGAACTTTCTTAACTCTTTGAGCCACTCGTCTATCTGTTGCTTCGTAGGCTCGCACGAAGCGTATAATTTTCCGAAATATTTCATTAGTCTTGTCTCTCGGGGTTTATCTCTGCCGTATAGGGCAGTAATTAATACTCTGCCAATCGGTATTTTTACCGATGAAAGACAAGAACGGAAGTTTACCTGTCAGGTTCTGTTGATGACACAAAGATAACGGAAAAATCGTGGCTGAACGTTTTTCTTTGCGAGAAAAACTTCCCTTGCTTTTACTCTTTCTTTTAATATATAATAGGAAAGGGTGGCAACACTGGTGGTGCTCTTGTGGCCCGCCGGACATTGTAATAACTTGTAACTCTGAGGGTTTGCTATGCTACACTTTGGTGACGGTGGTGGCCCGCCCTTTCGGGTTGCGTAAAAAAATGAAGAATTATGGACTTTGTACTAACTATGAAAAGTCCTGGCAATCTGGGCTTTCTGGTACTTTCGAGGCGACTGCTTACCCAGATGTTTGCCGAAATGTACGGAAAGTGGCATTCCGACTCGCAGGCGTATGTGTATCTGCTCATGGCGGCGTGCTTTACCGATCAGGGTGATACCCCTGGATGCCTGAAACGGGGCGAGCTGTTTTTCTCAGGAAGGGAGCTGAGTCTGCGCTTCGCCTGGAGCCGGAGGCATGTGAACCACTTTATCGGAGAGCTGGAGCAGAACGGTGTGGTGGAGGTGATGAAGGTGCAGAACTGTTCGAAGCTGCGTCTGCTGCACTACGATACGCTGTGCCGCATGCGGGTGAAAAACGGTGCGGACGGAAGGCGCAGGAGCGCGGGCGACGAGATGTTCGAGGTGTTCTGGGAACAGTATCACGACATGACGCAGCAGCCTGCCCTCGACATCGAGGCGGCGCGCAAGGCGTGGGGGAAACTGACGCTGGCCGAGCGCGAGGAGGCGGTGGGAAACATCGAGATGTATCTCTGCATGCTGCCGTCTATCGACCGGGCTCGTACGGCGCTGAAGTATTTGCAGATGAAGAGTTTTGTACTCAATTGACTATATTTTTATCTGTGTTGTCTGATGAAACTTTTTAAATTGTCAATCATTGCTGTCCGATAAAATTTTTCAAACCCTCAGTAACTTGTTGATATATAAGAATTAAGCAATAATTTTAACAGGAGGGCTTATCCATGGAAACAATACAGACAATCAACCTGTAGGATATGTTTATCGGGCACTGATAATATGTTTATCTGTGTTGTCCGATGAAATGTTTTAAGTTATCAATAACTTATTGGTATACATAAAATTAAACACCAGCTTTAACAAGGAGGCTTATCCATAAAGATAATGCTGATAATCGGCCTGTTTAATATGTTTATCGGGCACTGATAATATGTTTATCTGTGTTGTCCGGCAGAATGTCATCAATAACTTATTGGTATGGATTTTCAGTATTGTAAAAAGCTGTATCGGACAGCAGTCATATTTTTAGGATTATGGGGATGGTTTATGCGGAAGAAATAGAAGGGGCGGTACTGGGGGCGTGCCTGCTGGAGCGTTCGGCTCAGGCGGTGGTGCTGAAAAGTCTGCGTGCCGAGATGTTTTACCTGACGGCGCACCGGGTGGTGTTTGAGGCGATAAACGCGCTGTATGCCCGGGGAGCGGCGGTGGATATGCTGACGGTGACCGAGGAGCTGCGTGCTCAGGGACGGCTGGACGATGCGGGCGGTCCGTTTGCCGTGGCGAAACTGGCGGCGGGTGTGGCTACGTCGGCTCACCTGGAGTATCATTGCGGCATCCTGTTTCAGTATTACCTGAGGCGGAAGCTGGTGGAGGTGCTGACACGGGAGCTGGCGGCGGCAAACGATATGACGTGTGATGTGTATGATGTGCTGATTGATACGCAGCGGGAACTGGGGGCGCTGCTCGAGGATTCGCCGCTGGAGAATCACTTGCACCCCATGCCGGAGGTGATGGATGATACGGTGGCGCTGGTGGACCGCCGGCAGGAACTGGCTGTGAACGGGCTGACGGGGGTGCCTACGGGCTTGCAGCGGCTGAACGAGATGACAGGGGGATGGCAGCCGGGCAACCTGATTTTTACGGCGGCGCGTCCGGCAGACGGTAAGACGGCGCTCGACTTGTTTTTTGCGCGTCAGGCGGCGATGGCGGGTGTGCCGGTGGTGTTCTTTACGCTGGAGATGACGGCTTCGGAACTGGGCGAGCGTATGGTACTGGCGGAGAGTTCGGCCGATCCGTTGCGTATCCGTCAGGGCAGGCTCTCGCCGGAGGAGGTGGAGGATGTGCATCGTACGGCGGAACGGATGAGCGCGCTGCCGGTGCATGTCGACGATACACCGTACATCAACGTCGACCAGTTGTGTGTCATCGCCAAGTCGCTGCGGGCAAAGGGGTTGCTGGGCTTGCTTATCGTCGACTATCTGCAACTGCTTGCCACGGTGAATCCGGGGCGTACGCGTGAACAGGAGGTGGCGGAGTGCAGCCGCAAGCTGAAGGGGCTGGCGCGTTCGCTGGGTTGTCCGGTCATCGTGTCGAGCCAGCTCAACCGTCAGGCGGAAGACCGGGCGGGGAGTCCGGAGCTGCGTCACCTGCGTGAGAGCGGGGCCATCGAGCAGGATGCCGACCTGGTGATTCTGCTGCACCGTCCGGAGCGTTATCACATCCGGGTGGATCCCGATACGGGATGGTCTACGCGGGGCATGGGCATCGCTACGGTAGCCAAGCACCGCAACGGGGCGACGGGAAAGGTATATTACGGGTATAATCCCAGCATGACGAAAATCGGCGAGTTCGCGGGTACGCCCGTAGCTGCGCCGGCAAACAATTTAAAGCGTAAGGAGGATGAAAGAAAGAGCAGTGACTTATTCGGTGGTTCCGCGGGTTGACCCGCGTGATATCTCGGCAGAGATGACGTATTATGCCCGTGCACAGGCGCGGGGAGAGGTGACGCTGGGCGACATGGCGCGCCGTATTCAGCGGCGGTGTACGGTGACACGTGCCGATACGCTGGCGGTGCTTGTAGCGCTGGAAGAGGAGGTCTGCCGCGGGTTGTGCAACGGCGAGATTGTCCGTCTGGGTGAGCTGGGTTCGCTTCAGGTGGGAGTGAAAAGCGAGGGAGTGCGGCTGGAGGCTGACTTCCACGAATCGATGATAAACAAGATATGGGTGCGTTTCCGTCCGGGCATGGTGCTGAAGGGGATGCTGGACGGGGCGGCTTTCGAACGGGTTTCGCCGCGCAAGGAAGCCGGACGTACCGGAAAGGGGATGCGGTATGAGAGAGAATGAACACGGCGACGGGGAATTCCGTCTGCGTATCTACGGCAAGTCGGAGCTGGCTTGTCTGTATTTTCCCGACCGTTCGCCGGAAACGGCACGGCGCAATCTGTACCGGTGGATGTACCGCTGTCCGTCCATCCGCGAGGGGCTGGCGGCACTGGGCCACGACAAGCACCGCAAGTTTTTCCTCAAGCCGGAGGTGGAGGTGATCGTGCGGGGACTGGGGGAGCCGTAAGATAAACCTTAATTCCGCAACATAATTGATAATTATTTTTATAAGTTCCTGAGCAACATTTTGTTGCCCAGGTTTTTG
>OOCB01001246.1_pt1 | contig 35114 bp, 35 predicted proteins | sample 1671351 | NCBI WGS metagenome assembly OOCB01 (sample SAMN06348148, study PRJEB24527) | human gut metagenome | biome: human gut; feature: ankylosing spondylitis patient; material: feces | host: Homo sapiens | place: China | collected 2015-10 | reverse complement strand
ATGGCGCTGGCCGTCGTCTTGACAGCCTGCATCTGCTCTTCAAGATTTTTGCCCAGAGCGTTGCCGCCCAGAGCGATAACAATCTTTTTTCCCATTTTTCAATTCCTCATATGTTTTTAATAGCCAAATAGAATGTCAGCCGCTGTATTTTATCGTTCACTGCCTTGCCTGCCTTGGCTATCAGGAAGACCCTGCACGGCGGTTCCAGTCTGCCAATGAGTTCTTTCAGACCGTGGCAGCCGATGGCGTTTTTTAGACGGTTCTGCCATTCACAAGCTTGTCCGCTTTTTCCGTCGTGGGGTTGTCGTAAGGGTGTAATCTGTCGCGAGGAGACCCTTGGGCGTCCTGCTGACGACCAAGTTTTCACTCATGACTGCAAGAACAATGAAACCAATGTCCGCTTTTTCATCTCTGCCACTTGCGTTTCCCTCGTGGATATCCCAGACCTGTTTTTCGCCGGCGGGCTCGGCATAGTCGTTGAGGCTCGACATGGTGTTCAGCTCATTCAACTCCGCACTCGTCACCTGGATATAGAAGGTGGTGCTGCATTGCACCGCCATCTTGTCCGGCGGCGTAATGCAGAGGATCATACCCGTCAGACACGCTGCAGTGTGTCCTTTCAGCTCCCTGCCGTGATCCACGTTCTCCTGACCTGCTGTCATATCAGACCAAGCTGCACTGCGTTTACCACATGTAGCGGCGTAGCACCATCGCACACGCGCAGCGCTTCTTCGATCACACGTGTTTTGAGAAGATGAAAGCTGGCGTCGGAATACGATGCGTCATGCGGCATGAGCAGCACATTATCCAACGCACAGAGCGGCGATGTGCCCGGAAGCGGCTCTGTTTCAAACACATCCAGACACGCGCCTGCGATCGTGTGCGCCTGCAGAGCTTCAATGAGCGCAGCTTCATCAACGATCGTTCCGCGCGCGCAGTTGATGAGCACGGCGCTTGGCTTCATCTGCTTCAATGCGGCACGGTCAATAAGATGATGGGTGCGTGCATTTAGGCTAGTATTCACAGAGATATAATCTGCAGTTTGCAGCAGCTCTTCAAATCCAACAGCTCGTATTCCTGCGGCATTCAGTAGCGGTTGCGGGGTGTGCGGGCTGTAACCAATGACCGGCATACCAAATGCGTGTGCCTTTACCGCCACGCTTCGCCCCAGATTGCCGCAGCCTATGATCCCCAGAGTCTCGCCATGAATGCTGCCCATCGGACGCTGCATGGCTTTTGCCTGCGCCCATTGCCCCTGCCGAACAAGCGCATCTAACGGTTTCAGCTTCTTTGCCGCAGCAAGCAGAAACATCATTACATGGTTTGATACCTCTTCGTTGCAGAAATCCGGCACATTGACAACGGCGATACCACATTTGCTTGCAGTCGCAACATCCACTGTGTCATACCCCACGCCATAGCGAATAATTGCGCGGCAGCGCGGCAGCTGCTGCAGCACCGCGCCAGTCAGCATAGCGCAATCCGTCAGCAAAACATCTGCTTCCTGCGCCGCAGCAACAAGCTGTTCCGGCGTTTCGGCATCGGCTTGTTTTAAAACAACATCAGTCCGCCCGCTGGCTGCCAGCGCGGCGTACTCTGTGGGCATGCGGTCGGCGGTCGCATGCGCGTCTATGCGGAGAATGGTAAACATGGTGCGCCTCCTTTGTTATAAATAATATTTAACCTCTATTATATTATTTAACCTCAAAATTTCAAGCAGCGCCGCCCAGAACGTTCCTGTGCGGCGCTGGTTTTTATTGTTTCGCAGCTTGCTTCGCAGGCAGCTGCACCTCTGAAACGAGCACGGCTGCAAAGATCAGCGCAAAGCCGACCGCCAGCCGCGGCGTGACCACCTCGCCAGCAAACAGAACAGAAAACAAAATGCCGAATACTGACTCAGTACTCATTAAAATCGACGCGCTGGCCGGCGAGGCGTACTTCTGCCCCACATTTTGCAGCAGCAGCGCCAGCATGGTGCAAAACAACGCCAGATAGAGGACGCCGCCCAAGGCGCGCCTATCCCAGGTCATGTGCACGCCTTCCAGCGCAAAGGTTGCGATCCATGCGAACAGTGCGCAGAAACCGAATTGAAGGATCGTCACCACAATGGGATCTTCCCCCTGCCCCAGTTTCCCAACTACCGCAATGTGCGCAGCAAAGAATATGCCGCTGAGCAGCGCCAGCATATCGCCCAGCTCCATCGTGAAGCCGCCCGTCACGCTGGTCAGCACGATCCCGCCCACGCACAGCACCGCCGCCAACAGATTCCGCAGCTTCGGCTTTTGACCGCTGATAAGCCAGTAAATGAACGGCACGAGCACGCAGTAGATCGAGGAGAGAAATGCGCTTTTTCCGGGCATGGCAAACGTTACGCCGATCGTCTGGATCCAGTAAGCCAGAAACAGGCATGCGCCGATCACGGCGCAGCGGCCCAGAAGCGAGCGGGATACGCCGCGCAGCCGCCTCCAAAAAATCAGAGCCAGTACGGCAAATGCTGCCGTAAAACGCAGTGCAATGAGAAAATTCGGACTGATATACTCCGCGGCGGATTTTACCACGACCAGCGAGCTGCCCCAGATCGCACCGACCAGCAGCAGCGCCGCACGCGCACCAAATCCGATCCAGTTTTTAGTCCGCGCCCGCTCAATGAAGTGTTGCATAGAGGACCGCCTTGATGGTGTGCATCCGGTTTTCCGCCTCATCAAAGACGACCGACTGCGGCGAAAGGAACACCTCGTCCGAGACCTCCATCTCGGTAATGCCGAATTTCTCTGCGATCTGCTTTCCGATGGTCGTGTTGATGTCGTGGAACGACGGCAGGCAGTGCATAAAGAGTGCGTCGGGCTTTGCCAGCGCCATCTTTTCGGCGTTGACCTGATACGGCGTCAAAAGCCGGATGCGCTCCGCCCAGACGGAGTCCGGCTCGCCCATCGAGACCCAAATATCCGTATACAGCACGTCCGCGTCCCGCGCGCCCTCTTCCACGCTCTCGGTCAGCGTCACCGAGCCGCCGCTTTGCGCCGCAAGCTCCTTACACGTCTCGACCAGCTCCTGTGCCGGGAAAAGCTCCTTCGGCGCGCAGGCGGTGAAATGCAGCCCCATCTTTGCACACGCGACCATGAGGGAATTTCCCATGTTGTTGCGCGCGTCTCCGAAATACGTAAAGCGCAGCCCCTTGAGCGTGCCCTTCTTTTCCTCGATGGTCAGAAGGTCCGCCAGCATCTGCGTCGGATGGAACTCGTCGGTCAGGCCGTTCCAGACGGGCACGCCCGCGTTTTCTGCCAGTTCCTCTACGATCTTCTGGCTGAAGCCGCGGTATTCGATGCCGTCATACATCCGCCCGAGGACCTTTGCCGTGTCGGCGATGGACTCCTTCTTTCCCATCTGGCTGCTGCCGGGGTCAAGATACGTCACGCCCATGCCAAGGTCCATTCCGGCGACCTCAAATGAGCAGCGCGTGCGGGTCGACGTTTTCTCAAACAGCAGGACGATGTTCTTGCCCTCCAGATAGCGGTGCGGCGTGCCCGTGCGCTTGAGGTCCTTGAACGTTCTGGACAGGTCGAGCAGATAACGGATCTCTGCCGGAGAATAGTCCAGCAGTTTCAGAAAATTTCTTCCACGAAGATTGACAGGCATAAAAATGCTCCTTTCTATTTGGTCCACTGATTTTGGTTTTCCGGATATGGATCATCCAATTTGCTTGCTCATGTTACAGCGCGGCGCGGCAAAGCGGCATGCTCATGCAGCGCGGACCGCCGCGGCCGCGCGAAAGCTCGGCGCTGGGAACGGTAAGAACTTCGATCCCGGCATCCGTCAGGATCTGATTTGTGATATGGTTGCGGTCATATACGACTACGCAGCCCGGACGGATACACAGCGTATTGGAGCCGTCGTTCCACTGCTCGCGCTGTGCCGCGATCGCGCTCTCGCCTCCGCAGCGGATGAGGCGCACATGCTCCTGATGCAGATAGTGTGCCAGCACTTCCTCCGGGCGGCGGACCATTTCCTGAATATGCAGCTGTCCGCCGGCAGCCGGCGTGATCTCATAGATATGCAGCCTGTCCAGAATGCCGGGATGTACCGTGAAGGTATCGGTGTCAACCTGGGTCAAGACCGTGTCCAGATGCATGAAGGCACGACTGTGGGGAATGTCAAAGACCAAAACGGTGTCCACACTGCAATCCTGCGCGTCAAAAAGGTTGTGCGCCAGCAGCTCAACGGATTCTGGCTGCGTGCGCTGCGATACGCCGACCGCAATGACCTGCGCGCTCAGATTTAGAATATCCCCGCCTTCAATGCTTGTCGGAAGCTCCGGCGTGTAGTATAATGGTACACGATCAGAAAACTCCGGGTGGTACTTCAGAATGAACCGGCCATAGATCGTTTCCCGGCAGCGCGTCTGCGAATGCATTCGATTCAGACTCACGCCATTGCCAATGCACGCAAACGGATCCCGGGTGAAATACAGGTTTGGTATGGGATCCATCACAAAATGGTCATCCTGCTGCATGAGCCGGCCCAAACAGCTTTTCTGCGAAGCCGGAAGCTCCTGCACGCAGATACCGGACATTGTTTTCTCTACGAGCACATGCGCATCAGAAATACTTTTCAGGTACTCGGTCAGCTCCGGCCGGTAATACTCCGCCAGCGCTCCCGCGCCGGAAATAACGGCATCAATGAATGCATCCCGAACAGGATCGTCTGTTTCGATGGCTTCCGCCGTCAGATCCTCCAGGAATACGACCTCTGTGCCGTTTTCTCGCAGAAGCTGCACGAACCGGTCATGCTCCTGCTGCGCACCGTGCAGATAGGGAATATCGTCAAAGAGCAAGCGTTCCAGCGCATCCGGCACAAGATACTCCAGCTCCCGCCCCGGGCGGTGAAGCAAGACCTTTTGCAGCGGACCGATCTCACTTTTAACGTGGATGGGACCTTGCATGGGTAACCCTCCTATTTTTCAGTTTTTTTGATCGCCAGCGACCTTATAAACGTATTCTAACAGATACTTTTTGCGCAGGACGTGCGAAATGATGGATTTTCTTTGTACTTTAACAGGTTCTTGTGTGCGCTTTCACATATATGCCCGCCTTTCCATGCACGCATATAGGTCTGGCGGGAACAAGGCCTGTCAAAAATGCGAGGCAGGCGCGTACAGATCACCTGCGGATAATACAATAGATCCACGCTTAACTGTCCACAGCCTCTTGCTATTTTCGCCATTTTATAATATAAATTGTAGAAATACCAGTAACTCTACAGAATTCTGCCGTTGGGAGGGCCTATGAAAGAACTGATCGAGATGCAGTCGTTCAATCGGTCACAGGTGGATCAGAGCCGCCTGTTCAGTCTGGACTACGAAACCGTGTCAGAACCGGCAGTGCCGCTCATTCACCAGGAATCGCGGTTTCTGTTTGCTTTGGACGGCGCCGGAAAAATCGTCATTCAGGGCAAGGAGTATGACTTCCGAAGGGGAACTCTTGTGTCCATCCTGCCGTGGCAGGTCAGCGAGATCAGTGCGGTCGAGAAGCCGGTGCAGTATGTGATCATCCGCTATCACTTTGATACGGTGCAGAACGTCATACATCTGTTCAGCGACGTATCGGGCGATCCGTGCTCCAGCCTGACGCGCATTGAGGACCATGCCGCCGTGCAGCTGTCAGAGGACAAGATCGCGGATGTGCGGAACATCGTGCAGCTCATCCGTGAGGAGATCGGCATTGAATCAAGCAAGAACCTGCACGCGGAAAAAGAACTGGAAAACATTGCGGTTTTGAATCTGATCGTGTATCTGACGGTCATTTTTACGCGCGCGGCAACGGAGCAGCCGGAGAGCGGGCGCAGCGAATGCGTGGATTCCGTGGACATTCTGCGTTATATGTATCTGCACTGCAATGAAAAGCTGACGCTCAAGAAGATCGCGCAGCAGTTTTACTACAGTGAATCGACCGTCAGCGCGCATATCACACAAATGACGGGGCTGTCCTTTTTTGATCTTCTGAACGAAATGCGCATTTGCAAGACCGTGAATTATCTGTTGTATACCGACCTGACTCTGCGGGAGCTGGCGGAGATCTTGGGGTTTGTGGATGAATCGCACATTTCAAAAGTGTTTGCCACACGGGTGGGCGACCGCATCGGTCAGTACCGGGCGACATACCAGAAGGTGCAGAACATCTGTCATATCGAAGAGGAACGCATCGGATATACCATAGTAAACTATATCTATCGAAATTACGCAAGTCCGCTCACAGCCAAGAGCGTCGCGGCAAAATTCCAAATCACGGTACCAAAGCTGCAGCAGCTGCTGGTGGAGCAGGTAGAGTTCAACTTTGAGGACTTTCTGAACCAGATCCGCGTGAACCACGCATGTGAACTGCTCATTACAACGGAGCTGACCGTGCTGGACGTTGCGCTGGATGTCGGCTATAATTCGCAGAAAACGCTGACGCGAAATTTTGTCAAGCTGAAGGTCATGACACCGTCAGCGTTCCGGGGCAAATTCCGCTCCAAAAGCGGACGGGTGCTGTAAAAGAGAAAAGCGGTCATGGCGAATGTCCGCAGGAGCAGTGAAAACAAGCGGGTAAAATACAACGCTCCGTTCCTCGTGTGTCCGAAAAAACACGTTTTGTTGTGCTAATATGAGTACTATCACAGGAAAACACGGCGTGAGCTTGTGCAGTTTGCTCAAGTTCATGCCCATCATGGTGCGGAGGAAATACTATGAATCAGAACTGGATCCACGCAAATATGGAGCATTATTTTCAGCTGGCCGGGAAAACCGCCATTGTGACAGGCGCGGGCAACGGCATCGGTCGCGGCATTGCGCAAAAACTGGCGGGGCTCGGCGCAAATGTCGTTGCGTGCGACATTGAAGCGGAAAGCGTCAGGAACACCGCCGATGAGATCACGCTGGCAGGCGGCGTATGCTTGGGGCTTTACTGCGACGTGCGCAAGTATGAGGACATTCAGAAGGTCGTGGACACGGCGGTGCAGAAATTTGGCACTGTGGATATTCTGGTGAATGATGCGGCCGGCTGCGGCGGCGGCGTAACTGTGGATACCATCAATGAGCAGGAATGGATGCGCCTGATCGAGCTGAACCTGAACAGCGTGTTCCGCTTTACCATGACGGTGCTGCCGATCATGCGGGCAAAAAAACAGGGGAAAATCGTGAACATCAGTTCCGGTGCCGGGATCACCGGCGATTTCTCCGACCCGCACTACGCCGCAGCCAAGGGCGGCGTCATTGCCTTTACCAAAGAACTGGCGCATGAACTGGCAAAGGAAAGCATCAACGTAAACAGCGTTGCGCCCGGTCTGGTCGACACCCGCATGGCGCGGATCCGCGACTGGGAAGACGAGATCGCCGACACGCTGTGGCCGCGCGCAGGTCAGCCGGAGGACATTGCCAACGCTGTCGCGTTTTTGGCTTCGTCCGCATCGGACTATTTCACGGGTCAGGTCATTTCGCCGAACGGCGGTGCGTGGATGCAGTAAAGCAGGCAGTTTCTGTGCTCCGCGCAGGAGCACAGTTCCAGAATAAACAGCGGTACAGCTTCGCGCGGTACGGCTAAAACACAAAAAATATTATAAGGAGAGAAGTTCAATGAAAAAACTGACAGCAATTCTTCTGATCGTCGCGATGATGCTGACACTGGGCGCGTGCAGCAAGAAATCCGATGATGCCACTGGCCCGATCAAGATCGGCGTCGTGGGCGCAAGAACCGGCGAAAGCTCTCTGTGGGGCGACGTCATGTATCACACCGTTCAGTTGCTGGCGGACGAGGTGAACGAAAACGGCGGCCTGCTCGGCGGCCGGAAGATCGAGCTTCTGAGCTACGACAACCGCGACGACGCCGTTGAAACAACGAACGTGGCACGCAAAGCCATTCTCAACGACGGCGTCTGCGCCTTCATCGGCTGCGAAGCTTCTTCTACCACGATCGCGCTGGTCGATGTGGCAACGGAGTATAAAGTGCCTGTCATTTCCACCATGGCCACAAACACCAAGGTCACCATGACCGACGATGGGAAGGTCCGGCCCTATGCGTTCCGCGCCTGCCTGAACGACCCGCAGAGCGGCACGATCCTCGGTCAGTACACCGTTGAAAAGCTCGGTTACAAGAATGTGGCGATCATCTATGAGATCGGCAGTGACTTTTCGCTGGGCGTCAGCGGCCAGTATGCCGAGGCCGTGGAGGGCGCGGGCGGTACGGTCATCGCCAAGGAGGCCTATAACACCGGTGACGTGGATTACCGTGCCGTTCTGACGAAGATCAAGGAATCCGGCGACTTTGACTGCCTGTATATCGCAGCCGGCTACTACAAGCAGATCGGCCTGATCGCCAACCAGGCGCGTGAGCTTGGCATCACGCAGCCGCTGCTGGCTACGGAAGGCGCCATGTCCGGCGGCCTTATCGAGATCGCCGGTGACAATGTGAACGGGATCATCTTTAACGTTGCGTGCGTGACCGAGGCTCCCGGCATCGACGAGCTGCTGGAAAAGTTTATTGCGCGTTGGGGCTATGATCCCAGTGTGGACGTTGCACCGGACTGCTACATGGCCTGTGATGCGTTTAAGCTGCTGACGGGCGCCATCGAAAAGGCTGGCAGCACAGATCCCGTGGCCATCCGCGACGCTTTGGAAGCAACGGAAAACCTGCAGGGCCTGACTTGCAGCATCACGTTTGACCCGGCGACGCACAATGTGTACCGTCAGGTTCCGATCTATCAGATCGTGGACGGTGAATTCAAACAGATCGAGCTCTACGATCTGCACGCTTAAGCCGCAAACAGCCATGTCCTGCCAGGCGGCGCATAGACTGTTTGGCAAAACAGCCCGGAGCATTCCGGGAACGTGATATTCTAGGTCATGCGGCCTGACACAGGAGGAACTTACGGTGTTTATTCAACAGCTTATCAACGGGTTGTCCGTCGGCAGCGTGTATGCACTGATGGCGGTCGGCTATGCGCTGATCTACAGTCTTCTGAACTTCACAAACTTTGCACACAGCATTTCTGTAACGATCGGCGCATTCGCAACATTTTTCTTTTTGACCTATGCCATGCAGAACCTGCTGGCGGGCATTATCATGGGTGTGATCGCGGCTGCGCTGCTCGCCGCCTTCATCCAGTTCGCCGCCTATCGTCCGCTGCTGCGCCGCAATGCACGTCGGGTATACCTGATGATCATCGGTCTTGGCATGTCGGTCATTGGCGACAATCTGGTCATCATCGCCTTTACCGGACGCTTCCGCGTGTACCCGGTCAACTTTACGGCGCAGAGCATCAACCTGTTTGGGGCAAGCATCGGACTGGTGGACATCATCATTTTTGCCGTCAGCATTCTCGCTCTTGTTATCGTGGAGCTTATCATCCGCAAGACCAGACTGGGCCTTGCCATCCGAGGTGCCTCATTCAGTTTGGACATCACTGCGCTTATGGGCGTAAATACATACAAGCTCATCACGGCAATATTCCTTATTGCCGGCAGTCTTGCCGGAATTGCAGGTGCACTGCTGGGTGCAAAGTATACCACATATCCCTCTCTTGGTACGTTCTACACGAATAAGGCTTTCATCTGCGCAGTCATCGGCGGTCTCGGCAGCCTGCCTGGCGCAGTGCTCGGGGCGCTGATCCTGGGGGTTTCGGAGGCGTTTATTTCGGCATATGTATCCACAGCGATGCGCGACCTGTTCGCATACATTCTGCTGATCCTCATTCTGCTGGTGCGGCCGTCTGGTCTGATGGGCAAATCCAGCGAGGACAAGGCGTAAGGAGGAACGGATATGCAATATTGGATCGGTGTTTTGACGATCGTCGGCATTTACATGATCGCAGTGCTCGGCGTATCCATCCTCTGCGGCTTTACGGGAATGTTCTCCATGGGTCATGCAGGGTTTATGGCCATTGGGGGGTATGTTTCGGCGCTTTTGACAAAAAACTGCGGAATGCCGATTTTTATGGGCATTCTGGGCGGTATGCTGGCAGCAAGCCTTGTGGGTTACCTCATCAGCTACCCCACACTGCGCCTGCGTGATGACTACTTCATCATCGTGACGCTCGGCATTGGCGAGGCCATCAAGCTTATCATTCAGAATACGGAATCGATCACCGGCGGTGCGCGTGGTTTTTCCGATGTGCCGAGTGGTTCAAACGTATTTGTGGTTTGGGGCGTCGTGATCCTGACCGTAATCGGACTGCGGTCGTTTATCAACTCCAAGCACGGACGCAACTGCATTGCCGTGCGGGAGGATGAGATCGCGGCACGTTCCGTAGGCGTGAACATCTTCAAGTACAAGATGGAAGCCATGATCATCAGCTGCGCATTGTGCGGCTGTGCGGGTGCATTTCTGGCGCATTATATGCACTTCCTGCATCCCAACATGTTCACCATGGCAAAATCGGACGAGCTTATCATTGTGGTCATCCTGGGCGGGCGCGGAAGCCTGACCGGCACGATCCTGGCCGGTCTCCTGCTGCTGCCGCTGCCGGAGCTGCTGCGCTTCGGATCTGCGGAACAGTGGCGCATGGTGTTCTACGGTCTGCTGGTCGTGCTTGCCATTCTGTTCCGTCCGTCCGGCCTGATGGGAACGTCGGAGCTTTCCTGGCGCGGCATCAAAAACGGCGTGCGCAAGCTCGGCGCAGCGCTCAAGCGTCGCACGGACGCGCGGAAAGGAGGACGCTGAAATGGGAAACGAATACATTCTGGATATTCGCGACATCAGCAAGCACTTCGGCGGCATCAAGGCGACAAACCATGTAAGCCTCGGCGTAAAGCCGGGCGAGATCTTTGGCGTCATCGGTCCAAACGGCGCGGGCAAAACGACGCTGTTTAACCTTATCACCGGCATCTATGCGCCGTCGGAAGGAGACATCCTTCTGGAAGGCAGATCCATTGTAGGCCGGCAGCCCAACGAGATCGCAAATCTCGGCATTGCGCGGACATTCCAGAACATCCGGTTGTTCAACGACCTGACCGTATATGAGAATGTACACATCGCTTATCAGCAGAACATGAACTACAGCTTCTGGGACGGTGTGTTCAAAACGGCGAAATGCCGCCGTGAGGAAAAGAAGGCCGCCGAGGTCTGTGAACAGACGCTCCGGCGCGTAGGGCTGTGGGATCTGCGCGACCAGATAGCGAGCAATCTTCCCTACGGCCAACAGCGCCGGCTGGAGATCGTGCGCTCCCTGGTCTGCGCGCCGAAGGTGCTGCTGCTGGACGAACCGGCAGCCGGCATGAACGAAGGCGAATCGGAGGAGTTGTCGCAGATCATCCGCAATATTCGTGTGGATCATCCGCAGATCGCCATTCTGGTCATCGATCATCATATGGATGTCATTATGAATGTCTGTGACCGGCTGACGGTCATCAACTTCGGCAAACAGCTCGCAACAGGGCTGCCGGAGGAGATCCAGGCGAATGAGGATGTGATCGAAGCATATTTGGGGGCAGGTGATTGACGATGCTGACCATTGAAAATCTGGAATACAGCTATGGAAAAATCAAAGCGCTGAACGGTATCAGCGCAACTGTAAACACCGGCGAGATCGTTTCGATCGTCGGGGCAAACGGTGCAGGCAAATCCACGCTCATGCGCTGCATTGCCGGGCTCTTGAAGCCCAAAAGCGGTGAGATCTTGTATGACGGCAAGCCGCTGCCGCACACACCACACGAGGTCGTGGCCAGAGGGATCTCTCTGGTCCCCGAGGGGCGCTGGATATTTCCGAACCTGAGCGTGGAGGAAAATCTGCTCATGGGCGGGTATCTGGTAAAGGATCGCAGCATCGGCATTGCACGCTCCTTTGCAATGTTTCCCCGTCTGGAAGAGCGCCGTCACCAGCGTGCCGGTACGCTTTCCGGCGGCGAACAGCAAATGCTGGCCATTGCCCGCGGGCTGATGTCCGATCCGAAGCTGCTTTTGCTGGATGAGCCGTCGCTCGGTCTGGCTCCACTCATCGTCAATGAGGTCATCAACATCATTCAGCAGATCAATAAAGAAGGCATTACGGTGCTGCTGGTGGAACAGAATGCGCGCAAAGCCTTAAAGATCGCGGATCATGCATGCGTCATTCAGCAGGGCCGCATCGTGCGGTATGGCACGGGTGCAGAAATTTTGCAGGAAGAGAACTTCCTGTCATCGTATCTTGGGAACAGTAAACAGGTAAAACAGGAGGATTGATTCTATGAAAGACTATCTGGGTATCAGCGGCAAGGCCGCTATCGTGACCGGCTCCGGCCGCGGCATTGGCCAGGGAATTGCCGAAGCGCTGGCGGAGTATGGCGTGCGCGTGATGGTATGTGACATCAATGACGAAAACGGCGAAGCAGTCGCTGCGGGCATCCGCGCCAAAGGCGGCACGGCAGAATATTGCCACTGTGACATTATGCAGACAGAACAGATCAACGCTCTCATCGCCCGCACGGTCGAGGTGTTTGGCACGGTCGATTTTCTGATCAACAACGGCGGAGGCGGTGAAGCCCCGCGCGACTTCTTTGATTTGGACGATGCGAGATTTGACCACTATGTGCGGCTGAACCTATACAGCGCATTTGCGGCCATCCGCGCGGCATTCCCCTATATGCGCAAGCAGAACAGCGGGCGCATCGTAAACATCAGCTCCGGCTATGCGCTGTGCGGCGGTGAGCAGTGTGCGCACTATGCTTCCGCGAAGGCCGGCGTGATCGGTCTGACGACCTCCATTGCCAGAGAGGCCGCTCCGTTCAACATCAACTGCAACGTCATCGTGGTGCCCACAACGGACACTCCGGGTCTGCATGAATGCGACGGCGAATTTGTGGACGATGAACTGCCGCTCATCCCGAAGGGGCGCATTGCAAAGCCGCTTGACATTGCAAACGCAGTGCTGTATCTGGTCTCTGAGGCTTCGGACTATGTGACAGGTCAGATCCTCGCGCCGAACGGCGGCAGAAGAATGCTGGTATGAGTGAAGAAAAAAAGGTCGTGCGGCCCGTTTCGTGGCCGCAGAACGCAAAGTGTGCGTTTTCGCTTTCATTTGATTTGGACGGCGATACGATTTGGCGCAATAAAACCGTAAAGCTGCCGAACGGAAGTCAATACATCAAAGGACGCTCCATCGGTCTGTTCGGTCCGGAGCGCGGCGCCGCACGCATTCTGGATATTCTTCGGAATTATGATCTGAAGGCGACCTGGTTCGTGCCGACTGACATGATGCAGGAGCATCCGGATGTGATCGAGATGATCCGGAAAGAAGGGCACGAATTCGCGCATCACGGCCTTGACCATACCGGTCGTTACGGTGAAACATTTGACCAGCAGTGTGCGCGCATCGGTCTTTCACAGGAGCTTTTCAAAAAATACACCGGTGACATCGCGCGCGGTATGCGCCCGACGGGAATGCTGCTGCCGCAGACGGAGCGCTGGCTGTATGAATCGGCTGGCTTTGTCTATTCCAGCGCCGGAACAAGCGGCGAGGGAGACGGCTGGTACTATGTGAACGGCACGGCAACGTGCGGCGTGAATGTTCCGTGCCGGGATGAGCAGATGGATGACTATGTGCAAACGGTACTGCACAACTATCCAGCTGTTCTGGAGGGAATGCCGCGGCCCGCAGGCTATGATGTGGTATACCGCAACTGGGTGCGTGAGATCGAAGGCATGGCCCGCTTTGGACGAATGGGCGCTTCGGCTTTTCATCCGCAGATCGCGGGAACGGCCGGCCGGTCCGTCATGTTGGAGCGCTTTTGCGCATATTTGGCAGAAAACCGGGAGGTCTGGTGCAGTACATGTCTGGACATCGCGCAGCACTTTTTGGCAGCACAGGAGGTCACAGCATGTTGAGCAGAACATTTCTCTGGCCGCAGGGCTATACAAGTGCAGCCATGATCTCCGTCAATCTGGACGCGGAGTTTTATGGGCGCATTTTTTACCCGGGCATCGACGTATCCGAAGGCGACATCCAGCGGCTCGGCTGGACAGGGATGGAATATGGTCTGCCGCATCTGCTGGATTGTTTCCGGGAGCACGGCGTGAAGGGCACATTCTTCATTCCCGGGCGCGTTGCGGAGCTGTATCCGGATGCTGTACGCGCCATTGCGGATGCCGGTCACGAGCTGGGCTGCCACGGATATGAACACGAGATCCTGGCGCATTTCACGCCGGAAGAGCAGTTGGAGCTGCTGAAAAAAGCAAAGGCGGCCATTGAGAAGGCTGCGGGGCGCGCCGTAACAGGCTTCCGCATGCCGGAGGGTGAGATCACAGAACAGACACTTGTGGCAGCAAAGGAAGCGGGCTTTGCCTATTCCAGCTCCCTGTCCAACACGGATGTTCCCTACATCCGTCAGCCGGCGGGGCTGCCGGAGCTTCCTATCTCGTGGACGCTGTTTGACCTTCCGTACTTCACCTTTGCGTTTGATCCCCCCATTCCGCCAGGCTCGGCTCGCAGCGCCGGAATGGATCAGGTGCTGGATAACTGGCTGTGTGAGCTGACGGGTACGCGCCGTTGGGGCGCCCTGTTCAGCCTGCAGCTCGACCCACAGGCCACCGGCGAGCAGGGAAGGCTGTTCATGCTCGAACGTGTGCTGGATGAACTTCAAAAGGCCGGCGACGTATGGCTGGCCACAGGCACTGAGCTTGCTGCGTGGACGCAGAAAATGCAATAAAACAATCATAAAGGAGAAGCAAACTATGTCGGAAACCATGCTCAACACGCTGGCGCAGGACTATCTGGATCTGACGCTTTCCAAAAGCCGTTATGATGAGATCGACATCCAGTGGTTTACCGAGTCGCCATTTTGGCGCAGAACAAGTATGCGCTACTCCCGTGAGTATAAGATCCTGCCGGACTACGAGATCGGTGATCTGAAGCACGGCAAATCCCTGCGTGACATTCTGGACGAATCGGAGAACCTCATTGGTCTGTTGAAAGCCTATCGTGCCACGGCGCAGGAGCAAGAGCTTGCGCGTATCGACTACATTATCGATCATGTGACGAGCGTGCATGTGCGTGCGCAGCTGCTTTCAGGGCAAACAATGTCCTACGACGAAATGACAGACGGACTGTATGGTCTGGTCGCACCAGAATACGATCCGAAGCCCATGCAGGATCTGCTGTCCGATTTGCAGCAGGTGCTGCCCGGCAGCGGCAGCGTGCAAGAGAAGATCGCCGCATTTCGCAGTCGCATCACCGTGCCCACAGAACATCTTTTACAGGTACTCACCGGAGCAACACAGTTTTTCCATGATGAAACGGTACGGCATATGCACGTGACCGGCAACAGTATGCCGCGCGTGCGCGTGCGTGCGCTGGCCGATCCGCGTTCGGACTTTTTGTCCATTCTGTTCGGCTATGATTACAACCATTTGGAATATGAACGCAACTTCAACACGCTTGTGCGCTGGAGCGCCGATAAGATCGTCGAGTGCATCGGTCATGAAATGGAGCCCGGTCATCTGACATATTATGAAAAGCGGACGCAGGCCATGATCGACACCTGCTGGCCGGAGATGGCTGTGGTGTCGCAATATTCGCCGTCGTCGGCGTTTACGGAAGGCTCCGCACGCGTCATCATCGACACCTGTTTTGAAAACAGCATGGCGAAAAAAATCGACTTTGAGCGTGCGTACATTTTTGAGCCAGCAGGGTTGGATGTGCAGCTGCTGGAGCTCATGCCCCTGTGGCATCGCTACATGGAAACAGCCGGCTATGCCAAGCTGGAAGCAACGCGGCAGTTGTGGAATAACGTCTGGACGGCCAAGCAGGCTGCGGCAGAGCTGCGCAGCTGTGGCGCGCTTGCGCCGGATGCATCAGATGACGATGCATTGCACCTGGCGGGCGACGATGGTCACTTCGTGGCGCACGATTATGCACGGGATGTTATTCGCAGCTACTTTGCACGCCACTGCAAGACCGTGCAGGATGAGTGGGATCTGTATGAGCGCCTGTGCAGCGCACATATGTCCATGCGCAGGATGAAGGAACAGCCCGATGTTGTACAAGTATAATTTTTTCCGCGATAGAGAGTGACATATATGATATATGAAATCAACCGTCTGTCTGCGGCCGCTGTTGTGCCGGTTGTGGTATTGGATGATGCGAAAGACGCGGTCGCGACGGCAAAGGCTTTGCTTGCCGGCGGTGTGGATGTGATGGAAATTACGTTCCGCACAGCAGCGGCAGCAGACTCGATCAAAGCTGTCGCGGAAAATTGCCGCGATATGTTAGTAGGCGCGGGCACGGTCATTACACTCGAACAGTGCAAACAGGCGGTCGAGTGCGGCGCAAAGTTTATCGTTTCGCCTGGCTTTGACGAAGAGGTCGTCCGCTGGTGCGTAGAGAACGGCATTGCCGTCACACCCGGCTGCGTGACCCCGAGCGAGATCATGGCAGCGATGAAGCTGGGCTTGACCGTGGTCAAGTTCTTCCCGGCTGGCGTATATGGCGGTCTTTCTGCCATGAAGGCGCTCTCAGGTCCGTTCGGTGGGATCAAATTCATCCCGACCGGCGGCGTGAATGGTCAGAACATCGGCGAGTTCATCGCTGCGCCCTTTATTCATGCGGTCGGCGGCAGTTGGGTCTGCCCGAAGGCGGACATTGCAGCCGGCAATTTTGAGAAGATCACGGAGCTTTGCAAACAGGCAAGAAGCGCTGCGCTCGGCTTTGAAGTGGCGCACATCGGCCTGAACTGCGAAGATGCCGAAGCGGCGTCCGCCGTCTGCGAGAAGCTGAACGAGGCGTTTGCGCTCACCGTCAAGGATGGCAATTCTTCGATGTTTGCATCCGGCGGCATCGAGGTCATGAAGTCCATGTACCTCGGCAAGAACGGTCACATCGCCATCCGCACGAATTCCGTTCCGCTTGCCGTTGCGGAGCTGGAGAAGAAGGGTTTCGTGTGCGACATGGAGACAGCCAAGTACAAGGGTGAGCGGATGATCGCCGTGTACCTGAAGGACGAATTCGGCGGTTTTGCCGTGCATCTGCTGCAAAAGTGAGGAGGCGCGCAAAATGAAAGTTCTGACATTTGGTGAAATTATGCTCCGCCTGAAAGCGCCGGGACACGAGCGCTTCTTCCAGAGCCCGATGCTGGAAGCGACGTTCGGCGGCGGCGAAGCGAACGTGGCAGTCTCCCTTGCAAACTACGGCATGGACGCGGAATTTCTGACCGTTCTGCCGAAAAACGACATTGCGGAGTGCTGCATCCGCGAGCTGCGCTACTTTGGCGTCGATACAAAAAAGATCGTCCGCGGTGACGGACGGATGGGCATCTATTATCTCGAGGGCGGCGCAAACCAGCTGCCGAGCAAGGTCGTCTACGACCGCGCGTATTCCTCGATCGCGCTGGCAAAGCCCGGTGATATCGACTGGGACAAAGCCTTCGAGGGTGTGGCTTGGTTCCATATCACGGGTATTACGCCTGCGATTTCCGAAAGCGCGATGGAGCTGTCTCTTGAATCCGTCCAGGAAGCAAAGAAGCGGAACATCACCGTTTCCTGCGACCTCAACTACCGCAAGAACCTCTGGAAATACGGCAAGAAAGCCAGCGAGGTTATGCGCGAGCTTGCCAAGTACGTCGATGTGGCGATCGCCAACGAAGAGGACGTGCAGAAGTCGCTGGAAATTACCGTTGATGTGAACGTCGAGTCCGGCGAGCTGGATCGCGAGAAATACCGTGCGCTCGGCAATAAGGTTCTGGAAAGCTATCCGAACATGAAGTGCATTGCCATCACGCTGCGCGAGAGCCACAGCGCGGACTGGAACGGCTGGGCGGCGTGCCTGAACGACGGCAAGGACTTCTATGTGTCTAAAAAGTACGAAATTCGGGACATTATCGACCGCGTCGGCGGCGGCGACAGCTTTGCGGGCGGCTTGATCTACGGGCTGAACCACTATGAGGACAAGCAGCTGGCGCTCGAATTCGCAGTTGCGGCAAGCTGCCTCAAACACAGCGTCATCGGTGACTTTAACCGTGTCGGCGTTTCTGATGTAGAAAAGCTCATGGGCGGCGACGGCACAGGCAGAGTGCAGAGATAGGTTCCTTTTGATCGTGCAATCTCTCTAAAAGAGCTGATCCATTTGAACTCATCTCGGAAAAAGGTACTCGGATGCGTCATTGAAAAACGTTTGTTCCAGTGTTATCATGGAACTGCGGTGGGAAATCCTGCCGACAACAGAATATTCCGAAGCGCACTATAAAACGTAATGAAGGAGCGCTGCGACCGAGAATGGCCGCAGCGCTCCTTTTGGTGCTCTTTAGGAGAAATACGGGGGTGGGATCACAATTCCAAACAACTGAATAGCCAGCAACGTGGACAACACCGCAGATTGGCTCCCGTCAAGATTTGGACTTGTTGACAAAAGCAAAAATTCTGCTGATACTAATATCTTTTTAAAAAGATATTAGTATTATTCCTCTATCTCACAGGCGAAAAAAGCCCTGATAGCAACACTCAGTGTTTTAGAAGCAGAGCAGTCTGCAAAATACAGCTGGCGGGGGCGGCAAATGCTGCAACACATTCATCAGCATTATCAGATCGAGATTGATCTGAATGGGCTTATCAGTAATTTATGTATCTTTACTTAATATATCTTTATTTTATTGCATTGGACGCAAAATATCTTTCGTATTTCCCCTCAGATGAATGCAGCAAACAGGCTTTCGTTTATTGCCATATTTCAGTGACTCTGTTATATTGTAAAATAGTTGATTTTATCGTAAAAAACATGGGGGGGTGGAAACGACATGTCAAACATTCAGCAAATGCATCAGCTTTACGGCAGGCTCTACGACGCGCTCACGCAAATCCGAAACACTTATTCGCAGGACGCTGTTTCGTTTACTGCGATGGAAGGCTGCAAATACAAAAGCTCCAAGGACACAGTCGGAAAGGACTTCCGTTTGATGCTGGTCGGCCGCGCCGTAAACGGCTGGGATGAATATCGCGGCACAGGTGCAAATACGAAGGAACGCTTTATAACGTCATCCCTTCAGAATCTTCTGAACGACCCTGCCGCGCTGACGCACGGGAAAGACCGCTTTGAATGGATTGCAGTTGATGAGGAACATAATATCGCACGGAACTGTGTGCGCGAAGGAATCGGCAAAGAGCCGTGTGCGGTTGGAGACTACTGCCTTTCCAGACCATTCTGGGGTTACAGCAAGGAAATCTGGGACACATTATACGGCGCTGCGACCAGATGGCAGGAGCGTTGGTATCAGAAAATTGTCTGGACAAACCTCTACAAAATCGCGCCGCGCAAGGGCGGAAATCCGAGCGAAGCGTGGCAGAAGATGCAGCGGGAAGTTTGCGTCGAACTGCTCCATGCCGAGATTGAATTTTTTAACCCGACGCATATTTTGTTCATGACCGGTACAGATTGGTTTCAGCCGTTTCGCGGCATGTTTCAGGAGGTCACAGAGCTTGGCGTGAACCATCCGTCCAAAAAAGATGCGAACACAGTCTATGCAGAGCTGCTTGCTGCATACAAAGCGCAAAATGGAATACGCAGCAAGGTTATCGTTGCCTGCCGGCCGGAGATGCGGGAGAAGCATGCATATGTCGCACAGGTCAGCAAATTCTTGAGATAAGCAGCAGTGTACCCCGCCGCACAAAAAAGTTCGGCGGGGTGCTGTTATGAAAAAGGGATTTTGCGTTTTGCCGCGAATACTGTAGAGAATCAAATAGAAATGAGGGATGTGATATGATGCGGTTTATCCGGGACATTTTGATTCAATCGCTCGTCGTAATTGTGGTGATGTATCTCGTCCAAATTATAAAATACTGGGCAGTAGAGAACCGCCAGCGGAGCTTCTGTTTTATAATTATCTGCTGCTGCAACGCACATGGACATGCCGCCGCGGCATAGAGCAAAACATCTATGTCTGGACGCTTCATGGGTTTCATTCCTTCGCCGCCTTGGAGCGGTACATTGTATGTGAGGACTCGATTAATAGACTATTTGTATTTGTGAAGGAGCACAAGCACTATCGAAAAGCCGATTACAGGTTCTTTTTTCAAGATGAATTTGGAAAGAAGACCTATACAGACATAGCCGGCTTCATGAATACATTTGATGACCTATTGGGCAAATCGGGAAAATGGCCGTATTATCACTACCATTTTGAAATACGCGGTTTGTGCGAGTTGGAGTTTGATGGAAAGCTATATTGTTCCATACTTGGCTCTCTTGATGATTTAGACGTTGAACTTGAGATACTTACAATAAACTATTGGGACCGCGTGTATGACCTCTTGCAAAATAAAGATGAGGGAATTGCTAAAACTGGATTTGCATCCTTCGACGGCAAGAGTTATATTTTTACAATTCGTGTAAATTCGAGCGAAGCGAGCTGGGAATTGTATGATGAAAATCTGCGGGCGTATTCTCTCGAATTTCACAGTTTTTCCGAGCAATGGCCAACGGCAGGTTAGGGTGATTTCTACTCTCTCATGACTTGACTATCGGCAAAGTCCAAGCTACAATCCATGTCGGCTCCGTTTGGAATCCCCCCCGAATTTGCCCAACTCCCCTGACCCAGATTGTGACCCAAGTGTGCGCGAAAGCGTGTGGGCGCAGTGGACAAATCGCTGTGAAATTCCGTATTTTTTGTTGACGGAACGGACGTATTGTACTCAAAATCGCCAGAAATCACGAACCGATAGCAGCTGGCAGTCATGAGGTCAGCGGTTCGATCCCGCTTATCTCCACCAAAAAGGCTTGTTTTCTGACGAAAACAAGCCTTTTTCATAACTTTTCTGATGTTTTTGACATATCGCCGTTATTTTGCGCCCCCAGCGGTTGTACCCACGTCAGCCATACCCCCGCAAAAATTGAATAAAAAGTTCGTAAAGAGCTGCCAAATTGGACATTTATGTGAAAACGTGAATGTCCATTTTTTTATTGCAAAAATTCCGCATATCGAGGTGATTTTCATGCAAACGCAAGTCAATTTCTCCTACTTTTACGGCGAAGAATCTGAGCAATTCAGCTACTTCCGGATTCCAAGATTGTTGGTGCGTAGCAAGAAGTTCAAGACACTCTCCGCCGAAGCAAAGCTGCTTTACGGCTTGATGCTCGACCGCATGGGGTTATCTGTCAAACACGGCTGGTATGATGAGCTGGGGCGCGTTTACATCTACTACACACTCGACGAGATTCAGACTGACCTCATGTGCGGACACAACAAGGCGGTTCGGCTGCTGGCCGAGCTGGACACTGGCAAGGACGGGTTCGGCCTGATCGAGCGCGTGAAGCAGGGGCAAGGCCGTCCAGCAAAGATTTACGTCAAAAAATTCACCACGACCGATGTACCGGAAGCTCCCCTTTCTGCGCCCATTTCAGACTTCCCGGATTCGGAAATCCAGACTTCCCAAAATCAAACTTCCAGACTTCCGCTTTTGGGAAGTCAAGACTTCCCAAAACGGGAAGCAAGTTATTTAGATAATATCTATCCTGAGTTTAGCTATCCTGATCCATCTATCTATCCGGCGCAAGCGCCGCCGGATGGATATGATCGATTCGATTGCAGAAAGCGGCTCTATGAAAAGCTTGACTACGAAATTCTGATTACCGAGTACGGTGAAACATCCGTCAAATCCATCATCGAGCTGCTGACTGATACGCTCTGCACAACAAAGGCGAGCGTTCGTATCGGCGGCGAGGAAATTCCCATTGCCGCTGTCCGGGAACGCCTTGGTCAGCTTGACCGTTTCCATATCACCTATGTGCTGGACTGTATGCAGAAAACCAACACACCCATTCGTAACATTCGCGCATATCTGCTTGCCGCTCTGTATCAGGCGCCGACCACGATAGATTCTTACTATCGCGCCGCCGTCCGAGCGGATTGCGGCCGGTAAATCTGCGCGTTGTTTTTTGCGTCCCAACTTGGGGCGCATTTTTTATACCCATTTTTCGATGAAGGAGGAATACAATGCCCGAAGAAAAAGCAAACCTCAGCAAACAGCCAGCGCCGGAAAAGAAACCTGACGCTGCAAAGCTGCCAAACGCACCGCCTAAAACAGAGAAACCGCCGGATAAGACCGACAGCATGAAGCCCGCTTCTGCGGCTGAATCCAGAAAACCGGAGGATAAAACCAGCGCAGTCAAATCGCCGTCAGCACCTGCCGAAGCGAAAAAGCCGGACACGCCAGCGAACGACCCCGGCAAGGTCAGCGGCAAGGGCACCACCCCTGTGAGCAGCGCAGAAAAGCCCAGTATGACAGCCAAGCCGCCGGAGAGACCCGCCGAAAAGGTCATTCCTGAAAATGGCCCCCAAAAGCCAGAAGGAAAAACCGGCGCGACCATCCCACCAGCATCGACCGAAGTAAAAAAGCCGGACACGCCAGCGAACACCCCCGGCAAGGTCAGCGGCAAGGATACCGCTCCTGTGAGCAGCGCAGAAAAGCCCAGTGCAGCAGCCAAGCCGCCAGAGAAACCCGCTGAAAAGCTCATTCCTGAAAATGGCTCCCAAAAGCCAGAAGAAAAAACCAGCGCGGCTACCCCGCCAGCATCGGCCGAAGTAAAAAAGCCGGATACCCCAGCGAACACCCCCGGCAAGGTCAGCGGTAAGGATACCATTTCTGTGAGCGGCGCAGAAAAGCCCGACACGGCAGCCAAGCCGCCAGAGAAACCCGCTGAAAAGGTCATTCCTGAAAATGACCCCAAAAAGCCAGAAGGAAAAACCGGCGCGGCCATCCCGCCAGCATCGGCCGAAGCAAAAAAGCCGGACGCACCAGCGAACACCCCCGGCAAGGTCAACGGCAAGGACACCGCCCCTGTGAGTGGCGCAGAAAAGCCCGGCGCGGCAATCAAGCCGCCCGCAAAGGCTGCCGACGAGAAAAAGCCACCGCTGAATAAGCCAGTGACGCCGCCCGCGCAAAAAGCAGAACCGTCCGCAAAAATTATGCTGGGTGGAAAGCTGCATGACCCCATCACGCCGCCGAAAGCCGCAGACCCGCCGAAAGAACCCGGTGAGCAGAAGGGTGTGCGCGTGACGCAGATTTTCGAGGACCGGCTGGATTATCCGGATGAACAAGCGCTGAACAGCCTGCCTATTCCGAAGGAGGGCGAAGGCTTTTCCATGCGCCTGCATCCGGCCTATTTCTATCAGTTCCTCGATCATCCGTTTTCGGTCAACCGTGAGGTCAAGGACTACATCGAACTGTACGAATCCATCCGCGACAACGGCATCAATGAACCGGTCAAAGCAAGGCCGCGCGAGAAAGGCGGCTTGGAACTGATCTCCGGCCACCGCCGACACGACATTGCAAGCCGCCTGAATTATCCTGTGCCGGTCATTATCGCGCAGGTGGACGACGATACTGCGCGTGTTGAAGTCGTTGACGGCAATCTGCACCGCATGGACATTCCAACGTCCGAGCTTGCCCGCGCCGCGAAAATGAAGATGGAAGCCCTTGCACGAAAAGCCGGACGGCGCAGCAAAATGGAGCAGCTTACAAGCCCGGAACCGAAGAAGCGCACCGACCAGATCGTTGCGGAGGATATGGGTATCAGCCGCAATCAGGTCAACCGGCTTGTCAAAATCAATGACCTTGTTCCAGAACTGAAACAGCAGGTGGACGATAAAAAGCTGCCGTTCAACACGGCGGTCGAACTTGCCTATCTGAAACCGGATGAGCAAACAAAGGTCGTTGACGTTATGAAGAAAGAGCAGATCGTTCCCTCCATGGCGCAGGCCACCGCACTAAAGGAGGCCAGCCGCCATGCAGACACGATGCAGAAAAACCTGCCCTCTCTGGCCCCCGCGCACAAGGTCGATGAGAACAAGATCACGTCCATTATCAAGCCGAAGAAAGCCCCGGAATTGAAGGTCACATTTACTGGCGCGGAACTGAAAGACTTCTTTCCCGGCGAAATGCCGAGCGTCGCGGAAGTCAAGCGCGTAGTTTTCGATGCACTGAAAATCCGGGAGGAAGCCTATAAGCGTCAGGCAAAACGGCAGGCCGCAAAGGACGCGATCAAATCGCCCGAACACTGATATGCGCCACAGAGCATTACTGCACCGTCTGGTGGTGCCGCCCTGACAATCTAAATTTATGGAGGTTCACATGAACTATCACCCCAAACACAAATCCAATTCGTGCGCCGCCGTCTGGATCGGTGCTGGCGTTCTCGCCGCCGTTGCCATCGGCGCGATCATTTTCATCATCGTTACGCTCCGCTCTCCCATGACAAAGGAAGAAGCCCGCGCCAAAGCTGGAATCATTTATGATTCTTCTGCCACTGAGGGCGGCTGGGACAACCTTTCGCCGGAGGAGATTGCAGAAAAACTCAATGAAAAGGTCGCGGAGGGCATGATCAACATTTCCATGAACACCGCGCCGTACTTCGAGGACGGCAAGGCTGAGGGCAATGTCATGATCGTAAACGAGTCGATCAACAATTACCCGCAGAAAGTCCAGATCGTTCGCAATGACACTGGTGAGCAGATCTACGAATCCGGCGCGATTGCAGTCGGCAGCAAGATCGAGCGCGCGAAGCTCAATACTGCGCTCCCTGCCGGTACTTATGAATGTACCGCGTATTTTCACAATTTGAACCCGGAAACCGGCGAAATCATCGGCACGGCCGGGGCAATCATCAACATTACCATTAAAAATTAAATTTTCAAAACAACAAAGGAGTAAAAACCATGAAAAACTTTAAGAAAATCGTCTCTCTCGTTCTCGCTGTCTGCCTGATGGCAAGTCTCGCAATCGGCGCTTCTGCCGCCAACACGGTTGACGCTTCGGGCGGCACCGGCACTTCCAGTGTCACCCTCTCGTCCACCGCCGACGGCAGCATCGGCGGCGATCCCGCAGCCACCAAAATGAGCGTCACTGTTCCGACCGTTCTGCCCATCGCTGTTGGCACGGATGGAACAGTTTCTACTGCCACCGACGCGAAGATCGTCAACAATTCCTTCGGCGCTGTCAAGGTCAATTCCGTGAGCATCGAAGCCGCGCAGGGCTGGTCGCTGGCTGCGTTCGGCGACAAGGCCACGCTCGCCCATGAAAAGGTCAACTCCAACAAGTTTGGCTTCTCCCTCTGCCTCGGCGACGGCGAAAAGAAGATGACCGACGACAAGAACGCTTCCAAGCAGACGCTTTTGGACGCTGCTGTTGAAGGTTGCTTCATGTCCGGCGTGGGCGACACCTCTACAAACAGCATCGGCATTGCGTATGACGCCATTGTGACCCCGGTTTCCGAAGCGGTCACCAACACTGCAATCGCAAGCGTCCTGTTCATTATTGCTTGGGATGCAGTCTAATCCACTCGCCTGCTATCAGGGGAACGCCAAAAGCGTTCCCCTTTCCAGATTGAAGGAGGTATTCATGTGAAAAAGAAACGAATCCTCGCAATGATTCTTGCGGTTGCATCGTGCTTGTCGCTGGCGGTCAGCGCATCGGCGGCAAGCACAGCCAGAAAAGCTACCGACTTCCGTGACTTTGATAAATCCGCATGGTACGCAGAAGCGGTCAGCGCCGCCGTGGACAACGGCTTGCTGTATGGCAAGAGCGCGACCATCATCGACCCAAACGGCGATATGACCCGTGCGGAGATGGCAGCAATCATCAACCGCTCATTCGGGTGCTATAAGGCGGCAGACATCAGCCAGTACAAGGACGTCGCAAAATCCAAGTGGTATTACAAAGACGTTGCAATGGCCGTGCAGATGGGTACTTACAACGGTCGGTCTGCTTCGTCCATGGCTCCGGATGCGCCGATCTCGCGTCAGGAGGCTATGACGGTCGTTGCCCGCGCGCTGGAACTGGACTACGATTCGTATTCCAAAACAGATCTGTCCGCGTTCTCTGACCGCAGCGAGATTTCTAATTGGGCGCTGCCTTATGTGCGCGCGATGGTAGGCGCTGACTATATCCACGGCCGCGGCAAAGTCCTTGCACCGCTGGATAACATCACCCGCGCAGAATTTGCACAGATTTTTGCAAATATCATTGGCACTTACATTGTGTCCAAGGGTACTTATGACAAGGACATTAAAGGCAGTGTCCTGATCCGCACCGACGATGTAGAGCTGAAAAACCTGACCGTAGACGGCAATCTCATCATCGGCTGCGGTGCGTCAGACGGTAAAATCACGCTCGATAACGTGACCGTCAAGGGCAGATTGCTCGTCTGGGGCGGCGGTACAAAAGCTGTTTACTGCAACGCTGGGACGAATATGCCCGCTGTTGTCGTAGCCCGCGTAGACGATGCCGTGAAAGTCATTTATGACAGAGATTCCACCCTTGCGGTCATTGACACGATCAAGGTTCGCATTACCGAACGCGCGAAGCAGCACAAGGAAACGGAAGTTATTTTTCATGACGTTTCAGGATTGCGCGAAGCCCAGAAGCAGCTCAATGCCATCGTCTCAGACAATCAGATTGCTCTTACTGCTCCTGCTCATCTATATGCTCTGGTCGGAGAATCCAGCGTGAAAGCCGAGTTCATCAACAATAGCAAGAACGATACCTATAAGGTAGAAATTCGCCGCAACAAGGACAATGCACTGATTGCCGACGCTTTTGAGCTGGCTGCGGGCAAGAGTATTTCGACGTTTACGCTTCTCGAAATTCCGGAGTTCGGCAACACAGATTGCACGGTCACGATCACAGCATTCCGCGACGGCAAGCAGATCGGCACGCTGAACACAGAGCTGACCTTGCACACAGCGTATTTGTGGCCCAAGGAGGTGCGCTGATGAACAATGTTAAAAAAGCAGCGGCGCTGCTTCTGGCGCTGGCGCTCATTTTCGCGCTTCCTGTGCCTGCGTCGGCAGCGGAAACGACCGAGGCCCGTGTGCCGGTGACGCTTACGGTAGTCAACACCGTCGCACCCATTTCCTGCACCGTTCCGGCTTGCTTGCCTGTATCGCTGGTAGATGGCTACGTTGTTTGTGCAAATAACGCCGCTATCACAAATACTGGAAAGAACGGTGCAATTAAAGTCACAAAGGTTGACGTGCAGACAGGTACGTTTGAAATCGGCAATTTTGACGATTTCAGCGCAGGGAAAAACAGCATCGCGCTCTCCATCAACGGCTGCTCGACCAAGAGCGCGGGCGCTTTGACCCTCGTGGACGGCGCGTTCCCGGCGATTGCCGCCGAGAAAAATCTCGCCATCCGCTACAAGGCAAAGGTTTCCGCGAGTGAAGCTGTCACGAACATCAACGCCGCAACTGTGATCTTCACGATCGCCGCCGTGAGTGAAAAGGAGGCTGCATAATGAAGAATTTTAAGAAATTTACTGCATTTATGCTGGCCCTTTGTATGCTGTTTTCGCTGTCCGTCGCGGCATTTGCCGCCGAAGCAGACGAACACACGATCTATGACAGCGCTCCTGACGAAGAAACCGTGGTTTCCAACGAAGCTGCCACATCCGGCACGATCCAGAACAGCGGCATTCGCTGGTCGCTGGATGAAAAGGGCTGGCTGACCATCTCCGGCAGCGGCGAAGCGCCCGTATTCCAAAGCGCAGATGACCAGCCGTGGGCGGCTGTCCGGGATCAGATCACGCAGGTCTGGTTTGATGATATGGACGCATTGCATATCGCTGACCTTGCGTACTGGTTTGAAGACTGTGTCCATCTGACCACAGCCGAAATCCCCAGCACCACGCCGACGATTGGCAAACACGCCTTTTACAACTGCCCGAAGCTATCCACGCTCACGATCTATTACGGAGAGGACATTCTGGAATCCATCGGCGAAGAAGCCTTCTGGCAGGAAAACGACAGCGGCGATACACTCTATATCGGCTATATCATCGGGTATCCCAAATCGTCGGTGCCGTTCTACACCTATGATTGGGCGGCGTCCAACCGCAGCAACCGGTATTTTTATGATCTGTACGGTGTGTATCAGAACGCAGACGCCGCCACCACTGCACCCAACGGCATCAAGAAAGCGCCGGGTATCTCTGTTCAGTCCACTGGCTCCATCATTGGCAACTGCCCTTCATGCGGAAAGTATTCGTTCCAGGGCACATACGTTGAAGTCGCACATTCGTCTCGCGGCCATGCAAACTATAATGAGTGTTATCTCTGCCACTACGTCCAGTACCTTGGCACTTACACCTATAAGAGTCACGGCGCTGGTGGTTACGGTTCCGGTACCTGCCCGGACTGCGGCAGCCATACATGGATTCTTCAGAATGAGCAGGCTGCCACCTGTACCAGCAACGGCTACCGTTCGTACTCCTGCGCTTGCGGTCAGACAAAATCCGAAATAATCTATTCTAGTGGTCACAGCTATAGCTATGGCTCGTGGGAGCAGTATTCGTCCAGTCAGCATCGGCGCACAGGTTCCTGCCGAAACTGCGGCGCGACGGGCTATGATTATGCCAGCCACAGTATGAGCTATGGGACGTGGAGCAATTATTCGGACAGCCAGCATAGCCGAACGGCATCCTGCCGCACTTGTGGGTACTCCACAACGGAATACGGAAATCATAGCTATTCTACCGGTTCGTGGAGCAAGTATTCTGACACCCAGCACCGGCGTACAAAAACCTGCACGTCCTGCAGTGCATCGACCTATGACTATGCTGACCACAGCTATTCCTATGGTTCGTGGGTGTCGGACAGCGAAACGCAGCATAAGCGCACCAAGACGTGCTCGGCCTGCGGCGATTCTGGCTATGAATACGCTGACCACACCGACGCGAACGGTGACGGCAAGTGCGACGATTGCGGTGCAACTGTTTCCTTGACCGTCACATGGGACGCAGGCAGCAACGGCGGCACCATCGACGGCAAGGCCAGCTTTTCCGAAACCGTGAAGCCGAACAGCAAGCCGACCGCGCCCAGCGCTTCTCCTGTGAAAACCGGATACACATTCAAGAACTGGTATACCGAAAAAACGGGCGGCAAGCTCTATAACACCGTCACTTCGATTACGACCAGCCAGACGTTCTATGCACAATTCACTGCAAACACCTATACTGTGACATGGAACCTTGGCGACGGACGTTCGGAAACGACCGAGCAGACTTACGGTGAAAAACTCGTTCTCCCCGCCGATCCGGAACGTAAAAACGCCGAATTTTTAGGCTGGTTTACGGAGAAAGACGGCGGCACGGAAGTTACGACAAACACTGTTTTCAAGGAAACCGCCGCGACAATGTACTATGCACATTGGGAAGTTACTGAGCTGTTTTCGGTGACAGTTCCGGCCACTTTGCCGCTCGTTGTGGATGAAACCGGCAAGGTCTATGTCGCCGCTGCTTCCATCGTCAACAATTCCACCGGTGATGTGAAAGTTTCTTCCGTCAGCGTCACCAGCAAAAATGGCTGGGAGTTTGTGCCGTATTCGACCAACATGGCAAAGGCCAAAGTGGATGCCAAGCAGGTCGGCTTCAAGATCAATTCGTCTGAGACCAGCAAAACCGGAGATTCTGAGGTCTTCACGCTGGCCGCGCCGTGGACGGTCAAAGAAGCAGACGCGCTCTCCATCAACTATGATGCCGTCGTATCCGCCGTTTCTCAGCCTGTGACCGGGCAGGAGATTATGTCGGTCGTCTTTGTACTCGAATGGGCGTAAATGAAAACCGGCAGACCGGTTTGGACGAAGCCGTTCAGGTCGGCAGCACCGCCGCAAAGGTCGTGGAAGGCGCCGCAAAAGCAGGCAAGATCACGGCCGCAGCTGCAAATGGGGCCGCCCTCGGCGGTCCCTACGGCGCGGCTGCCAGCATTGCAATCGCGGCAGCCAAGCATGGGAAGAAGATCCTCCTTGCGCTGCTCGCCATCCTTGCGATCCCGCTGCTGTTCCTCGTGATGCTTCCAACGCTGATCTTCGGCGGCACGGCGCAGACCACCGGCGATACCACCATCCTGAACGACCAGGCAGCGATCACCGAGAACATGAACGAGATCGCATTTGCAGTCAGCGACCTGCTCGGCAGCGGCATTGCCGACGCCGAGCAGCGGATCGCGGACGACTTTGCCGCATCCAGCGCCGATCAGTATGAGATCGTCAACCCGTATGAGAACGAGCGCATCAACAACGTCAATCTGTTCATCTCGCAATACTGTGCGTACCGTGATACGGACGTTGCCGCCATTTCTCTGGAGGATATGAAGCAGCTTCTGCGCTCTGGTATTGGTGAACTGTACGACTATACTTATGAGGACGAAATACGCGAGGTAGAAGAAACCGCTCTCAATGAGGATGGCGAAGAAGTCACAGAGCTTCGTGAGGTGACGGTGCGTGTCTACACACTTACCTATCGCGGCGAAGCGTATTTTGCCGACTCCATTTTTCATCTGACCGCCGAGCAGAAGACGCTTGCACAGAACTTTGCCGAGAATCTCAGCCTGTTTCTGGGCGACGGCCTGTTTCAGAATCTTTCCTCGTCTGAGAGCGGCTTCACGATCCCTGCGCTTGGAGACATCCGCTACACAGATGGCAGCACAGAGGTCGTCTATTACAATCAACTCGATGAACGCTATGCGAACAAGCCCTATGGTACTGATGATATCGGCGGCTACGGCTGCGGCCCGACTGCTATGGCAATGGTAGTATCCTCGCTCACAGACGATCTGGTCGATCCTGTGGAGATGGCAAAATGGTCGTATGAGCACGGTTACTGGTGCAGCGGAAGCGGCTCCTATCACGCGCTCATCCCGGCGGCTGCAGAAGCGTGGGATCTTCCGGTTTCCGGCTGCACCGCATCGGAGCCGCAGCGGATCACGGACGCGCTTTCCAGCGGCAAGCTGGTCGTCGCCATCATGTCCGCCGGGCATTTTACCTCGTCCGGGCATTTCATTGTGCTGCGCGGCGTCAAGGACGAAAAGATCCTCGTCGCCGATCCAGCCAGCCGGACGCGGAGCGAACAGAGCTGGGAGCTGTCCATTATTCTGAATGAGGCCAGCAAAGCTGCCGGTTCCGGCGGGCCGTTCTGGATCATCGGCTAAAATCTGCACCCGATCAGCACTGCTGACCGGGTGCATTTTCATAATTTACAGAAAATTCACAGGTTCAAGTGGTCTTTTTGTCGTTTTGCGGTGCGTATTGTTATAGAAGGATTTGGAGGACAAACCTATGAGGACAACCATCCAGCAGCTTGCAGAATTTCTGACCGCCTGCCGCGGGAACTGGCGAAATGCCTGCTTTATCTCCTGCGGCGTCTGCAAATGTCATTCGCCGTGTTCCGGTTATCTGATGAGCGCAGATGCCGGCGGCAAGCCTGTTCTGATCTCCGCTGCCGAATATGAACGTCTCACCGGGCAGCGGATCGACCCAAGCGAATGCCGCGAAAAACTTTCCCGCAGCGCCTTCGAGGACATTTATGCGCTGTACCTCAACTGGTGCTTGTCAGACGATGCAGACTGCTGTTTACAGATACTCTCCCTTCTTCCTTCTGAGTAATACATAGGAGGATCTCAGTTTGAAAAAAGCCCACATTACCTGTCCATACTGCCACGCGCCGGCGCAGCTTCGCCCGGCCAGCAGCATTTATGGCATCCACACGAAAGACCGGACAGCGAAGCTCTACGTCTGCTCCCGGTATCCCGCCTGCGACGCTTATGTACAGGCGCACAAGGCGACCGGACTTCCAATGGGGACTCTTGCCAACAAAGAGCTCCGGCAGAAGCGGATGCAGGCACATCGGACCTTCAACCAGCTTTGGGAGAAAGGTTTCATGCGCAAACAGGATGCTTACGCATGGCTGTGCGTCCGGCTCGGCATCCCGGAAGCGGACGCACATATTGCCAACTTCTCGGAGTATCGGTGTGACCAAGTTATATTGCTTTGCAAGGATTTTTTGAACGCACAAAGGAAGGTGAAACAAAATGGATCGAAGCAGCATCGTGTTGACCGCTGAACAGCAACTGCTCGTAGAAAACAGCTTGGAATTTGTCCACTGGACGATTGCAAGGCTTGTCCCGAAAAGCAACTGCCATATGGAATATGACGATCTCTTTCAGGAGGGCTGCGTCGCGCTGTGCCATGCGGCAGCAAGCTATCATGGCGGCACTTCGTTCAAGACCTACGCCATCACGGTCATCCGCAACCATCTGATCGACTGCTGCCGCAAGCAGACAAACTGGCGGAAGTATATCTCCGAGCAGTCTTTGGATGACCCGGACGCAGGTCTCCCAACGCCGTTTTGCACAGACCATGCGCATTTTTCCGGTGTGGACACCGGCGCAGTGCTTACCTCCTGCAAGAAGCATTATCGTGGTGTTGCAAAGCTTGGCGTTGACGCGCTCGTCCTCAAAACGAAGGGCTTTGACTGCAAGGACATTGCGGTTCTCTATCACACCAGCTCCAACAACGTCGGCGCATGGATCTCCCGTGCAGCAAAGAAGCTACGTAGCGATCCGGATTTTCTGGACGCTTTCGACATCGCCTGTTGAAATTGTGAGCTGCTGCCCGTAAAAGAAAAATGAAAGCACATTGGAGGTACTGTTATGGAATACACGAAATACGCAGCCGTTGGGCATTTCAAATATCATCGCACACTGGACGGCAAGAAATATCCCGTTGTCATCGTAGGACGGAAGGAGTATATGCTCGACGTACAGGAAATGACCGTCTGGAGCAGTCTTGCATGGCGCATCCTGTCACGCAGTCAGATCGCGGAAGCCTATCTGAAGCTGACGCGCGGGCTGTCGTTTACGTCCCGCCGGACACTGGACGACTGCATTGACCGGCTTGTCTCACGTGGACTGGTCGCGGAGGGGCGCGGCAGCAGCGAGTATGAGGCGCTTTATGATCTGCTTTCCTGCCTGTACATCGCGCCGGTATCTGCAAATCCGTTTCTGCGGCTCGGCGCGTTTCTGAAGCTCTGGATTTGGGACGGTGTGCCGTTCTCTAAAGCAATTCGCCTGTTCTCCCGTCCGAAGCATAGCGCAGAGGAACGGCAGATCGTGCGGCTGGCAAATCAGGCGCTTCTCAGCAGCGCAGAACTGATCAAATGTGCAGAGCGCGGTGTGCGGACGCTTCGCTCCGACGAGCAGCTCATGGATTGCCTGTATGATGACGAACTGACCACCAGCGAGAATCTGCCAATCCTGATGGCTGCCTCCCGGCAGGCCCGCCCTGTCTCGGCGGCAATCGCAAACCTTTATCTGCATAAGCAGATTGTCTTCGAGCGGTGCTGAATATGAAAAAGCTCCTCACGTGGCCCGCGCCGCTGCTTCAAAAGTGGCTGCTGTCGCTGCTGCTCTGCCTGCCGTTTCTGACCGCAGCCATTGTTTCAGCGTTCTCCGGCGACCGGACGTTCTTGATTCTCAGTGCATTGCTGCTGCTTTTCTGCGGTGTCCGCTGTGCAGAACTTTATGTACTGCTTGTAAATCAGCGCTATCATGCAGAAGAAGGTGTCTGTCTTGCGGTTTCCGGCATTCCGTTTCAGCGGCAGCGCAGGGTCATTCTGCAAAAGACAGGCGGCGAACAGCTTGCCTTCTGCATAGAAAAGAACAAGCGCCTGTCTGTGGGGCAAGCCTACAGGGTCTATTTGCCGGTCAGCACAGCTGTCAGCGAGCTCAAAAAAGCATATCTGCCGCAGCTTTGTGCGTTGGCCGTGGAGAAAATTAAACCCGCACCTTTCGATTGTGCGGAATCAGCAGACTGAACCTCTTACTTCCTTGAAATTGTTGTCCGCCTGTTTTCGTTGATTATTTTTCCGCAGTTTGCTATACTATAAATGAGAATGATGTAAGGAGGTGCTTACCATGCCCGTTGATGAGATTGAAGTCATAAAGCAAAAGCTTGTCGATCAGATCAAGCCCATTGGCGTTTATCTGTTTGGCTCTTTTGCCAACGGTACCGCGCACGCCGACAGCGATTTTGACTTCTACATTATTGTAGATGACAGTGAGAAGGATCTTCACGCCGTAGCCACTTCTGCATACAAAGCGATTCGCGGCGTGAAGCAGCGCCCTGTGGATATTCTGGTTGGCACAAAAAGCCGCTTTGACGAACGTAAGGATCAGTTCACCGTAGAAAACGAAGTGTTCCACAAAGGGGTTCTGCTCTATGGATCAGCAAGTTAAACAGTGGCTTGACTATGCCGCGCAGGATTTAGGCGTTGCCCGGCATCTTTTTGAAAACTATCATCCTAAGCCGCTCGAAATCGTCTGCTACCACTGCCAGCAATCTGCTGAAAAAGCAATCAAGGCTGTGATTGTCTCTTTGCACTGGCCCACCGGGATTCCCAAAAGTCACGATCTTTCGTTCCTGCTGAATCAGATCCACAACTATATCTCCATCCCGGATACAATCAATGATGCAGCAGACGCCCTGACACCGTTTGGTACCATGACACGGTATCCAAACGAATTGACTGTCGAGGAGCATCATGCAAAGCAGGCAATCTCGTTCGCGGAGCAGATCCTGAATTGGGCAGCATCTGCTTTGCAATAAAGCAAAAATCACCGTTGCATAACCGACGCGGTCGCAGGTCTGCGGCCGCGTCGGTTTTCCTCATGGTTCGATATCGTTCACTGTGTTTCTAATTTGTTGACTATTGAACCAGTGATACGATAGCAACATATCCATTATCGTGGTATTGCTTTCGGATACCCCATAGGAATTTGGGCAGGACTTCCTGCGGTCTGTGATAATTTGCACTCCACCGTTTTTCCCGGCCAAAACCTCATCATCGATATCTCCAGAAGGCATTCCAAATTCTCTAAGGAACTCTTGAAGACTTCCGTTTAATTCGCCGTAATCTAACGAAGCAATATAGTAGTTGTAATAATTTCCAAATCCACATAAGTAATAATGCTCATAGTATCCTGCCCGTGCGTTTCCATTCGATACGAAGCCACGAACAGACTGCGGACTCCCCGGAAAGTCATAGAAGCTTGTTTCGCCCAATGTGATATTGATGTGGTTCTTTAGCGTCATATCACGGATTGTAATGTGAACATTCTCCGAATTATGTAATGCCGTGATTAAATAACTCCGCGCTGCCATGCCCTCGTCAAATGCCATTTGCAAAACATAATAGTCAGAGACATATGCGCACAAGGTATAGTCTTCATAGGTTCCTGAAAACTGTGGCACTCCGAATTTCTCATCTGCCCACTGTTTGTTCAATGTCATTAAGTTTGCACACAAAACGCTCAATCACTTATGATGGTGATTGAGCGTTTTTATTTCAGCACAGGGGGACAT